>OGTB01002497.1_pt1 | contig 10328 bp, 6 predicted proteins | sample 1553611 | NCBI WGS metagenome assembly OGTB01 (sample SAMEA2580032, study PRJEB22360) | human gut metagenome | biome: human gut; feature: human-associated habitat; material: faeces | place: Denmark | collected 2008/2010 | reverse complement strand
GAAGGCATCCGTGGGCGAAGGAGCGATTGTCGGTTCGCCGGCCAATACGTTCGAGCAGATCGCCGGGCGCTGCGACGGGCAGACCGACTATATCGGCCTCGGTCCGTTCCGCTATACGACGACCAAAAAAAATCTGGCTCCCGTGCTGGGGGCCGAGGGATACCGGTCGATTCTGGAACGGATGCGGCGGGAAGGGATCGCGCTGCCGGTCGTCGCGATCGGGGGCATTTTGCCCGAGGACGTGCCCGGGCTGATGCCTTCGGGAGTGATGGGCGTAGCCGTGAGCGGAGCCCTCTCGCGGGCCGCCGATGCCGAACGGCAGACCGTCCGTTTCGTCGAGTCGCTGCGGGCCGGTGTCCGCGGTCGGAAAATCGGTCCGGAGAAAAAGAGCGGACAATAATGAATCGAGCTTTAATTTAGAAGAATAGATGGAAAAATTGCAAATTGCCGACAAGAGCTTCTCGTCGAGGCTGTTCGTCGGAACCGGCAAATTCTCGTCGAGCGCTCTGATGAGCGAGGCCGTCCGGGCCAGCGGGAGCGAGCTGGTGACCGTCGCGCTGAAGCGCGTCGAGCTGGAGAATCCTCAGGACGATATCTTGAGTCATTTGGATACCGGGCGCGTGGGTCTGCTGCCCAATACCTCGGGCGTGCGCAATGCCCGCGAGGCGGTTTTTGCCGCTCAGCTGGCCCGCGAGGCGCTCGGAACGAACTGGATGAAGCTGGAGATACATCCCGATCCGCGCTATCTGTTTCCCGATCCGGTCGAGACGCTGAAAGCCGCCGAGGAGCTCGTCAAGGACGGCTTCGTCGTGATGCCCTACGTTCATGCCGACCCGGTGCTGTGCCGGCGGCTGGAGGACGTCGGCGTCGCGTGCGTGATGCCGCTCGGCGCGATGATCGGCTCGAACAAGGGCCTGCGCGCACGCGATTTCATCGAAGTGATCATCAAGAATGCCAACGTTCCGGTGATTATCGACGCGGGCATCGGCCGCCCGAGCCAGGCTGCGGAAGCCATGGAAATGGGCGCGGACGCGGGGATGGCATACACAGCGATCGCTTCCGCCGGCAACATTCCGCTGATGGCGCGCGCTTTCAAGAACGCGATTGAGGCCGGCCGTGAAGCCTATCTGTCCGGCTTGGGCAAGGTGACGGAAGACCACGCCGTCCCGTCCAGCCCGACGAACGAGGCCGACTACATCGGCTGATTCGCGTCGGTTTCGTACGATTCGTGCACTAACGTTTCGCACTGTTTTATTGCGATTACACGACGAGGGTCGGTGGAAACGCACATTTTCGCAAGGTTTCCACCGGCCCTCTTTCGTCGGATGCGCGACACGTAGCGCAACACGCGCATGCCACGCATACCGCAGCGACAGGCAATACGTCTACTTCCCTAGAGCCGCTTTCAGGTCGCGGTTCTGGAATCGCTCGTGCAGCAGGCAGTAGCCACCGAACACGACAAACCAGACCAGGCCGGCGACTGCGGAACCGAGCGTGTCGGAAGACAGGAACAACGTGACATACACGACCACGTAGAACGCGACCGCAATCCAATCGCACACCTGCCAGGCCGGCATCACGAAGCCGTCCGGCAGAAAGTCGGTGCTCTGACGGTAGCGGCGGTGAGCAAGCATCGTCAGAATGTAAATGAAGATCACGACGGCGCTGGCTGCGGAGGCGAACAGCACGAACACGCTGGAGATGCCCGGGATCGCGTTGATCAGCGGGGAGAACAGAATCATACAGCCGGACACGATAATCGCCTTCGCCGGCACCTTGTGATCCGACACCTCACCGAGGCGCTGCATAGCGGGCGATTCGGAGTCCTGCGCAAGCTGGTATAGGTGGCGGCCCGCCGAGGAGATCAGCGAATTGAGTGCCGACGCGGCTGCGGTGATCACCACGAAGAACACGAGCGCGGCAGCCCAGTCGAGGCCAGCGTATTTGAACACCATGATGAACGGGGAGCCGAACGAGCCGTCCGCGTTCTGATGGAAGTTGCGCCACGGCACGATGGCCATGATGGCCACGAGCGCGCCCACGTAGAAGATGAGGATGCGCATGATCAGCTCGTTGACGGCTTTCGGCAGCACTTTGCGCGGGTTCTGGGTTTCGGACACGGTGACACCCACGAATTCGATGAGCTGGTATGCGAAGAACACCATTTGGAAACTCAGCAGGAAGTTCATCCAGCCGTTCGGCGCGAGTTGGAATCCGTCGGTGATGTTTTTCAGGCTTACGGTGGCGCCGGAGACCGTGCCATCCACGCCTTCGATATGCGTGGTCGGGTAGTGGAAGCCGAGGAACAGCATCACCACGGCGGTGACAATCAGACCCACAATCAGCGTGATTTTGATCATGGAGAACCAGAATTCCGCCTCGCCGAACACTCTCACGGCTATGAGGTTCACACAGGTGAGCGCCACGAGGAAGCACAGTTCGATAAGCCATTTCCATGATTTGAGGTCTATGCCGAACGTACCGAAGAACGTGACGAAATACGTGCTGACGGCTGTGATTTCGGTCATGCCGGTCAGAATGAGCACGATCCAGTACGTCCAGCCGGCGAACTTGCCCCACCCGCGGCCGAGATAGCGCGTGATGAAGTTGATGAAGGTGTGCTGGCTTGGGTCGCTGTACATCATTTCGCCGATGGCTCGCATCAGCAGGAACATGATAAGGCCCACGCCGATGTATACGAAAATGATGCTCGGTCCGGTCAGCGCGATCGACTTGCCGGAGCCTAAGAACAGGCCGGTGCCGATGGTGCCGCCGATGGCGATGAATTGGACATGGCGATTTTTCAGGCCGCGTTCCATGTCGTTGCCTTTGTCGAGGCTTTCGACGGATTTGATTTGTGCGGTTTCCGTCGCGTCGGACGTGCTTGTACCAGTTTTTCCGGTTTTCGTATTCCCAAAAGTCATAATGTTCACACCCTACCGCGTCAACCGCACAATCTCTGCCGTTGTTCGTACCGCGAAATGCGCTATATGTGGCAGATTCGCATCTTTTCCAAAAAACGCTTTGCGACGGGTGGAGTCAGCTTGCCAAGGTTTTCAGCTTGCCACGGAGCGATTCGTTTTCGCGTTCCAGCTCGTCGATGCGCCGAGCCTGTTGTTTGATGATGACAAGCGCCGTCTCGCTGTCAAGGCCGCTGCTCGCGCTGAGAGGTGCAGGCGGCACGGCGATGGCAGCCGCATCGGATGGGTGTGAAGGGGGCGCGGGCGGGGCCGGCCGCATCGGATGGGACGGGCACGTCAGCGGATATACACCCCCCCCGACACGTTCGCCCCGTCCAGCGAATTCGGAGCATTTTCAATATTTGCCTTATCGGGATTGGCGATTCCTGCGATGTCGTCGAGTTTCTCCTTGCGCGTCACCGCATGAACATACAGGTTGACGAGCTCCGTAATGATTTCGCCGTTACTCATGTTACTGCTACCGTTCACGGATTTGAGGACGGCAGCCTTCCAACGCGCCACACTTCGTTCTATACGTTTATACCCAATCAGTTCCGGCGGCAATCCCGCCTCGCGGAAGATTTTGGTCGGCGATTCCCCCGCAAGATACCGTATGACACACACCTGTTTGAAAGCGTTGGAGTACGTGATGCGGTCTTTCGACACGTTAGCCACCGCCGGCAGATCCCGCAACATTTGGAGCTCTTCCATGCTGAATGATCCTCCACCGCGCATCGTTTTACCCCCTTTGCTATACCCCGTAATGAAGCAAGTGTATATCCGACTTCTCACAAGCAGCTTTTCAAATATTGCTGACCGTATATCACTTCAACCGGTCGGTCACACATCAATGCGGGCGATTATGGAATATCCACAACCGCCCGCATTGACTTTTATTGCGCGTGAGTCAATTCACAACTCACTCACACCGAACGCATGCGCTCAGTACGTGCGGCGACGGCTCTTGACCGCCACAGCCACGCCAGCGCCACCCACCAGCAGCGCCACGACCGTGAACAGCACGGTTCCCGCAGCACCAGTCAGCGGCAGCTGAGTGACATTCTTCACGTTCAGCACGGTAGCGGTGGCATTCGCAGTGGTGTTATCGACCGGTTGGACCTGACGAAGGGCATCCTGTTCGAAAGTGACGAGACCTTCATCTGTGATCTTCACATTGAAAGTGACCCTGAAGTTCTGGGCGTAGCCGGTCGGAGCCTGAGTCTCCACAACCGTGTAGGTTCCTGCCGCAAGACCCGCGACCTTCACCAAACCATCATTCTCAGTAATGAACGTCTTGGCATCATTCTGATCGGAAACAAACGACCACGCACCGTCCTCAGCCTGCTTAAGGAACTTGCCCTCCGCATTCTTGACAACGAACTTGGCGCCGGCTAGAGGCTTGGCCTCATTCCCTTCCTTGCCAATCTTCGTGAACTGGAAACCGTAGGTCTTAAGGACAGTCTTGCCTTCACCGCTGGTACCATCCTTGGTGGTGATTGTGGCCTTGTTGTCCACACTGCCGCTCAAGCCATCCAACGCATCCTTGGTGACGGTGCCCTGGTACGACACGACGATCGTCCTACCGGCCAGCGTTGTGGCATCGGCAAAATAGATGGTCGTGGTGGTGCCGGATTGAGCATTGCCTTCCTGCGTTATCGTGTACAGATCGGGATTCACAGTAGTATGATCTCCGAACTGGACCTTGAAGTCACTCGTTTCCGCAATCCGCAAACCTTTGGACGCGGTATCGGTAATGGTAAAGGGGTACGCATCCCAGCCAGCCGCAGCATGAGGAACGTCCGCGGCCACAGTGAAGTCCACGGTGTCGCCCACCTTTACGCTCTTACCGTTCACATCCACGTCATTCATCCGGGCGAACTTGAGCGGCTCGTCGGTCGGATTCGCGTTCTTCGCGTTGAACTGGCCTTCAGTCGTGATGTTGCCCTGACCGGTCGTCGTATCGGCCGCAATCCTCAGATTGGACAGTCCATTGACGGTGGTGGCCACCACAGCCGGAGTTCCCGACGTCACAGTCGTTTCGCCAGCCTTGGTGAACGTATCCTTCACCAGATACCAGCCTTCTCCGTTCACATTGACCGCCTGGCTCGTATTTGCCTGCTCCGTAGTTACGGTCAGGCCAGTACCATCAGGTCCTGCCGGCGGAGTAATTCCAGCCAAGGTCTTGGCGAAGACACGGAGCTGATCCGCAGTGAACGTCGCCACATAGGCGGCTGGATTATCCTTGTACTCTGTCGGGATGCCGTTGTGGCTTCCATCAGCCACATCAGCAGCGGTGGTCACAGCTCCCTTCCATGCGTCAACCGTTTTCACTTCGACCGAGCCATCGCCAGGATTCTCAAACATGGCAAACTTGTATGGCGTGTACGTATGGCCTTCCTGTGCGTGGTTAACTTGCAGCAATGGAGCATCATCAGCCTGTGCGGCGGCGACGCCGATGGCCATGCCGCTCAGCAACGTTGCCGCGGCGGCCAGCCCTGCGAAAAGCTTCCTCATCTTCATGAGAATCTCCTCTTCCTTGATTGTTGGTTACTGTTTTCTGCAATCTCGGGAGGCGGGAACCCAACGCGCCCCCGCGATCCGCAAATCCTGTGTTATTCAGCTGAGCCGCTTCTTACGTCTCCACTGGTCGGCCGCAGCGACGGCGAGCAATGCCAGCACGCCAACTCCGCCGGCCGCAATCTGCCACCATCGTTCCGCACCCATGCGGCCCGTCAATGGCAGTGACGATGCCGAAATGTATTGGTTGGTGAACAGCATTGGCTGGGTCTCGTCCCAATTCGAACCAGCGGCACCATAATCGGTTTTCAGCTGGGTCACGGATTCGACAACGGCCTTCCATTCACCGGACGTTCCGTCTTTCATCACGGACACGACCACCCGGTATTCCGCCTGCGAGTAATACATTGCGGAAGCATTACCAGCGTTCTCCGTCACAAGATATGTGTACTCGGCTTCACCTGCGTCATACGTGATGTCGCCGAAGTAAGCAACGTGATCGTCAGACGAATCGCGTTTCACCGTCACCGTGCACGCCGACTGGTTCTTGCAGGAAGCTGGCATCGGCGCGTCTGGATTGGAACCGTCTGCCTTCAACTTGAAGGTGAACGCGTCGGAATCCTTCCAATCGCGCCCCTTCAGCTCCTTCTGCACGCCAATCGCATGCGTCAGCATGGTCTGCTTCAACGTGTTGGTGATGATCACCGTGGCTTCCTGCGATGCCGTGGATTCCGGCACCGTCACCACATTGCCGTCAGCGAGAGCACCATTGCCGACTTTGTGCTGGTAGGAGGCCTTCCACTGATGGTTCTCCGGTTCGGTTTCCGTCACCGTGTACGTTTTCGCGGCACCGGCCGGAATGATCACATCCGTGGACCAGTTTCCGTTCGCATCCGGCTTCAACGTGACTGTCTTGTAGCTATTGCCACCTTGCTTGATATCCACCGTGATGCTTTCCGGCTTGTCACCGTCTCCACTCCACTGCTTTTCGATATGCAGCGTCGAGGAAACCACCTGGATCACCGGATGCGGATACGGATTGCCGCCGCATGCATGATCCACGCCATCGGCCGTGTATGACAGGCATGCGGAATCGTTCGAATGGAAACCAGGCTGGTTCGAGGACGTGGTGTTCCCGTCCAGATCGGTATCCGCGTCACCCTTCACGCCGGCATATCCATCCTTGCCGGTATTCAGATTAGAGGCGTAGTCGTTGTATGCATTTTGCGTGGGCTTCACGTTGTATTCCAGCGTGTACGTCACGTTGTGGGCCAGAGCCTTCAGGAACCTGACGGTGAACTTCTTCGCGTTCTCGTCGTATGTCAGGGTGTAATCGACATCCTTGGTCAAAGCGACGGCCTGTCCGGACGAGTCCTTGGCTACGACCTTATAGTCGCTGCCAGCAAGTTCGGCATATTCCGACAGCGTATCCTCCATCACCACATTGATGTATGCGGATGTGGTGGTCTCGCTCTTCTGAATCTCGTCGAAGATGGCGTTCAGTTCCGACGCGTTCTTGGCGGCCTTGTAATACCCGGCGTCTTTATCTCCGTCGCCACAATCGTTGTACGCTATCGCCTTCGGGAAATTGCTGGACACCGCATGCATGAACTGATTCTCTTTGCTGGAGAGCGAGGACGGGTCGGCACTGGCGAAGATGCCGATGGAATACACCATATCACCTTGATCCTTCAAAGTTTTCGCTGCGGTGACCGCGCCGTTTGCCACCGAAGCATCGAAATCGGACACCGACGAAGGCGTACCATCCGCAAAGAAAATGACGACCTTCTTCGCATCGGTCCGAGCATTTTCCATTACCTTGACCGCGCGTTTGAATCCATTGTCGGCCCGGGTGGAACCAGCAGCTTTAAGCTCGTTGACCTTGGTTTTCAGGCCACTCATATCCGCAGTCAGCTTGCTTACGATCTGGGAATAGTTGTACTGGTATCCACCACTCCGGTACATGTCATTCCCGACGTTATTTGATTCCTTACCAGAGAACTTCACCAACCCGACACGGACCGGTTCGGAACCGGATTGCGCACCCTTATTGGCATTCGCCGCGCCATCAAGGAAGTTGTCCACAGCTCTCTTCAACGCTTTCAACCGCTTGGTCCTATCCGTTGAGCCCATCGGGTCATCCATCGAACCGGACACGTCCAACACCAGCGTGAAGTCGATCGGCTGGGTGGTGGTGACCGTGGTGCTGCTGGCAGCGCCCTTCACATCCACGTTCACGGTGTAACTGCCATCATTGTTCTTTTTGATGCGCTTATGCTTCTCCGGAGCGCCCAACTGAGAACCAGTCTCGTTCTGCGCAACCGACTGCGCCCGATTTGCTCGCGCAATCGGTTGAGCGGACAACGTAACTGGCTGCTCATCAGGTTGTTCAGATTGTTGTTCAGATTGTTGTTCAACCTCCTGCTCAACCCACTGCTCAGTCTCTTCTTTCGTTTCTTGTTCCGTTTCTTGTTCGACTTGCTGGTAAGCCTCTTGCCCAGATTCTTGCAATACCGGCTGCTCGATTTGTTGTTCCAAGGCTCCCGTGGCATCTTCCGCCGCCGCTGACGAAGCAGTGACGCACCCCACGCCGGCGAGCATTGCGACCGTCGCGACGGCCGCAATGACACGACGCGTGAACAGACCTGTGCCCCTCGCCCTGTTTCGCTCAAAGACGTGTCTCATACGCCTACCCCCTTGTACCGTTAAGCGATCGGGGAAATACCTTCCTCCTTCGACCGGTATATTTGATGCGTCTTTGCTTCACATACCGTCCGACAATCGCTTCGTTGCCTAAACCTTAAGGAGAAAAACAGAGGGATACATACCCTCCCAACGAGGTAATCAAGGGGGTGTACTTTCCTTGAAATCGCACATATCATCGCGATTCTAGAGTATTCTTGCCCCCGTAAATCGCGATGCAAAAACTATAAGCAAACGTTGTCATGCCTCTTTCAGAATTTTCCTCGACAAAAAAGCATCTGTCAAGTGCAACATTAACGCCATCAACCCCTAGTTGCGCTTTGGCCACCAAGCGGCATGCCTACGGACATACCACGGACAGCGGAGCAGCCAAACCAACAACAAACCGACCAGCAACGTGGCAGCTGACACCACGCCCGCAATCACACGCACATCTTTTGCCGCATCATCCTCCGCGGGAATCTCTTCGGGAATGGCGGAACGTAATGCCGAAACCAACAGACGATGCGTATTCACACCGTACGGAGTGCATGTCATCAACGTGACCCGATCCTCGCCAGAGGTAATCTTCAATTGCGATGTGTCGTTAGGTTCGATTTCGGTAATACGATCCACCATATAGCCAAGCGTATGGCCCATCACATCGATATAGAAGTAATCGCCAACCCGCATCTCATCCAAACGCGTAAACATTGAGGCTTCAACCAAACCCCGATGTCCGGTAATCACCGCATGCGTATCCTTGCCACCCACCGGCAGACTACTGCCATACAAATGCCCCGCACCGGACGCAAGCGTCTGCTCCGACGTGCCATGGTAGATCGGCAAATCCACAGAAATCTTTGGAATGCGGATGGAACCCATCACGCCATCGCCAGTATCCAGCAAACGCTGGTATTCCGCGTCTTTGGAGCTAGCGGAATCCTTGTTACCATCGCCAGTGGCGCCTGCGCCCGTCGAGCTGGAACCGGAACCGTCGCTGGAGTCGGACTGATTGTTGTTGTACAACTCGGCGAGCGGATCCTCAGCCTCGCCAATCACCGGCTGTCCCGATTCGGCGAGACGCTTGTTGTACGCCCCAGCTGCGGCGAATGCCTCGTCGGCCTGCGGATACGGCCAGCCCGCGACGCTCTGCTCGGAACGGGCGGACGTGCTCGCCAGCTTTTGCGCGGACTGGTATTGCAGCACTTTCGGGAAAAGACCAATGCCGATTGCGGAGAAAATCAGCACCGCCGCAAGCACACGCAGGGCAATGGATCTACCCACGTCGGCGCGACGCTCGCGAATCTCTTCGGACACATCGGTCGCCTCGGCGAACGTCGGCGGAACGTAGGTGCGCGTGTTGCGCGTGGTGTCGTGCGAACCGCGCGAGCCGTCGTTGCCATCGTGCGAATCGCCATAAAAATCGTCGGCGCGTAAGTCCTTAATTTGCTGCGGACCGTCGCTTCTCGACCCGCCGCGCGCGCTCCCATGCGGAAAAACTGCCATCAGTCTTACCCCCCTTGAACTGCCAGCCATAGGGAACATTATATTGCGCTCCGCCCGCGTGCTTTCTTCCCCGACGATTCCGATAGCATCGGTCGGACCTAGGCGGTCTTTCCGGCCACAGCTCTGAGCGAACCACGTTTTATGCAAATCGTGGGTTAGGTTTTATGTAAATCATGGGTTAGACCCATCAAAACCCTTTGCAGGAGGCCGAAATTGGCATTTTTGCCAAGAGCATCTCTAACCGAGTCTATCCATGGTCAAACTGATGGGTCTATCTGGCTTATAGATGGCGGATTTGGGGCTTTGCGGAAAGGTATCTCGCTTATAGATGGCGGGTGCTAGACGAGAATAGGCGGTTCGGGGGTATGATTTATACCCCCGAACTGGCAAATGGGGCGAACCATCCGCCATCTATAAGCTAGATAGCATAAGTCAGGCCTCAGCGGAGGCAGGATTGGGCCCGACTTCCTTGTCCAGCTTGTTGCGCAACCTCACCACATCGCGCTCGAGCTCGTCGATACGACGAGCCTGCTGCCTGATAATAATGCCGGCCGTATCACCGTCGAACAGTCCGAGAGACAACGGATGAACGTCATTCGACGCAGCCGTTGCGGCAGGGGTCGGGGCCGTGGGCGCGTTTGGGGGGGTTTTGATCGTATC
>OGTB01002490.1_pt1 | contig 10354 bp, 5 predicted proteins | sample 1553611 | NCBI WGS metagenome assembly OGTB01 (sample SAMEA2580032, study PRJEB22360) | human gut metagenome | biome: human gut; feature: human-associated habitat; material: faeces | place: Denmark | collected 2008/2010 | reverse complement strand
TAGTTATTACCTCAAATATCTTCCGGGCAATCATTTTCATACCTTTATCATTGGGATGTGTGATTATAAAATCCTGTTTTACTTTATAAGGCTTGTTTGATGTACTATACAATTTATCACCAATCTTGGGATAAACTCCTTGCTGCTCGCTAATCCACGCAAGCGGAACATACTCAAGTCCATTTCGGTTTGCTGCATTTATCAATGCTTCTTCTTTGTCAGCATCAGGCCAGAAACAACCGGTAATAATAACATTAGAAGTATATTTCTTACATACATTTACAAGATCAAGAATCCTCGTTTTAAACAGTTCCTTGTCATGTACATTTTCTCCGAGCCTTATAACTATCAAATCTTTATTCAGGCACTTCTCCCCAATCAAAGAATCAATATTACAATTTAAGTTCTGTTCCCAATATGCAATATTCAGTGGAGTAACCGTTGACGAATCATTATACTTTTTAAGCATAGACTGAAGCTGATGACAATAATCATATTCTTCTTTTGATGCCGCCATCCCCCAATCAGAGAACCACTCAATATCATGTTTTACCCCATGCTTAGTTATCGAATTACCCAAGCATAATACATTAGTTGCTTCACTAATGTCTAATAAGGTGTTTGTTTGGTAAACAGGATTATTAACTGTAAACAGATAGTTTCCTGATCCGACCTTCAATTTAATCCCTATTGGACCATTTTGATTAACCTCCATATTAATAATATCCGTGACTGATGTCAGAGCCACACCGTAATCCGTTATATCTTCAAATGTTGCAGCAGGCAGACTAATTACTGCTTCACTATTAGCCGGAACAGATACTTTCAATTCGTATTTTTCCCGTTCCTTTTTCCATTCACAACGAATCAATCCATAAGGAGACTCATAAGAAGTTGTAGCAGATGTAATATCACCGACTATTTGAGGATCAATTAATACTGTTTTATACCCCAATGACTGTTCTGTCTGGCCTATGCCGCCTATACCACTATACAACCATTCCATCAAGTGTCCTAACATAAAATGATTGTTAGACACAAATCCGAACGCCTGCCATGATTCTGTAAGCGCTGTCGCATCATGTGCTAACTGCCAACCATAACCAGGAACATCATATCTACAATTCATTTTATAAATCAGTTCCGACAAATGATTAGCCTCCAACGCACGTAACACATATCTATATCCTATATCCCCAGCCGTCAATGCATAATTTCGACTTTGTATATCACAAACCAAATTATCAAGTACCATTTGTTTGTGAGCCTCATCTGCTAAATCCATGAATAGAACAATTGCATTAGCAGTCTGACTATTGCGATCATAGATATTCGATAAAGAATCAAAAAATGTACGATTAAAGGAAACCTTAATGCCGGCTGCCAATTTTTCATATACCTCCACATCTTCAGAAATACCTAAAAGCCGAGCAATCTTCTGCATGATAACGGCATTGTAATAGTAGGTTGCTGTTGCCGTCACTCCATTGGATGTCAATTGCGAATTTCCCGGAACATCTGGTCCTATGTCAAACCAATCGCCTAAACCATAAGAAATTATATGATCTTTTGCACGGGAGGCCAGATAGTTCATATATCTTTTCATTGCAGGATAAAACTCTGTCAAAGCCCTGTCGTCTCCATACCATAAATACGAATACCAGGAAGATATAATAAATGCACTTCCCCACTCTGGCGTATCTTCGAACCCTTCTTTAAATCTCACATATTCGGGTGCAATGGAGGGGATCATCCCTTCTTCCGTTTGCGACAGATACATATCTCTTATTATCTTGCCATACATTCGGGACATATTGTAACGATATTGCAGGGAGTATTGCATCAGATAAGCTTGTTCCACCCAACCCAGTTTTTCCCTATGAGGGCAATCAGTCAGCACACTGGCCATATTGCTGCGCATAGCCCAGTCTATAAGATTATGTATTTTATTAAACAGAGGATTGGAGCAAGAAAAACTCCCTGTTTTAGGAGCAGCCAAACAGGTGTGAACTCCAGCAAGTTCCATTATAACCGGAAGTTTATCCGGATTTTCCTCTCCTGCCGGAATCGCGCCCTCCACTTCTACATAGCGATAACCATAATAGGTGAATTGTGGTTGCCATGTTTCAATACATTGCCCACCCCGAAGTTTATAAGTAAAGTAAAAAGGCTCTCCTGACGCCGACTGATTGACTGTGTGATTCCGGTTCAGTAATTCCGCAGGTGTCAGACGTACACTCTGTCCTCTTTCTCCCTTTACACAAAGATGAATTACTCCTGAAAAATTTTGCCCCAAGTCATATACCCAGTTTCCCTTCTCATTTTTAAAATACGTAACCACTGGCATTTCTTCTCTTATCCGGAGCGGTTCGGTTTGTTGGGAAACCATCTTAGGAGCATAGTCGGCAACTAATACATTTTTCCAGCCGCTGCTATCGAAATCTGCATACATCCATCCTGGCTGCTCTCTAGTTGCATCATAGTCTTCTCCACCATATATACTGGAGAAAACTACAGGACTTTCACTTACCTTCCACGACTTATCGGATACAATCTCTTGAACGGAAGCATCGTCATAAACAATTCTCAAATATAACTTCATTTTAGGAGCGCCATAAGAGATCAGCAATTTAAAATAACGTTCCTGAGGCACATTATAAAATCCATTTCCAAGCATAATCCCCAATACATTTTCTCCACGCTGCAATAAGCCCGTTATATCAAATGATACATAAAAGGCCTCTTTATCGTATAAAGTCCACCCGGCATCCAAAAAATGATTACCCACTTTTCCGCCATTCAGATAAAAATCAAAATGTCCCAAACCTGAAACATAAGCAAAAGCTCTACTGATCTTTTTATCTTTCACTCTAAACTGTTTCCGAAATTGAGGAAGTTTATACATCCCTACCTTCTGGGTAGGCAAAGCTTCCTCCTCCTGATAATGAATACCTTTTACTCGCCCTTCGTCTTTCTCCATAGAAATCCATTGAGCATTTCCCCAATCGGAATTTGCCAACAAACCAGTAGCAAATGTATTTATCTGACTCCATGCAGATACCTTGTCTTCATCATTCCAAATTCTAACCCGCCAATAATAGACCTGGGACGATTTTAATTTTACACCTTTGAAAGGAACGAGAATTGATTTGTCAGAAATAACCTTTCCACTATCCCAAACATGAGCTTCACTATTCATCAATTTGTCCGGAGAATCAGCTACGCATACCTGATAAGCATATTGTTTAAAATTGCGCTTTTGAGCATATATCTTCCAACTGAAACGCGGAGACTGCGAATCTATTCCTACCGGATTCTCTGCCTGTTCAGTAGTCAAACAATAAACAGAGAAAGAGTCATCAGCAGATACATTCACTGCTGTCAGTAACATGAAGAAAATAACTATTCTATACATTCCTCTTTTACTCTATAATTCTAACTTTGTTATTTTCGATCACTACATCTTTAATTGTTAATCTTTCCAGACCTGTCGTATTGGGTGAATGATAAGATATTTTCAAATTTCCGTTTTTATCTTTGAACAACATGGCGTGCCCGCCATCATCATTATTCAAAGGTTCTGGCATTTGTACCCATGGTCCTTGCACATTACCCGATTCTGACAACGCTTGACCAATACAATATTTACCGTCTTTAGTAAAGCTAGACCACAACATAAGAAGCGCACCGCTCTCTAAACGATAAACAGTTGGGGCATCAGTCACATTACCTGTATTCTCACCTAAAGTAACCGGACCTACCCACGGAGCCTCGGAAGCCTTAAACAGCAAATGTGGTTCCCCCTCCGTCATTGTCAAATCATCTTTCAATTGTTGAACATATATTTCCCCATCGCCGACTTCTACCCATTCACGACAATAAAAAATCCATGGGGTCCCTTCCGAATCAACATAAAGAGAACCATCCAAACACGTCCACTCCTGTGGTGTAACAGCGTTGTTGACTAATGGTTGGAAAGTTCCAGTCACTCTATCCGAAACCAAAACAGAAGTTCCTCTTTTGACTCCCGGTGCACTCAACGTGATAAACAAATAATATTTGTCTTCATATTTATAAAAATCGGGAGCCCAAAAATCTTCTTTTCCCCAAAATCCGGCAGAAGGGAGAAATGAATATCCATTCTCCTGCCAAGTAAGCAGATCTTTGCTCTTGTATGACTTTACTTTCAGAGTACCATTTACATGCAAGTAATAATAATCAGTATCCGCATCATAAAATATAAAAGGATCTCTCACTTTCAATTGGCTTGCGTCAATCTCTGTTACTTTTTGCTGAATGTCATCCGTATTGCTACAAGCAATAAGCAACAAACTAAGTAATGCAAATGACTTACATAATAATTTTGATATTTTCATCATAATCGTTTATAGTATTTATATTTATTATTTTTACACGATATTATTTATACCCATCATATTTTCCATCAAGAATCACCTCTTTCACCGCTTCCAGATACCCGAATCCATACTTCATATCAGGTAAGAGATACCCTCCCTCTATCCATTCATTCCAAGAAAAGACTGTTATCAGCTTCGGCAAAGCCGGACGAACATCCAGATATTCTTTTGCTTTTTGAAGATAAGTCGCGAAACTTTGAGGAGAGTTGTTATAGTGTACTACATCTTTTTGAGTTTTATGAGGAAATCGTGGGGTATCGTCCCAACCAACAGAAGCATTAGGGAAATAAGGAACAGAAAGAGCCTCTACCCATTTATCCATTCTTTCCATGGATTCCTTTCCCCAAGTCATATAATCTTCCGGATGTGGACCGCCCCAGTTGTAATGTGTCATGCTGTTTATGCCCAATTGCTCTATTTGCTGCAACATTTTTTCGTCAGGCATACCTCCGCCAATAATTGATTGTATATGTAGTTCAGGAAATCCATACCTTTTTACCTCTTTTCTAAAATAGTCAAGTGCTTTACGGGCCTCATCCACAGTACCGAAGCTCTGAACAAACTTCTCCAGACTAAAGATTGAAAAAACAGGAGCACCATTTATCTTGAAATAGTTACCTTTCTCAAAATATTGATTAATTACTCTATCCACTATGATTTTAAAATTTTTCCAGTCTACGGAAGCATCCCACAACAACGATTCATCATTACCATATTTATGCACATTCCAATAGTTCTTCTTTACATCATGGTTAGCCCACATAATATAGAACTGCATTTTATCATTATTACGTGCTTTCAAAAAGCCATCATTGATACAACTTTCAAGAAACGGTCCTTCATCATACCAATACCAATCAAATATAAAAACATTCACTCCATGTTGCGTAGCTGCATCAATCCATTTTTCCATCACTTGCGGGTTATTATCCATTTCATACCCCCATAAAGGTTGTTTAGGCTGATAATGGCCTTCAAAGCGGGGAGTACCTTTTTTAATAATTTCCCACTCTCCCGTCCCCGCCGGCCATAATAGTTCATGTCCTTTAGGCCGATCATCATGACAGGAAGGCCAGACGTAGGCAGCAACACTGTAACCAGAATGCGTATCCCCTACAATAGCTTGTGCTGCAACTTGCCCTACAAAAGCAAATATACCTGTCATATTCAACAAACAGAAAACAATATACTTGAGTCGTTTTTCTTTTATCATTTTATTATTCCAATTTATGAACCGGAGTTCTTCCGATTCTGTTTATAACACCTAAATAACATACTCCACCATCATTCAGTTATTCTTCCTATAAATGATAAATCATGAAAGAAAGACATTACATTACTCCCAAACAACGTTAGTTACAAAATTATTTTTTTGTACATCTTCATCTCCGGTAATTTTCGTTCCATTGACAAAATAGTCCTTAATGTATACATTAGAAACCTGATGTTTCTCATCATAACCTTTCAGTTCAATGCAGGAAAAAGAAGAGCCAGTACAACGTATATTCCTGAATTGTATATTGTCAATACTTCCACGAGTCACATCACTAGACCATTGCGTTCCATAAATACCCAAAGAAATTGCCCTTCCCCAATCTTTTGTATCCATAGGCGTATTACCCAGCATCGCCCGTTCCCGTATCGGTTCCTCAATAGAGATATTGTTGAATACGACATTTTCGATATGGCCTCTATCTCCATTTTGCATATCCATAGCCACCATGGTAAAGTGTGGTACATAGCAATTGGATATGACAACATCCTGAATCGTATCAGCTACCGTTTCCGCACCAAACTCAAAAATCTTGCCCCAATCATTCCAAAGCACACAATTGTCTACCCGAATACCTTTAATGGTCTGTTGCTCCTCATACGCCCACTGCAATCCTTTTATCGCTATATTATCATCAAATGCTCTAATAAACGAATTCTTTATGACTATATTGTTACTATTCACAATATCAATCCCATCAGAATTATACCGCCAGAAACCTATCAACTTAATATTATCAAATGTAATCTGGTCACAACAAGAAGGTACGACTCCCCATTCATGAGCATCTCTCAATATAATACCTCCAATATAAGCGTTACGTACTTTATGCAGACTAATCATATGAGGAGCAGCACCTCTTGCTATCCGGCTTGCATCAAGTATTCCTTTACCTATTACCTTAATATTAGAAGTGTTCTCGCTCCGAATGACTCCATAAACAATTGCTCCTTCGTCTATATAAACTGTTTCATCGCTTTTTACATTAATCACTCCGGCTTCATGAACTCCGGGGCCATAATAATGAATACGACTATCCTCTTTATCCACTTGTATTTGCTCCTTAGGATTGACGAACAAATGCAAAGCTTTATGATGCCCATTAACCTCAACAACAAACTGACAAGGATTAGTGACAACAAACTCAATCGTATTTCCTTTCACTTCAGGAATAATACCAAACTCTTTAGGACGTATATCACAACTTTCAATCTTCTGCTCCGTTGTTATTCTCACAGTCTTACCAGCTTCATAATCAAATGATGCAAAAGATGCGATTTCTGTTTGTTCCAAAGGACGCTGATATCCCGGCCAGTTCTGATTGATAGGATACTTAGACACCCGTGCCTGATAAACAAATACAGATTCTCCCCCTACCTCTACTTTGAAGTTCTCCGAAGAAAGTTCACCGATATTCCCCGAATCACCTTTATCCGCACAACAAGCTACACTTACCCCTAAAAATACAATTAATACATATTTCAAATACATAGTTATCTTTTTACAATATGACAGTTATGGAATTGGGCAGAAGATGCCTGAAAAGGAAAGAACAGTCTTTATACTCCTAGGGCATCTTCTACACTTTTATTATTAATTCTGATATCCTGGATTTTCCTGCAAATTAGGATTATTTCCTGTACGTGACAACGTGATAGGAAAATAATAATTGTGTTCATAGAAGTTGGGAGACGTACCTGTACCATCTACATTATCCAATATCTGGAGTTGATACTTGCCGGTTTCGTAATCCAAAATATAACGCAATCCGGAATTGGGTTTGGAAAGAACATCCACTGCAATTCTCCAACGCCGTACATCCCAATAACGATGTCCTTCAAAGGCTAATTCCACTTTCCGTTCGTGACGTATTTTATCACGGTCTATCGATTCGAGAGGAGAAATTCCTGCACGTCTTCTAATATCATTCACGGCTTCCAAAGCCTCTCCCGTTTCTCCCAGTTCAAAGGCTGCTTCTGCCAGATTCAACAGTATCTCTCCATATCTGAAAACCAGATAATCAGTACTTGAAATGCCAGGAAACTGAAGTGTGTTATTACTCTCATCCAAATATTTCATTACACCAAAACCTGTTCCGAAGCCATTGTCTACAGATTGGGTTCCCAATGCTAATACTCCTTGATACGAACCATCATTCTGTATGGTTCCGTCAGGCAAACGAAGTCCATTGTGATAGTCAACCATCGCTCCCTTCCAAGCTGTGTTCTGCGTGTAAATTGTAGCAAAGAAACGAGGATCTTTGTTTGCCCACAGTTCGTTTGTTGTCCATAACCCTTGTTGAATCTGCGTCCTGTCCAATGCACCTGAAGTTCCGTCAATATGTTCGAATGCTTCAACCATTTCAAGATAAGGAGCATCTTTGTTTCCTGCTCCCCATGCTTGTGGTTTGGGGCATTGTGCAAAGTCATATCCCCATGAGTGTCCTCCGCTATAATCACCACTGTTTATGGAAGTCGGAGAGTCATTATGCCGTCTGGCTAAAATTACTTCACAATTATTCTTAACAAGAAAGATATTCTTAAAATTAGTCACCTTATCTGCATTTACATCATACAGAGAGTGTTTTTTACCTATTTCTTTTGACGCCTTATAAGACTCACGATAATAATGTTCAGCCAATGATGAAGGGATCCCCAATAAACCATTCATTTGCACCTTTCCGAATTGTGCAATACTGCCTGCATATAATGCCGCACGGCTCTTTAGCGCTAACGCAGCGTATTTCGTCGGCCTGCCCAAATTATCATCCCCAACTGTCTCATACAAGTATTCATTATTGATAATATCATCCATCTCTGCAAGAATAAAGTCATATACTTCCTGCTCCGAATTACGGCTGGGATACAATTCCTCCCAAGGCTCGTCCAACGCTTGCGGAACAGTAATCAGAGGAACCACCATAACGTTTCACCATCGCAAAATAATTATACGCTCTCAAAAAACGTGCTTCTGCCACCCGCTCATTTTTCAGTTCCTCCGCTACCGGGGAACCGGGGACACGCTGAATAAATTCATTTAATGCACGGATGGTATTATAAGGAAGTTCCCACCATTCCAAAAGTCCTCCGCCAATGGTCAATCCGCCTGCTTTATAAGTCCTGACTGCATCTGTATTATATGCCCAGTTTACTTTAGCCTCATCCGCAATCTCATTAATCCAACACATTCCCATTCCTAGCTCACTCTGCCAGAAGTTTCCTCCGTTAGTGAAATATCCGGGAGTTTCATTCACCATTACAGAAGTCTGATAGTAACACTCCGCCAGATAACTATCAATCAGAACCGGGTCATTCCACACTGCATTATCAGAAATAATGTCTAAAGGTTCCTTATCTAATATATCCAGACAGGACGTCATCATAAACAACCCTAAAAATAAAAGACTCTTTATCTTTTTCATAGCATGCATATTTATTTATATTTTAAAATGAAATATTCAATCCCAAACTTATTGTACGCTGTTGAGGATAATAATATCCTACATTCTGCGCTTCGGGGTCAATTCCATATTTACCCAGACGATTAAAAGTCAATAAATTGGTCCCGGACAAGTAGACTCTGGCATTATTTATATGACACTTCTCTAAAAATTGTCTTGGCAGGCTATACCCCAACGATGCTACCTTCAATCGCAAATAGCCCGCTTTCTTATAAGTAAAATCCGAAGTGTAATTGTTTGTAGATGCTCCTCCCAAACGTGCATAAATGGCATTAGTATCATTATTTTCCGGACTCCATCTTTCTTCGTAAAGCAAAGTGGAATACAAGCCATTGCTTATATTCTGGTTATACCCAAAAGCACCTTGGAAAAGCATACTAATATCGAATCCTTTATAAGATAAAGCTACGTTAAGACCATATATCCAATGCGGCATAGTACTACCTCCGATCTCTTTCTGGTCTTTCCAGTTGATAATGCCATCCCCATTCAAATCCTTATACCGCACATCGCCCGGTTTAAGCATAGTGTTCCCTTGCAGATCTTCATAATATGGAGCTGCATCTATTTCAGCCTGACTAGTAAACAATCCATCAGAAACATATCCATACACGCAGTCTGTCCATTTCCCGCTTTGTTTAAAGATTCGAGCCTGGTCGGAATCTGTATAATCAGGTTCCTCATAATATTTCCATTTAGCACGCGACCAGGAAATATTTCCACTCACATCATATTTCAACTGATTTACAGCACCTGAAGTTCCCAGTTTGACTTCAAATCCCCTATCATTAAGGCTATTAATATTCTCCGGTGGCAAATTTGCTCCAAAAGTCGAAGGTAATGACATCAACCGTGTAGCAGGAATACCTGTACGCTCACGATAAAACACATCTACCTCTCCATATAGCTTCCGATTGAAGAAAGAGTAGTCAATACCAATATTAGCAATCTCTACTTTCTCCCATGTCAAATTAGGATTAGCCAAACCAGTGGAAACCATTCCTTGTACCGATTCCTTGCCTAATAAATAGGCATGCCCATAAGTATAGCCGGACAGATACTGAAAATTACCTACGCCATCATTTCCCGATTGTCCATAACTTAAACGTAACTTCAGGTTATCTATAAAACGTACCTGTGATATAAACTTTTCCTCCGAAAGCATCCATCCTACAGATACACTAGGAAAATAGCCCCAACGTT
>OGTB01002486.1_pt1 | contig 10363 bp, 10 predicted proteins | sample 1553611 | NCBI WGS metagenome assembly OGTB01 (sample SAMEA2580032, study PRJEB22360) | human gut metagenome | biome: human gut; feature: human-associated habitat; material: faeces | place: Denmark | collected 2008/2010 | reverse complement strand
GATAGGCAAAAAGTAACCCGGCAAGTCGCCACTGTCGGAGTGGGCGGAAATATCTTTCTTGCAGCCTTTAAGCTGTTCGCAGGCATTTTCGGTAATTCCACCGCAATGATATCCGACGCCGTCCACTCGCTTTCGGACGTGTTCGCGACCGCTATCGCATTTGTGGGTGTGAGGCTTGCTGAGCGCGACGCCGACAGTGACCACCCTTATGGACACGAACGGTTCGAAAGCGTTGCATCCCTTGCTTTGGGTCTGATTCTTTTGTTCACGGGCTTGGCGATCGGATACTCCAGTTTGGAGAGCATTGCGACCGGGTCGTATCTCGATACCGCCACGCCGAGCCTCATTGCTCTCATCGCGGCAATTGTATCTATCGTCGCAAAGGAAGGGATGTTCTGGTATACCCGCCATTGGGCGCGCACCATAAACTCGAGTGCATTCATGGCCGACGCATGGCACCATCGCTCTGACGCGCTCTCCTCTGTTGGCGCGCTTGCTGGCATCGGCGCCTCGATGCTCGGATTTCACGCAGGCGACGCAATTGCCAGCTTGGTCATCTGCGTCATCATATTGAAGGTCGCATTCGATGTCTTAAAGGAATCGCTTAGTAGCCTAACTGATACCGCTTGCGATTCAGCATTCGAACATGAGCTCGGAGATGTTATCAGCAATACACCGGGTGTCATCCGAATCGACGACTTGCGCACACGCAAGTTTGGAAACAAGGTATACGTTGATGCAGAAATCGCCGTTGATGGCTCGCAAACGCTTATTCAAGCTCATGAAATCGCTGAAGCCGCTCACGATGCCGTTGAGTCTCATTTTGACAATGTGAAGCATATTATGATTCACGAGAACCCCGCATAGTGCCCCGATATGCGCCTCGATAGAATCAAGCAATTGAGCCTTTAAGATAAGGCCGCCACATCCCTCGTGGCGGCCTTATCTATTTTGAAGCTTATATCTTACGATTCGATTAATCACGATTCATACTATGCGTCGCATAAGTTGGATCGTCTTCCCAAAGTCGAAGCTCCCCCTCCGCTCTTGTTTTTGCAAGATCGATAATTCTCTGATTGGACGATCCTTTAAACCTGAGAGTAATGTCATGCTTATCTTGTTCAAATGGGCCATCCACCAAAATATCAACGAGAGACAAAATCTCCTGGGTTTCCTTGCAGCTGCATCGAGACCGAGAATCAAGCAAGTTCTCATAAAGCTCGCCTGTATAGCACCAGATGGTTTTTTCAGGAAAGCGGCTTCTCACCCTCTGGAGAAACGGCAGCAGACCCGTTTGGTTCTCCGGTTCCATTGGCTCACCGCCAAGAAGCGTCAAACCATCAACGTAAGAAGCGCTTAGACTCTCGAGGATTTCATCTTCGATCTCACGAGTGAATGGTTTCCCTGCTGAGAAATCCCACGCTTCTGCGTTAAAGCAACCGGGGCAGCCTCGCCGGCATCCTGACACGAACAACGTCGTGCGAACACCCTCGCCATTAGCAATGTCGAAATATTTGATTGTGGAGTAATTCATCTTTTCACCTCTTCCCTTTTACCTTTGAATTATCTCATTGTTTCACTTCCCTGCTTCCACAATTTCTACTTCTCCGTCAACGGGGGCATCAATGTCATCTCCGATGCCATTCATTTTCTTCCCTCCTTATGACAGGATTTCATCTTCCATTGACTCCTGTCATCTCGCGTCGATAACCAAATGCATAAACGTTTACTGTGCAGCGACTGCACAGGGCCACGACGAGCAACCTTTAATCTTATTTCAGAAGGCACGTTCCCCTGCTGTGCAGCGACTGCACAGTACTATGTTGCTCACTCGTCTTTCAATCTCATAAAAGGGGATTACTGCAACTGTGCAGTCGCTGCACAGTTGCAGTAAAGCGTAGAATTGCAAAAACGCGGACATCTAAAATTAACCATAAGCGAAAAGATATGTAATATCTTGAAAGATAAGAAAATAGCGAGTAAATACGCTTGTCGAATATAAATGATGCGTATAGAATGATGCAAACGACAAAGTGTGCAGCGACTGCACAGAGCCAAAATCAAACGAAACAAAAACACAGCAATGATAGGATACGGCATGTCGAAAAATCAGTCGGAAACGAAAGAGGTCAAAATGGCCACCAAAGGTAAGTCGAAAGGCGGAGAAAAGCAACAGCAATCGCTTTCTCTGGGCAGGGAGACCGTAGAAGAACTTGAAAGGGAAGCTGAACGCCGGGGCCTTAACAAGTCGCAACTTGCCGATTTGCTCCTTAACGGACAGCTTACACAATCCGCAGAGAAACCGACTATTATTTCGATCATGAGCTACAAAGGCGGCGTCGCAAAAACCACAACTTGCACCTGCCTTGCAGTATGCCTATCTGAAATGGGATACAAAGTTCTGGTAATCGATATGGATGGCCAGGGAAACGTAAGCCAGAGTCTCAGAGTATACGACCCACGCTCCGAAGAAGCATGCATCGCGGACGTTCTCTACCAGACAACACCGAATGGACAGAGGAAAAGCCTCCGAGATGTGATGAAACCGACCGATTACAATAACGTATTCTGTGTCCCATCGAATTTCCGATTTGCAGACGCAGATACACGTCTGAAAGCAGAAATCGCAGGAGGCGTCGATACAAGACTATGTTATGCAATCGAGGACCTCGTAGAAGAAATGGCAAAAGAAGGCGATGATCGCTTCGATTACATTATCATCGATTGCGGACCACGCTTGGATATGACAACTACAAACGCCATTGTGGCGCTTGAAGCTGGAAACAATGCTTCACACATTATTATCCCGATCAAAGTAGATGGTTTTGCGATTGCGGGGCTATCTCAGACAATTGACACCATTAACAGGACCGCAAAAGAACGCCGCCGACTCCCGCAGCATTGGAAGATTCTACAAACGATGATCGAACGAAAGACCTCTGCCTACAAAGTCGGATGCGAATTGCTTAAGGAAGCAATTCCGAACGCAGAGTACTTCAATACCAAGATTGAGAAAAGTACAGTGGTCCCAGAGGCAAGCCTTGCAATGGAACCGTTGATTACCTACGCGCCCGACAGCAAACCTGGAATGCAGTATCGTTTGCTCGCTCAAGAAATCGAGGAAATGAATGCCTAAGAAAAAGCTACAAGCTGCCATAGCTCGAAATGGGGGAGCAGTGGCAAACGTTGTCACAAAGCACGAGAAGCTCTCGGAAGAAGAACTGCGAGTCGCTGCATTTAATGCAAGAGACAACCAAAACGCGTCGATTACTGACAAAATGGCCAACGATAATCGACGCAATACGCTTTTGAGTGAGATGGGATTTGACTGGTTCGACATCGAAGACATCAAGCCAAACCCGAACAACGCGTACAAGATTACCGAAGAAGACGTAAAAAACCTCGCCGGTCTCATCTACAACAGTAAAGAAGTAGAGCCACTCATTCTGCGCGAAACCGAAGACGGTGTTCAAATCGTCGACGGAGAAAGGCGCTGGCGCGCCTGCAAGCTTCTGGCAGAAAAGTATGGCGATGCATGGCGTATGGTTCCCGGCCGCTGCCATAAACTTGGGTCCCTCAGTGATGAGCAAGCAGAGTTCATTATGCACTCAAGCAACATGGGGCAAAGGAACATCACGCCATCCGAGAGAGCCCAGGGTTTCAAAGTGCTTGCCGACAAACTCGTCGAGTGGAGAAAGGACGACCCAAGCCTGAAGGGCCGCAATACCAAAACTGTGCTCGCGGAGCATTTCGGAGTGTCGGAAAGAACAGCGCAAGTACTGCTAAACATTGCTCGCAATCTGGCAAAAGAGGGTAACGATCTGCTCGATGAGGGGAAGATTACCCAAACTCAGGCAGAAGCAATCTCAAAGCTACCAGGAGACAAACAGAACTTCGTCATCGAAGCGGTAAAGGAGAACAACTACGACAGCGATGAAATCACAGCACTTGTGCAGGAAATCAAAGAAAACGACCTTCCTACCGAAGCAAAACATAACAGTAAAGAACCGTTACAACATAAGCTGAAAACCTCCTCAAACACGCAATCCAGAAAACCAAAGGATATCAACGGATACCTAAAGACGGCCAAAAATGCACTTAAGAGAGCAGATAAAGTCTCTGGTGAAGCAGACTACAAACTAATCGGAGAGATTAAGAGTCTTCTAAGAGAGATAGAGCAACAACAGGAAGCACTCGATAAATCGAGATGATCACACCACCCAACGTGAGTCAAGATCGTAAAGAGGCACAGAACGCACTACGATTAAACACGTATGACAAAAAATTGCATAGTTACCGAGAATCTTGTTAGACTTGTTTTCATGTTGTTTGTTAAAAGAGCCTTCTTTCTTTCGGTTTCGGGTGTTCTGTAAGTCAAGATTAGGCCAGGTAGCGATGCTGCTCGGCCTACTGAATGCAAATGTGCGGTTAGTTGTCAATCGCATCTGCAACAGCTTTTCATTTTGTAGATGCGATTGACTGATGCTGCATAAAATAATCCCTTTACGTTGTTGCATAACAAAAGGAACTTCTATTTGCAGCTTCGGAAGTGAACTGAAGTGCTGTCGTCTTGCTCGCGAAAGAACGCTCGCAACAGTTCTTAATGAGCAACCAACCCTTTTCGCGATTTCGTTTTGAGTGAAATCGCCGCTTCGATAAAGATTAGAAATCTTTTTGTCTCTTGAGGCCCGGCGCGACGCAGTGGCTTCCTTCGCCTTCTCCCGAATGATTGAACGAGTTGACGTGTGGAATCGGATTTGTATCTTCTCTTGCTCGGTTAGTGCGAGCATCTCCACTATTCTTTTTGCGCTCAAAACGTAATACCCACGTTGACCTCGTACATTCACAACTCGATCGACCGAGCGAACAACACTATCGAGCTCAGCTTGCGAAAGAGGCTGCGTGAAACGAGAGTTGAATGAGCTAAGCTGGCGAGAAGCATCGTTCGGCCCGACAAGCTGAACAGCAGTGTTGTAGAAAACAAAGCACATGAGCTCACGTGAGCCTTCGCAGTCGAAATTTCGAAGAGCTTGCAGGGAAATCACATTAGCTAAACGAGACCGCAAGAGCGGACTGTCGTCACCGCGTTTCTTTGAGAATATTGCGTTTGGCGAATGCCCCACCTCGGGCGAGACGACATGCTTCGCAAATCCACCAAGCCTTACGTTAAGATCGCTCAGATCGTAGTAAGAGCCGCTTGACAACAAAAGGCGAGCATAACGCTGGGCAGCAGGATTGTAACTCCCCGGCACACGCGAGACACGAGTGAAGTCGAACACCTTCTCGTCAACGTCAATGCAATCAATCGGTTCCATGAGATGGGAGAGGGCTCTTGATAGATTTTGCTGAACAAGTCGGAATAAACCGAGCGCCTTCTCGTTGACAGGGCCGTTAGCAGAGCATCGATAGGGGATGGAGCGGTTCAAAACATAGTAAAGGTGCAGACCGCGACCGGAATCGACGGTGAGCGTTGGGCGAGGAAGCTTCTCAATCCGTATAGCCTCGCTGATGATTTCAAGTGCATTAGAAATCGCGTTGTCGGTTTGCGAGCGAGACGATCCGTGGCAATCAAGATCGAAGAAAAGGGCATTGATCTGCCTGAGCGAATCGAGGCGACGTCTATCTCCGGAAAAACCGTTCACGGAAACATAGAGCGACCCATTGCTCGGCGCGCCGATGAAAGAAAGGTGCGAGTGTTTGTGCATTGACTCACGCCAAGTGCCGTCAATGCAGGTAGCAAGGGCATAAGAGCTGTTACGGTCGTCGTGGAAGAGGGCACGAAAAAACGTGTCCCTCTCATCGAGATCGCAATGCGAAGAGTCGCTATGTGAAAACCCTACCGACACAATGCACCTAACCAACGGTCGAAGCAATGACCCAACCGTTAGACGAGCGAACAATTCCTTATGTCGATATGGAAAAGTGACGAAGAACACGCGCATATTGCACGCATATCGTCTAAGTGATAAAATACTCATTGCGACGTGAGTGATTTCGGTCACTTATCAAATCCCCCTCAGTTGGCGCTGAGGGGGATTTCTTTTTCTTATCGACCGAATGCTTTCGCATCCAACTTACAGCGAGAGATTATAACAAGAAACATAGAAAAGTCCACCGTTATTTGTTAGCGAAGACGGGGAAACGCCTGATGCAGAGTCGCTATCAGTAAACATAACAAGAATTAACGCATAAAGCAATGAAAAGAAATAATGGGACTGACTAGCAGGAAACGATAAAAGAAAAAGAATTTGATGAGGGAAAACTAGGTAAAAGAACGCTAAGACGTTGTTGCTCAACAAAAATGATCAGAGATCAGGTTGAGAGAATCGAACTAAATCTAGAGATTCAGGGTTGTAAGAGACTCTCCACAATTCCTTCACATATCAAATCATGACTGCGGACGGTAAGGTAAAGGCCCGAAGGGGGCAATCGAGGTACAATATATTGAGTTCGAGAAAGCTGCCAGGAAAGGAAACCAATGGCTGCCTACGATTTTGAGGGCCATATAACCGACATCCCCGACTATCCGGAAAAGGGAGTGGTGTTCAAGGACATCACGACGCTGTTGAAAGAGCCCGAAGGGTTTCATGCCGCAATAGATGCGATTGCTGATCATTTCAAGGACGCGGGAGTTACGAAAGTAGTCGGCGCTGAAGCGCGAGGGTTCCTCATCGGGGCGCCGGTTGCGTACCGTCTTGGCGCAGGATTCGTGCCTGCGCGCAAGCCGGGCAAGCTGCCTCGTGAGGTCCGAACGGAAAGCTATGAGTTGGAGTACGGCACTGATGAGCTCCAGATGCACGTGGATGCCCTCGATGAGGACGACGTGGTGTTGATCATCGACGATCTGGTGGCTACCGGCGGCACGGCAGTCGCGCAAGCGAAGCTTGTCTCGCAATACGGTTGCAAGCTGGCGGGGATGGGCTTTCTTATGGAGTTGGAATTCCTTCATCCGCGCGAGGCTATCGCGAAAGAGACCGACGTGGACGTGTTCGCGCTTGTGCAGGTGAAGTAGGGAAGGGTCTTCCTCACGGTGAGCCGGGTCTTCTTATAAGATTAAGTTCAATAGGGTGCAAAAAGATAAGGCCTCGTCGAGAGGCCTTATTCATGGGTTAGAAATGATGAGGAGCCTGTACTCCTTTACGAAAGCGTGGCGTCGACCGCCCTCATGACGGCTCCGCGCATCCCCGCATTTTCAAGCGCAGCGACGCCTTTGATTGTCGTGCCGCCGGGGCTGCAGACAGCGTCCTTCATGGCGCCGGGGTGCTGGCCTGTGGCCAGGCTCACCGTGAGGCCCGCCCGGCCCGGCCATCATCTGAGCGGCGAGTCGATAAGCGGTCTGGCGCGGAAGGCCGTTTTTCACGCCGCCGTCAGCGAGTGCCTCAAGGAACATGGCAGCGAAAGCAGGGCCGCAGCCGGCAAGCGCGCTCGCGACGGAGAGCAGATGCCCGGGAAGCACCTCGATAAGCGCGATGGGGGAGAAGAGCCCAACGAAGGTTTCCCATTCATCAACGTCGAGCGTATGCCGTTCTTCACAGGAGATGACTCCCTTGCCGATGGCGATCGGTGTGTTGGGAATCGTGGAGAGATGTCGCGACCCCTCGCCGAGCAGGTCCTCGTAGAAGTCGAACAGAAGGCCGGCGGCGACGGAGATGACCGCCTTCTCGCGAAGAGCCTCGCGAACAGGGGAGAGGACCTCGCCGACAAGGTAGGGCTTCACCGAAATAACGACAAGGTCGCAGTTTTCGACCACTTCAGCAGGCGATTTGAAAGCGCGAACACCAAGGGGCTTGCAACGCTCCTTGAGCGAATCGAAATGTGCGGCGCATGCGCAGATACGGGACCCTTCTATCCCAGCGCACTCGATAAGACCCTTGGCCATGGCGCTTGCCATGTTTCCGAAACCGATGAATCCGATGCGTGCCGATTGAGCGTCCATAATGCCTCTTTCAACGGGAAAGCTGAGTTTTGGTCATTGTAGCGCAGCTTGTTGGATGAGCGATTCGCGCGATATTCGAAGCAGGCGAAAGCGTCAAAATAGTGCGGCATGGCGTGAAGGAGCGCATCGAACGCGGCTGCGTCTCCTCTATAATGGCTACCCAAAAAGAGAAAGGCTCACCTATGAAGTACAAAGTGCGTTTCATCAAGGATTCCGAGCGGTCGGACGTGTCGTTCGTCTTCGAGGAGACCGAGCTCGAGGCCGAAGACGAGGCTGCGGCGCGTGTTGCTTACGAGGCTGCAAAGTCGTCTGCCCCAGAAGGCGCTCTGCGCATCGATTTAGTGCGCGGCGAGGGCTACAACTGGGAAAAGGTGGCAGAAGACACCTTGTAGACAGGGGCGCATCCCGCTCCGGCGAGCGATCAGGGGGTGTCGTTGCGCGCGCCGCTCACCGATGCGATAGGCGCCCAACCGCGCTTTACACGGACTTTACAATTACAAGATGTTTCTCAGACACGTCCTCCCTATTGTGTTCATCGACCTCGGAGGGACGGGTTTGGCTTGCGCCCTTCGAGCGGAGAGAACTCGAAGGGAGAACAAAGACACATGGATCCGGCAACTCTGGTTGTGGTGGTGCTCGTCATCGTCACGGCTCTCACGTTCGACTTCACGAACGGATTTCACGACACCGCCAATGCCATGGCGACCTCCATCGCCACAGGAGCGCTTAAGCCGAAGACTGCCGTCATCGCAGCGGGAACGCTCAATCTTATCGGTGCTTTTTTGTCTACCGAGGTGGCGAAGATCATCTCGGGCGGCATCATCAACGAGCAGCAGGTCACCATCAGCGCGGCCTTCATTTTTGCCGGATTAGTCGGCGCAATCATCTGGAACCTCATCACCTGGCTTGTCGGCCTGCCGTCGAGTTCCTCGCATGCCCTGTTCGGTGGCTTGGTCGGTGCCGTCATCGTGGGTGCAGGCGTTGAAGGCGTGAACTTTGCGGCGGTGCTCACCAAGGTGCTCATCCCCGCGCTCGTAAGCCCGGTGGTGGCGGGGCTTGCGGCGTTCTGCGCGGTGAGGCTCATTTTCTTCGTGGTGCGCAAGATGGAAGAGGGGCAAATCGAGTCGGGATTCCGCCACGGCCAGACGGTGACGGCGTGCCTCGTCGCGCTCTCACACGGCACCAACGACGCCCAAAAGACGATGGGCATCATCACGCTTACCCTAATTGCCGTGGGCTTCCAGCCGTCGGGCACGGGTCCTGAGCTGTGGGTCGTCGCCATTTGCGGGCTTGCCATCGCATTCGGCACCTACATGGGCGGCTGGCGCGTCATCCGTACGCTCGGCAAGGGCCTGACCGAGATCTCGACGCCGCAAGGCTTCGCTGCCGAGGCGGCATCTGCTACCACGATTCTCGTCTCCTCGCACATGGGCTTCGCGCTCTCGACCACGCAGGTGTGCTCCGGATCCATCATCGGCACGGGACTCGGCAAGAAAGGCAGTAAGGTGAACTGGGGCGTTGCGGGCAAGATGCTCATCGCATGGATCGTCACCTTCCCGGCCGCCGGCATCGTGGGCGCTCTCGCCTGCGCGCTTGCGAAGACGAGCGTGTGGGGCACCGTTGCGGTCGCGTTCATCGCGTGCGCCGTCGCGTTCATCATCTGGCGCTTGTCCCGTCGCAACCCAATCAATTCCGCAAACGTCAACGAGCGAGCCGACGTGAAGGTCAACGCCAATCCGGGCGCGAAGACCCTCGCCGCAGCTGCCTAGCAAGAGCCTAGCAAGGAGGAACTCGTCACATGCTGACCCAAGAAATCGTTAGTTTTATCACCGTTCTCGTTGTTGCCGTTTGTGTTGCGTGCTCGATTAGCGTACTGTATGCATCGGGGCTGCGCTTGTGGGCGCGCGCCGATGGGGACGTGGGGCGCGAGCTTCGCTTGATGACCCGTCTTGCGTCGGCCGTCTGCTTCGCCGCCTGTATGGCCATCGTGCTGTTCGCACTGTGGCTTATGATTCCGATGTTCCACTAACTGGAAGAGAAACGGAGGCCTCCTATGGCGAGCATTCTCGTTGGTGTCGATGGGAGCGAGCGCGGTCGTCGCGCACTGGATTGGGCGGTCGCGCGTGCCGAGCGCACGGGTGCAAGCTTAATGCTTCTTGCGGTCGTGAATTCCGCTGAGGCGAAAAAGCTTGGCGCCGAGGCCGAGATGGTGCACACAACCGTCGAGGCGGCGCTTCACGAGAAGAAAGAAGTGCTCGCGGCCGAGCATCCCGACGTTGCCGTGGAGGCCAAGATTGTTGATGGCCCCACCGTCGATTCGATCGTGGAGGAAGCTGCCAACCACGACATGGTGGTTTTGGGGTCGCATCACGGGGCGTCTATCACCGAGACGTTTGGAGGGGGGACCGGGCTTCGCGGACGCTGACG
>OGTB01002484.1_pt1 | contig 10365 bp, 5 predicted proteins | sample 1553611 | NCBI WGS metagenome assembly OGTB01 (sample SAMEA2580032, study PRJEB22360) | human gut metagenome | biome: human gut; feature: human-associated habitat; material: faeces | place: Denmark | collected 2008/2010 | reverse complement strand
TCGGCGGAACCTCCCGCCATGCCTGCGCCGACGGGAATGCGTTTTTCGATGTTCAACGCCACGTCCGGTTCATGGCTGCTCGCTTCGGCCATGGCGAACAGGGCGAGCACTGCGTGGTTGCGTCGCATGTCGCTGCCGGATGAGGCCAGATCGCCAAGATATGCGCCATCAAGATTCAAGGAGAAACCGGCTCCGGGCTTTTTACGGCTGGCGGTGACGGTGTCGTATACGCCGACGGCGCAGTAAATGGTGTCCAGCTCGTGCCGGCCACCCCATTCGCTGCGTGGCGCCCCCACGTGCAAGGTCAGATTCGTTTTCGCAGGGCAGTCCACACTGACTTCATTGATTGCGTTGCCGTTGCCGTTGCCACTCATGCTTCCGGCACCTCGCCCATGGCGCGTGCCAGTGCCACGAATTCGTCGATGGTAAGCGTCTCGCCACGTCGCGTCGGATCGATGCCTGCCCGCTCAAACGCTTCGGAAGGTACGACTTTCTTCAACGCAGCATGCAGGGTTTTGCGTCGCTGCCCAAATGCGGCGTCGATGAGACGGAACACGGTTTCGCGGTCCACCACGGAACCGTCGGGATTGTTGGCGGAAGACGTGTGCCCGCCCTCGTATCGTTTGAACAGCACCAGCGCGGAATCCACATTCGGCGCCGGCCAGAACACATTGCGCCCGATAATGCCCACGCGTTCCGCGGTGCCGTACCATGCGAGCTTCACGCTTGGAGTGCCGTAGATCTTTGAACCGGGCTTTTCGCTCAGTCGGTCCGCGACTTCCTTCTGCACCATCACCAGAAAAGTTCCGAGATTGTCGAAACGTTCCAGCAGCGTCAGCAGAATCGGCGTGGCCACGTTGTATGGCAGATTTGCGACGAGAGTGAACGAATCGTCATTATTGAAATCAGGCAGATTTTCCGGCGTTACGGTCAGTGCATCACGGTTGACTACGCGGAAACGATCCACCGCGTCCGGCATGAATTCGGCGATGGTGCCGGGCAGTCGTTCCGCAACGGGCGGGTCGATCTCCACGGCGGTCATCGTCGCCCCAGTTTCCAAAATCGCCAATGTCAGCGAACCCAATCCAGGTCCGACTTCCAGCACATGATCGTCGGCGGTCACACCCGCCTCGCGCACGATACGACGAACCGTGCCCGGGTCGATTACGAAATTCTGCCCGAATTTTTTTGTCGGGCTGATACCGGCCTCGGCTGCGATACGGCGAATGTCAGCAGCCCCCAACAGGCGGCCTTGCATAGTTTCGTCGGTTTCGTTGGTTTCGTTCGCGTTTTCTGTCATTACCTCATTATCCGTTCAACTGGTATGAAAAAGTGTGTGTTGTTACGTTTGCGTATTGTTGCGATCGGCGTTGTTTAATACCATCCAACTTGTTCGGAATGTTCCCATGCTTTCGATGGGCTGCCGTAGCGTTGCGCGATGTAGCTTAGGCCCCAGTCGATCTGTACGGCCGCATCGTCACGCCAGTTTGCGCCGAATGCCGCCATTTTGCTGCCTGGAAGCGATTGCGGGATGCCGTAAGCTCCGGAAGATGCGTTTTCCGCATACCACAGCCAGCTCGATTCGCGGGTCCACAGTTTCACCAGATCGGTCCAGTTTTGTCCGGTCCAGCCATATTGCGCCGCGGCTCCGGCCGCGTAGACCTGTGCCTGCGCGGGGGAGGGGTGGTAGAGGCGGCATCCTGCTGAAGGATCGGAAGGTTGCGGTGTCGGGGTGGGCGTCGGTGTCGGATTCGGCGTAGGTGTCGGATTCGGCGTGGGGGTCGGGTCTGGAGTTGGTGTCGGATCCGGGTCCGTTTTTGATTCGGAATCGTCCTTCTTGCTGTCGTCTTTTTTGTTGTCGCTCGAATTGTCCGTATTATCGGAATTATTGTTCGAATCGTTTTTCTTGTCGGAATTATCGGAATTGCTGTTCTTATCCGAATTATCGTTTTTCCCGGTATTGTCGGAATTGCCAGTATCTCCGGAATTGCCGGATCCGCCATCTGACCCCGAATCGTCGGAAGATGCTGCCGGTCCTACTGCGATGATCCGGTCAAGGGCGATTTTCGTGGTCGTTTCGTTGGTCAGCGTCTCGCGTTCCTTCTCGCCATCCACATACGTAACGTCATACGTTTGCTGGATTTCACCTTCCTCACCTTCCTGCCTGACTACGACTTCGCCAGGCTGCAGGCTGGGGTCGATGATGGTTTGCGTGCCGAATGGCACCGCTTTCGTGCGTGTCTCCTCGCCGTGCGTCACGCGGCGGACGCGCAGGATCGTCTCGCCGTTGTCTTTTTCGACGCTGACGCGATCCTCCTTGTTCAGTGTGATGCCTTTGGAGTCAAGAATGGAGGCCGCCGGCAGTTTACCATTTGGTGCTTCGGAGCTTTGTCCGTCTGCGATGACAGTGACCGGCCCGTTTTGGTTGATGATCAGTCCGCCGGTGAGTTTGTTGTACACGTTGTCGATATTGACGGTGACTTTTGCCGCGTCTGCTTCGTTTTGTTCGAAAAAGCCGATTAGCTGTTCGGCGCTGGTCGCCACTGTCCAGAAGGGCACTTCCTGCCCGTTGATGGTGATGGTGGTCTGGTAGGCGCTTCGTACCGTAACCACGTCATGGTTGCTCAGCATGCTGGTGGGGCTGGTGGATTCCACAAGATCATGCGTTTTGACCTTCACGCCGCGTTCCTGCAGCAGACGGTCGACGCTCATTGCGTATGTGGTTACGGTGGTGGTTTCGCCATCGATGGTCAGAGCTACGGTTTTGCGCGCGCTTACGCCGAATGCGAGCGTCGAGGCGAGCGTCAATGAGACCACGCATGCCGTCACACGAACACGCCGAAGCGTCACAAATCTCCGGGGGGTCCACCTTCTCGTCATACGTCCTCTTTCCAGCGACTGTCTACATCGCCGTCATTGTAACGGTCAGATCGGGACGAATGGCATGGGATCCGCTGGTTTTATCTATACCGCCACATTTTCGAGGAAAAGGAATAAAGAAAAAGGGGGCAGGAGAGAAGGGGATGTCCTGCCCCCTGTCCGGACAAGGCAGGTTGGGGGAAGCCTCGTCCTGTCGCCAGAAGCCATAAGTTGGGGGAAGGCTTCTGGATCACTTACCCATGGTAAGAGGTCAAAGCCCGTTGAAACGGGTTTCGAGCCTCCTGTCGGGATCGAACCGACGACCTGCCGCTTACAAGGCGGCCGCTCTGGCCATCTGAGCTAAGGAGGCTTGTGCCGCTTTCTAGCATAATGCATAAAAATGGCAACGATTGAATAGCATAACCAGCGTGCCCGATGCCGTCAACTTAGAACTGCGCTTTGGCTGGCACGCTGGCGAGTAGGGGGCATTATTTTTCGATTGTCAGGATTGAGTGGGGCTAATCACTCGCCAGTGGTGTTGGAGATCGGATCCTTGTCGGAGCCGATGGAGGGCATTACGCCTTCCTTTCCAATATCGTCTGACTTGATTCCGATGGCCTCCAGCAGGCCTTCCTCGATGGTCTCCTGCGCGGTGCTCAGCTGGTTCATATTCCAGAACTTGCCGTTTATGGTCACCGTTGGAGTGGTCATGCTGTCTTTGTAGGTTCCGGACGTGTTCCACAGTTCGGAACGCTTCGGCGTATAGGTGTCGACGGCGTCAAGCCAATCCTGGTAGTCGCGGCCGAACGCCTTGTCCGCAACATCCTCAGACACTCCCGAGGCGATCATCTGTTCCCTGATCTGATCATCGCTGACTGACTTGTAGTTCGAGCTTTCCTCAGGCTGGAAATCCTCGGCGTACATTTTTTCCATGAACGTGATCAGATGCGTCGGATTGCTGTCATGCTCGGCCAGGTAGATTGCGGCATTCGCGGCACGGCTTGAATATTCGTCGGTGGACCATTTGTCCATGAACGCCATGAAATGCAAATCAAGATTGATCTGCCCCGCATCGACCATCTTCTGCAGATCCGCATCAAGCTGACGATGCAGATTGCCACAACCCGGGCACAGGAAGTCCATGTAGATCGCGACCGTCGGAGCGCCGTCGACGGACTTGCCGTAACCATTCTTCGAAATCAGCAATCCGCCCTTGTCGTCGACGAGCTTTGGCGTGTTTTTGACCTTCTGCAGCTTGTCGTATGCCTCTTCCACGGTTTGGGTGGAAGCCTGGGTTTCGGCATTCTTGTGCATGTTGTGATACACGGTGAACGCGCCGATCGCCACCAGGATCACCAGCACGGCCACCACAATGGCGCCGATGATGGTCTGCTGCTTACGTTCCTTTTCCATCTGTTCGGCGCGGGCCTTCATGGCCGCGGCCTCAGCGGCCCTACGCTCGGCGCGGCTGGCGCGCTTCTGCGCATCCTTACTGTTCTGGGCCATCCACATTCCTTTCGATGTCTCATCGTTTGTTGCGCACCATAGTAGTGTGGGCGTGCTATCGCTGAATGAAGTATTTCGTAAAAGCTTACGTTGTCATACTACGTGCGATTGTCTGATGTTTTTCTGAGGATTGCAAACGTTTGCCGATTCTTGGTTTTCGCTACATTTCATACGATTCCGCGGGAGTGCTGGATTTCGGGCGGCCACGTAGCGTTCCAGCTCCCAATCGCAGCGCCAGAGCCCCCGGAGTGAGGGCGCATATCAGCCAACCGATGGCGCAACAGCCGGCTTGGACGACGCCGCTTTGCGAAACCGGTCCTTCAATCCAAGTCGGCAGTGGAATCGTGAATCCGAATATCGAGGTATCCACCATGGCGAACGGTAATTGCAGCGCGACTGTGGCGATCGCCAATCCCAATGTGGCGATCGCAGCCATGATCAATGCGCGTGGCACCGCATAGCCCAACCCTTTGAGCACATGCCAAGGCAGCGTGGCCGCGCGTGCGAGCCAGTCGGAGGCTTTTCGGTTGCCTCCACGGCGGCCTTCACGCTCCAGCTGCGCTTCCATATTGAATCCGATGGTGGCGAGCAGCCAAGCCAGTAGTGCACCCGCAGCCCAGGCCAGCCAAGGCGAGAACAAGCCGAACAGCGCCACAGGAATGGCCAGAAGCGCGCAGAGGAGCGTGCCTCGGCTCAACAGTTCGCCACGAAGCACGTCGGCCGGATTCGGCGGTTGCGGCGCATTCAGGTTGAGCGGGGCCGCTGGGGATGCCTGCGTAATCGGAGTGGCCGGCATAACTGGCATAGTGGACGTTGGTATGTCTTGCGCCTGCACGTTTTGCGCCTTTTCAACCGACGCATTCGGTATCACCGCCGGTGGTCGCTGGTTGGCAATGCGTTGCAACGCCGGTTTGATGGCCGGATCGATTTGTGTGGCTTCTTGAGTGGGATTCCACGCATCCTGCACCGGCATCACCCGCGTGGATTGCGGTGCGTCCTGTGGTGCATCTTGTGGCAGCACGCTGGTATCTCCGCTATCGACAGGCAGCATGACAGGCAGCACGCGCGTGCCGGTGCCAAGAGGAATCGTCGTGGTATGTGCGTTGATATCCATGACCGAGGTGCCGGCATCGGACGCATCGGCAATAACAGTATCGGTTATGTCAGCAATACCGGTTGTGCCGATGGTCTGTGTGGCCTCAACGAATTGCGGCAATGTGCGCGTCCCGATGGCGTCTTCGCCCGTTATATGATCCAGTGCCCGCCAAAGTTCTCGTGGATTGTCAGGCGATTCAGCAAAAGGGGGCATCGCCTCCGATATGCCGGCAGTGGAACCCGAATCCGAAGCGGTATCCGCAGCATCCCAAGCTTGCGGATTCAACGCATCCAACGCAATCGCCTGCAACAATTCGTCGGGCGTGCAACGTTTCGTACGATCCGGATTCAACGCTGAACGGAACGCGGCCATGGTTCCCGCCGGAAGCCCGACCAAATTCGCGCTTCCCGCAGCGGCACGCTCCAACACGGCCATCATCGGCTTCGTGCCGAACACCGGTTCGCCGGTAGCGGCAAACGCCAGCACGCTCGCTACCGACCACCAGTCACTCATCTCATCGGATTCCGCGCCATCAATGATTTCCGGTGCGATGAATCCCGGAGTGCCCATAACCAAACCCGTGCGCGTCACATGGCTTTCGCCCTCGCCCATGGCAATACCGAAATCCACCAACACCGGTCCGGTATTCGACACCATCACATTCGTCGGTTTGATATCGCGGTGCACAATACCGGCCGCATGCACGGCCTTCACCGCCTCGATCAGCTTGCGTCCCAACCGTTCCAGATCGTCGCCCACATACCGGCCGTTGGCTCGCACATCCTCACGCAGATTCTTGCCATCGATCAGCTCGGTTACGATAAAAGCCAGCGCATCATCCAATTCCATGTCCACAATGCCGCACACGCCGGGGTGACGCACTTTCTGCAGCGCCATCGCCTCCCTGCGCAGGCGCTCGCGTGCGGTCAGCTGATCGCGGGAACGTTCGCCGGATGCATCTTCCTCGGCAAGGGAATCGCGCAAGATCTTCATCGCATACTGGTGTCCGCCGTCATCGCGCACACGCCAGACCGATCCCATTGCCCCCGATCCAAGCCGTGAAATCAACGTATATCCGCCAACGAGGCTGCCCGCCTCCAGATTCAATGCGCTTAAGTCGCTCATGGCATCCATGGTACTTGCCTTGCGTGAGTTGCCGTTGGAACAGTTCGCCGCAGCGTGCCGAAATCATCATAAAAACCGCGATCGTGTATCCAAAGTTCGATTAAGAACTGAGATTTGCGCAATAGAGCAACGATATTCAGTAAAACAAGCAAGGATTTGCAACAATCTGCGGAGGAATGCATATTGTTGCATACGCAATCATGCAACAGAACTATATGTGCACGAACGGTAGTTTTGCATGCGCAAGTGGTATGCAGATTATGCACGCGAAACGACAGGCTGGGAAAAAATCAGCGCACTTTTCCGCGGATTTTGGTGAAATCGAGATATCGACATGAAGAAGTGTCTTCACTTCTGGAAATCATGCGACGCGGGGCAGCGTTACGCGATTTCTGGTTTCGATGAGGGAATCGGAGCCTGCATGTCGTTCGGTTATGAGAATCAAGGAGGAGGCAGACCATGCTGCAAATCAACATGGCTGACGTCATGAACGTTATCGGTTCGTTGACGCCGTACCTGATTGCGATTGGCGTGCTATTTGTGCTCGCGCTGATTGTCACTTTCGCCGTCAATAAGAAGACGGTGAAGGAAGTCGCGACCCGTAAGATCATCCACTCCGAGTCTTGGCTTGTGGCGCTGGTCGGTATTGTTGTCGCGGTTTCCATGATGCTGTCCGGTCCGATGGCGACGCTGCTCAACAACGCGACCCTCACGAAGTACATGCTGTCTGACGCTACTGTTTCCAAGGCTAATGAGCTGGCCAAGGAAGTGCAGTCGGAAGCTATCACCATGCTGAAGAATGATGATTCCAACCTGCCGCTGAGCAACAAGAAGGTCAACGTGTTCGGTTGGGGCTCCACCAACCCGGTCTATGGAGGTACCGGCTCCGGCTCCATGTCTGACCAGTACGACACCGTTTCCCTGCTTGATGGCATGAAGGAAGCTGGTCTTGAAACCAACGCCGATCTGAGCAAGCTGTACACCGACTATCGTGCGGACCGTCCGGTTGTTGCTATGTGGTCCCAGGATTGGACCCTGCCTGAGGTTCCGGCCGGCCAATATTCCGATTCGCTGATTTCTGACGCCAAGAGCTTCTCCGATGAGGCTGTTGTGGTGATCACTCGTGTCGGTGGCGAAGGTGCTGATCTGCCGACCAACATGAAGGCTGAAACCATTACCTACAAGAACAACTCCAAGGATTATGATGACTTCCAGGATGGTGAGCACTTCCTGCAGCTGAGCAAGACTGAGCGCGACATGATTGACTTGGTCACCAAGAACTTCGACAAGGTCACGCTCGTCTATAACGGTGCAAATGCTTTCCAGTTCGACTTCCTGAGCAACTACCCGCAGATCAAGTCCGTGTTGTGGTGCCCGCCTGCAGGCCAGACCGGCTTCTCCGCACTCGGTGACGTGCTCGCTGGCGAAACCAACCCGTCCGGCAAGACTTCCGACACGTTCGTTAAGGATCTGACCAAGACCCCAGTGTTCAACAACACTGATGGCGCTGCTGCTGCCAGCTCGTCTTCCGTTGGTGCCGATGGTGCATTCATCTACGATAACGTCGACGATCTGGCTGCTAAGTACACCGGCTTCACCGGTCAGGAAACTACCGTGCTTCCGTCCTTCGTTAACTATGTCGAAGGTATTTATGTGGGCTACAAGTTCTATGAGACTGCAGCCGATGAAGGTCTGATCAACTACGATGACACGGTCATCTATCCGTTCGGTTACGGCTTGTCTTACACCAGCTTTGAGCAGAAGATGGGTGACGTTTTCCACAAGGATGGCAAGGTCACGTTTGATGTGACCGTCACCAACACTGGCGACACCGCCGGCAAGGACGTTGTTGAGGTCTACTACAACTCGCCGTACACCGATGGCGGTATCGAGAAGGCCTCCAAGAACCTCGTCGCTTTCGAGAAGACCGGGAAGCTTGAGCCGGGCGCCTCTGAGACTGTGAAGATCGAGTTCGATGATGACGATATGGCTTCCTATGACAACAAGGATGCCAAGGCTTGGGTGCTGGAGAAGGGTGATTACGCCATCTCTATCCAGTCCGATTCTCACCATGTGATCGATTCCAAGAGGATCAACGTTGCTGACACCATCACCTACGACTCCGAGTCGAACACCCACAACGATGATCAGACCGTGGCTACCAACCAGTTCGACTATGCCGCTGGCGATGTGACCTATCTGTCCCGCGCCAATCACTTCGCGAACTACGCTGAAGCCACCGCAGCCCCGACCAACTTCTCCATGAGCGACGAAGTCAAGGCTGCTTTCACCAACAACGGCAACTATGATCCGACCAAGTATGACGATGATTCCGACGAAATGCCGACCACCGGTGCCAAGAATGGTCTCCGCTTGGCTGACATGTACGGCAAGGATTACGACGATGCTGATTGGGAGAAGCTGCTTGACCAGCTGACCTTCGATGATATGGACAACCTCATCGCCAACGGTGGCTACGGCACCCCGGCTGTCTCCTCCGTTGGCAAGATCCAGCTCACCGATGCTGACGGTCCGGCCTCGCTGAACAACAACTTCACCGGCGTTGGCTCCATCGGCTTCCCGGCTTCCACCGCATTCGCCTGCACTTGGAACAAGGATCTGGCCAAGCAGTTCGGCGAGATGATCGGCGACATGGCTCATGACATGCACGTTGCTGGTTGGTACGCTCCGGCTATGAACATCCACCGTGGCGCTTTCTCCGGCCGTACCTTCGAGTACTTCTCCGAGGACTCCCTGCTCTCCGGTGTTATGGCTTCCCACGAGATCGCCGGCGCTAAGGAGAAGGGCGTGTATTCCTTCATGAAGCACTTCGCTCTGAACGATCAGGAAACCAACCGTACCAACATGGTGTGCACCTGGGCGGACGAGCAGGCCATCCGCGAGATCTACCTCAAGCCGTTCGAGATGAGCGTGAAGGAAGGCGGCGCACAGGCTGTGATGAGCTCCTTCAACTACATCGGTTATACCTATGCCGGTGCCTCCAACAACCTGCTGAACACCGTGCTCCGTGACGAGTGGGGCTTCAAGGGCTTCGTTCTGACCGATTACTTCGGCGGCTACGGCTACCAGAATGGTGATCAGGAGATCCGTAACGGCAACGATTCCATGCTGGCCACCACCAAGATCACCAACCACATTACCGACAAGTCTGCAACCTCCGTGAAGGCCATGCGTACCGCTGCTCACAACATTCTGTACACCGCCGCCAACAGCTGGCAGTATGCAGATGGTGAGCCGAAGGTCGATACCCTGATCTGGAAGACTGCCATGTACGTGGCTTGGGGCGTGACCGCTGTTCTGGTGATTGCACTTGAGGCTCTGGCTATCAAGCGCTACATGGATCGCAAGAAGGCCAAGGCTGAAATCTCCGCCTGATTTCGCTTTCTTCTAGTGGGTCAACATCAATAACTGAATAACAACTGAAATACAGCGAGGGCTGTCGACTTCCCCAGTCGGCGGCCCTCGCTGTATTTCGACGTGTATTCCATTGCGTATGTCACTTCCAGTGCGGCCAAGTCTATTTTTGCCTTCGTAAAGCGGTGTTGGATTCCTCATGTGTTCCTTATGTGGTGGCGACACGCCGTGTGGTGTTTGTTTTTGGTTCGTGTGGTCGTTGTCTTCGGGTTCCGGACCGGTCTTACGGCCGTTCAGAGGTGTTTTCGACACGCCGGTGGATGCGTTGTTTTCCAATGGTTTACGGGGTGTCCGTGAGGGGCCGGGTTGCGTGGAACCGGTTTGTGCTGTAAGTTTGTCTTTTG
>OGTB01002481.1_pt1 | contig 10375 bp, 8 predicted proteins | sample 1553611 | NCBI WGS metagenome assembly OGTB01 (sample SAMEA2580032, study PRJEB22360) | human gut metagenome | biome: human gut; feature: human-associated habitat; material: faeces | place: Denmark | collected 2008/2010 | reverse complement strand
ACGCATCTGGTGGCCGAAGACGCTGCGCGTGCCGGTTCCCGTGCGGTCGCCCCGCACGACGCCTTCGTCGCAAATCCTGCGCAGCAGATCGAGGTATTGTTTCATGACGTCACAGTCGTTTGAGTTTCAGCTTTCCGGCATCGTCCAGCACGGCACAGGCCGGAGCGTCCCACGCCCCGAGCAGCACGACCCGCAGGCCGTCGGCCGCATAGTCGCGCGCGTAGTGCATGTGGCCGAAGATATAGTAGTCGCCCGGATCGATCCGCTGCCGGTCGCGGGCATAGGCGATCAACGGTTCGGTCACGCTCCGGTCGGACTCGCCGCCATGCGACTTGCGCGAACGACCGCTCCACCAGCGGCCGAACTTCACCGCCCAGTCGGGATGCACGCCCCACGAAAAGAGCCAGCGCAGCGGCCGCGACCGGAAAACACGATTCATGAAGCAGAGCCACGGCAGGGGGCCGACGTTGATATTGTCGCCGTGCGCCAGAAAGAGCCGCTTGCCGGCGAGCGTCACTACCTGCGGCTCGGTATGGATCTCCACGCCGCATTCGCGGTGCAGGTAGTCGCCCACCCACATGTCGTGGTTGCCGGTGAAGAAGTGGATTTCCACCCCCCGGTCGGTCAGCTCCGACAGGGTGCCGAGCAGCCGGGTGAAACCTTTCGGGACGACGCGCCGGTATTCGTACCAGAAATCGAACAAATCTCCTACGAGGAAGATGGCTTCGGCATCGGCGGCAACCCTCCGCAGCCATCCGATGAGCAGTTTTTCGCGTTCCCGCGACTCCTGCGCCGGTAGCAGTCCGAGATGCATGTCCGATGCGAAGTAGTACATGGCTCCCTTTTATTTCAGTCTCCTTACGAGATTGTCCACCTCGCGGGCGAGTTTGTCGGTCGGGATGTCGCGCCCCACGATTTCGCCGTTGCCGTCGATGAGGTAATTGGCGGGAACCTTGTCGATGTTGTACACGCGCGGGGCGATACCTGCCGGCCCCTTGAAGTCGCATACCGAAATCCAGGGCAGCCTCTGTTCCTGTACGGCGTTTATCCACACCTGTTTGTCGGTATCTATTCCCACTTGGTATATCTCGAAGCCCTCCCCGGCGAATCGGCTGTAAATCTCCTTGAGTTCGGCGTTGTACATCGCCGCCTCCGGTGCTGCGGCCGACCAGAAGTCGAGTAGAATGACCTTGTTCCCGATGGACGAGAGCCGGCGGACGTCGCCGTACATGTCCGGCAGGGCGATGTCGGGATAGGGAGCCGGATTGCAGATGCTTTCGCTGACCATGCGTGCGAGCTCCTCGTTGGCGTCGGCCATGTCGACCTGCGACCGGAGCGCGGCCACGTACGGCGAATCGGGATAGTATTTGGAGACGGAGATTTACGGGTTTGGGGGGGGGAATCGGCTGGGGAGCCGGTAGTAGATGATGTCGGAATTGCCGTTGAAGAGCGTCTTGTCGTCGGGCAGTCGCTGGTAAAGGGCGTAAAGCGCCGCAAGCGACCGGCTGTTGGTTACGATGAATTTTATCTGTTCGCGTTTCAGACGGCTGTACTCCCTGCCGTACTCCTTGATGTACTCTGTCCGGCGTGCGGCGTTGCGGTCGGTCGTGGAGATGAGCCGGGAGAGCGAATCGAGCCTTCCGGCCCCGGCATTCATCATGTCATTGAGCTCCTTGACGAGGATGGATTCGCGCGACCCTCGTATGATGTAGTCGCCCGGGTTGCCGTACATCGACGAGATGGTGACCTTCTCGCCTGGCGATACGAACAGGGGTATTCTGTCTTCGCCTATTCGGAGATTGTAGAATGTCGTTCCGCTCGGAGGCAGTTCGATGTTGAACCGGAAGTTGCCCCTGCGGTTCGTGGCCGTCGAATCCACCGATACGGCGCCCGTGGCCGTTATCTGTTCGAGCACCACCATGCACCGCTCGGGGCCGGCGATGCGCCCGGACACTTTCGCCCTGTTGCTGTCGCAGGAGACGGCGAGCGCTGCTGCGGCGCATACCGCCAGGGCGGGTACAAGAAGAGAGTGTTTCATACGTGTCGGTTTGGGGTACAAAGATAACCCGATTGATAGGAAAACGCGAAAAACGGCGCGATATTACGTGCCGGTTTCCGCAGCCGCAGCCCTGTGCGTCTTATTTGGAATAGTTGTGCCGCTGGGGGCCCTTGTTGTTCTTGCCGTTCTTCTTGTTGGCGTAGAGCGGTTTCTTGCTGCGTACCGGCGCCTGCTTGTATTCGCTCTTTATCAGACTCAGGGCATCCTCGTCCACGCTGATGCGGTAGTCCGACATTCGCTTTATCTCCTTGATGATGGCCTCGTTGTTGGGGTGCTCCTGATTGTATTCGTAACTTTTGGTGCGCATGTAGCGGGCAATGTCGCCCAACACCTCTTGTACGGCCTCCTGGTCCCGTACCCCTTCGAGCGAACGGATGACCTTCTTGACATATTTGCCGTAATGTTTCAGCCCCACCTTTTCGTCGGGATAGTCCATGCGGCGCGGTACGGGTGTCAGCGTCATCGAGGTGGGAATGGGATAGGGAGAATCCACGTCGAGCTTGAAATCGGACATGATGAACATGTGGTCCCAGAGTTTGTGGGTGAACTCCGGGGTGTCCCGCAGGAGGGGGTTGAGGTTACCCATCACGTTTATCACTACCCGTGCCTTGCGGTTGCGTTCATCGCGGTCTTCGATGGCCATCAGGTTGTCCACCATCTGGTGTATGTGCCGGCCGTACTCCGGCAGCTGCAGGTTTTTCCTGTAGATGTTATAGTTTTTTTCCATAAAATGAATCATTAGTCGCTGCCGCAAGACGGCAACCACCTGTTCACGATAATGACCGGCTCCGTTCCTCGGTAGGACATCCGTCCGGTAAAATATGTGAAATCAGGAGGTCAAAATGCTGATAGGTAGGAGAAAAATAACAGCATGTCTTTTGACAAGAAAAACTAATTACTTAACTTTGTACAAAGTTAATGCGATTTTTTGGGGAAATCAAATTTTGCTGTAACATTTTAACCTCCGACTATGGCCAATATACTGGTAATAGATCCTTCGCGCAGCATGCGCAATACTCTGAAAGAGCGTTTGGAGTATGAGGGCCATGCGGTGGAAGTCGCCGAAGACACGATTTCCGGCATGACCGTCTATGCGAACCGGCATTTCGACCTGTTGCTGTGCGGACAGCCCGATTCCCCGCTGAGAACCTCCACGCCGTGGATAAGGCTGTCGCATGACAGCAGCCCGGAAAGCGCCGTTCTGGCTATGCAGCAGGGTGCTGTCGATTTCGTCACGAAACCCATCAACATGAACCGGCTGCTGGATGCCGTGCGCAAGGGGCTGGCCAAGACGCCTGCCGCCGTGGCGGATGCGGCGGACGAGGCCGAATCCGTCCCGGAAGAGGTCGTCCCGGTGCGCCGTGTGCGTGCCGCGCGGTCGCATGTCGGCAGGATAGTGGGCGAATCGGTTCCGGTCAAGCGTCTGAACACGTTGATTGACAAGGTCGCCCCGACCGATGCACGGGTACTTATCATGGGAGCCAACGGGACGGGCAAGGAGCTCGTGGCGCGTTGGCTGCACGAGAAGAGCCGCCGGCGCGACGGACCGTTCGTCGAAGTAAACTGCGCCGCCATCCCTTCCGAACTTATCGAAAGCGAACTGTTCGGTCATGAGAAAGGGGCCTTCACCTCCGCCGTCAAGCAGCGCAAGGGCAAATTCGAGCAGGCCCACAACGGAACGTTGTTCCTCGACGAGATAGGCGATATGTCCCTGCCGGCGCAGGCGAAGGTACTGCGCGTGTTGCAGGAGCGCAAGATAACGCGCGTCGGCAGCGACCGCGACATCGACGTGAATGTGCGTGTTCTGGCCGCGACCAATAAGGACATTCCCCGCGAAATATCCCGCGGCGAGTTCCGCGAAGACCTTTTCCACCGGTTGAGCGTCATCATCATCCGTGTGCCGACGCTGGCCGAGCGCATAGACGATATTCCCATCTTGGTGGACCATTTCCTGGAGACGATATGCGGCGAATACAACGTGCCTGTCAAGAAGATAGAGGCGGAAGCGCTGGCCGAACTGCAGAAATTGCCCTGGACGGGGAACATCAGGGAGCTCCGCAACGTGGTGGAGCGCCTCGTCATCCTGTGCGAGAATACGATAACGGTCGATGACGTGAAGATGTACGCCAACGGACTGCAATAGCTCCGCAGATTGCTTGTTGCAAAGAGAAATGACAGTGCAGGGCGCATACCGAAGAGTATGCGCCCTGCGCTTGTCGTGTCTGTTCGCTCTTGTCGTGTCTGTTCGCTCCCTATTTCGCGGAGCAAGGCGCCCTGCCGGGAACGAACTTCGAGCTGCGGGGATGAAAAAACCGGGGTCCCCGTTTCGGGGACCCCGGCACCAACATTAATTATCCTAAAACCGGACTATGCAACCATAGCCTTTTCGTCATTGCCTACTCTTTGCTGTTCTCGGTGGAGAGTACCGTCACGGTGCCGGTCGCCTTGATTGCGGCGAGGTCGGGTATCGTGATAACGGCTACGGCGGTAGCGTCTTTGTCGGTCTGCAGGTCGCCGCCCTTGTTCAGCCACGTCAGTACGCCGGTTGCAGGGTCAATCGTCAGCCCGCCGCCGAAGGATGCTTCGCTGTCGGCCGTGTATTCAAGCGAGTATTCGAACCTCAGGTCTGCGGCATTCAGCTTGTAGGTATCCGTACCGAGCGTCGTGAGTTCGCCGTTCTGGTATACTACCCTGTTGTCCGTATCCTTGATGATTACCAGGTCGGCGATGTCTGCCTCGTCAGCCGTAGCGGTAAGCGTCCGGAGCTCGACGGCGGCTATCGTCGCGTTGAAGGGCCTTACGAAGCGTACGGTGAAGCTCTTTTCGCACCATTCGCCGTTCTGGCAGGTTGCAACCATCTCGACTTTGTACTCCCTGTACGATTCGTTCTGTGTCAGCGGAGTGGTCAGCGAGATTACCTGGTCGGACCACTCCGTACCGGTAATTTCGGCACCTTCGTTCTCGAGCCTGTTGTCCTTGAACCGGAAGGAGAGACCGGTATGGTTGCCTGCGAGTACGTCGTAACCGTTGAGGTAGTTTTCGCAGAATTCCTTCATTTCGGCTTCGAGCTTCCATGCACCGGCTACTTCCCGGCCTTTAACCTGTACCGTCTGGTCTGCACCGGCGATGAGGTAGTCGGGGTTCAGTGCGGGCATGTGGCTCAGGTCATGTTCGATATTGTAGTCGAGCGTGATGACGATATTCGGGTCCTGTTTCCTGTTCTTCGCAGGATACGTGAGGGTGAAAGTCTTCTCGCCGAATTTCGCCTTGTTGGTAATGAGGATGTTTGCCAGCTCGGTGGAAGTATTGACATCCGCCGGATTCTTCGAGTCGATGGTTACGCCGTCGGGCATTTGCGTCGTAGGACCGTTTACCGGGTCTATGTATTTTACCTCGGCATCGTTGTACCTCGTGGAGAATTCTTCCATCGTCAGTCCGAGTACATCGAGTATTTCGGCGTTGAAGGTAGCCCAGTCGTAGTGTTCGGTATAGCCCGTGTTCGGGTCGATGTCCGCATACTCGATGGCCTCTCCGTGGTTGATGTTCCAGGTCTTCTCGAAGTCCTCCTTGTCTTCCGGAGCGACGTCGTCTTTGGTTATTTCGAGTTTGATGTAGGCGTTGGCGATTGCCTTGTCATTCACGAACGCGTATACTTCGAATATGGGGGTACGGCCTACCGCTGCGGTACCCTGTGCGAGCCACTCCTTGTCCACAGTCACGATGCCGGTCTTCTCGTCGAGCGTTACGAACTTTTGCTGGTCGGTATTGCCGTCCTCGGGCGATATGTACGAGGCGGGTTTACGGAACTCGTAGATGGGTTCGAAACGTACGGTCGCATCGGTGAGTACCTTCTCAATCTCCTTGGCATACGTTTCCACGACGGTGTGGAGGTCGATTGACGCATCGTATTTCAAATAGGCATCGGCAGCTTCGTCGAAGGCGGGAGTAGTCCAGCCGAGCGTTACGATGTCGGATTCGTCATAGTCCACCTTCTGCTGCTCGTCGTATTTCAGCTTCGTTTTGTTGATGATGACGAAATCTTTCAGTTCGGTCACCTTCACCGCTGCATAGTCGGAGACGATTTCCGTATCGTTCTCCGTATTGAGGGCCTGCAGGGCTACGATGGCTTCCTGATTCTCCTTCAGGCTTTTCAGCGCGTCGTTGGCCTTGACGGTGAAGTTCATGCCGCCCAGTTCGCCCACTTCGCTGGAGACGATGGTGAGCAGGTCGGCGTTGTCGCCTGCAACGCGGGTTTCAACCGTGCGGTCGATGAACGACCACTCGATATCGGAAACCTTTGCGTTCTGCGGATTCAGACGGTAGGTGACCTGTGCGTCGTTGGCAGCGATGAATTCACCTGCCCGGGTGATGGTGTAGAAGTCAATCACGCCCATACCCAGTTTCGTGTCGATAACCTGCGGCACGAAAGCAATCGACTGCAGATGGGTATAGAGCGGGATGCGTACGGGTTCCTCTTCCGTAGCGCCATCCACGTTGTAAAGCGTCAGGTAACCGTTTTCGCTGTCCCATACTGCGGTTACGGTACCGAGCGGCAGCCACGTTTCGGTGAGGATGCGTTTCGTTTCGTTGCCGGTAACGCCGTCACGGGTCACCTCTACCCAAAAGCCGTTCTCCTCGCCTTCGGTGCCCGGATAATAGTAGATGGTATCGCCCTTATCACCTTTATCTCCGGTATCGCCTTTATCACCTTTGTCACCAGGGTCGCCTTGGTCGCCCTTGTCGCCTTGGTCGCCCTTGTCACCCTTGTCACCCTTGTCACCCTTGGATGCGTAACCGGTGTCTACACCGTCTATGAACCAGTTGCCGTTGTCGCCGATGGTCACTACCGAACCGGGCTTGCCGTCCTGACCGTCGGCTCCGTTCGAGCCGTTGGTGCCGTTGGCACCATCCTTGCCGTTCGTAAGTTCGAAGGTCTTGCCGTTGCTCAGCGTTACCTTGACGCCGTTTTCGGTGGGAGTCACATCGGTGATGACAGCGCCGGCGCTGATTTGCGCTTTCAGTTCGCTGACCGATTTCTCGACAGCGGTGATACGGTCGTCCAGACTGGCGATGTCGCTGTCGTAATTCTTACAGGACACGAACATCCCTGCCGAACCGGACACCAATGCCCCGCACAGAAATAAGCTTAGAAATTTTTTGTTCATGACACAAAAGTTTAAAATTTATAAATTTTAAAAAAGAAAATGTGGCCTTGTCAGCGGTTGGCTCAATTATCCCCGTGTGTTTTCCGTTACTTTATAGGTAACGGCACATGTCCCTGTATCCTCACCGGAGGCCGTTTCGGATATGGGGTCGTGGTACGGTTGCATACGGACAGAGACAGCCTGTCCGGGGAAACGCATCTCCCCGGACCGACCGTCGCAGTTGAGAAAAGTCGCGGATTTGTTCGTATCCGGTTTCCGGCAGCCGGGGGGAGGCGGCTCCGGCAACCGGGCCGAACGTTTATCGGCCGGAGTTTTTCCGGGCCTGTTTTTTTACATAGGATATCACTTCCCGGTTGGCTTCGTCAATCCGGTCGTCCCGGAACGGTTTGAGGTAGGTCTCGGTGACCGCTATGGAGGAGTGTCCCATCGCCTCGGAGATGATGCCGGGATGTATTTCGCAGTAGTAGGCCATGGTAGCCCATGTATGCCGTATCGTGTAGGTGCTGATGGGCGTCGAACCGCCGAACCGTTCCCCGAGCGCGGCGAGCTGCCGGTTGAAACTCCGCAGCGCACGCTGGTATTCACGGTAAGCCTCCTCGCTCCCTTCCGGACTGGTGAGGAACGGCAGCAGATAAGGCGATTCCTCCCTTTTATCCGACAGGGTGTCGATGAGCTTCAGGGCCTCCGGTGTCAGTATTACGGTGAGTCGTCTGCCCGTCTTGCGTCGCCTGTACCTTAATATATTGCCTTGGATGTCGCTTTTGCGCAGGTAGGCGAGGTCTACGAACGGGATGCCGCGCAGGATGAACATCAACTGGAGAATGGCCAGCGTGCGCTCCATTCCTGCGGAGAGTTCCTCGCCCTTGCCGTTCATCAGCCCTCCCATGTCGGAGGCTTCCAGCGACCTTTTCCGCTCGGAGGAGACCCCCGTTTGTACGTGCCGGAAGAGCCGTGGGACATAGCTGGCGTAGCCTTCGTCCACGGCCCGGTTGTAGGTGGCCCGCAGCACTTTCATGTAGGTGGAGACGGTGTTCCAACTGCATTTGCGTTTGCGGAGGTATATCTCGAAATCCTTCAGGAGCGCCGGGGTGAATTTCTTGAACGGGATGTCCCGGCAGCAGGAGAACAGGGCGAACGAATTGTACGCGCTTTGGTAGACGTGGGCCGTACCCCATTGTCCGTTCTCTTTAAGCTCCTGTATGATAGATGATAGCGTTTGCAATAACGATTTCTGTTCCATAGTACCGCATTTGTTTTGAATACATTGATTTATCGCCACATAATAAAAAAAACAACTATTATTTTGCGCGGTTGCAAAAAACAGCTATATTTGCGTTGTGTTATGTGCCGTTACCTATAAAGTAACGGCACATGCCGTTTTCGGGCGTTCCGGATGCGTTTTGGAGGCCTGAATGTGTCATATATCGGAGTGGTTGATGGTATATGCAGTACGGAAGATGTTCCGTACGGTGTCTTTCCGTATCTCTTTGCCGTCCGGTATCCGCTCCGGAACGGATGGACCGGATGCCGTATCGCCCAAATTCGGGTATTTTTGTGCATCGTTTAATCAAGTTTAAAAAAAATTACTATTTTTGTCTATTGTGACTTATGCGATATGTCATCAACTAAAGTAAATTATAATAATCTAAATCTCTGACTATGAGTAAAAAAATCTTGCTCGGAGCAATTTGTACGGTACTTTTTTGCGGTACTTCTGCAACTGTGTTCGCTCAGGACAATGCTCCCTCGGGTGCTGCGTCTTCACTGCTTAACAGCGCCGACCCCCGCGCCGCCGGTATGGGTATGGCAACTACCGCAGTGAACGACAATCCTTTCGGAATATTCGGCAATGCCGCATCCAACCTCCTCAGCGAAAAACGGATGGGCTTTGGCTATTCCTACAACCCCGTGATGCCCGATTACAATAAGGGCGTTGCTACCCATGCGGTAGGCGGTTATTTCAACCTCGACGAAAACAACGGTTTCTCCCTCGGCTTCCGTTATTTCAACGGTCCCAAGAGCATTATCGCAGGTGACGATGCCGTTGCGGGCGATTCCTTCCGTCCCAACGATATGGCTGTCAGCATCGGTTATACGCGCAGGATTGTGGATAACTTCACCATGTCGCTGACTGCCAGGTATATCCGTTCGGATTATACGAAGTTCGGCAGCGACTATTACAAGGCCGGCAATGCGTTTACCTTCGACCTGGGATTTTACTATGAAAATACCATTGAATCTTTCTACGGTTCGACCTGGGCGGTGGGCCTCAACGTCAGCAACGTAGGTACCAAACTCGATATCTCGGTGCCTTCCAATCCGATAGCGATGCCTGCCTACGCTAAGCTGGGCGGTTCTATCGACATGCCTTTCTCCGAAAACCACAAGCTGCTCGCAGCTCTCGACCTCGGCTATACCTTCATGCCTTCGACCGATGCGTCGTTTACCGCCGGTCTGGGTCTGGAGTACAACTTCCTGAAACACGGTTTCCTCCGTGCCGGTTATCACTACGGTGACGAGAAATCCATCGGCGGCAGCTACGCTACCGTGGGGCTCGGTGCGGCAGTAGGTCCGGTGAGGGTCGATGCTTCATACTGGATTGCAGGTAAGGAGAGCCCGGTGAAGAATACCTGGGCAGTGGGCCTCAGCCTCTTCTTCTAATCGGACATAGCGGCCGCTTCGGCGGTGACGAACAGGCGGGTATCCGGTGAGGGTGCCCGTTTTTTGTCGTCGTCCCGAACCGACGGAAGCGGAACGGGTTTCGGAGCCGTATCGGTTTCTGTTTCCGACCTTTTGTGTTTGCGCCTTGGTTTTGCCTTTCCGAAAGGGGCTTTGTGCTGTCTTCGCTCGTCTCATTCCGGTCGGAGGTGCGGCTTGTGTCCGCACGGGCAGAGAGAGGGGAAGGCGGCCGGAAGAAAAGGACTGAGGCGGAAAGAGGGGCTTCTGCAGTCGTCTCGGCTGCGCAGGAGGATGGATGGGACTGGAACGCTTCTGCTGCGATTTGTCATTGACGGCAAAAAAAGCTATTTTTGTCACGCACTGCGGATATGGCGTAATTGGTAGCCGCGCCAGACTTAGGATCTGGTGCCGAAAGGCGTGGGGGTTCGAGTCCCTTTATCCGCACAAGTCGGTTATGGCAGCGGAAGATAAA
>OGTB01002475.1_pt1 | contig 10396 bp, 7 predicted proteins | sample 1553611 | NCBI WGS metagenome assembly OGTB01 (sample SAMEA2580032, study PRJEB22360) | human gut metagenome | biome: human gut; feature: human-associated habitat; material: faeces | place: Denmark | collected 2008/2010 | reverse complement strand
GGCGTCGGCCGACCAGCTGACCGGGAAGTTCATCCACGCGATATTGGCCACCACGTTGATCATCGCACCCTGACGGGCCACGAAGTAGACCGTACTGCGGCTGTCGAGCAGATCCACGCCATTGCACGAAGTGACCGTCACGGGCAGCACGTAACGCAGGCTGCCGTCGAGCGTATTGATGTCCTTGAACACGATCTCTATCGCGTCGCCGCTCACCTGACCGGCCGCAATGTCGATCCGGTTGGAAGAGAGTTCGTAGCATTCGGCGGGAAGCGCCACGGCATTGTCGCCATAGATCATGTTGTAGGCGGCTACCTGCGACGGATCGGCCCCGATCGTCACGGCGACCTGCTGCGCGGCAGGCTTGGCCAGACGCGACTCGATCGTCTTGGTATATCCCGGCGTGTCGCTCTTGATCAGCAGGTCGTCGGACAGAATGGTCGAGGTGATATAGAACTTGTTATCGAAACGATGCTTCTCGACATCCTCGTTCTTGCAGCCGGTGAAAGCGACTGCGGCGAGCGCCGAGAGAACCAATAAGCATTTGTTGTATTTCATGGCTGTCAGTTTTTAGATGGAGGGGTTCATAATGCCGATCGCCTCGCGGGTCTTGGCCCACACCTTGGCGGGGTTGTAATAGTCGTACTGGACATCCTCGATCAGCAGCCCTGCACGGGTATAGCCCGGCGAAGGGAGCGTCACCCATCCGGCCCAAGCCTCGATCGCCTCGACCGTATCGCCGAAGGCATCGACCATGCCGGTATAACCGAACTCCTTCTTGTCGTCGCCGGGACGGGTGGTCTGGGCCGTCACGATCAGACGGTCGGCCGGCACGCCGGCAACGCTGACTGCGGTAAGAGCCGAGAACGACATCTCGTCGAGCGTCTTCACGTCATTGGTCGGCAGGATGATGTAGGCGCACTCGTCCAGCAGCGGCATATTCGCCTCCGTAACGGCTCCGGTGAAGCCGCGGAAGACGAGCGCATGCGAGGGATGAGCCTCGTGCCAAGCGCGGATCGGCGCGAAGAGCGCTTCCTGACGGGCCGTATAGACGGCCAGCGCCTCGTCCTGCATGCTGCCTACGGCCTTGCCCGTGTAGGTGAAGATGAAGCCGTCGTAGCCCCAGCGGTCTACCAGCGCGATCTGCTCGCCGACACGGCCGCCGAGATAAGCCAGCGCATCGTCCTCGCTGAGCGTGGGGTCCGCCTTCAGCACCTGCGTCCAGTCGTTTTCGAATGTCTGCAGGTCGATATTGAAGAGGACGCGGGTCCCCTTCTCATGCACTTTCCGGATTTCATCGACAAGCGTCTGGCAGAGCACGGCCGGAACCGGGTTCACCACGATGAAGTCGACGCTGTCGGGTATCGCCGTGAAATGCTGCGTGCGATGGGTCGTAGCGGCGCCGTTTTCGGGAACGGTCATCGTAACGAACACCGCCTTGTGCGAACCGGCCTTGTACTCCCGGAGCGCCTGCATGTACCGGGCATACAATTCGGGATTCGTCTCCTCGAATGACGAATAGTTCACGTCGATCGCCTCTGGCTCGACGGCCTCGTGGCAGCCGACCATGAAAAGCACGGCTGCAAGGGGCAGGAAATATCTTTTGATGTTGATTTTCATAGTTTGACGGTTTTATAGGTTAGCGAATCCGGGGATTGCAATCCCACCACAGACGGGTGGACATTTTGTCCTGACCGCCCAGCCACTGATCCACGGCGGCCCGGATCGTTTCGCCGTTCGCCTCGTACTCCTCCAGCGGATAGGTCATACGTCGGGCGCCCAGCTGCAGATTGGTGATGTCGGGATTGTTGTTGACCACCACCGGGAACAGACGCGGATAGCCCGTACGACGGTAATCGGCCCACGCTTCGGTACCCAGCGGGAAGTTGGCGATCCACTTCTGGGTGATGATGCGTTCGAGGTTCTCTTCGAAAGCAGCCCCGTCGTTCCAAGGAATCGTGACCGTCGACTGGTTCGAACAGCTGTAGCCGAATGCCGGGTCGTCATAGCTGCCCGGAAGCGCCGTCGAAGCCATATAGGCCGTCAGCTGATCCGCGACGCCGCAACGCTCGAACGAGAGCCGGATACCCTCCTCGTAGAAGCTCCGCGCGTTGCCGCCCATCGCCCAGCCGCGCAAAGCGCCCTCGGCGCGCAGGAAGGCCACCTCCGAAGCGTTCATCCACATCAGCGAGGTCGACGCCGTCACGTTATAGCGCGAGAAGTTGTTGATTCGCTCATCGTCGGGAATCTGAATGCCGTTGCGAAGACCGGCATAGCCGCCTGCGGCGAAAGCCGACTCGTTGAAATAGCTCGCACGACGGGGATCGGCGTAACCGTTCATGAACGACGCGATATCGGCGGCGACGCGGTGGTCGCCCGCACCCGACTTATAGCTGAAGAAGCAGACGTAGAAGGGGTTGCCGTCCTTTCCGAAGCCCGTATACATGGCATTGCCGGAGTTGTCCTCGATCACGCCCAGCTCCGAGCTGACGGCCTCCTCGGCCAGCTGCTGCGGGGTACGTCCGTCGTCGGTGGTGAAATCCGTATAGACGATACGCATCGCAAGACGCAGCTTGAGCGAGTTGGCCAGACGGCCCCAGCGCTCCAGACTGCCGCCGTAAAGCCGGTCGGCATCGGTGGTGATCATGCCTGCACGGTTGCGCGTAAGCACCTCGACGGCAGCATCCAGATCAGCGAACATGGCCTTGAAGACCTCTTTCTCCGAGTCTAGCGGCACCGGATCGGCGCCCGTACCCACCTGCGTATAGGGAATCGGTCCGTAGGTGTCGGCGACGCGGTGTACGCCGGCGACCTTCACCACCTTCGCCACGGCGATGGCATTCTCGTCTTCGGTCACCTTGCACAACTCCGTGAAGTTCGACATTTCATTGGTGTAGATAACCCGGTAAAATACCGGCGACCAGTTCGACTGCGGGTCGTAGGTCGAGAATTTTCCAGTGTTGAATCCGCTGTTCGCATCGGCGATATAACCGCCGTAAGGCCCGCCCAGCAGCAGATCGGTGAACTGGCACTGATTGACGTCGGCCGGAATGACCCAGCTCTGCATGGTGGTCATGAACGACCGCATGGCGTAACCGTCCCGCTCCATATCCTCTGCGGTAACCTCATAGGGATTCCGGTTGATATCTTCGTAGTTGGCCGTGCAGGATGCCGCGCCGAGCGCTGCCGCCGCAAGGGCCACCGTCATATTCGATATATTGAATTTCATGGCGTTTTAGCTTGATTAGAATTTGACACGCACGTTGAAGCCGATGCTGCGCAACGAAGGCATCATGAAATAGTCGATGCCCTGATAGTAGTTGCTGGTGGTAGCGACCGCCTCAGGATCAAAGGGCGCCTTGTTGTAGAGCATCCACAAGTTGCGGCCTACGATCGAGAGGGTGATGTCGCAAACGTCTCCCAGCTTCTTGCGCGGAATCGTGTAGCCGATCGAAGCCTCCTGCAACCGCACATTCGTAGCCGAATAGGTGTAGTACTGCGGAGTCGTATCGCCGTTGGCGACGGTCTGGTACCATTTCTGCGCATCGATCAGGTCGTTGCCGTTGATGACGATGCCGCCCGCATCGCGCGCATCGGCCGACGAGGCCGATACGCCGTAGTAATCCATTACGGCCTGCGTGCGCGAGTAGACTACGCCGCCCAGACGAGCCGTGAGCAGGAACCCGAAATTGAAGTTGCGCCAGCGGAAGTCGTTGCGCCATGCCAGATTGGCGTCGGGGAATACGGAACCCAGCTTGATGAAATCCTTGGTCTGCGTCTTGTTGTCCACGAAGATGTTGCCGTCCATATCCTGATAGATATCGCCGTTCGAGTCGCGGCGCAGGTCGGCGCGCGAATAGATGTCGCCCAGCGAGCCGCCCTCGCGCAGAATGAAGCGGACGTTACCCATGCCTCCCACGTTCAGGTCGCCGATCGGAGTGACCTTGCCCGTGTTGGGGTCGATCACCTCTTTGCCCAGCTTCATGATCTTGTTGCGGTTGACGCTGGCCGTGAAGTTGCTGTCCCATGAGAAGCGGTTCCACGTATTCTTGTAGCCCAGCGACATTTCGAAACCGCGGTTGCGCACGTCGCCGTCCTGCTTGTAGACCTTGCTGTACATCGAACTTGCGGGGATGCCCGTGTTGAACGTCTGGTTGATCGTACGGGTGTTATAGTACGAAATGTCGAAATTGAAATGTCTGAGGAAGCGCATCGTAAGACCGACTTCGAACGATTTGGTGCGTTCGGGCTTCAGGTCGTAGAGCGGACTTTGGGACGAGAGGTTCCAGCTGTTGGTCGAAGAGTTCCACGAGCGGGTCGGATTGGCGTAGAAACGCGAGAAAGCCAGACCCACCGATGCGTACGACGCACGCAGCTTGACGTAGGAGAGGTTCTTGGGCATGTTCGGAATGATTTCCGAGAGCACGACCGAAGCGCCGACCGACGGATAGAAGAACGAGGAGTTCACCGAGTTGGGACCCGCCAGCTGCGAGGGCCAGTCGTTGCGGCCCGTCACGGTCAGGTAATACGCCCCCTTGAAGCCCACCTCGGCCGAGAAGAAGACCGACTGCGACTGCTCGCGCCAGCCGATCTGCTCGCGGACGGTCTTCGAATTGGAGAGGTTGTAGACGTTGAACACGTTGGGGATGTTATTCGGCTCGTAGATGGCGTTGCCGTCCTTGTCGTAACCGGTCTGCTCTCCGTAGGCGATCGGGCCGCGGACTTTCGAGGCGTCGGAACGCATGTCCGAGATCGAAGCGCCGACGTTGGCCTGCAGACTCCAGTTCTCGCCGAAGGTCTTGTTGATATTGACCATCACGTCGCCGTAGGTCTGACGGTCGTTGGTCTTGGTGATGCCGTAGAGACCGTTGGGCGATCCCTCGGTGCGCAGGTTGTTGGTCGATGCGTAGAGCTTCTCGGTATAGTCGCTGTTCGAGTTGTCCACCCGGATGCGGCCCGAAACCGAGAGCCAGTCGAGGATGTCGTAGGTCAGCGAGGCGTTGATCATGTAGCGGTCCTTGCGGTTCTCGCGCAGGTTGCGGTAGCTGATCCAGTAGGGGTTCTGCATCTGATAGGTATCGGCTCCCATCGTCGGCCAGTACTGCTCGTAGATGCCGCGCGAGGGGTTGTAGCGTTCGTACATCTCCACATCCGCCCAGTCGTCGCCGCGCGGGAAGAGGTAAGCCGACACCAGCGGGTTGGAGTAGACGCCCTGATTGACCATGTTGCGGTCTTTCTGGATAATGTAGCTGGCACCCAGATCGAGGTGCATCTTGTCCTTGAGGAACGACGAGGTATTGCGGAAAGTGAAGTTGTAACGGTCGTAACCGTTGTTGGGAATAATACCGCGCGAATTGACGGCGCCGGCCGAAGCATAGGTCTGGCTGCGCTCGTTGCCCGTCGAGAACGAAACCGTCTCGGTGCCCACGACGCCCGTCTGGAAATAGTCGTCGGCAGGGTCGTAGCCCCTGTAATTGAACGCATTCAGACGTTCGCCCCACGAGTAGATGCCGTTGGCGGCTCCCGCCAGCTTGTCGCCCGTGCCGTAACGGGTCTGGAACATCGGCATCACGAAAGGCGCGAGCACTTCGGTGTTGCTCGTCACCGTCACGGTCGTCTGACCGGCCTTGCCGCGCTTGGTCGTGATCAGAATGGCGCCGTTGGCGGCATCCGAACCATAGAGTGCCGCAACGGCAAGGCGGCTGCGCCCGACAGGACGGTCATCGACTCGATATCCTCAGGGTTGAGGTCGGCGATGGCCTCCGAAGAGCCCTGCGAATCGAACTCCTCGCTGCCGTCGCTGCGGAAGTTGCACATCGGAATGCCGTCGATCACATAGAGGGCGTTCGACGACTGCTCGATGGATTTCGAACCGCGCATCACGACCTTCGTTTCGCCGCCAACGCCTGCGGCGCTGGCGTTGATGGTTACGCCGGCGATCTTGCCCGCGAGGCTGTTGACCATATTGGCGTCGCGCGTCAGGAATACTTCGTCCGATATGTTCTGCACGTTGTAGGATACGGCGCGCTCCTGCCGTTTGATGCCCAGCGCCGTCACCACGACCGCTTCGATCTGCTGGTCGTCCTCTTCGAGCGTGACGGAGAGCGACGTGCGGTTGTTCACGGAGATGCGCTGCGGCTTGTAGCCGATGAATGAAACGTCGAGGACCATGCCGGCCGGCGAGACGTTGGACTGGAGTGCGAACGTTCCGTCGACGCCGGAGGTCGTACCCTGCGTGGTGCCCGAAATCATGATCGTGGCGCCGATGACGGGCACGCCGTTCTTATCGACGATCCTGCCGGTGATCTGGCTGGCCTGCTGCGGCTGCGCGCCCCCGCGGGCCGAGAGGATGATGCTCTTGTTGTCGATCGAATAGCTGACGTTGGTGTTGCGGAACAGTTCGTCGAGTGCGGCGCGGATGTCCTTGTTCGCGACCGAAAGGGTGACGTTCCGGTCGAGCGGAATATCCTTGGTGTTGTAGAAGAAGGTGTAGCCGCTCTGCTCCTCGATCTGCTGCATCACCGTCGAAACGGGGGTGTTCGAAGCCTTGAGCGTGATGTTTTTTACCTGAGCCTGTACGGGGACGGCGGCGATTGCGAACGCCATGCACAACGCCAGTGCATACGACCGGACCGAGCGGCTGACTCCGGCTGCCGGGGTACGGTGTAAATTTCCCCCCCCCATAATTTGGGTGGAAAAGATTTTTTTCATAAGTTTGTAAGAATTGAGTTTTAGGTTAGTCCGGCCGTTTCATGCGGCCGGGTGATCTTAACGATTCGGCATACGGGAGGACGTGCAGGTCTTTCCGTATGTTTTTTTGTGTCAGGTCGGTGTCATGGTGTCATTCGGTTTTTTGGTTTATGGTTGTAGGCAAATCGGTTCGTGCGGTTTTTCAGTAGACTTCGAATACGGCCCGGCCCGCCGAGGCTTTGTCGCCGGCCGTCTGGTCGATCCGCCGGAATTTGATCTTCGACGAAATGGAGAAGTGTTTGAGTATCAGGTCGAGGCTCTGGTTCGAGAACGTACCCGTGAAGGTGTTGCCGAGCAGTTCGTCGTTGCGGATGTTGAACGAGACGTTGTATTTGTTGCCGATCATGCGCAGGGCGTCCTTGAGCGGGGTGTTGCTGAGGACGATCTTGCCCTCTTTCCACGAGGTGTTGCACGGAATGTTGGCCGTGTTGAGGTAGATTACCCCCGTGCGGGCGTTGTAGGTTATCTGCTGGTCGGGCATCATCTGCACCAGCTGGCGGCGGTGGTTGGCGTCGTCGTACTTCATGCCGATGCGTCCCGATACGAGCGTCGCGCGGATGTATTCGTCGTCATAGGCTTCCACGTTGAATTCCGTGCCGTAAACCTCTATTTCGGTCGATTGCGCTTCGACCACGAATTTGCGTTCGGGGTCTTTGGTCACGTCGAAGTAGCCTTCGCCGTAGAGCACCACGCGGCGCTCCTTGCCGGTAAACTTGGCAGGGTAGCGCAGGTAGGAGTTGGAGTTGAGCCATACGCGCGTGTCGTCGGGAAGGGTGACGGAACTGACCATGCCCGTTGTGGAGCGGATTTCGACCATGCTGTTGTATTTGTATCCCACCTGCATCAGCAGATAGGCCGACAGGCCGACTAAGGGCAGCAGCATGACGGCAGCCGCGCGCTCGGTCTGCCGGAGCATCCGGCGCCATTTTTCAGTCCGGATGCGGCCTTTGACCTTCCGCAGCGCGGCGGCGGTGTCGAGGGCGGCTTTTGCCTCCTGCGTTTCGGCGGCGAAACAGATGTAATAGACTTGTTCGGCGATTTTGCGGTTCTCCTCGCTGGCGGCGATCCACGCCGCGACGCGGGCCGTCTGGTCGGCCGGAAGTTCGTCGTTGTAATACCTGACAAGGAGTTTTTCTATGTTCGGGGTGTTCATCTTTTTTCCTGCTTTTTATATTACAGACTATTCAAAAACAAAAGTTCCTAAACGAAAATCATAAAATTTCAATTTTTTTTATTCCGGGGAATCAAACCCCGAATTTTTATTAATTTCGCATTATGCCCGAACGGAAAAAGATATCCGACACCTGCTTGCTGAACCGGCTGGTCGACGGCGAGATGAAGGCGTACGAGGAGATTTTCGTACGTTATTATCCGACGCTCTGCGCCTACGCCCGCATGTATGTCAAGCGGGAGGAGACCGCTGAGAATATCGTGCAGGACCTGATGCTGTGGCTGTGGGAAAACCGCACGGTGTTATGTATCAGCACTTCGCTCCCCAAATATCTATTCGGCGCCGTGCGCAATAACTGCCTGACCTATCTGGGGCACGAGTCCATCGAGCGGCGCGTGCTGGGCAATATCCGCAATAAGATGTGCGAGCAGTTCGAAGTCCCCGACTTCGACGTCGTCGAGGAACTGCGCGAAAATATCCGGGCGGCCGTGGCGGAGCTGCCGGCCTCCTACCGCGAAGCGTTCGAAATGAGCCGTTTCCAGCGCAAAACCTACGAAGAAATCGCCGCCGTGCTGGAAGTTTCGCCCAAAACGGTGGATTACCGCATCCAGCAGTGTCTGAAAATCCTTCGTGTCAAACTCAAGGATTACCTGCCTTTGCTGACGATGCTGCTGGTCGTGAACGAATAGGCGGTTTTACGGTCTCACCTTGGCTGAAAAAAACTTGTCGGACTATTTCGATCTCACCCGGCGCGATCAATTCGGACCGGATGCTTGTGTCTGACGCGGAAAATTGCTAATTTTGAAGATTGGAGCGCAAAACGGCTCCCGGCTGTTTTTATGATTAGAACTTTTCTGTTGATTGCTTGTCTATTGACCTCCGTTGCCTGCAGGCAGCGGGGTGGAACTCCGGCCGATGCCAATATCGTTGCCAATGCCGGAAATCACTCCGCGGAGACGATCCGGCCCGATACGGTGGCACGTCCGCCTTTGGCGTTCGGCCATGAAACGTGGGATTTCGGGACGATTCCCGAAACGGGCGGTCCTGTCGTGCATGTGTTCCGCTTCACGAACAGCGGTACGAAACCCGTCGTCGTCGAGCGTGTCGGCGTGACCTGCGGATGTATGAAACCGACCTTTTCGCAGGCGCCGGTCCTTCCCGGCGGCAGCGGCGAAATCGGGATAGCTTACGATCCGGCGGACCGTCCGGGAGCTTTCGACAAGGCGGTATACGTCTATACCGACGGCAGCCGCATGATGCCGCTCCGTATCCGCGGCAGTGTGGCGGCGCGTCCTGAAACGGCTGCCGACCGCTTTCCCGTGGAGTTTGGCGGCGGAATCCGCCTTAGCGTTAAGGAGGTCAACTTCCGCATGGTGGAGCAGCGGCATGACCGGCGTCTGACGTTGCGCTGTCTCAATACGTCACCGTACGAGGTGCGGCTGAGGGCGGAATTCGCTGAACCGCTTCCCTTTCTGCGGGCCGAAGCTCCTGCCGTACTGGCGCCCGGTGCGGAGGGAGAGATCGCTTTCATCTGTGACTTGTCCGCTGCCGAGGTGTGGGGAACGTTCGTTGATTCGTGTTATCTGACCGTTTCCGGACGGCGGCTCGAAGGGGCGGTCGTGGTGCGCGGAACCGGTATCGGTGACTTGGCCGAATTGCGCGAAATGCCGCGCGGGAAACGTCCGCAGGCGGAAATTGCCGAATCGTTGCTGGATTTCGGAACGTGCGCCGCCGACGGCACGGCCGAGTGCCGGTTTACGTTGGAAAACAAGGGCGGTTCGCCGCTTAGGATCTATGCGGTGAAATATCCCGAAGGGGTGACGGGGCAGATTGCGGCGGGCGAAGAGATTGCGGCGGGCCGGGCGAAAACGTTCGTATTGCGCGTGGACGGCCGCACGGCCGGGAGCGGGAATTACTTCGTGCATGTCGAACTGCTGGTGAGCGATGCGCTCAGTCCGTTGTGCGACCTCCGGGTGCGCGGCCGCTTCGAGTAATCCGAAGCCGGAAATCGGAAAAATAAACAAGCTGCCCGAAAAGGCAGCTTGTTTGTTGTTCGTATTACGTCGGTCGTCATTCGGGACAGCGGACGTTGTCCACCCATTTCATGGCCGAGCTGGAGTAGGTCGCCTTGTATCCGTGTCCGGTCAGGTCGTCTTCCACCTTTTTGCCGTCGGCTTTTTCGTTGAAGCGCCAGTATGCCAGCAGGCCGTCCGTCGCCGGGTCTACATAGCACATGTTGTTCTTCAGGTCGTTGCCGTTGAGAGCCTTGGCCCATACGCGGGCTTCGCTGATGTAACCCTTCAGCTGGCGGCCGTCGTTGCACGAATTGGCGATGCGGAACGAGTCGTCCTGATATACCTGCGTGAGGTCCAGCGAAGTCTTGTTGGTGTCGGCCGAGCAGGCGAGTACGCCGTCGATGTAGATGCTCACCTTCTTGTTCGGACCGTCGAATACGGCCGCCACAAGCGGCCATTT
>OGTB01002473.1_pt1 | contig 10411 bp, 9 predicted proteins | sample 1553611 | NCBI WGS metagenome assembly OGTB01 (sample SAMEA2580032, study PRJEB22360) | human gut metagenome | biome: human gut; feature: human-associated habitat; material: faeces | place: Denmark | collected 2008/2010 | reverse complement strand
CGTGGCGATTTTCCTCTACCCGGCGATATATCCGCTGATGTCTCAATGGTTTAGTCCGGAAACTTTCGGTATCTACATTGGTTCTACTGTGCACGAAGTGGCGCAGGTGGTGGCGGCAGGTCATGCCATCAGCCCGGATGCAGAAAACGCAGCAGTTATTTCCAAAATGCTGCGCGTGATGATGCTGGCTCCGTTCCTCATCCTGCTGGCGGCGCGTGTTAAACAGCTGTCTGGGGCGAACAGCGGCGCAAAATCACTATTCCGTGGTTTGCCATCTTGTTCATCGTAGTTGCCATCTTTAACTCGTTCCACCTGTTACCGCAGAGCGTGGTGAACATGCTGGTAACGCTGGATACCTTCCTGCTGGCAATGGCGATGGCGGCGCTGGGTCTGACCACTCACGTCAGCGCGCTGAAAAAAGCCGGGGCGAAACCTCTGCTGATGGCACTGGTACTGTTTGCCTGGCTGATTGTTGGTGGTGGTGCGATTAACTATGTGATTCAAAGCGTCATCGCATAAACCACTACATCTTGCTCCTGTTAACCCGCTATCATTACCGTTTTCCTCCAGCGGGTTTAACAGGAGTCCTCGCATGAAATACATTGGAGCGCACGTTAGTGCTGCTGGCGGTCTGGCAAATGCCGCAATTCGCGCCGCCGAAATCGACGCAACCGCGTTTGCCTTGTTCACCAAAAACCAACGTCAGTGGCGTGCCGCACCGCTCACGACGCAAACCATCGATGAATTCAAAGCCGCCTGTGAAAAATATCACTACACATCGGCGCAAATTCTTCCCCACGACAGTTATCTGATTAACCTCGGACATCCGGTCGCTGAAGCTCTGGAAAAATCGCGCGATGCGTTTATAGATGAAATGCAGCGTTGCGAACAGCTGGGGCTTTCTTTGCTCAACTTCCACCCTGGCAGCCATCTGATGCAGATTTCAGAAGAGGATTGCCTTGCGCGTATTGCCGAATCCATCAACATTGCGCTGGATAAAACTCATGGTGTGACAGCGGTGATTGAAAACACCGCCGGTCAGGGCAGTAACTTAGGGTTTAAATTCGAACATCTCGCGGCGATTATCGACGGCGTGGAAGATAAATCCCGCGTCGGCGTCTGCATTGATACCTGCCATGCTTTTGCTGCCGGGTATGATTTGCGTACTCCAGCCGAATGCGAGAAAACGTTCGCGGATTTTGCCCGTATTGTCGGCTTTAAGTATCTGCGCGGGATGCACCTTAACGATGCGAAAAGCACCTTTGGCAGCCGCGTTGACCGCCATCATAGCCTCGGTGAAGGCAATATCGGTCATGATGCGTTCCGCTGGATCATGCAGGACGACCGTTTCGACGGCATTCCGCTGATCCTTGAAACCATCAACCCGGATATCTGGGCAGAAGAGATCGCCTGGCTGAAAGCGCAACAAACTGAAAAAGCGGTAGCCTGAAGATGAACAACCGGGAGAAGGAGATCCTTGCAATTTTACGGCGTAACCCGCTGATTCAGCAGAACGAAATTGCTGATATGCTGCAAATCAGCCGTTCGCGCGTTGCGGCGCATATTATGGATTTAATGCGCAAAGGTCGAATTAAAGGCAAAGGTTACATTCTCACCGAGCAGGAATACTGCGTAGTGGTGGGGACAATCAATATGGATATTCGCGGGATGGCGGATATCCGTTACCCGCAAGCGGCTTCTCATCCCGGTACAATTCATTGCTCGGCAGGCGGCGTTGGACGCAATATCGCCCACAATCTGGCGCTGTTAGGCCGCGACGTCCATTTGCTTTCAGTGATTGGCGATGACTTTTATGGCGAAATGCTCCTGGAAGAAACGCGCCGCGCCGGCGTGAATGTCTCCGGCTGCGTTCGTTTACATGGTCAAAGCACATCGACGTATCTGGCAATTGCCAATCGAGATGATCAAACCGTGCTGGCGATTAACGATACCCATCTGCTGGATCAGTTGACACCGCAACTACTGAACGGGTCGCGCGATTTACTTCGTCATGCGGGCGTGGTACTTGCTGATTGCAACCTGACAGCCGAGGCGCTGGAGTGGGTCTTTACCCTCGCTGATGAAATCCCGGTGTTTGTCGATACCGTTTCAGAATTCAAAGCGGGCAAAATCAAACACTGGCTGGCGCATATTCACACCCTGAAACCCACTTTACCGGAGCTGGAAATTTTATGGGGACAGGCGATCACCAGCGATGCTGACCGTAATGCTGCAGTGAATGCGTTGCATCAGCAAGGTGTTCAGCAACTGTTTGTTTATTTGCCCGATGAGTCAGTTTATTGCAGCGAAAAGGATGGAGAACAATTTTTGCTGACCGCACCAGCGCATACGACAGTAGACAGTTTTGGTGCTGACGATGGTTTTATGGCGGGCCTGGTATATAGCTTTCTGGAAGGAAACAATTTCCGTGACAGCGCCCGTTTTGCGATGGCCTGCGCGGCAATTTCACGCGCCAGCGGCAGCTTAAATAACCCTACCTTGTCTGCCGATAACGCGCTTTCATTAATGCCAATGGTGTAACAATGTTGCCGGATTCGACGCTTGACCGCATATTATCCGGCTCATAAATCGTGCACTACGCTAAGCCCATAAAGAATCCTGCAATGGTGGCACTCATCAGGTTAGAAAGTGTCGCCGCCGCCAGCGCGCGTAAACCAAGTTGGGCGATTTCCGGCGCACGGTGTGGCGCAACCGCAGAAAACGCCCCCACCACCACCCCGATAGAACCAAAGTTAGCGAAACCGCACAACGCGAAGGAAATAATCGCCACGGTTTTAGCATCCAGAGTGCCACCAGTTTGCAGATAGGGTGAGAAATTGAGGTAAGCGACAAATTCATTTATTGCCAGTTTCTGTCCAATCAAACTCCCGGCAAGATTCGCATCACTCCAGTCAACACCCATCACCCACGCCAGTGGGGCCAACAGGTAACCTAAAATGGACTCCAGCGAGGCATGTTCAAAACCAAACCAGCCGCCAACGCCGCCGATAATTAACGCAATGATGGCGACGAATGCCATCACTACTGTCGCCACACCTGCGGCGATTTTCAGCCCGGTCATTGCCCCTGTCGCGGCGGCTTCAATAATGCTTTTTGGCGGTGTTTCGGTGAAAGAGAGGTTATTAAAAGAAACCTGCGAAGATTCCGTAGCCGGGCTTAACAGGCGGGCAAACAAGATTCCGCCTGGGATCGCCATTAACGATGCCGCCAGCAAATATTCCACAGGTACGCCCAGTGCGGCGTAACCAATCATTGTCGAACCAGCAATCGAGGCCATGCCACTACAAATCGCTGTAAATAATTCATTGCGATTCAGCCGATCGATAAAGGGTTTGACGATCGCCGGAATTTCGTTTTGCCCGAGGAAAATGGTAGTGACCGCGACGAATGACTCGATCTTGCTGATATTTAATGCTTTCTGGAATATACCGCCGAGAATGCGAATTAAGATCCCCATCACACCGATGTAATAGAGAATACTCACCAGCGCGGTGACGAAGATAATTGCCGGTAACACCCTGAAACCAAAGATAAATCCTGCGCCATCAAACAGCGTGTCCATTTTCGGCCCGACCAGCGAACCGAAGATAAATGCGCTACCTGCATCGCTGTACGCCATCACTTTATGCACGCCAAAAGCGACTTTTTCAGCGACCCAACGCCCTGGCGGTAACCAAAGCATAATCCCGCCAATCACAACCTGTAACACTAACGCCGCGCCAACGGTACGCAGGCTGATCTTCTTCTTGTTTACTGACAGTAAAAACGCAATCGTCAGCAATACCACCATTCCCAGAACACTTCTCATGACATCCATAGTTATTATCTCTTCATGTCATATTGGGCGACGGCTTTCTGCCCCTCAGAAATAGCCGGGCCTGCATCTTGCGATACTGACCCGGCTTGTTATCAACACTTAATGGGTTTTGATGTAGCCGCGCACGCACTCTTCGACTAAGCCCCAGAACCAGTCGGTATCAATAGTGATGCCGACTTTGGTATTAGCGGGCTTGCCAAGAACGCCCAGCTCGTCGCAGACGGTACGCCCATAGCAAGGGCCACTGTTGACGTCCACTTCGACGTACATCTCCTGGGTTTTAATGCCATCAGGGTTAATCAGATAACCGATGCAGGTGGCGTCGTGCACCGGGCCGCCAGCCAGGCCGTAGTTTTCGAACTGGGTTTTGAGAGTGAAGTTCATGATGTCGCTGAACAGCTCTCCGGCAGGGCCGCCTGCCCTTTCCATTCGTGCAATCACGTCCGGGGTGCAAACGGTCTGGTTGGTGAGATCGAGGCCCATCATCACTAATGGAACGCCAGAGGTGAACACCACGCGTGCGGCTTCCGGGTCAGCAAAGATGTTGAACTCGGCAGATGGCGTGAAGTTGCCTGTACCGTAAGCGCCGCCCATTAGCACAATTTCACGGATTTTGGGCAGGATCGCGGGTTGCATACGCATTGCCACCGCGATATTTGAAAGCGGACCAACCGGCACCAGAGTGATATCGCCATCGCTTGCCATCAGGGTATCAATGATGTATTTCACCGCATGAGTGCTTTCTGCCTGGCGGGTCAGCGGCTCGAATACCGGGCCATCCAGTCCGGTTTCACCGAGAATATTATCGGCAACGATTTGTTGACGCATAATGGGTTGCGGCATCCCCGCATAAACCGGAACATTAATCTCCAGTTTCTGGCAAACATTCAGGCCATTAATTAATGTTTTATCAAGCGTCTGATTACCCGCTACAATAGTGATGCCTAATAAATCTATTGCCGGATGTTTCGCCGCCATCATTATAGCAATAGCATCATCATGACCCGGATCACAATCCAGAATAATTTTTCTCTTTTCCATTGTTTATTTCCTCTGTTTCCAGTTGCGTTATTTTTTCTACAGCAAAGAAAATTCGACCGGGCCGATGATTGAATCTTAACAACAGCGTACGTATGCTAAATATGAGAAATCTCATAGCGGATAAACATCGTGAAAGAAATCCACAATAATGATCTTAAGCAGCAATTGATGAGTGAATCCGCGTTTAAGGATTGCTTTTTAACGGATGTTTCAGCCGATACGCGGCTGTTTCATTTTTTAGCGCGTGACTACATTGTGCAGGAAGGGCAACAGCCGTCCTGGCTGTTTTACCTGACGCGAGGCCGCGCCAGGCTTTACGCCACGCTAGCTAATGGTCGCGTGTCGCTGATCGATTTCTTTGCCGCCCCCTGTTTTATTGGCGAGATTGAGTTAATCGACAAAGACCATGAACCGCGTGCGGTGCAGGCTATTGAAGAGTGTTGGTGCCTTGCGCTCCCTATGAAACATTACCGCCCGCTGTTATTAAACGACACGCTATTTTTACGAAAAATCTGCGTCACCTTAAGTCATAAAAATTATCGTAATATTGTTTCTTTAACTCAGAATCAATCATTTCCGTTAGTGAATCGCCTGGCAGCTTTTATATTACTCTCGCAGGAAGGTGATCTTTATCACGAAAAGCATACGCAAGCGGCAGAGTATTTAGGCGTTTCTTATCGACATCTTTTATATGTGCTCGCGCAATTCATTCACGACGGTTTATTAATTAAAAGCAAGAAAGGGTATCTAATTAAAAACAGAAAGCAGTTGTCAGGACTGGCACTGGAGATGGACCCGGAAAATAAATTCTCAGGGATGATGCAGTAAAAATTATTTGCAATAGAGCGATTGCCGGATGTGACGCTAAATAAGCGCGTACATCCGGCAATGAAACTCAAGCTAAACCAATAAAGAACCCGGCAATGGTCGCGCTCATCAGGTTGGAAAGCGTTGCTGCTGCCAGCGCCCGTAAACCAAGCTGGGCGATTTCCGGTGCGCGTTTTGGCGAAATAGCCGAAAATGCGCCAACGACAACACCGATAGAACCAAAGTTAGCAAAACCACAAAGCGCAAAGGAGATAATCGCAATGGTTTTCACTTCCAGCGTGCCGCCCGTTTGCAGGTATGGGGAGAAGCTCAGGTAAGCGACGAATTCGTTAATCGCCAGTTTCTGCCCAATCAGGCTACCCGCCAGGTTGGCATCACTCCAGTCCACACCCATGATCCACGCCAGCGGTGCCAGCACATAGCCAAAAATACTTTCCAGAGAAGCATTGGCAAAACCAAACCAGCCGCCAATTCCGCCGATAATACCGTTGATCAGCGCAATAATTGCGACAAACGCCATTACCACCGTCGCCACACCGGCGGCGATTTTCAACCCGGTCATCGCACCGCTCGCCGCTGCTTCGATAAAGCTTTTTGGCGGCGTTTCGCTGAACGACAGATTTTCAAATGTCACCTGCGAAGGCTCGGTGGCTGGGCTAAGAATACGTGCAAACAAAATACCACCAGGGATCGCCATCAGCGATGCCGCTAACAGGTAGTCAATTGGTACGCCCATTCCGGCATAACCAATCATCATCGAACCAGCAATGGACGCCATCCCGCTACAAATTGCCGTAAATAGCTCGTTGCGATTCATGCGATCGATAAACGGTTTAACGATCGCCGGGATCTCATTTTGCCCGAGGAAAATAGTGGTAACCGCAACAAAAGATTCGATTTTGCTGATGTTGAGGGCTTTCTGAAAAATACTGCCAAGAATACGAATCAGCAGCCCCATCACGCCAATGTAGTACAGCAGACTGATGAGCGCAGTGACGAAGATAATCGCCGGGAGTACGCGAAAGGCGAAGATAAAGCCCGCGCCATCAAACAGGACATCCATTTTCGGCCCGACCAATGAACCAAAAATAAAGGCACTGCCGGCGTCACTGTAAGACATCACTTTATGTACGCCTAATGCCGCCTGCTCTACCGCCCATTTTCCTGGTGGAAAATAGAGCATGATTCCGCCAATGGCGATTTGTAGCAGCAATGCAGCTCCGACCGTGCGTACGCTGATACGTTTTTTATTCACTGACAATAAAAATGCAATTGCCAGCAATACCACCATACCCACCAAACTTCTCATTATATCCATAATGATTTTCCTTTCATGCCAGTAAACCCGGCGCAAGCACCAGGTTTCGGTATGTATGATCAGTACGGGCGACGGCTTTCTGCCCGTCAGAAATTAACCCGCGAGACGCTGGTATTCTTTGGCAATTTCGCTCGCCAGAATGGCGTTGTTGAACACCAGTTGGATGTTGGATTTCAGGCTGTCACCGCCAGTCAGTTCAGAAACACGAGCCAGCAGGAACGGTGTACTTTCTTTACCAATAACGCCCTGCTCTTCGGCTTCGGCGACGGCTTGATCTATGGCTGCATTGATAGATTCCTCCGGCATCGCAAACTGTTCCGGGATCGGATTTGCCACCACCAGGCCACCGTTCAGACCGCTTTGCCATTTCACTGCCATTGCACGAGCAATTTCACTGGCGCTGTCGAGACGAATACTGACTTCAAACGGGCTGGTACGGCAGAAAAACGCAGGCAGCGCTTTGGTCTGATAGCCAATTAGCGGTACACCGAAAGTTTCTAAATATTCGGTAGTTAAGCCTAAATCGAGAATAGATTTCGCCCCGGCACAAACGACGGTGACATTGGTGTGCGCCAGTTCTTGCAAATCGGCAGAAATATCGAAGGTATGTTCCGCCCCGCGATGAACACCACCAATTCCACCGGTGGCAAATACTTTAATTCCGGCAAGCGCCGCAATAATCATCGTTGAAGCCACGGTGGTTGCGCCATTTTTTCCGGCGGCAACGACAAAAGGTAAATCGCGACGACTAACTTTAGTCACGTTATGCCCTTCACGACCCAGTAATTCAATTTCTTCTTTGCTTAAACCCACTTTCATCACGCCGCCAATAATGGCGATAGTGGCAGGTACAGCGCCCTGTTTACGAATAGTTTCTTCAACTTCAATTGCGGTCTGGGCATTTTGTGGGAACGGCATCCCGTGAGAAATAATGGTCGATTCCAGCGCCACAACCGGTTTTTTGTTTTTTAAAGCGTCCTGCACTTCCGGGGAAATTTGTAATAATTCAGGGGAAATTTTTAATTCAGACATTCTGCGTTCTCCACTAACGATATAACGTTGGCAATCGATAAATCGGGGTTATTGGTGTATTCACAGGAGAGCGCCATTGACGAACATCCCTGTGCGAAACGAACAGATTCGGCAAACGGCATTCCGTCTACCCAACACGAAGCAAGTCCCGCCATCATGGCATCGCCCGCTCCGGTAACATTAATGACATTGGTTTTGATCGGCGCAGACCAACCACTTTCACCGCTGATATCACTGTAATAAACGCCGTCGCCGCCCATGCTCAATACCAGTCGGTTCAGGCCATGTTGATGGAACCAGGCAGCAACTTTTGCCACATCTTCACGCCCTGACAAAGCAATCCCACTCAGGGTTTCCGCTTCAAGGCGGTTTGGCTTCAGGGTGTGGATCTGATTTAGACGGTCGCGCACTTTGACACATTTCCATGCCGAAACCGGATCGACAAATACAGGTACATTGGCGGCATTATCCAGAATCCATGCCAGTGCCTCTTCACTGATATTACAGTCTGCGACAATGACCTTTGCCCTCTGAATAAATTCACGGTGCTGTGCGAGATATTCAGCTGTAATAGCGTTGCTAATATTCATGTCATTTATAGCAACCAGCATTTCACCGGTATTATCGAGTAATGATAAATAGCTTGACGTATTTTCTCCCGGCACAATCAGGCATTTATCGACATAAACGCCTGATTGATTGGTTTGCGTTAGCAGCGATTGACCATAAAAGTCACTGCCTACTGCGCTCAGTAGCCAGGCTTTGTTCCCCAGCAACGCCAGGTTTTGTGCAATATTGCGCCCGACTCCACCAGGCGTAAATTTTATTTTACCTGGATTTGAATCCGCATAATTTAATGATTCATGTGAATATCCGGCGACATCAATATTCGCCGAACCTATAATTACGACATAATCCTTTTCGCGCATAGCACGTCCTCTGGTAAAAAATTACCAACCCTGTCAATCCACAAGAATATTGATACTGCAAAGACGGTTTAAACATGTGTTCATATTTAAACATGTGCTCATAGTATGCATGTTTTACGTAAAGTAAATTACCGCCAGAGAGGCAAAATGGGCAGATTTGAGCAGGCTCACAAAACGCGATTAAATGCCTGAATTACAAAAACGGGGAATTTGTGACGGGATGCACAGAACAGGAACAATAAAAAAGGGCAGAAATTAATCTGCCCTTGAGGAAATAACCTTAGTGTTTGATGAAAGTTTCAGGTTTCTACTAAAAGATAAAACCATTTAAATTCATAAAATTACATTCACAAACCGGTCATTCCCTTTGCGCTCATCAAATGTTACAGGGCAGGAAATTTCTGCCCTGTAACACACCTTTTATTACGCTGCTTTCGCTACTGCGTCCACTTCCGGACGTTTCAGGAAGGCATAGGCCAGCCCCGCCACCAGCGTACCGGCAATAATGGCTACCAGGTAACCCAGTACCGGCGTAATAGCGCCAGGGATCAGCAGAACAAACAGACCACCGTGCGGTGCCATCAGTTTCGCACCAATCGCCATTGAGATTGCGCCAGTCAGCGCCCCACCCACGATACAGCACGGCAGCACACGCATCGGATCACGAGCAGCAAACGGAATTGCACCTTCCGAAATGAAGCACAGTCCCAATACCAGAGCGGCTTTGCCACCTTCCTGCTGCGCTTTGTCGAATTTGCGACGCGCCACCATTGTTGCCAGGCCCATTGCCAGCGGTGGCACCATACCTGCCGCCATAATCGCCGCCATCGGGCCATAGGTTTGAGTACTCAGCAGACCCACACCGAACGCGTACGCTGCTTTGTTTACCGGACCGCCCATGTCAGTACACATCATGCCACCGAGGATCGCCCCCAGCAGAACCGCATTCGCAGTCCCCATGGTCTGCAGCCAGTGAGTCAACCCTTCGAGAATGCCAGCAACCGGTTTACCGATCAGGTAGATCATCGCCAGACCGACCACCAGACTGGAAATTAGCGGAATGATCAGGATCGGTTTCAGCGCCTCCATACTCTGTGGCAGTTTCAATTGCGTACTGATTAACTTCGCAATGTAACCAGCCAGGAAGCCCGCAATAATACCGCCAATGAAGCCAGAACCGGTGCTAACCGCCAGCATACCGCCAATCAGACCCGGCGTGAGACCCGGACGATCGGCAATGGAAAAGGCAATATAACCTGCCAGTACCGGCACCATCAACGCAAAGGCTGAACCACCACCAATCTGCATCAGCGCCGCAGCCAACGTACCCGGCTCTTTAAACGCTTCGATACCAAAAGCAAAAGAAAGCGCGATACACAGACCACCTGCAACGACCATCGGCAGCATGTAAGAGGCGCCCGTCAG
>OGTB01002471.1_pt1 | contig 10417 bp, 22 predicted proteins | sample 1553611 | NCBI WGS metagenome assembly OGTB01 (sample SAMEA2580032, study PRJEB22360) | human gut metagenome | biome: human gut; feature: human-associated habitat; material: faeces | place: Denmark | collected 2008/2010 | reverse complement strand
AAATACAGGAAGTTCACCTGTAACAGGTAATCCAGCAATTTTCTATATGCTTTATAGAAGATCAGTTTTAAGGAGTGAATAATCATGTCAATTATTTCAAAAATGTTCAAAATTAGAGCAAACAAAAAGAACTACGGGGCAAAACGTAGCACAAAAAACATTAAATATATCGTCATTCATTTCACAGCAAATGACGGTGACCACGATACATCCAACGGGAAATACTTCAAAAACAACGTAGTAAAGGCGTCAGCACACTATTTCGTGGATTCTGACTCTATTACTCAGTCCGTTCCAGACAATTACGTAGCATGGTCTGTCGGTGGTAGCAAGTACGGTGACTGCGCAAAGACAGGTGGTGGCAAGTTCTACGGAAAGTGCACCAATTCCAACAGTATCTCTATCGAGTTGTGTGACGATAAGAAGAACGGAAAAATCTATCCGTCACAGGAAACTATTGACAACGCATTGCTTCTCACAAAATACCTTATGAGGAAGTATGGAGTGCCGAGTGCAAGAGTTATCCGCCACTTTGATGTAAACGGTAAGCGTTGCCCGGACTACTGGTGTGGAACTGCAGAGAAGAATCTGAAATGGAAAACAGCTTTCCACAACAAGATTACACAGCCAACCAAAACTTCTGGCAGTTCCTTTAAAGTAAAGACGCTGCGCAGACTTTGTATTTACAAAGGCGTAGGAGTAAAAAAGACAGGTAAGAAAACAGATGTAGATGTTTATACCATCACAAAAACAGCCTATAAAGGCAAAATGAAGTATGGCTATTTGAAGTCTGGCAAAGGTTGGATTAAGATTGACAAGAAATATGTAGACCGACTTTAACACAAGGTTTACACAATATTTACACAAGGTATTACACAAAGGGGCTTGTAGGATAATTCTTACAAGCCCCTTTTTTATACTTCCTTTGTAATAAACCATCCAGATTCATCTTCATCAAAAGATTTGTCCAACATTGCAAGATATTCTTTGTTTCTTTTCTCTTTAATGAGCTATTCATATTCCGTTTCTAATAAAAACGTACATTGACCGGTTTTATCTTTCGGTAAAAAAATGGTGTTATTGCGAAGTATGCTTTTGCATAAATTCTTAATTCTTTCTACTATATTCATATTCTTCACGACCTTTACTTATTGAAAATCCTACGATTGTTACTTGAATATATTATATCATATTTATTTTAAATTTACTCTTGACATTTTGAGTTCCAATAAATATAATGAGTTTGTGGAACTCAAAAAGTGAGGTGATAAGATGAGTCCAATAACAGGCAGACCAAAAAGTGATAACCCCAAAAATACAGATGTTAAAGTAAGACTTGACGAACGAACATCTAAAGAATTAAACAAGTATTGCGAACAACATCTCATTACAAGGGCAGAAGCTATCCGTAAAGGGATACATTTACTTTTAGAACAAAAAAAATAAGAGTAATCACCACTCTGCAAAGTACTTAATTACTCTTATTGAAAGACAAAGGGAAGTTACCCTTCTGAAATATTCTATCACAAGCGGTAACTTCCTGCAACAGAAAACAGGAGGTATATCATGGAAAATATACAGGTATTTAACAACAACGAGTTCGGTGCAATCCGGACAGTAACTATTAATAATGAACCTTGGTTTGTTGGAAAAGATGTTGCAGAAGCGTTAGGATACGCAGAACCTAGAAGTGCTGTATCGAAGAAAGTAGATAATACCGATAGAGGTGTTGCTGAAATGGAAACACCTAGTGGAAAGCAGAATATGACCATCATCAACGAGTCTGGTGTGTATGCGCTCGTTTTTGGTAGTAAACTTGAATCAGCAAAGCGATTCAAACATTGGGTAACTTCCGAAGTTCTCCCTACACTTCGCAAAACAGGAAGTTACGGTATGCCACAAGGAAAAGAATTACTTGCCCTTGCTGTCATTGAAGCACAGAAGACAATCGAAGAAAAGGACAAGGAAATAGAGCGTATGCGTCCAAAAGAGGTATTTGCTGACGCTGTAGCATCTTCCAAAGACTCCATACTTATTGGAGAGTTGGCAAAGCTTATCTGCCAGAATGGATATAGCGTTGGTCAGAACCGATTGTTCGCTTGGATGAGAGACAATGGGTATCTGATGAGGCAGGGAGCGTCAAGGAACATCCCGAAACAGAGATATGTTGAACAGGGATTGTTTGAAATAAAGGAAAGTTCCATTGCCAATCCAGATGGCAGTGTAAGGCTGATTAAAACAACCAAAGTCACTGCCAAAGGACAGCAATACTTCATCCAGAAGTTTTTGCAGTTCCACCAGAGAGAATAAAATCAACGTATGCCCCATTTACCATCTGGAAATAGGAAACCGATAACATAACCAATCTTATCCACTATAAGTCTATCTGGAATAACCACATTGGTATTGAGTGGAGAGTAGACATATATCTTCTTACCGTTCTCAATGATGTGTTTCTTGACAACTACGTGGATAGCACCTTTTGATGTGACAACGCAACGCTCACCCTCATGTGCTTCCCTGTCAGCCGATACAAGGATGATTTCATCCGGCAGATAGTATGGCATATAATAATCGCTTGGTATCCGAATACCAATATAAGCTTTTGCTTTAATATCTTCGGGTACGGAATCTATCATCATTGGTTCTACAGCGTTGGTAGTTGCGATTACACCGTTTACAATCTGAGGACGCAGTATTGAAATGTAATCATGTTTCTTTGATAGCATGGAATGAATTTTCGCCTGGTGGCGAATGAAATAGCGAATAAGATAGACAGAGTGTTCTGGAAGTCCACGCACTAAGCGCACAGATTCCCTCATTTTCGGCTCAAAAGTGCCAGCTCCAAGCAATTCGTCAACACTGATGTTTAAAGCCTTGGAAACGGCAATCACGGTCGATACACGCACATCTGACGCATTACCATAGATAATCGTGTTGAGTGTGGCATAGGGAACGCCAGAACGTTCGGACAGTTTTTTGAGAGTGATCTCCGGGCACTGTAGGTACATATCAAGGTTCTTTCGGAAACTCGACATAAAGTCGGCATTGTTCTCCGTAAGTTCTGTCGATATTTTTGCAAGTTTTTCTTTGTCTACCATATTCCATTCCCCCTTAAGAATGACTAAAATGAATATATCCCTCAAAAGCGAGGGATTCAAGTTCTGGTAGGGGGATAGCGTTTTTTGGGGCATTTCGCTATCCCTTGTTAGTATTTTAAATCCAGAACGGCAACCTGTCAATTTTGCACTTCGCATAATTGACAAAAACAAACGTATGTTCTAAAACCAAAACTATGAAATGTATGAAATCGGAGGTAACAGTATGGATATCGTAAGAGTGAAATTAACAAACAAAATAAATGAAATGGTAGCAACAATTGATGATAAAAAGGCATTATGGTATATCTTAGGTATCGTCGAAGATATCACGAAAGATGTAAAAACAGATCACGGCATGGACAACGGAACTTTTGAAGAGCCGAGAAAAAGAGTATATTCAAGTATTGATACGTCAAAAGCTGGGATTGAGTATGCTGGAATCAAATTGAGCGAAAAAGAGTTCGATGACATTTGCACCCTCAATCAGCTTTCGACAGAACCAGACCGGCAGAATATTCCAATGTTTAACGTAATGCTTCTCTTAAAAGTCCTTGGCTTGCTTCCAGAAAGCAAACTCACAGGCACAGAAGTAGACGAAAGTAATCACGACGAATACCTTAAGCGCATGTTTGGCAGAACCAAGAAAGAACGTGATGAAGAATTAAAGAAGCAATATTAAAATATTATATTAATAAAGGCAGTTGCAGTTTTTGCAACTGCCTTTATATCAGTTTAACTTTCTTAAGCCTTTGTCGGTTATTTCTAATCCCTCCATTGTTTCTGAAATCAACACCTGTGATTTCAACCTTAAAACCATAGTTTTCACATCTTCAAAAGAGATCCCAAGTTCTTCAACAAGCTCTGCTTTGCTTATATATTTATTGTCTCTTATTATTTCTAAAGCTTTAATTTCCATTCTATTTTTCCCCGTTTATCATTGCTTCTAATACATTTAATATCTTTTCTTTTCCATCATCCGTCAGTTCAAAGTACTTTGTCAGTGCATTGCACAGTCTTTCGTCACGTCTTATCTGTCCAAAAAGAAGAGAGGAATCTAAAGAGTATTCGCTGCTGCTTTCTTTCCCTGTGTTTAAATATTCCAATGAAACGCCAAAAAAATCGGCGATTGTTTGTCTCTTTTCTAGTTTCGGAGTGCTTCTCCCGTATTTCCAATCAGAAAAAGTTGGCTGCCTTATCCCTGTTGCTTTTGCTACATCGGCATCTTTCAGCCCTAGCGAATCCCTTAATTTGCAATAAATTTCGTACATACATAGTCCTCCAAAAAAAATTCTGAAATCCATACAAAAACCTGTTGACAATTTCTGAAATCCATAATACAATAAGTGTACAGAGTTCGGGAAACTTAACAGATTTTACGGTAAAAGTTTTGTTATCCGTATTATATATGATTTCCGAACTAAAATCAATAAAAAAATTCGGAAATGAGGTGGAAATATGTACAAAAAGTATTGCGAGTTAAGAGAAGCACGTGGAGTCAATGATTCTACAGTGGCAAATGCAACAGGAATCAACAAGACCACATTTGCTGATTGGAAGAGCGGTAGAAGCGAACCGAAGCTTAAGAAGCTTGCAGCTATCGCAAAATATTTCGGTGTAACCGTTGATTATTTTGTTGATTAAGGAGGCGCAGCATGAATTATAAAGAAAAAACTCTGGAAATCATGTATGCCCAAATAGAAGAATTGGAAAAGGACTTCAAGAAACAGGATGATATTCAACTTCGTTTAAAGATATCAGATCGAATAGAGAGTTTAGCCAGAGATATTCTCATGGAAGCTGATTATTAAACTAGAAAGGGGTGCTGCATGAAACAGCCTAAGAAATTAAACAGGGAACAGAAGATATGCCTTAGTTCACATTATATGAACCCTAAAGAGTGGATGCTGGTTGAAGAGATTGGTTCTTATCTTAAAGTCATCCACAAGACCAGGGGGACAATCAAACTGGTTGATAAACACATGAATATAAGGAGGTAGACCATGAAAAAGAGAAAAAGCATTTGGGATTCCACCATTGCCGGAATTGGAGTAACACTTGGGATTCTGTTCATGCTTATACTGCTTGAGTATTGCGCAAGAGTAGGAAGTATTTTTTAGAGAGGAGAAACAGACACGATCAAAAGACTTGTGGAGTATGCGAAAGAACAGAGGAGCACACATTCAGAAATGCTGTACACGGTGTATTCAAAACTAGCAAACAGTATGGCAGGAGTTAAAAGTAGAGACGGATCAACCAGAAGAGAACTTAATAACCTGTCTCTGATGGAACATATCATTCTCTGTGAAATTGACAAAGGCATTGTGGCAAATAAGCCATATAAAGAAATCTATAAAGATTGCAAGGAACGTCTTGAGACAGTAAAAGAGCTTGCATATCTGGAGATAGCATAGGAGGTATATAGAATGGATAAAACACAGTGGTTAAAGTATGGAAATGAAATTCACGATTCTTTGAAAGAGCTTCGAAGAATATCGCAGAAATATGGTGTTGGTTATGCGACAATCAACATCATGAAAAGTGGGATTTTATATATTGACGCAGAGGGAAAAGAAGAAAATGGTGTTGAACTTTCCGGGACACTTGAACAAGAAGGACTCAAGCTTACGGTGAAAGATACGACATATATAAAGTAAACCCGATACCATAGGTAAACGGGCAAACCAAAACAAACCAATATTAATATATCAGAGAGGACGTGTATTGTCAAATGATACCTGGTTATGATGCATGGAAACAACGTGTCCCAGATGAACCAGAACCAGTTGAATTATGCACATGTTGCGGGAAGGAACTTTTTACAGGAGATTACATCTACACGATAGACGGAGAAAAGTTGTGTGAGGATTGTTTAAACGTTGAATACAGGAGGATGTTATGACAAGACTTGAAGCATTGAAAACCTTTGACCGGAAAGCCATAGCGGAAATGCTCTGCTACGTCACACGAAAATCTGGTGCAGAGTGTGAAAAATGCATTGCGTATGCACACTGCCATTTATGGCACACAGGGTTTCTGGATTGGTTAGATGAAGAATATGAAAGAGAGGAATAAAAAAGGCATGAAGAAATTTGAATTGACAACAGATACAAAAATTAATTTTGGACGGAAGCTGTTCCGAATTAAGGCACTTGTGAGCTTCGGAGATGTAAAAGAAGGAACTCTCGGTGGATACGTGGAGAAAGAAGAAAACTTAGATCATGAAGGAAACGCATGGGTGTATGACGACGCTAAGGTGTATGGCGACGCTAAGGTGTTTGGCGACGCATTGGTGTATGGCAACGCTAAGGTGTGTGGAAACGCTAAGGTGTGTGGCAACGCTGATTACGCCACTGTAAAAGGCTTTGGTACACAATGCAGATCAACTACATTCTTTAGATGCGAAGACAGAAAAATTCGTGTTGCATGTGGGTGCTTCGAAGGAACACTTGAAGAGTTCCGAAAGAGGGTAAAAGGAACAAGAACGGGCAAGATAGAAAAAGAATATCTGATGATAGCAGACTTAATGGAACTTCATTTTGATGAAGAAAGCGAGGAATAAACATGGACATAAAAGAGAAATTATCAATGATTCAACAGAAAATGAAAGCACCGAAGAATTTATACAATTCTTTTGGAAAGTACAACTACAGAAATGCAGAGAGCATTTTAGAAGCTTTCAAGCCGTTTGAGAGCGAGTATAAAGTAGCACTGGTTGTGTATGACGAAATCGTAGAAATTGGTGGAAAGAACTACGTGAAAGCGACAGCAGAGCTTATTGACTGCGAATCAATAAATACTTTTAGAGTGGCTGCTTACGCAAGAGAACCTGTCGAGAAGAAGGGCATGGATGAAGCACAGATTACCGGAGCGACATCAAGTTATGCAAGAAAATATGCGCTGAACGGGCTGTTCTTGCTGGATGATACAAAAGATGCTGATTCAGACGAATACAAAAAGCAGGAGAAACACGGTGAAAAAGAAGACAAGGACAGGGTGAAACGGATTGCCATTAAGAAAAAGTGCATCGAGGAAAAATGCAAGAAGCATGGCATTGATGCAGTAATGATTGCTTCTGGTAATGGATATTCATGGAGTGAAATGACAGAGACGCAGCTTGAAAATATGCTCGCTTCTCTCAACAAGAAATTTGGCGAGGAGTAAATATGGACTTTACAGGCACTTTTAGTGATTTAATGGTGGATTTCTCAACTGGTAAGCAAAAAGCCGTTCTGACACTGAATGAGGACGCCAGACAGACGTTTGAGAACCTTAAAGACAAGGAGCTGTCAATCTCTATCAAGAAATACAAGAAAAATAGGAGCCTGGATGCAAATTCTTACTTTCATGTCCTTGTTGGAAAGATTGCTGACGTGATCGGGAACTCCAAACCGGCTGTAAAAAATATATTGATTGCTAAGTATGGGCAGTATGCAACAGACGAAAACGGAATTATCCACATGATAATCCGTGACGATTACGATGTATCGGAGAGGGAAGATATCCACCTGTCTCCGACATCCAATGTAAAGGTCTTGGATGACGGAAAGCTGTACAGAGTATACCGGCTCATGCGTGGCTCACATGAATACGATACTGCGGAAATGGCAAAGCTTATTGACGGAACTGTATCAGATGCAAAGGAGCTTGGTATTGAGACCATGACTCCGACCCATCTGAAAGAAATGAAAGAGAGATGGAAGATAAATGTCTAAGAAGTTATGGAGTGTATTCACAGATGATATGGAACATTGCTATTTTACAGGGACTCCATATTGCCACAGACACCATATATTTTATGGATCCAGAAGAGACTTATCAGAGAGCTATGGGTATGTGATTCCTATAGCAAGATATCTACATGAGTTCGGAATTAACTCGGTTCACGATAATCCGAATCACGGATTGGATTTGGAATTAAAGCAAATGGCGCAGAAACATTTTGAAAGCAATCACGGAACAAGAGAAGATTTCATAAATGTTTTTGGAAGAAGTTGGATGTAACAAATTAACTATAGATTCATGGTCGGGTGTAACTTTTCATGTCAAACAAGTGTATCACAAAAGCCTGTGGATACCGACCACCACAGGCAGAAAGGAGACATTATGGGGAAAGAACAGGCTAAGGATTACTTTAACCGAATTTCAGATGGACACAGAAATGCAATCAAGCGTCCGTGGGATAAGGTTACTGATCGCTCTTTAAGAGCAATGATAGAGAAAGCAAACAGAAACGGAGACTGCATTATCAACGTCGGCGACGGAATATTCCGACCGATACCTGGAGACCCGGTAGATGAAGCAGCGCTCAATAAATACCTTGCGAAAGAATTACACAGGGCGAGGGCGGTACATCTTAAAAGGCTGTGTATGAAACAAACATTTGAGGGGTGGAAGAATTGCGCTACACCTTAGTGATAAAAGGTAAACTGAGCAACTTGAATGATTACATTACCGCCTGCCGGACAAATCATTACAAGGGAGCGTCAGTGAAAAAGAAGAACGAGAACATCGTTAAATGCGCCATATACGAACAATTAGGGCGATTACGTATAAAAGGTATGGTATACATGAAATATCGCTGGTATGAGCCAAATAGAAGGCGAGATTTGGATAATATCAGTTCCTTTGGACGAAAAGTAATTCAAGACGCACTTGTAGAGACGAGAGTTCTTGAAAATGACGGATGGAAGAATATAGTCGGATTCTCCGATGAATTTTACACCGATACAGAAAATCCGCGTATAGAGGTGGTGATAGAAGAGGTATGAATGAACAAGAGGGATGGATAAAACTTCACAGAAAAACATTAGACAATCCAGTCTGCATGAAAGATGCGGAGTATTTCGCAGTTTGGTGTTGGTTGCTTCTGAATGCTTCATATACGCCGGAAACTAAATGGTTTAAAGGGAAAAAGATAGAGCTGAAAGAGGGGCAAATTCTTACAACTTTAGACGAAATCAGCCGTGTTTTGAGGATAAAACAGAGCAAGGTCGTAAGAATCTTAAATTTGCTAAAAAATGAAAAACAAATTGAAAAACAAACAAGTAACCGAAACACACTAATTTCCGTGGTTAATTGGGAAAAATTCCAGTCTAGTGAAAAACAAAATGGAAAACTAGCGAAAACCGAGCGAAAAACCAGTGAAAAACCAGTGGAAAACCTTCCTATTATAAAAGAATATAAAGAATATAAAGAATATAAAGAAGGGGGTGTGGGGGGAGAACAACGTTTTTGTTACGCAGCACACTCCAATGTCCAAAATCTTGATCACGTAATCAGAAATCATATTCATGTTGACAGTGAGTACATACAAGCTGATGAAGAATTATATCGGTGCTTAAGAGAGTGGATGGAATACAAGGACGGTAAACAACCAAAAACACAACACCATTACGGAACAGAAATCGGAATCAAGAAATTGATAACCAGTTTCTACAAAGCGTATACGGAATATGGTATCGCTAAATTAATACAGGTCGTTGACTATTCTATTAGCAATAACTATTCTGGCGTGATCTGGAACAAGCTAAAAGAGCAAAATAGCAACAACTCATACATGGACACTGTGAGAGACAGGGTAAGCATGGTGGATGATTGGGTTTGAGAAGGGAGGGCAAAGAGTGACCAGAGAAGAGTTTTCAAAAATTGCAAAAGGAATGAAAGCAGTCTATAGCTCTCCTACATTCATAGCAGATAAAGATGCACTCGATGTTTGGTATGCATTGCTGAAAGACCTGCCATACGATGTTGCGAGCATGGCAACGCAAAAGCACATGATGTCCAGTAACAGGATCCCGACTCCGGCAGACATAAGGGCAGAAGCAGTGAAGCTGTCGACCCCGGACGAGCCAAATGAAACAGAAGCGTGGACACTTGTAAGCAAGGCAATACGGAATAGTAGTTATAACAGCATACATGAATTTTCAAAACTCCCACCACTTGTACAGAAAGCAGTTGGGCAGCCAAGCCAACTGGAACAATGGGCAATGGATGAAGATTACAACGAAAATGTAGTAGCATCAAACTTCATGAGGACGTACCGTGGAGAGGTTATAAGAGCAAAAGAATATAATAAACTGCCGGAGAAAATGAGAACACTAATCGGGGCGGTTAATAAAAACTCGTATTCGGCTCAAATAGCGAGAAATAACATTGATATGATAAAATACTCGAAAGAAGATAAAAAATTAAAAATAGGGGCAAATACAGATGCCACAGACGCATGTATGAGCGAAGAAATAATGGTAAAGTTAGAAAAAGCAAAATCAAAGCTTAGATTATAGGAGTAATGACAATGAAAGGATATAAAGCATTTT
>OGTB01002466.1_pt1 | contig 10443 bp, 6 predicted proteins | sample 1553611 | NCBI WGS metagenome assembly OGTB01 (sample SAMEA2580032, study PRJEB22360) | human gut metagenome | biome: human gut; feature: human-associated habitat; material: faeces | place: Denmark | collected 2008/2010 | reverse complement strand
GTTCCAGTGTGGTGGGCGTACCACCGCCGATATAGACGGTATCCAGTACCTTGTCCTGAAAGTTCTCCGCCACATAATCCATCTCTTTGATCACTGCGTCCACATAGGCGTCCACCTGCCTGCGGAATGCAGCGATCGGATAAGAGGTAAAGGAACAATAGAGACAGGTTGTAGGGCAGAACGGAATCCCAATGTACAGGCTGTAACCACCTTCGTAATGAATCTCTTTTAACAGATCCCGCTCTCTCTTCGCAATATCGATTCCCAAAAGTGCCTTCTCTTCGCTGACGTAATGGCTCTGCTCCATGAAATCCAGAATCTCTGCATCGCTTCTGCCCTCATCCAGCATACCGTAGGCGATCTTCGTGGGACGGATGCCGGTAAGGTTTCCCCATGGGAGTTTCTGCCCGGTCACCTTGCTTAAGGTGCGGTACAGGAAACGTTTCAGACCGTTCTTATACCCATCTGCAAGGTTTTCTGTCTCTGCATCCCACAGGAAATCCTCTTCCCCCACACGGATCTTCGCTCCGGTCTCGGCCAGTTCGATTTCCAGACTGACCTGCGGTTCCAGCTCTGCCAGCTTCTCCGGTTTTGTCTCCGGGGTGATGACCGTGACCTGGTCCTCCGCATAAAAAGCCTTCACCAGAGAATGTACATCATATTCATAGTTAGGATGGGATAATTTCACTACTTTCATTGTAATCTCCATTCCGCAGACGATTCCTTTCGTCGGAGGAATCGCGAATCAAACAGGCACAGAGATAACTCTTTCTGTGCCCGAATATATTTCAGTATTATAACTATTCAGAACCCCATTCGCAAAGCCACTGCTACGCAGCTTTCCCTTTGCTCATGTGGTTACTTCGCCATATAAATATCATATAATATTCTTACGAATGCCAGCATTCGACGAATATTTGACGCTATTTACATGGCTCTGAATAGTTATACACAAAACGGATTATATTTCTTCTCATGTCCGATGGTGGTGCTGTCGCCGTGTCCCGGATAGACTACCGTCTCCTCCGGCAGAGTAAACAGCTTCTCCTTCACCGAACGCACCAGCGTACTCATGCTGCCGGTGGGGAAATCGGTTCTGCCCACGGATTCCTGGAACAGGGTATCCCCGCAGATTAAGAACCCTCCCTCTGGGAAATAATAGCTGACACCGCCTGCGGTATGTCCGGGCGTTGCCAGAACTTTGATCCGGATGCCATCCAGATCCAGTTCCTCGCCATCCTTCAGATACACATCCGCGGTGACCGTTACCGGGCGTCCCATATCTTTCGACAGGTTGCTCTTCGTATCCAGAAGAAACTTTTTCTCCGCCTCCCCGGCATATATTTTCACGGGGTTCTCTCCATGCTCCCCGGCATAGGCATCCGCTGCCTCCTTCAATTCCTCACAGCCACCGATATGGTCGAAATGTCCATGGGTCAGAAGGATCGCTGCTGTATGTAGTCCGTGCTGTCCAAGCGCCTCCTCAATTTTCTCTCCATGATCCGCGGGGTCGAATACCAGCACTTTATCACTGTTCTCTCTGTATACAAAGTAACAGTTGGTCTGATAGATTCCCAGCGTCATATGTCCGATACGGATATTGCTCATAATAATCTCACTTTCTGTTTCCCGACAGGTTCCGCCGTTTTCCGGACATCACCTTATCAGCCTGTGGTTCTCTCGATGTCAATGACGCTCTCGATGCCCCGGATCTTGTCAATGATACGGTTCAGTTCCTCTCTGCCGCTGATCTCGAAGGTCGTCTGCAGCGTTGCCAGTCCCTGTCTGTTGGTTCTGGTGTTCATGGACATAATATCAATATTTTTCTCCGTCAGCGCCTTGGAAATATCCGCTAACAATCCGTTACGGTTGTTGGCATAGATCTTGATCTCCGCCAGATATTTCTCCGCATGTGCCTCCTCCGGCTGCCATTCCGCATCGATCAGTCTCGCCCTCTCCATCTCCGGCAGATTGATGATGTTGATACAGTCGGTACGGTGAATAGAGATACCTCTTCCACGGGTCACATAACCCACGATCTCATCCCCCGGCACAGGAGAACAGCACTTGGAAAAACGCACCGACAGATCCGCGATGCCCTTTACTACGATACCGCTCTTGGACTTCATGAGGATCGGCTTGTTCACACCACTTTGCGCATTTGCTGCATTGTTCTCCGCAATGCTTGCCAGAACTTCCTCGTTGGTCATCTCTTTCTTATGGTCACGGTCGTACAACTCCTGCATCTTGTTGACGATCTGACCCTCTTTCAGAGCACCGTGTCCTATGGCCGCCAGTACAGAATCCCAGTCCCGGAATCCATACTTGCGCATAATGGCATCCATATACTCCTGCTTCTGCAGGCTGGCAAGATTGATGCCTCTGGCTTTGCAGTAGCCGGAAAGCAGATCCTTGCCCTTTAAAATATTGTCTTCCTTTAACTCATTCTTGAACCACTGGTTAATCTTGTTCTTGGCCTGGGTACTTTTTACCACATTCAGCCAGTCACGGCTGGGACCCTTGGAGTTCTGCGAAGTGATGATCTCGATCCGGTCTCCGTTGTTGATCTTATAATCAATGGTCACAAGCTTCCCGTTGACTCTCGCTCCCACCATCTTGTTACCAACGGCGGAATGAATGCTGTAAGCAAAGTCAATCGGGGTAGATCCTGCCGGAAGGTTCTTGACCTCACCGGTAGGAGTAAAGCAGTATACGCTGTCGGAGAACAGATCCAGATCGTTCTTCAGCAGGTTCATGAATTCCTTGTTATCCGACATGTCCCGCTGCCACTCCAGGATCTGGCGCAGCCAGTTCAGCTTCTCTTCCTCACTCTTTCCAGGTTTCTTACCATCGGAAGTTTCCTTATATTTCCAATGAGCTGCAATACCGTATTCTGCGGTTTTATGCATTTCAAATGTACGGATCTGGATTTCGAAAGGCTGTCCGTTAGGACCAATAAGCGTTGTATGCAGAGACTGATACATATTGGCCTTCGGCATTGCGATATAATCTTTAAATCTGCCGGGGATCGGCTTATACATCTCATGGATAACACCAAGAGCTGCATAACAGTCCTTCACAGTATCTACAATGATACGTACGGCAAACAGGTCATAAATCTGATCAATGGTTTTATCCTGATTGACCATCTTCTTATAGATGCTGAAGAAATGCTTCACACGGCCATCCACCTGTGCCCTGATATTGGCATCCTCCATATGCTGCTTTACCTGTTTCACGATAGAATTAACAAATTCCTCACGGGCGCTTTTGCGAAGAGCAACCTTTTCTACCAGATCATAGTAAACATCCGGCTTCAGATACTTAAGAGAAAGATCATCCAGTTCCACCTTGATCTTGGAAATACCAAGCCGCATCGCGATGGGAGCATAGATATCCATGGTTTCTCTTGCTTTCTCCTGCTGTTTCTCCGGTCTCATATACTGCAGGGTACGCATATTATGAAGACGGTCCGCAAGCTTGATCAGGATGACGCGGATATCCTTAGCCATTGCAAGGAACATCTTTCTTAAATTCTCAGCCTGAACCTCTACCTTGTCCTTGGAATAGGACAGCTGTCCCAGCTTGGTAACACCATCTACCAGAAGCGCTACTTCAGAACCAAATTCCTTTTCTACTTCTTCATACGTCATCCAAGTATCTTCTACCGCATCATGAAGAAGGCCTGCCACTATGGTTTCCTTATCCAGCTCAAGATCCGCAAGGATGATCGCAACACAGAGAGGATGAATGATATAAGGTTCACCGGATTTACGTTTCTGATCCTTATGTGCCTCACTGGCCACTTTATAGGCCTTTTCGATCATGGAAATATCTGTAGACGGATGATATTTCTTCACACTTTTTATCAGCTCCTGATAAAGAACCTCAGGGCTTGTAAAATCATGCATGGATTTCACCGCCGCATCTGCCTTCCGGACAGACTCTCTTTTTTCTTCTTCCTTCTGTATCTCAATGTTTTGTTTTTCCGTATTTTTTGTCTCTGCCATTAAATCCCACCTGCCTGTGCACAATTTCATACTGCCGTATGACTACAACAGTTCACATCCCCTTCCACCGACAAAAAATTATTTTCCGTCGTAACAGATCACAGATGCCACATTATAACCTTTGAGACGCTCACGTCCCTTCAGACCTGCAAGCTCCATAAGGAAAACCACCTTGACAACCTCGCCGCCAAGCTCCTCCACAAGCTTGATGGCTGCTTCCACACTTCCGCCCGTAGCGATCAGGTCATCCACAATAACAACCTTCTGTCCCGGCTTGATGGAATCCTTATGCATCTCGATAGTTGCACTTCCATACTCCAGATCATAGGTTCTGGAAACGGTCTCACATGGAAGTTTTCCTGCTTTGCGGACCAGAACAAAGGGTTTGTGAAGATTATATGCGATCGGCATACCAAAGATAAAGCCTCTGGATTCAAGACCTGTGATCACATCGAACTCCTCACCCTCCAGACAATCCTGCATAGAATCAATGGCAAGCTGTAATCCATCCGCATCCTGAAGGACGCTGGTAACGTCACGGAAAATAATCCCTGGCTCTGGAAAGTCCGGGATACTTCTTACATATTCTTCTATTTTTTTCATAATAACCTCCAATGGTTTAATTTGTCAATCAGATGTTAGATAGTATAGCACTTTTTCTGTAGGGAATCAATGTGCAACCCGACAGAACTCGCGGAATTACGACAGGCCCTGGACTGCATATTGCCCAGTATAGAGCCTTCTTTCCTGTTTTACAGTCAATTACTCGCTGTCAGGATCTGCATTTTAGTGATACCTTCTCCTGTTATTCTGTAATATAATTTCGGATTACGATCTGTAAGGTCTCTCTTCCCTGATAACGGTTGATCTCAGGATAATATGTGACCGCAATACTTCCACAGTTTTTTATTCTATCAACAAATTCATCTGCTTCTCCAAAATATACTGCTTCCACTACACAGCCGGTACTGTCTGACAGCTGAAGCTTTGCCACATTCCTATTTTTGCCAAGAATACGGCTGCTTAAAACCCGAAGTCCCTTCTGTGCAAAAATCGGTTTGGTATTTCCCTTTCCAAAAGGCTCCAGCAGGGATATCTCTTCCACAAGTTCCTTATTAATATAGGAAACCGGCATCGGCACATCAATAATGATCTTTGGCATCAGATCTTTTTCTGTCAGTGTACAGTTTTCGTTTAACCGTCTGCGGAACTCTTCCACATTTTCTTCTTTAATGGATAATCCTGCCGCCATGGGATGACCACCATACTGTTCCATCAGATCTCCGCATTTTACCAGTTCCTCAAACATGGAATAGCTTTCTATGGAACGTCCGCTACCTTTCACCATTGTTTCACCTTTTGTCAGTACAAAGACCGGTTTATTGTACTTTTCCCGGATGCGTCCCGCAATAATTCCGGCCAGGCTTTCGTGACAGTCCGGTAAATAGATCACAAGAACCCTGTCCTGTCCGATTTCTGTCTCTTCCACAATACGGATCGCTGCTTCCTTTCCCTCTTCTGTGAGAGCTTTTCTGCTTTGATTCAACGCAGTCAGATCACCGGCAAGTTTTGCTGCTTCATCTTCCGTCTCCGCACAGAGCAGTTTCAGGGAACGTGCAGCGGTATCCAGTCTTCCACTGGCATTGATACATGGTCCCAGCACAAACCCTACATGATAGGCAGTGATCGGCCCATCCTCCAGGCCATTGGCACGGATCAGTTCACGGAGACCTTTGTTAGAAGTGTGGGAAAGTCGTTTCAGGCCTTCCTTTACAAGGATGCGGTTTTCACCCTGAAGATCCATCACGTCTCCCACCGTGGCAATGGCTCCTAATTCCAGAAAATCTTCCAGCTCTTTTTCCGGAATCCCGCATGCCTCATAGAGAGCTGTCACCAGTTTCAACGCAACAACTGCTCCGCACAATCTTTTCTCCGGATAATTACAGTCCGGCTGTTTTGGATTTACAATGGCATCAGCCGGCGGAAGGATCAGTTCTCTTCCATCTTCCGTTTCTTTATAGGGAATTTCATGATGATCGGTTATTATCACCGTCATTCCCTTCTCTTTAGCCATAGTGATTTCATTGTACGCCGCAATTCCATTATCACAGGTAACAATTACGTCAATCCCATCATTCACTGCTCTTTCGATCAGGTGCTCATGGATTCCATATCCGTCCGCCACACGGTCCGGAATATATGTATCTGCCAGAGCTCCTGCACGCTTCAGTCCTTTGATCAGAATGAAGGTCGATACTACCCCATCAATGTCATAATCGCCTATAATACGGATGCGTTTTTTTTCCTTTATTTTATTCCGCAGGATCTCCACTGCCTTATCCACATCTTTCATCAAATGTGGAGAAGCCAGTTCGTCCACCTTTCCATAAAGATATCTGCGAATTTCATCCCTGTCCTGTACATCCCGGTTTCGGATCAGTCTGGCGATCACCGGATCAATTCCGAACTCTTTTCCAATTGCCGCAAAGTCCGCCCGTTTTGCAGCAACAACCCATCGTTCCATGTTGTTTCCTCCTTGATGCTTTGCCGCTTTCTTTCTTCAAAGCAACACAATAACCGTATTGTAACTCATACTCCTGCATAGCTGCAAGTTTTTTATGCCACACAAAAAAAACGTTCCGCCAGGAAATATTCTTTCCCGGTACGGAACGTTTCTGTTATTCAGCAATTTTATTCAGATTTCTCCTCATCATTCTGCTGCGTTGCTGCCTCCTGCGCTGCAAGGCGCTCGGCAACTCTTTTACGGTTTTTCTTCTTCGGCTGCTGCTGAGCTGTCTGCTGTCCGGATGGCTGTTTTACCTTTTTCTCAGATTTCTCGGAAGAAATCTTTGCGGAAGCTGCTGCAGCTGCCGGTGCTGCAACACGATTTTTTCTGAATGTTTTCATGGTGTACCACAGAGCACCAGTGATGCATACAGAAGAATATGCTCCACCGATGATACCTACCATCAGCGGTGCTGCAAATTCTTTAATTGAGGAAACACCCATTACATAAAGAATTGCAACCATTACAAATGTTGTCAGGGATGTGTAAATGCTTCGTGTCAGAGTTTCTGTAACACTGGTATTTACGATCTCTTTCAGTTTCTCATCCTCAACTTTCTTTCTGCCTCTCATATTCTCACGGATACGGTCGAAGATGACAATAGTAGCATTGATGGAATAACCTACGATCGTCAGCATACACGCAATAAATGTATTTCCCACAGATGTTCTGGAAATAACATAAAACGCAAGTACGACCAGGACATCATGAAGAAGTGCAAGTACTGCACTGCTTGCAAAGCGGATATCCTTGAAACGGAACCAGATGTAAAGAAGCATGAAGATCGCAGCTACGATAACCGCTACGATAGCGTCTCTTCTCATCTCATTGCTGACAGTAGCGGAAATATTCTCCGATGTGATCAGACTTGTATCTACATCAAAATTTTCCTCTAATGCCTTATTCAGTGCTTCTCGTTCCTTAAGATCCAGAGAACGTGTTTTGATCACTACCTGATTGGTTCCCTGCACCTTGGTCGGCTGTACATTCTTATCACCTGTCACTGCCTCAACAACCGGTGTTACCTCGGAATCGATCTCCTTGATATCCATCTCTTTATTGAAGGTTACATTAGTAGAAGTACCGCCGGAAAACTCCAGACTGTAATTCATGGCTTTGTCACCGATCACATTACTGTGGACCAGCATTCCTACAGGTCCGCAAAGGATCAGGATAATGGAAACAGCAAAGAAGATTTTTCTCTTTCCAACGAAATCCACAACCTTACGTTCCTTGGCAATGCCATAGAATTTCGGGTCACGAACACCAATTGCGTATACCGCATTAATAACAAGCCTGGATATAACCAGTGCTGTAAACATGGAGATCACGATACCCATTGCCAGCGTGTAGGCAAACCCCTTAACAGAACCGGAGCCAAGCCACATCAGCACACAAGCCGCGATCAGTGTTGTGATGTTTCCATCAAAAATAGCGGAAAACGCTTTGCCGAATCCACTTTTGATCGCTGCATGGACAGAAAGGCCTGCCGCGATCTCCTCACGGATTCTGGCGTAGATGATAACATTGGCATCCACTGCCATACCAATGCCCAGGATGATACCTGCAATACCCGGAAGCGTAAGGGTGATATCAAAGGCATTCAGTGTGATCAGCATTAAGGTTGTATAAAGAACCAGTGCAACAGATGCAACCAGACCTGGGATACGGTATGCGATGATCATGATCAGCATAACGATCACAAGACCGATCGCTCCGGCTTTTACACTTGTTGCGATGGCTTCTTCACCAAGCTGTGCAGCAACTACGCTGGAACGAAGCTCGGTAAGCTCAAGACTTAAGGAACCGATTCTTATGTAAGAAGCAAGATTCTGTGCCTCTTCTGTACTTGCCATTCCGGTGATCTGAGCTTTTCCGCCGGAAATCTCCTCATTTACATTCGGAGCGCTTAAAACCTGATTGTCATATACGATTGCGATCTGCTTTCCAACATTTGCCTTGGTAGCTTCCGCAAATTTGGTTTTTCCATTCTTTGTAAGAGTCAGACTGACTGCATATTTCTGGGAGCTTGTGGATGAATCCTGATAAGCACCTCCCTCAGCATCTGCAACGTCTGTACCTTCCAGTACAACAGATCCGGCTTTCTGGATATCCTCAATACTTCTTGCAAGAACATATCCACTCTCACTGTTTCCTGTTGTAAAATTCTGGTTTCCATCTGCATCTGTCTGATCGATAAAATACAGAGAACCTGGCTTTCCAAGTTCTTCCAGGATCGCATTTGCATCTGATACTCCTGGAATCTCAATGGTGATACGGTTGGAACCTTCCTGATATGCCTGTGCCTCAGTACTGTACTGAGAAACACGCTGCTGCATCTTGTAAACAGTATCGGACATGTCTTCCTTGCTCGGATTGCTGTCCTTAGCCTGGTATGTGATGCTGACACCGCCGGCAAGATCAAGTCCGGTGTTGATATTCTTAGCCGAACCTGTTCCTGTAGGACCAATGCCTACCGCAGCCACATAGCAGAAGAATACTGTGACAATTGCTGTCAGAAGCAGCACTGCAATTCCTCTACTTTTCTTCATTTTCTTTTTCCTCTCTTATTCCGCCAAAGCGGCTTTTATCATGATAGCGCACTCCACACGCTTCCTCTGGAGTTCGCATCCGATCTTATAATTCCCCCGGATATCCCCGCCGAAATGGTAACCATTTGCCGCACAGCCGCCGCTGCAGTAGAATCTGGCAAAACAGTCTTTACAGTCCGGTTTCGTATAGACGTTACATCTTCCAAAGTCTTTTACGATTTCAGGCTTTGTGATTCCCTCGTCTACATTACCCATAAGGTACTGTTCCTCACCCACAAACTGGTGACATGGATAAAAATCTCCCCACGGAGTAACAGCCAGGTACTCGGTTCCTGAGCCGCATCCGGAAAGTCGTTTGTATACACACGGACCACCGGTAAGGTCTATCATAAAGTGGAAGAAGTTGAATCCTTTTCCCTCTTTTTCTCTTTTGATCATTTCTTTTGCAAGAATATCATACTGTTCCAGGATCTGTGGGATATCCTCCTCACGGATCGCATACTCTTCTGTATCTGCTGCCACGACCGGCTCAACAGAAATCTGCTTGAAGCCAAGATCTGCCAGATGCAGAACATCCTGAGAGAAATCAAGATTATGATGAGTAAAGGTTCCTCTTACATAATACTTGTCCTGATTTCTGGATTCCGCAAATTTCTCAAATTTCGGCATGATCAGATCATAGCTTCCTGCACCCTTACGGAACGGGCGCATGTAGTCATGAACTTCTTTTCTACCGTCCACGCTTAAGACAACATTTCCCATTTCCTTATTGCAGAATTCCATCACCTCATCATTTAAAAGAACGCCGTTGGTTGTCAGTGTGAAGCGGAATTTTTTGTTATGAAGTTTCTCCTGTTCTCTTCCATATTTCACAAGATCCTTTACAACCTGCCAGTTCATAAGAGGCTCGCCGCCAAAGAAATCCACTTCCAGATTCTTTCTGGAGCCGGAATTAGCGATCAGGAAATCCAACGCTTTTTTTCCTACCTCAAAAGACATCAGCGCACGTCTTCCGTGATACTCTCCTTCTTCTGCAAAACAATATCTGCATGCCAGATTACAGTCATGAGCAATATGAAGGCAAAGAGCCTTTACAACGGTCTGGCGGTTTTTGGTAAATTCATCAATGATATTCTCATAAATATCTTTTGTAAAAAGCATTCCCTGTTCCTGAAGCTTCTTACATTCAGTTACAGAGGTTTCCACATCCTCTTTCTTAAAACGGTCGCTAAGCTTCTCAGCAATGGCAGCCGTTTCCATGCCTTCTTCAAGATACGGCAGGGCCCCCCAAGGTTATTTTTCCTCTAGGAAACCA
>OGTB01002462.1_pt1 | contig 10445 bp, 14 predicted proteins | sample 1553611 | NCBI WGS metagenome assembly OGTB01 (sample SAMEA2580032, study PRJEB22360) | human gut metagenome | biome: human gut; feature: human-associated habitat; material: faeces | place: Denmark | collected 2008/2010 | reverse complement strand
AGAGTTGATATCGTCTGTTTTATTATCAATAGTAAATGATTTTCCGGTACCTGGTGCACCATAATATATCACCTGTAAAGGCTCATCAATTAGTTGTAAATTGCCTTTATCAGGTTTATCAAAGTTTTTGAAGAATGAACCTTTATTGTTTCTATCTGGCATATCGTTCATATAATCCGTGTAATTATCTGAGAGGGATACTATTTGATTTTCTATTTTAAGTATTTTTGAAAAATTATTTATAGCATTGGTTACTATATCAAGGTTTCCCATCTGATCATCATAAATATATTCTAATGCTGCCCTAATTGGGCTTGGTCCATTCTTCTCTACATATTGAAGTAATTCGCTGACCAAATATTTGGGAGTATCGCTATTCTTTAAACTTTTTGTGAACGGGTTTGGGGCATAATACCATCTTATCCAATGAGAAAGATATACGTAGGCCTCTGTCTCACTGATGTCATGTGTAAAACGGGGAACATATATACCATTCTCCTCACAATATAAGCCGAGTTGACTTGCTAACTGATATGCTGTCCGGAAATAATCAGGAATGAGAGTTTGCCGATCCATGATATTCCTGAACCGTTCGGAACTCATCTGCTCTTTCGGAAGGATTGAGATGAATTGGCATACAGTCTTGGGGGTGGCATTTCGCCATCTACAAATTATATCAGCCATCGTAACCGTATTTAGTAATATCAAGTTGTCGTAAAATTGCCATCAGGACATCGACAACTATACTGTTTCCTGACTGTCTATATGTTTCGGTATCGGAGACAACAATTTTAAACCTATCATCAAATCCCATTAATCTCAGGCATTCTCTAGGGGTAAATTTTCTAAACCAGCCTTTCGTGACTGGAATATCTTGTAACCCTTTATTCTTAACTAGCTTTTGGCATTTATTACCATGTGGTTCAATAATATAATCTGAAAGATTTTTTGATATGAAATACTGTTCTTCTCCATTCTTTAGATCATGCAGTAAGGATATAAAATCATTATCTTGATAAATCTCAGGAAAGTAGGGATGAAAGACAAAATCACCATGCCAGTTAAACTGCTGATTGCGCTTTTGACATAACATAATAGATCCGTTAATTTGGGTATAGCTCTTCTTGTGATTGATGCTTTGAGTGATGAATTTAAAGCCTTTCTCTTTTAAAAAGTATTTTTCAGGGATTTCAGATTCCAAGAAATCAATCACTTGGCAACTTAGATCTATGGGACATGGGAATTTAAAATCTGTTTGATTAAGAAAACCGATACAGAATATTCTATCTCGACTCTGAGGAACACCATAGTCCTTGCTGTTTAGGACCTGATAATGGATATCATAACCACAATCCTCAACAAAGGTTCTAAGAATCGTTGCCCATGTGCGTCCTTTGTCATGCGACAACATGCCTTTGACATTCTCAAATATGAAGACTTTCGGATGGCATTCCAATACTATACGGGCAAATTCTCGAAAAAGTGTACCTCTTGTATCTTCAAAACCACCATGCTTACCTCTTAAAGAAAATGCTTGACATGGAGCTCCTCCAACGAACAAATCTATTTGTCCATCGTACGGAGTAGCATCCAGTTCATGAATGTCTTTGTGCCATTTTTCAGTAGAGATATTGTAATTTGCAAAATAGGCCTTTTTGCAATTATCATCTATATCTCCAGCAAACATAATCTCGGTTTTGATGCCCAATCTTTGGAGAGCATGTTCAATAGCTCCTATACCACTGAACGATGTTCCGAGCCGGATTTTTCGATTAGGAAAGGCAAAGGTGAAATTCCTCCAGTCATGATCCGTAGAATCAAGATTGGATGGTGTATTTTGTATGTCATTTCGATTATTTTTCATTTGCTAACTCCATATTTTGTAATGTCCAACTGCTTTAAAAGAGCAATAAGCACATCGACAACAATGCTATTCCCAGCTTGCTGGTATGCGGATGTATTAGCGACGACAATCTTAAAATCATCACGAAATCCCATTAGCCTAAAACATTCACGAGGAGTAAGCTTTCGTAAGCCATTTATCCCCTTAGTTTTATTATAGGATACATAATTATCTACTCCAGCTCTATGCATTTTGTGCATGGACTGCAGTAATGGTCTCGCAATATCAAGATCTGTTTTTGTTGAAGTTTTGAACGTCTTGGTACCACCAGCCAAGACATATTTTGCAACTTTTTCAGATAAATAATACTTATCATCTATTTCTGCTAATGGGAATACAAATTCGTTAAAAGCAGGAGTAAGATCACCGGAAAGGATGCCGTATTTACGTTCATCCGACACTCCTAAAAGTTTGACATTGGCTTGTTCGATGGTGTAAACATCGGATCTATAATCCTCCAAAAAATCATACATCCGATAATTTAGTGGGACAGGAGCTGGAAATTTGAATTTTGTGGGTTTCTTGAACCCAATACAAAACAGCCTCTCCCTTGTCTGTGGAATGCCATAATCACGAGCATTCAATAGTTGGGAATGCACGTCATATCCACAATAATCTTCAAAGGTATGTCTTATTACCTCCCAAGTGCGTCCATTATCATGGTGAAGCAGCCCCTGAACATTTTCAAAAATAAATAGTTTGGGCTGACATTCTTTAATTACTCTAGCAAACTCTCTGAACAATGTACCTCTTGTATCGTCAAATCCTAATTGCGCGCCAACTGTAGAAAAAGCCTGACATGGAGCTCCTCCCACAATAATATCGACCTTACCATTGTATGGATGAGCATCAAATTCACATACATCGGTATGCCATTTATTCTCATGGATATCATAGTTTGCAAAATACGTTTCTTTACATTTCTTGTCAATGTCTCCTGCAAAAATTATCTTATACTTAAGTCCAAGTCTTTTAAAGGCATATTCAATAGCTCCTATCCCACTAAATAGAGTGCCAAGACGTACTGTTCTTTCAGGATGAGAGAACTGACGCTGAACCCACGAGAGTCCATCAGTATCCAAATTTGATTGACCGTTTTGCAGCGTTTCGTTATTGAGCATAGTTGCTATAAAAATAAGGAACTTCCGTGTAGGCAGACAGGCGACCAAGCCTCTATTTCGCGACTACAAGGAAATTCCTTAAATATGTTGAATATAAGTTATTACTTACATTGGGTGGTCTATTCGTCTGCGCAAGCGCGTTTTAGATTGCGAAGTTACGAAAATTTTCCGAGACATCCTAATCATCAGACAAGGTTAACATGGTTGTTAACATTCTGACTGTTAGAAATTGCGAAGATAACGTCATTAGTGTCATCCTTTCTCTAGAGTGGATTCTTTTAGCTCACCATACGGAATGTTTGGTTCTGCCGCTATTGATACATTGTAAATTTCGTTGGGTTGGTAAAGTCCAATGTTGTATGATTCGGTTATACTGGCGTATAGATGTTTAAGTGCTTCCTCGTGTTTGGCCTTAGTTTTTATCTCGCACTCCCAAATGCGTATCACCCTCCATCCGCAAGTTTGAGATCAACATTGTTGGCATAGTCACGAGCAATGTTCATCACGATCTTGTGCCGCCAAAAATCGACATTGGATTTTGGGAGTCGAAAATATTTACAGCCTTCGTGCCCATGCCAGAAACAACCGTCGACAAACACAACGGTCTTGTATTTCTTCAACACAATATCAGGAGACCCCGGTAACTTCCGGTTATCAACACGATAGCGCAGTCCCCTAGAGAAAAGATACTTCCGCACAATCATCTCTGGCTTCGTATCTTTCCCCTTTATCGCTGCCATATTAAGGCTCCGCTCTTTTGGAGTCTTTAAATCTGTCATTAATAAAAATTCAAATCGTATATAATTATACGGCGAATTAATATTACTAATTCGTCTCTTCAATTTGCCGTTTAAGATTTGCAACAGAGCAAAAGTATGGGTTGATGTCCTTATGGTCTAAGGTTTTGCTCTCATTCACATTTCTAATAAGACAGATAGAGCAATATTCTTTATCCTTACAGTTCTCACATTTAGGAAAATCTTTTATGGTTAAGCTTCTTAAAGCTAGTACGTCTGATGAATTTTCCCAAATTTCCCGAATAGATGAGTGATTTATGTCGCCCAGTGTGTAGCTTTGCCATCCTTCACAAGGATACACCTTACCCAGTGGTGAGATACATAATGAACTGTAACATACTGGACATATTGAAGCTCTATTAGAGGTTTCATTCTTATCATAAGAAATATTTTCTGATTTGCCTTCTATTAGTAACGATTCAATTTCAGGTAAATCTAGTCGGCATTGCAAATTCTTGCGAGACCCATCAAAACAGCCAAATAACATATAGTCTCCGCTCGCCTCAATATTAAGTGATTTTGCCCAATTTAAGACTTCCCTATATGAATTTCTATTTTGTTTCATAATAGGGCAATTTATCTGCATGGGAATATTGAGATCGTAAAGTTTTTCTATTGCTTTCTTTGTGCGAGCGCAACTTCCTTTTATGCCAGTAATTGAATCATGAACGTCCTCATCTAAAGAATATAACGAAGTTTGAATTCCTAGAAGAGGGGTTATTTTAAACTCATTAATGATGTCATCGTTCAAAAATATCAAATTAGATAGTAGATTGACAGAAAAATTATTTTCTCGGCACAAGCTAAGGAAGAATGCAATATTCGGATTCAACAATGGTTCACCACCACTGATGGTAATATTTAGGACATTCAACTCTTTGCATTGCTCAATAATCTTTATAAATAAAGCCTTATGAAACGATACAGCAGGACTGTCGCACAGCAGTGCAGATATTACGAGGTGGACAACATCTTCGTGTATATGGTGGAAACGTACATCAACGGCAATTTTGAAACTTTCCGAAGATTGTACCACGAACTGAACAAGGACGCACGGAGGGATTTCATGGACTTCCTTCTCAGCGAGGTAGAGCCGACCTATTGGAGAGAGATACTGAAACAGATAATCTAAAAATGACAGCGATATGAAAGGAACAGACCATTTCAAGAGAACGATATATATGTACTTGGAACAGCGTGCGGAGGAAGATGCGCTATTTGCAAAGAAGTACCGCAACCCTGCCAAGAACATGGACGAGTGCGTGACCCACATTCTGAACTATGTGCAGAAAAGCGGTTGCAACGGTTTCACGGACGGAGAGATATTCGGGCAAGCCATCCACTACTATGAGGAAAACGAGATAGAGGTGGGCAAACCGATGGACTGCCAAGTGGTTGTGAACCACGTTGTGAAACTCACGGCAGAGGAAAAGGCGGAGGCACGTCAGAACGCTGTCCGCAAATACCAAGAGGAGGAACTCCGCAAGTTGCAGAACCGCCACAGACCGTCAGCGAGAAAAGAAAACCAACCCCAACCCTCATTATTTGATTTAGGCTTATGAAACCGAAGACCAAGATACAGAAAGAGGTGGCAAGACTTTCCGCCAACCTTCGCCCCATATCAGCGACACAAATAGATTGGGCATACCGCCACTGCGTTGAGCATATCGGCTACCGCACCAAGAAAGGGAACATCACCTGTTCCGACTGCGGTCACGAGTGGCACAGCGACAGCGGACTATGCGACACCCTTGAAGGCTGCACCTGCCCCAAATGCCATGCCGAACTCAAAGTGCAGGACACACGCAGACGCATCTACAAGGAAACGCAGAATTTCAGCGTGATAACCACCTGCAAAGGGTATCAGGTAATCCGCGTGGCGCAGGTCAGATGCGAGAGCAGGAAAGGCGAACCGATGCGTTTCTACTGCCACGAGGTCGTGCAGCGTTGGATTTCACCCGACGGCAAGGTTACGGACATGGCGTTGCTCCGTGGCTTCCTTTTCTGCTATTGCGATGTGTGGGCATTAGGCAGCGATATGGAGGTAAGACCGCACAACAGCCTATACGATGATGTGGTGGCAAGAAGCTGTGCATATCCAAAGATGAGGATATTGCCCCAACTCAGACGTAACGGCTTCAAGGGCGATTTCCACGGCATCTCCCCCGTGCGTCTTTTCAAAGCCTTGCTTTCAGACCCAAGAATTGAAACCCTTATGAAAGGCGGTGAGATTGAGGTCATGAAACACTTTCTTTTCAATACCCGTACTGCCGATGAATGTTGGGCATCATATCTGATTGCCAAGCGTCACAAGTATCAGATAGACAACCTCTCAATGTGGTGCGACTATCTGCGTATGCTCAAAAAACTCGGTCAAGACCTCCGTAACCCGAAGAACATCTGTCCCGAAGATTTCATGGCGGCACACGACAACGCAACCCGAAAAATTGAAGCCATACACGAGAAGGAAAGAGCCGCAGAGCAACGCCGTTGGGAGATTGAAAGGCGTGAGCGTGAGCAACAGCGACAACTCCAACGAAAGAAAGATGCGGAGGATTTCATCGCCAACAAATCCAAATTCTTCGGCTTGGTAATCACGGACGAGGAAATAATCGTCAAGGTGCTTGAAAGCATAGACGAGTATTACAACGAGGGCAAGACGCAGGGCATCTGCGTGTTTGGCAGTGGATACTACATGAAAGCCGACACCCTCATACTATCGGCAAGGATTGGCGATGAGATTATTGAAACCGTAGAGGTGGACTTGCGAACCCTCGAAGTGGTGCAGTGCCACGGCAAGCACAACCAGGACACCGAATATCACGAGCGCATCATAGACCTTGTGAACAAGAACGCCAACCTTATCCGTGAGCGGATGAAAGCGGCATAGCATAACCCCTAAAACAACATTGATATGGAAGTAAGAATTGAAAGTATGATTTGTGTGTGGGATGATGCAATCCCCACGATGTTCCTTGAATTTGTGAACCTCCTCACTCTCACAACGAGTGAGGGGGAATTGAGAAAGAGCGTAAAGGAGTTTGCCGAGAAGCACGAACTTGACAAGTTTTTCCTTTACGGCTTCGGCTCACACCATTTCTACCTGCACCAACGCTACACAAGCAACCCCGAAATGGTGATGAAGAACAGAGTTCTGTCAGTACATTTTTAACCATCTAAAAAGCAACATTATGACAACACGAATGACCATCAACGGAGTAAGCACCTGCGCGGAAGCAGGTACGGAGAAATACGAGCGTTTCCAATCGGGTATCGGAAGACGCAGGCGGACACTTGTGCAGTACGACTACCGCCACCCCATAGACAGAGAATTGTTCTCTTGTGTCAAACCCACGTTGGACGAGTGCCGAGCCGCACGGGACAAGTGGCTGAACGCAAAGAAGGGAAAGGAGGACAGACTATGAACACGACCTATCAAACGCTGATAGTCAAGTTCAGCGAACCTATCACGGCATTGGACGGTATCTTTGACGATACCGGAGCGTGGGGAACGGACACCCTCAAGGGGTGGATAGATGATTACGAAAGCACACGTTTCACCGCCACCGACAGCCATACGGCAGTCATCACGAGCGAGTACAATATGGAATGTGTGAAAGAGTGGCTACAACGGCAGACCCCCATTTCCGAAATGCGAGAATTTTGAACGGGATGGCGGTGTCCGCACCGCCAATACTTAAAACCCTAAAAACAAAAGATATGATAGCCAAGACGATATTACAGCAGATAGGCGGAAAACGCTTCACCGCCATGACAGGTAGCCGTGATTTCATAGATATGGGCAACGGCTTACGGATGAGCCTTGCAAGGAACAAAACAAGTGCCAACCGCCTTGACATCATCTATGACGAAGGGGCAGACCTCTACAATATGCGCTTCTACCGCAGGACGTTCAGCAAAAAGACCTTTGAGTGCAAGACAAAGGACATTGCCGTACACGAGGGTATCTATTTTGATATGCTGGAGGAAATGTTCACGATGGTGACGGGACTTTACACACGCTTTTGAGTGGCGGGGCGGCGAGAGCCGCCCTACTTTCTTTCAGTGAGCATGATGGCGGACAAAGAAAGTAGCAAAGAAACCTTTGTCCAATCTGCGATAACTAAAAAATCCGCAAGTAAAACTTGCGGAGGCTATATATTGGGTCGTTATTTTTTGGTGGAGGGGAATGATAATCTCGAACCGTTGAACTACACATTTCTGCTTCGTCTCCATTTCCCCCAACGATTTGATACGTTCAATCATTTTTGTTGTTCCTTTCTGAATTTTCCTAAATACTTTCTTCATAATTTCGCTATACTTTTTATGGTTAATAACTATGTTTTGTATTGCTCTCACAACACTTACAACTTGAAGTGTTATTTGGAAACCGATAGGCAAAAATGGCTCAACGATGTCAATTAACGAGAAAATCCTACGATAATCTATCAAGTGATAGAGCAAAAGACGTGCCAAGTTAAATATGGCACGTCTTTTGCCAGTTTTGTCAGTCCTTTTATGGGATATACAACAGCGCAAACTCCGCCTTTCTCCGTTTGAGCAGCATGGCGTGGCGTTTTCCTTTGTAGTTGCAGAAGGCTATATACTCACGGTAGATGTTCCTGTCACCAGCTTCCAGCTTCTTGATTAAGGTGCTTTTGGGGATTGTTTTGCTGCCTAACAGCTTCGCCGGTCCCACATTGTAAGCTAACGTGCCAAGCAAAATCGAATCAACCCCGAATTTACGGAACATGGCGACAAATTTGCGCAGGTCTTTCCGCAAAAGTTCATCCGCATCCCGTTTTGTCATGGTTCGTGCCGAATACTTCTCGTTTGGCAAAAGTTTGTGACCCCAACCGACGTATGGGTAGTGTTTTTCTGAGTGCCAGCCTTCAAAGTAGCGGCAGCATAAAAAAGCACGTTCCATAAGCGGCAGTCGGTAGATTGCCGCCTGCCCGTCCGTTCCCTCTTGGCGGCTGATCTGCGCGGACACAGAACAGACCGTCAGAAGTGAACAGAGCATTGTCATGAATACACGCATCATTTCAACAAGGGGCTGAAGTTGCCGATGGGAACGATGGTAAGATCGTCGTCCTTTACATTCCTGTTGTTGAAGTCAAATTCCAGTTCGTAGGAGTTGCTAAAGTTATCCTCCACCACCACGATGAAATTATGCGCCTCATCACCCGCCGCCGTGTAGTACAGGCGGAATTTTTCGTTCTCCAGCAGGTAGCGGTCGTTAGGCAGGAAGGTGATGCCGTTATCCATTTTGAGCGAGCCTTCCCCCTCGAACTGGAAATAGCGGATGGTATAGAGCGTACCCGAAAAGTCGCCCTCCTTTTTCAGTTCACAGCGGATTTCCACTGTCTGCCCCTTTACTACCTTGTTCGGCACGGGCATGACCTCCACCGTGAAGGGATAGGACTGCTGGATGTCCATGTCATCGTCACATGACACGAGGGTGAATGACATGGCGGCTATCAGGCATAACGCCACTGCCTTGAATATTGATGTTCTCTTGTTTCTGTTGTTCAGTATGTTCATTGTTCTTCGATTTTTAGATGGTTGTTTTTCTGTTTTTTCGTTGTCAGTTGCAGGTACTCGTTCAAGTCCTTGCAACCGTCATAGAGGGAGGAACGGTCGGTGACACGTTCCCCGTATCGCATGGTAAGTGCGGCAAGCGTCCGCCGTCCGGCTTCGTCACGGTCGAGGAAGCAGCCGATGCGCCCGTATCCGTCCAGCAATCCCGCCGCCTTCTCCACGTTGGCGACTGAGTTCAGCACAAGACAGTCAGCGTTACCGGTTACACCAAGCGTCACGGCAGAGAGAAAGTCCATGAAGCCCTCGAACACGAGGCACTCGTCAGCCGGGATGTCATTCGCCTTTACCAGTGATACAGACTTCGGAGGTATGCAACCCTTGAAATATCGGCTTCTGACTTCATAGCCACCTGCCATGTTCGGAAAGCCAACGGCAAAATACCGTTTCCCACGCACACCGTAGTTCAAGCGGCAGCAGTGACGGGATGCGATGGCGTAAGGGATGCCCCGTTCCTCTAAATACTCCGTCAGCAGTGAGCGGAGCAGCGGAGCGACCTCCACATCCTCAAAAACGGATTCGGTCGGCTTCGAGAGATAGACGGGCTTTTCCCATCCGGCAACCGTCATATTGGCGGCTTCCGCTATGAACTTCGCTTGCTTCATGAAGTCATCGCTTTGCAGAAACTCCCCGGCAAGCGTGAAGATGTCGCCGCCCTTGCCCAAACCGAAGTCGTACCAGAGCTGTTTCGCCACGTTCACACGGAAAGAGGATGTGCGCTCGCCCCTGTACGGGGCAAGATACCACAGCTCGTTACCGCTCCTTCTGACAGGCTCATGCCCCAGCCGTGCGAGAAAATCCGCAAGCGGCATCCTTCTGACAGCATCTATTTCCGTCCTTTCCATGCCCGTGTCAGTTGATGATGAACTTGATACCGACCCCGAACTGCGTGTGGAACTTCCGTGTGTCGCCACCCCAAAGGCAACGCTCCCGCAGGTTGGCAAGCAGGGCGATACGGTCTGCCACGTAACACTCCACATCGAGCGTCAGCGCACCGCCGTAGATGAAGCCGTCCCGGTCATGGAG
>OGTB01002461.1_pt1 | contig 10449 bp, 9 predicted proteins | sample 1553611 | NCBI WGS metagenome assembly OGTB01 (sample SAMEA2580032, study PRJEB22360) | human gut metagenome | biome: human gut; feature: human-associated habitat; material: faeces | place: Denmark | collected 2008/2010 | reverse complement strand
AACCCGGCCGTTCCGAGCCCTGCTTCAATGAAGCCGCACGCTCCGAGCCCTGCGGCCTTCGCCAAGAAGGCTCCGCAGCACACCGCCCCGACTGCAGCGTCCACCGGATTCTCCGATGCTGATGTGAAGGCCGCCGAAGCGTTCGGCCGTGTCGCCGATGATGGCACCGTGTTCGTCAAGGACGGCGAAGGAGAACGTGAGGTCGGCCAGTTCCCTGACGCCTCCAAGGAAGAGGCGCTGGCCCTGTATGCCCGCCGTTACCTTGATCTGAAGGCCAAGCTGGACCTGTTCGCCAACAAGCTCAAGGCCAATAATGTGAAGTCCCGCGAAATCGACGAAACCATCAAGGCGTTGTCCGCGGAAACCGAACAGCCGGCAGTGGTGGGCGATCTGGCCGCTCTCAAGGCCCAGTTCGAGGCACTGAAGGAGGAAGGCGCGGCCAAGAAAACCGCATTGACCGAGGCACGCAAGGCTGCCATCGCCAAGGCTCGTGAGGAGCGTACCGCCATTGTGGAGAAGGCCGAGGCATTGGCTGATTCCCTTGACGAAAACACCAACTGGCGTTCCACTGCCGACAAGTTCCGTTCACTTTTCCAGCAGTGGCAGGAACACCAGCGCAACAACATCCGTATCGACAAGGAAGACGCAGACGCCCTGTGGGCCCGCTTCTCCGCGGCCCGCACCAAGTTTAATTTCGCCCGCCGCAAGTGGGTGCAGAGCCGTGACGAAGAACGTAATTCCGCCAAGGCGGCCAAGGAAGCCATCATCGCGGAGGCCGAAGCGCTTCAGGACTCCACCGCTTGGGTTGAGACTTCCCGCAAGTTCACCGAGCTGATGGATCGTTGGAAGAAGGCCGGTCGCGCCGGTCGTCGTGATGATGACGCCATGTGGGAGCGTTTCCGCGCCGCCGCAGACGTATTCTTCAACGCGCGTCAGGCCGATCGTGATCAGATCAGCTCCTCTGAGAAGGAGAATCTCGTCAAGAAGGAAGCTCTGCTGGTCAAGGCCGAGGCGCTTGTTCCCGTCAAGGATGAGGAAAGCGCCAAGCAGGCTCGTCAGGCTCTCGCCGCCATCCAGGAGGAGTGGGATCAGATCGGCTATGTGCCGCGCGACGAAGTACGCCGCATCGAGGGTCGTCTCGACGCCGTCGACAAGCAGATCAAGGCTGTCGAGGATGCCGCGTGGAAGCAGTCCGATCCGGAAGCCGACGCCCGCAAGTCCTCCTTCGAGGAGCAGCTCAACGCGCAGCTCGCCGAGCTTGACGCGAAGATCGCGGCCGAATCCGATCCGAAGAAGAAGGCCAAGCTTGAATCCGAGAAGGCCACCAAGGAGCAGTGGCTGAACGCCATCAAGTAAGTTGCAGATGCTGATATTTGGTTGTGCCACAGAGATGCGGCCAAATATCAGCTGGACTTCACTCAGGCATAATCAAGAAGGCTGGTACGTAACGAAATCTGTTACATACCAGCCTTCTTCGTATAATCGCACGTGTTCTCACATGTGCAATCACCATACAGAATATTCAACTATCATTCGCCGAATTCGGTAGCACAAATATCGGCCACCGCATCAATGCAGGCATCGACGATGAGCTTACCTCGTTCGGCGCTGGAACCTGCAGGAGTGGCCAGTCCGCCGTAATCCGGAACGTCGCCCTTGCGCACCGGGTAGCGCACGTAAGCCTTCGGTGTAACATTGCCTTCGTCGATCACACGGTCCATATGTACCAATTCCGGCTCATAATGCATCATCAATGAGGTTTCCGTCACTGCGGCATGTTCCAACGCCCAACCGGGGAACACGAGTCCGTCGAACACCTGCTCGACCACGTTTTCCGGCAGCGGATCCCACCAATTGGTTTCGACGATGGTGGCCACTCCCCCGGTTTCGCGGGTGATCAGATCGATTGCCTCGATAATGAACGCCTCGTTTTCGAAATGCGCATTCATCACCACGATTTTGGTGAAACCGTCCGCAATCAGCTCACCAAGCACATCATGCATTTGATTGATCACCGTCACACCGTTCATATCGATGGTGCCGGGGAACAACGGACCGCCTCCGGAAAGCGGCTTCGACTTGTACCCGTAGTTCATGGTCGGTGCCATGATGCCGTCGATGCGTTCGGCGAGATCCTCAGACACATGGCTGGCATCATGGCATCCACGCCAAGGGGAAGATGCTGGCTGTGCTGCTCGGTGGAACCGATCGGCACAATAACAGGCTTCGACTTCGACGCTTCGATTTCCGGCCAAGTCATATGGTCCATTCGACGGATGCTGCTCATGATTGCTCCTTTATGTGCTGTTGTTGGGTTTGCGTTTCAACGATTGATAATGGTTGCGATGATGCCGTTCCCGCGAATCGATATTGCGGTCGATGCTTCAGGGACGGCGTTTATTGTTTCGAGGAATTGTTGCGTAAAACCGTTTCTTCTCAGATGTGGCTCAGATCCTTATCCGTGTTTTCATGGGAGAGGATCATGGCGACCAGTGCCACGGCGGCTACAGCCACCATGTACCAGGCCGGGGCGATGCTCGAACCGGTGGCGTAGATCAGCCAGGTTGCGATGAACGGTGCGGTTCCACCGAAGATGGCATTGGCGAGGTTGAAGCTGAATGCAAAACCGGTGAAGCGAACCGAAGTCGAGAAGGTTTCGGTCAGGTAGCTCGAAAGCGTGCCGTCATTGGCGGTCAGCGTAGCGCACATGGCGAGCTCGACAATCAGCACCGGCCAGAACTGTGCGGTGTTCAACACCATGAATGCCGGAACGGTGAGCACGATGAAGGCCACACAGGCGCCGATCAGCACCTTCTTACGTCCGAACATGTCGGAGATGTGACCCATGCCGAACACCAAAGCCACGTACAGCACCAGGCAGATGGTGGTGATGGTGGACGACTGTGCGGCGGCCATGCCAACCGTGTCGCTCAAATAGGTCGGCAAATAGGTGAGCACCGTGTAGAAGCCGACCGCGTTGAGCATGCAAGCGCCGAAGCTGATGATCATAGCCTTGAAATGGTTCTGGAACAGCTCACGCAGCGGAGAGACGCGCTTGGTGCTGGAAACGGACTGCTGCTTGTCGTCCAAAGCTTCGGTCATGGAAGCGTACACCGGCGAATCAGCCAGCTTGGTACGAATGAAATGCACGATTAGGCCAAGCGGACCGGCCATAAGGAACGGAATACGCCATCCCCAAGAGGTCAGTGCGTCAGAGCTCAGCGAAGCGGTCATCACGGTGGCGAGCGTGGAGCCTGCGAGCAGACCGATGGCGGTGGATGCCGGAATCAGCGAGCAGTAGATGCCACGCTTCTTGGTCGGCGCGTATTCGCCAAGGAAGGTTGCGGCGCCGGCATATTCACCGGAAGCGGAGAAGCCCTGCACCATACGAAGCAGCAGCAACAGTACCGGAGCGAAAATGCCAATCGCGGCATATGACGGCAGGCAGCCAATCAGGAACGACGCGCCCGACATGAACATGATGGAAATCGCAAGAGCGTCTTTGCGTCCCTTTTTGTCACCGAGATTACCCCAGAACAGCGCACCAATCGGACGAAGCACGAACGACAGTGCGAACACACCGAACGTCTGCAGCATGGCGACCGTATGATTGTCAGACGGGAAAAACACCAATGCGATGGTGGTTGCGAAGTAGGAATAGGATGCGTAATCAAACCATTCGATGAAGTTGCCGAGAAAAGACGAGACGGCCACTTTCTTGACCATCTTCTGCTCTTCGGACTGTTCAGACACGGAAGCCCTGTTGGCGGTTGCGATTGTTGCGCTGGCACTCATCATGTCACCTGCTTTCTTCTGCTGAATCTGTCAGTACGTTCGCGTGTTCTTCGTACCCGGCGAACGTTGTGACTCTGACTATCACCCGAAGTATTTGCGCCAAAGTGAACTGTCTGTTAAACCGCAACCGTTTGTTTTTGACGTTTTGCCAAGTTCCCCTTACTCACAGCACCGAAGTGGAAGATATGGTGTGATTACGTTGGGATTTCGCCATTTTTGCACCCAAAAGCAACATTGACCAGCTGATTTTATCGGTTGGCGCTATGCCCACGATCTGTGTCACTTTGTCTAACCGGTTGTACAGGGTCTGCCGTTGAATGCCTAATTGCTCACACGCGCCGGTCTTGTTGTCGAGATTGTCGAAACAGGCGCACAGGGTGTCAATCAGCATGGTGTTGTGTATAAGCTCATATCCCACCGTCTGAGTGATCACCATGCGCATGGCCTCGTCGGTACGCTCTACACCCAGTATGCGTTCCAACAACGAGGAATCCACACATTCGAGGGTTCCATACGGACATTCCCCATCGTTCGAAATGCATGTTCGAATCGCACCACGCAGCGCACCAAACGCATCCATCAATGAAATCGTGTCCAATGCGGCGCGACCACGCACGGTATACACAAATGAATTTGCAGCAACGTACTCCAACGCATGCAGGCAACGACTTGAAAATGCCGCCACATCGCCGCCGCCGTCTTGTGCCGCAAGAAAACCGATCATCAGATCGCCTTCCAGCAAACAGATCGACTCACAGCCATCATTGGATTCGAAATCGTCAATCATCGACACGACTGCCGGCATGGCGTTGGCCACTGACGCAAGTTTCATCACAAACGGCATGTATACGCCCGAAGCGGCGAATCCCAGCGCTTCAAGCATGGCATGGCCCTCACGCGCTTCCATCGACGAAACATGCACGCCATCTTCTGGACCCGCAATCAGATGCGCCACCATGCCAACGCGTGCTCCCCCATCGAGATACAACGCCAAAACCGGAGAGACAATCTGTTCAATCCTTCTGCACATCGCCTCACCGAACACCGTGTTGCGCTGACTGATCTCCAATGCTCCCAAAGGACGTTTCTGTTCCTCCAGCGCAAGCACAATGCCGCAATCTGCAGCAGTATTGATGTTCTGTCCAGCTCTCGCAACTTCAAGACCATCCACGTCGAATATGACTACATCCTCACCGAGCAGATTCGCAATACCATCGGCAACAGCTTTGGGATTGGACGCTTGGGTAAGTTCAGAACGCAGCGAAGTTGACATAACGTCCACTTGCATCTGCATACGCATCTGACCACGCACAATCATGGTGTTGACGCTCTGGCAGATATCGACGAAAGGAATGCGACGATGCAATCCAATAATCGTCAACCCTTCGCGCTTGGCAGCTTTCACCAACATTTCCGGCAGTTGGGTAACTTCCTCAACCAACTCAACCATCAATGCCACAATATCAGCATTCACTAGGCTTTTCACATATTCGTTCGCACGTTTTTCACGACCGCCCACAACTAAAGATCGCCCCTCCACCACCAGAAGCTCACCTCCTGCCAGGAATGAGGCGACGTCCTCGCGTTCGTTGGTGAACACCCAACGCACCGGCTTATCCAAGCTATCGCCAGCAACTTCAACTTGTGGTTCCGCCGTCGCGACCAAGGTATCATCAAGCACTTCCCTCACCGTCACAGCCATACAAACCGTCCAATCCGAAGTAATACACATGTCACATCAAGTAATGTGACCGCAAAGCAATACGCCGACAATAGCCGTCAACGATTACGCCAAAGGTTCCCCGTCGTAACCTAATGAACATATGACAAAACGTCTGCCGGAACCAGAAAATCCGTATTGGAAGGAGCGACTATGAGCACTCAACTCTTCACCAACGCACACATCGCCACCGGCATGCCAAGCAGCACCGCAGCCGACACCGCGGCAATTCAAGACATTCTCGTTGAAGACGGCAAATTCGTCAGCATTGCGCCCAATCTCAAAGCAACACTCGAAGCGCAAGGCCAAGATAGGGCGAGCGTGGAAGTCATCGATTTGGGTGGAAAGCTGGTCTGTCCGCCGTTCTGTGACACCCATCTGCATCTTGATTACGTATTTACCGCACGCAAGCCCGGCGCGGTGAACGAATCCGGCACCCTGTTCGAAGGCATTCAGCGTTGGAGCGAGACCAAAGCCGACCTCACCGTTGACGAAATCAAGGAACGGGCGAAAATCGGCATAGCAAAGGAAATGCGTCACGGCGTGCAATTCATCCGTTCCCACGCCGATGTCACAGATCCAAACCTCACTTCCTTGAAGGCCTTGCTTGAATTGAAGGAGGAACTTAAGGATACCGTCACGTTACAAATCGTCTCCTTCCCGCAGGAGGGCATGTACTCGTATGAGGGTCCTCATGGTGAATCCGGCGCGGATTTGGTTGAGGAAGGCTTGAAAATGGGCGCTGATTGTGTCGGTGGCATTCCGCATTTCGAGCAATGCCGTGAGTTCGGTGAACGTTCCATGCACACCGTGGTTGAACTGGCATCGAAGTACAACAAACTCATCGACGTGCATTGCGACGAAACCGACGATCCAAACTCACGTTATCTTGAATTGCTGTCCGCACTCGCCTATCGCGCTGGTATTGGTTCAAAGACCACGGCAAGCCACACTTGTTCCTTGGGATCGGCCGACAATGCCTATTTCTTCCATCTGACCAAGCTGTTAAAGGCCGCACATATCAATTTCGCCTGCGCGCCTACGGAGAACCTGTATCTACAGGGACGTCAAGACACATTCCCGAAGCGTCGAGGCATCACGCGAGTCAAGGAACTCACCGAGGCCGGAGTGAACGTGTCACTTGGTCAAGATTCCATGCAGGATCCGTGGTATCCGGTCGGTAACGGCAACATGATGCTGATTCTCGATTATGTGCTGCATTTGGCGCAGATGATGAGTTTCGAAGAAATCGATGATGCGTTGAAGTTCCTGACGGTCAATGGTGCGACCACGCTCGGTATGCGCAATTCGTATGGTCTTGAAGCAGGTAAGCCCGCGAATTTCATTGTGCTTGACGCTTCCAGCGTGTTCGGCGCCGTATACGAGCGTTGCGACGTGCTTCGTTCGGTGCGCGAAGGTCGTACGCTGTTCACCCGCAACACGTCGATCACTACCGATCTCGATCTACTGACGCTGTAATTCGTCAAGTTTCGGAATACTTTTGGTATAGAAAAGGCCTTGAAATCATTACGTATGATTTCAAGGCCTTCCGTGTGTTGCGTTACCTGCGCGCCGATTGCTTGTTTATTCAGCAGATTCCGCGGATTCCGTCGATTCGGCAGGCGCCTCAGCTTCAGCCGGTGCAGCTTCAGTTTCAGCAGGCTCCGTGTTCGGCTCTTCGAACGCCTCACCGGTAAAGGTGAACTCGCCCAGAATGCCTTCGCCTTCCGCATCGACCTTCACGCGCTGGCCATCTTCAAGTTCGCCCATCAGAATCTTCTCCGAAATGGCGTCTTCGACGTCGCGCTGAATCACACGACGCAACGGACGCGCGCCCAGCAGCGGGTCGAAGCCCTTCTGCGCGAGCAGATCCTTGGCAGCGTCAGTAAGCTCGAGCGACATGTGGCGATCGAACAAGCGATCATTGAGCTGCTTGACATCAAGATCGACGATCTGACGCACTTGCGGCTCGGTGAGCTGCTTGAACACGATGATGTCGTCCAGACGGTTCAGGAATTCCGGACGGAACTGCTGCTTCAGCTCCGCGGAAACCTGATCCTTCATGCGCTGGTAGCTCGACTCGGTGTTGGCACCCAAGTTGAAGCCGGTGTTGGCGGCCTTGGCGATGTCACGAGTACCAAGATTGGTGGTCAGAATGATGATGGTGTTCTTGAAGTCCACCTTGCGGCCCTGGCCATCAGTCAGATGACCATCATCCAATACCTGCAGCAGCGTGTTGAAGATATCCGGATGGGCCTTTTCGATCTCATCGAACAGCACCACGCTGTACGGGCGGCGGCGGACCTTTTCGGTCAGCTGACCCGCCTCCTCGTAGCCCACATAGCCCGGAGGGGAACCGATCATGCGGGACACCGCGTACTTCTCCATATACTCGCTCATATCCAGCCGGATCAGGGGGTCGGGGCCGTCAAAGAGCTGGTTTGCCAGCTGCTTCACCAGCTCCGTCTTGCCCACGCCGGTGGGGCCCACAAAGATGAAGCTGGCCGGACGGCGGCGGCCCGAAAGGTCGGCGCGGCTGCGCTTGACCGCCTGCGCCACCAGGTGCACGGCATCGTCCTGACCGATGATCTTCTTTTTCAGCTCGGTCTCAAGGCTTGCGAGCTTTGCATACTCGGTCTCCCGGATCTTCACCGCCGGGATGCCCGTCCACAGCTCAATGACCTTGGCCACATCGTCCATGGTCACCTGGATCTCCCCGGCTGCAGCCTGCTTGGCGGGCAATTCCCGCTCCAGCTGTGCCATCCGGGTCTTGCGCTCTGCCACACGCTCGTAATCGATGGGCTCGTTCACATCGGCGTTTTCCATGTCGGCCTCTTCCTGCTTGAGGGCCTCCAGTTCCTTCTGCATGGTCAGGTACTCGGAGATGACCGGGTGGGCCAGATTACAGCAGGCACAGGCCTCGTCCAGCAGGTCGATGGCCTTGTCGGGCAGATAGCGGTCGGTGATATACCGCTCGCTCAGGGTCACGGTGGCGTTCAGCACATCGGCGGGCACCTGCACATGGTGGTGCTCCTCGTAGTAATGCTTGATGCCGCCCATCACGGCCAGCGTATCAGCGACGCTGGGTTCCTCCACCCGCACGGGCTGGAACCGGCGCTCCAGCGCCTGGTCCTTCTCGATATACTTGCGGTACTCGTTGAAGGTGGTGGCACCGATGACCTGGATCTCGCCACGGGAGAGGGCGGGCTTCAGGATGTTGCCCGCATTCATGGCACCCTCGCTCTCACCGGCAGAGGTAATGGTGTGGATCTCGTCAATGAACAGGATGACATTGCCCGCCGCCTTGACCTCGCTCAGCAGGCCCTTGACCCGCTGCTCGAACTGGCCGCGGAACTGGGTGCCTGCCACAAGGCTGGTCAGGTCGAGCAGGAAGATCTCCTTATCCTGCAGCCCTGCCCCTTGGCAATGCGCTCCGCAATGCCCTCGGCAATGGCGGTCTTGCCAACGCCCGCCTCACCAATGAGGCAGGGGTTGTTCTTCTGGCGGCGGCTCAGGATCTGGATGGTGCGGTAGATTTCCCGGTCGCGGCCGATGATATCATCCAGCTTCCCCTCCCGGGCTTTGCGGGTCAGGTTCTCGCAGTAGGTCTCAAGGAACTTGCGGCGGGGAGCCTTTTCCTTCTTGCCGTTTTTGGGCTTGGTGTCGTCCTTATTCTGGCGCGCACCAAAGCCAAACGGGAACACGGGGCTGCCGCCCGGGACAAAATCGTCCTGCGGGGCGGGCTCGTCACCGGCGTCGGTGTCGTCGCCGTTCATCATGGGGGCCAGCATGCCGGAGTCGGAGGCCTCCTGCAAAAAGCTGGACATCCGCTCCTCCATGTTTTCCAGATCCTGGTCGGACATGCCGAACTGTTTCATCAGATCATCCACAGGCTGGATGTGCATGGCACGGGCGCAGGTCAGGCAGTAGCCCTCCTGCACGGTCTTGCCGTTTTCAAGCCGCTGCACAAACACGACAGCGGGGCGTTTTTGGCATTTAACACAAAGCATTTACTTCACCTCTATGAAAAGTGCCCGATAAGAGGCACGTGGGATTGCGATAAATTGTTGTAGGGGGCGGCGTTCTCGACGCCCGGCGGGCGGATAGGAAATCCGCCCTACGTAGGGCGGGCAGTCCCCTGCCCGCCGCACCGCAGCTACACTACTATTATTAAACAAACCCTGCCAAATTGCAAGTTTTGGCGGGGCTTGTTCAGAATTTGTTTAATAATGGAGCAAAAACGGGTTGAACGCACCAAAAAGGCTGTACCCGACGCTGCGCTGCAAAACGCCGGTGGTCAGCCAGTCGATCTGGCCGGTGGTGATGCTGGCGGCGAACCAGAGCAGCAGCGCCAGCAGCCAGCAGTCGAACACGCCGGTCACAAGGCCCAGCACCAGACCCAGCAGCCGGTTGGCGCCGCCCACCAGCGGGATAAGATTGACGCCGCGCAGCAGCCGCACCAGCAGGGCGAACACCCAGCGCACGATCATGCAGAGCAGCACAAACAGCACTGCCTGCACCAGCGGCAGGAAAAGCGGCTCCAGCAGGGCGTTGATCTTTTCGGGCAGCTGGTCCCCGGCAGTCTGCAGACCCGCGGCCAGCGCGGCACGGATGGATTCCGGCAGAAAGTCCAGCCCTTGCCCCGCAGCGGCAATATCGCCGCCCGACTGTGCGACGGCCTGCTCGACCCGGGTGGAGACGGAGTCGCTGAAAAAGCTAAGGTAGACTTCCGGGGCCAGCGTGCGGCTGCCCCAGGAGGCAATGCCGACGCCCAGCACCGCGCCGATCAGCTCGGTCAGCCCGGCGAGAAAGCCCTTCTGCCAGCTTTTGACAGCAGCAAAGGAAAATACGGCCAGAAAAATAAAATCATAGACAAGTGCGGGAGAAAAAGACATAGATGGGTACTTCTTTCTGTTGGATTACTTGCGGGTCGA
>OGTB01002450.1_pt1 | contig 10499 bp, 5 predicted proteins | sample 1553611 | NCBI WGS metagenome assembly OGTB01 (sample SAMEA2580032, study PRJEB22360) | human gut metagenome | biome: human gut; feature: human-associated habitat; material: faeces | place: Denmark | collected 2008/2010 | reverse complement strand
CCAAATCACGCGCCGCGTGGGGACACGCGGTCCCCGCCGACAAGCCAGAGGTTGTTGTCGACCTGGGTGATATCTCGCGCCGCCTGCACGAGCTGGCCGAGAACCTAAAACTCATCATTGATGGTACCGATGAACACTACGTGTATTCGCTGCAGGTCAATCGCAGGCTGCGTGCCGGCGGAGAGTCAATGACCGCAGAGCGCATCGACATTGGCGAGGCCTTGGCAACCGAGTGGCTGCCCGAGGTTCACACGGCTATCTTTGCCTCGGCGACCATGACGGTGTCCAAAAGCTTTGAGCACTTTAACCATGCGGTCGGCCTTGATCGCATCGGTGCTTCAACGTCGTCATCGCTGCACTTGGATTCGAGCTACGACTTCGATTCGAACATGGCTGTAGTCGTTGCGGGCGATATCCCCGATCCGCGCGATCGTGAGAGCTATCTTACGGCGCTCGAGCGCGTACTGGTCGACGCCCATCTTGCCATGGGCGGATCGGTGCTCACGTTGTTCACCAACCGGCGCGACATGGAGGACCTATACGCCCGCGTTGAGCCCAAGATGGCCCGTGCGGGTCTGGAGCTCAACTGCCAGCAGCGCAACTCATCTCCTCGTCGCCTGCGCGACCGGTTTATCAACGAACCGACCTCGTCGCTTTTTGCGCTCAAGGCCTTCTGGGAGGGGTTTGATGCCAGCGGCGAGACGCTGCGCTGCGTCATCATTCCCAAGTTGCCGTTCTCGAGCCCCACGGACCCGCTCTCGTGCGAGCGCAACCTGCGCGAAGACCGCGCATGGGCGCGCTATTCGCTGCCCGAGGCGGTGCTCGAGGTTAAGCAGGCCGCGGGGCGTTTGATTCGCTCGTCGACCGATAGCGGTGTGCTGATCTTGGCGGATCCTCGCCTGGTGACGAAGGGCTATGGCAAGAAGTTCTTAACGTCGCTGCCCACGAGCTCCTACCAGCGCATCGAATCGGCGCAGATCGGGCACTATCTACAGCTGTGGCGTGCACGCCACGAGCGGCGGCGCTAAAGCGGACAGACGAGGGCTTTTGCCATATCGCACAGACGCTTTGACAGGGCGGGGTCATCCAAGATGCGGATGGCTCCGCCCGCTGCGATTATCTGGCTCAGCAGCCAACGCTCGGAGCCGTAATGTACGGTTACCGTTGCCATGTCTGTCCCGCTGCGCTCGATTAGGGTGATGCCGGCCCAGTCCAGATGCTCCGCCATATCGAATGGCATCAAGAGCTTTGCGCTACGCTGCGTCCGGGCAAGGGAATCGTGGAGGGATGCAACGTCCGGTGCGTGAGGCACGACGGAGTCTTCCGTCAAGGCGAGTCCCTCGATTTTATCCATGCGATAGGTGCGCTGCTCATCGACCGCGATGTCCCAGGCAATCAGATATGTTTGGTCGCCGTTTGCCGTAATGCGCAAGGGGTCGACCAGACGCTCGCGTGGCCGTGCATCGTCCATCGAGCGATACGAGATACGACAGCGAACGCCGTCCTGAATGGCGCAGCTCAGCTGCTGCCAGTGCGACCCGTGGTTGACGGTGTCAAAGACGTGCTGGTTATAGCCGAGCTCTTCGGGTAGAAGAGCATGTCGAATTCGAGCTGCCGTCTGGGGCTCGATCCCCAACGATTCAAGTTCGTGGTTGAGCACAGCGCCCTCGGCGGCACTCAGGCGCAGCGGTAGTACACGCCCGGCGTCACCGGTGAGGACCACGCGCTCGCCGTGGCATTCGCAGATGATACGCGCACCCGATTCTCGGTCCGCGAGCGTCGAGACGATCTCGAGAATCTCGTCGAGCGACGCCCCCGTGATGTCAAAGCGACTGCAAATCTCGGTTCGTGTCATGCCGCTCTCGCCGGCGGCGTAGAGGGCCTCCATGATGTCGATGGCGCGCGAGAGCCTCTGCTCGCTGGTGAGTTTACGCACGGGCATGCTCGTGCACCGTCCTTTCAATGAGGTGGTTCCACGCCTGCTTGAGCGATTTGGGGGCCATGGGCCTCATGCCGTCCATGGCGTGGGCCATGCAAAATGAGGCGGCGGCTTCAAGATCGCGCACGTCAACGGTCCAGATCCATCCCGCATCGGTGTGTGCGAGCTTACCTCGCCCGCGCGTGAGACCGTTGATCATATCGATCTGCGTCTGAGGGGCGAATGAGAACGTAGCTGCAACGGGCGGTCGGTCGGCAAAATCGAATTCAAAGAACAGGTAGTCGTTGAGGTTGAAGTCCGCAGGGATGGTGTAGGCCTTCGAAGGACGCCAAGCGCGAACGATACGGTCGCAGCGGAATGTCCTGATGTCGTCGGTGGCATTGTCGAGGCCGCAGAAGTACGCCACGCCCTCGCGCTCGAACATGCCGTAGACGCAGACGGTACGCTCTTTTTGCTCACCGCGTCCGTTCTGATATAAAAATTGCAGCGCGCATCGCTCGGCAAAGGCGCTCCAAACCGCATCGACGGTGGGAGAGCGGCTGATCGTCGCCTCGTCCGCCATCGTCCTGCCGGTGAGGTAGGCAATCTTGGAGCGAATATCGGCAAGTGGTGCGGCAAAGGTGGAAGAGCCGCTTGCAAGCGTTTGGTCGATGGCGTTGAGTAGGATGTCGGCGTCGTCTGCGGTGATGAGGCCACCTGCTGCAAACGTGTGCTCGCGGTCGATTGTCCACGAGCTTTCCTCGGTCTCCTGCGCGCCGGCAGGGCGAACCTCCTTGATTAGGATGCCGCGTTCGAGCAGTTTGTCACGATCGCGCCGAAACTTGCGCTTATCAGAGTCGATGTTGCCCGAGCCATATCCCAGGTCAGAATCCAAGACGATCTGCTCGGTCGTCAGCGGTTCGGGGGAGCTGTTGAGCACAAAGAAAAGATTGAGGATGCGCTGAGCCGTTTTATCGAAACTGGGCTCCGAATTTTCCTTTTTAATTGTCGCGGTCGTGTCGCTTGCCGTCATAGAGTCCTCGCATGAGAAGGTGGTTTGCTGCCATGATTTTAGTCCGATATGGAGATTAGGCTATATCCTTGTCCGCTCGGGGCGTTAAGATGGCCCGAATTCGGTCGTTTGCGCTCGCTCGGGGTATACTTTCGACTATATACGGTTCTAATGTGCATGCATTGGGCCTATTTGTCGGATTATGGATGTGGAGCGCACATGGCGAACACCCAGAACTATATTAACCACCTGCTGCAGAACACCGGCATTACGCCGGCATGCAGCGAAGAAGAGCGCTTGGCTGCCGAGGATATCGCTCAGATCTTCCGCAACCACGGCTTTGATCCCGAGGTTCAGGAGTTCAATGCCCCGGCGCCCAGTAGGTTGGCATTTGCCGTTACCGGTATTCTTGCGTTTGCCGGCGCCCTACTGATGGGCATCGGCGGCGGCATCGGCTTGGTCGGCACCTTGCTGGCCATTGCCGGCGCCGTTCTTTACGTGCTCGAACGCACGGGCCACCCCGTGGTTTCGCGCCTGGGCAAGACGGGCGTGAGCCAAAATGTCATCGCCTACCACAAGGCCTCGGGCCCGCTCGCGTCTCCGCGCAACCGCCCGGTGGTCGTTGTCGCACACTACGACTCTCCCCGTGCTGAGCTGCTCGCCCGCGAGCCCTATGCTTCTTATCGTGCGCTCATCGCCAAGCTGTTGCCCGTTGCCACGGTTGCCCCTGCTGCCGTTGCCATCTTGCGTATCCTGCCGCTCCCCGGCGCGCTCAAGGTTCTGCTGTGGATTGTCGCGATCCTCGCTTCCCCCGTTGCGCTCGCCAACGCGGCAAACATCATTTCTAACCGTTTTGTGCTTCCCTATACGTCCGGCGCAGTGTGCAACAAGTCTTCTGTCGCCGCTATGCTCGGCGTTATGGACAACGTTGCTCCCTTCCAGGGCGAAAACGAGTTTCCCGACGATGTTCCGTTCGATACCTATTTTGGGGAGCAGAAGCGTCGTGCCGAGGAAATGGCGCGCGCAGCGGCGGAGTATGCCGCGGCCCAACAGCAAAACGACTACGGCAACACCATCGAGTATGAAGAGCCTACCTACGCCGAGGACGAGTTCGGCCAGCCGATTGCTTCCGACGCTCAGACCGAGCCCGAACAGGGCGAGGCTTTCGACGAGCAGATCGAGGGCTTTGAGGGTGCGTCTGCCGACGAGACGCTGATTGGCGCCATCGTGCCCGAGGATCAGAATCAGGCTGTCCAGGCCGAAGAGTTCAATGACGAGGTTCCCGCTGCCGAGCCGGCGGAGGAGCCTGTCGCGGCCGAGCCCGAGCCCAAGCTCTATCGCAATGCCGCCGGCAACATCCGCTTTGGTTCGGATGCCATCCGTGCGCTCGGAATGCTTCCCGAGTCCTGCACGCTCGATTACGAGGAAGGCGAGGAGCCGACGTTTGAGCCCGAGCCTGCCCCCGTCGTGACTGCACCTGCGCCCGTTGTCGCCGTGGATGATGAGTCTGCCGCGGGTACCGCTGCCGTTGCCGAGCCCGAGGCGGTGTCCGCGATCGATCCCGCGGCAGGACTGGACATTTTGGCTCCCGCCGCGCCGGCGCAAGACGTTACGGACGAGTCTGACGACGATTACGTTGAACAGCCGAGGCGCGTGTCTTACGAGAGCGATACTGATTTCTCGGCCGAGATTCCCGCGGCAACGCCCCATGCCGATATTGTATCCGCGTTCTCTTCGATTGGCGCCAGTGCTTCCAACTTCTTTAAGGGTGCGCTTGCAAAGGGCAAGAAATTTGTCGACGATTTCGAGGAGAAGCGCGCTGCCGCACGCGAGGCTGCCGAGCAGGAGGCTATCGCTCAGCAGCAGGCAGCCGAGGCGGCACGTGAGCGCGCGGCGCAAGAGCTCGAGCAGAACGAGGCTATGCAGTCCGTGCCTGTCGACGCCGCCGAAGCTACAACGTCCTTTGAGGCTCAGCAGCACGTCGATAGCACCATGTCGTTTGATGCCGCGCAGTTCGATTCCACGATAACGTTTGAAAAGCAAGGCACCGCGATTGCCGAGCCCCTTCCTGTTTCCGATGAGCAGGGCGACGCGGCAGACGATGACGAGCCTATTGATGCTGCCGAAATCCAAGATGTCGCCGGGCACGAGCCCGTCGAGGTCAACTGTGACGAAGGGCAATACGCGGCAGCCGATCAAGGTGATTCGACCGAGGTCGAGCAGGAGGAAGTGCCTGCGGTTTCCGAGGCTCCCGAGACAGATGGGTCGAGGCCTTACTCCACGCAGATTTTCACCATGCCGATCCCGAGTGGTTCCGGTGCCACGGTTGCCGATGTCGCTCCCACTCAGGACGAAACGGTCGATTCCCTTATGGCCCAGATTTCCTCCCAAGCATCGCCGCGTCCGCAGATGAATGTTCCCGATCCGGCGTCGGCACCGTCGCCTGCACCCTCCTCGTCTCCGCTGGCTTCGGTCCCCGATCCGTCGCTGCCGTCGATGAAGCAGACAAACGTTGCGTCTCGCACGTCGCTGTTCGACCTTCCCGATCCCTCCGCACAGGTCAACGACCCCTTTGCTACCGCTCAGGGTCCCGAACCCACATCGGCACCCGTTGCGCCTCCTATGCCCGTTGCGTCGGGCGCACAGCCGATCGAGACCATTTCGGCTCCCGCCCCTGCGGCACCTAAGTCTCGCAAGCGCGGCCTGGGCGGCCTGTTCGGTCGTAAAAAGAAAAACGAACAGGACAGCATGAGTGACTGGCTGGGCGTCGAAGACGATTACGATGCCAAGAAGTCCGGTCGCGGCATCGGTTCGTGGGATAATTTCGAGGACGATAACGATGGCTGGAAGGGCGGCGCTACGTCTTCCGACGGTGCTTCTTCCGAAGATATGCTCTCGGCTGTCGCTTCTATGGGCGACGATGAGCTGCTCGGTCACGATATCTGGTTTGTGGCAACGGGCGCCTCGGATTGTGATGGCGCCGGTATGAAGGCCTTCTTGGCTTCGCATCGCGATAAGCTCCGCGGCGTCTTCTTCATCAATCTTGAATCCGTCGGCGCCGGTAGGCTTTCGGTGGTGACGGTTGAGGGCGAACAGCAGCTGCTCAAGGGCGATCGCCGCATCATGAACCTGGTCAGCAAGGTGTGCAAGTCGTTCCATGTCGATTGTGGCGCGCTCGAGATGCCCTATGCCAAGACCGATGCCTACGCCGCGCTCGAGGCGAGCCGCCGAGCCCTCACCATCGCCGGCGTGGACGGCACGCGTCTGGCTTGCGCTCGTACCGAGGACGACCTGCCCCACAATGTCAACCCGACGAACATTGCCACGGTATCCGAGGTCGTGACCGAGGTTATCCGCCGTTCGTAGACGGAGCTCTAAGGAGTCAACGTGTTTTCGTATATTAAGCGCCATTGGCCTGTCTACGTGATTTTGACCTTGATTGCCATTGCGTTAGGGTTTGGAGCTGCCTACATCGTGGGCGCGAAGGGCTCGACCCCCGCCTCCGCAATCAGCGAAGAGGTGGAGCAAGAACAGAGCACGGGTGCCGATGGGATTCCTGAGTCCGAGCAAGCAATCGTTGATGGTGGATCTTCGTCTGCAGAGTAGATGCGGCGATTTAAATGATTGAAAGCGGGCGAGCCGGGGGACTGGCTCGCCCGCTTTTTCATCGCGCTAGCGCTTCTTTGGGATTGACCTAAGGCGAGCGAACCATAGGGCTGCGGCACCCGAGGTCAGGAGCGCGGTGATGCAAGCGGCGATGGGAGCTGATCCTGTTGCCGGTAGGTCCTGCGGTAGGGTACAGCGTTGAATGACACTGTCCTCGTCATGTGACTCAAGTTTATCGCCGCCGCCGTTGCGGCAAAGATCGACGCGTGCGCTGTTGGTGAGTGCAGTTTGGGGTGTGTAAGCCGACGTTGCCTGCATGTGCACGACTGCGCCCCGAGCATCTGTGCCAAGGATTGCTTTGGCATCGTCAAGGTCGTCGTGCTCATCTTTGAGATCATCACGGGTCCAAGAATCCGTATCGCTTCGAGTCGTAAAGTCGGCGGCTACCGCACCGTATTCAATGCGAATGCCCGTCACGACGGTATTGGATGAAAGGTCGAGTTCTTTCGCCTCGAGTGTGGCGGATTCCGTGGTCGAGACATCCGCCTTCCAGAGGTGCCAGCCGTCGTAATCGACGAGGCGGCAATCTTCACCCAGACTCTCTTTTACTTCGTCGGACTCAAGCCAAGGATTTTCGTGCCCATCGTCAAGCGTCGCGTTTGCCGGCTCATCGACGTCTGTCGAGTCCAACGGCGTCGTGCGATACCACACGTTGCACAGACCGTTGAGGTCGCCGATGGCGACGGGGGTTTCGATTGAGACGAATCTCGCCGTGCCGTCTTTGGCGCACTCAAGATCATCGGTAATCGTAAACTCATCAACCCAAGTAGCGGAATCGTTTCGAGCATCGATGGTATAGGAGAAAAGCCCATCCGTATTGGTTTGCATCGCGGCGCGGTTTTTTCCATCGCCGTTAGCCAACAGACCCTTCCCGATAGGTTGGACAAGTTCCTGACGCTTGTCGACCTGTCCTTTGATCTCGATGGGCGCATCCTTCATCGCGACGGATTGGACTTCTCCCGTATCCTTTATTTCAAACGTTATCTCCTCGGCAAGGTTATAGGTCCGCGGAGACATCGTTTCGCGCAACGAGTAGGTACCGGGTGCAAGATGTTCGATGCGGTGCGGCTTGTCGGATGAGGTCCAGGAGTCTATTTCGGTTTTATCGGGACCATATAAGGTGAGCTGTGCGCCTTTCACTTCCTGCTCTCCGCTTGCATCGACCTTGGAGATATCAACCTTGGTGTAATCGTCGGATACGTTAAGCCGTGCTTCCACAACGGGTGTTTTCTGGTCGGCATAGGTAAGGTCGACGATATGATGCGTCCGGTCGAGCAAGAAGCCGGTCGGCGCTTGAGTCTCGACAACCTCGTAGCGTGCGGTGCCAGATCCCAGCGGGAGGTCGTCCGCGCGTGCTTCTCCAGTTTCATCCGTCGTGACGGTAGCGACAGCCTCGCCGTCGAGCGCGGCAATGCTACCGTCGGGGCGCACGATATCACCTGAGGCACGGATCTCAAAGATGGCGCCCGCGAGGCTGCTGCCGTCTACGGCATCGGTTTTAACGATCCTGATGTTTCCGGTCGCGGCGTGGTCATAATACGAGACGATTGCAACGGGCGTTAGGTTTATATCGGCGGGTATGTTTACCTCGATCTCTCCGCCGACAAGATAGGGCTCTTTGGCCGAGGTTTCGCGTACATAATAGGTGCCCGGCACGAGCGATTCGGGCAGTGTGACGGTGCCGGTCGCGTCAGTCGTAAAGGTGTCCATTACGTTATGTGCTGGATACCAGCATGTTTGTGAGACAGGTTTGTGATTGCTGTCGAGGAGTTGGAAGGTGAATCCGGCTAGGGGAACAGAGGCGCCTGTTTGGGCATCGCGTTTTACAATCTGGAGATGCGTCGACAGAGCGTGGTTGTCCACGATATATTGAAGCTCGGCGCCGTCGGAAATCTGATTGGCCTCGACGGTCCATTCCCCCGCACGTTTAAAACCCTCGGGGACGGTTTCCGGAACCTCACGAACCGTGTAGCCGGCGCGGTCGTATGGGACGGCTCCGTGGACACCGGCTGGTCGCTTGCCTGTGCCGAACCATGCTTCGGGCTGGTCTTTGGTGGAGGCAAAGCCATAGATGTTTGTAGTCAGTGTGCCAACAACCTGCTGAGAGCTGTTACTGACAACCTCAAAGACAACATCTCCTGCCGGCTGCTCCAGGCCGGATTGATCGCTATTGCCGTAGTCCTTGAATTTGGAAATCTCAAGGTCAAACGCAATGGGGATATTGGAAACGCGAGATTCGATCTCGACCACGCCTGAATCGCCGAGTTGGTCGGCTCCAACGGTGTAAGACCAACTGTCACCGGAGGGCAAATAGCCCTCGGGCGCCTTCGATTCATAGATGGTAAAGGTTCCCAGGGGGACATCGGTGAGGGTAGCTCGACCGCTTTCATCGGTCCTGAGAGTTTGTGTCCATCCAGGGGTTGATTGCGATACGCACACGAATTCTGCTCCTGCGAGCGAAGCTCCAACTTGGGGGCCTGCATTCGTTGCGGCGTCGAGCTTTACAATGCGCAAGGTAATGGTGCCGGGTTGTTCATCAATGGTGACGTATCCGCCGTTATCTGTCGTGGTAAAGGCAATGCGATCGTGCAGGGGGATATAACCAGCTGGCGCTGTTATCTCAACTAGGTAGTATGCCGTGTTGGGTAGGAGTGTTGCCTGCGCTCGACCGTTGCTGTCCATCTGGACGGTGCCGACACGCGCGCCGCTGGCGCTCTCAAAAACATCGAATGTTGCCCAGTCAAACTGATAAGTATTGTTTCCGCTGGTAATGGCAGCGTTTGCAGACTGCTTTTGGAAGGAAACAGAGACCGCCGGCAGTACATAGAGCATGTCTTGACGTTTGCTGCCGCCCGATACGGTTCCTATATAGCGCCGCGCGCGGTGCGGAGCGGCTTTGATGCTTCCTGATTTTGCGCTGTCGTGGAGCCACCGCGCAGCCGCCACGACTTCATTGTCGGCGGTAAAGTGCCCGCTCTTGGTTTTGCCCTGAGCGGTTGTGTAGGAGTAGGTGCCGTCGACATGGGTAGTGCCGTTGAGCATCCATACGGCAAGCTGGGTGGCGGCGCGGGCGCGATCGGGTGAAAGATGGTAACCGCCAAACGACGTGGCGGTAGGATATCCGTGACAAACGATTGCCGCGAACTCGTCGTCGAGCCACACCCAGCCTTGATCAAAGTTGAGCCATGGGCCGCCCGGCTTGGTGGGGCCGGGGCGCTCCTGGTTCATGCAGTAGGCAATCGAGGCGTCTTGAGCTTCATACTTGCCGATGAAGAAGGGCCCACAATCATCGCTAATAGTGCGGAAGCCGAGCTGGTCGTAGCCATCGACGGCAAATGCGGCTCCCGGTGCCAGACAGCCGAAAAGCAGGAAGAGGAGCAGGAGCAGCGGACCTGTTGCGATTGCGCTGTGGACAGAGTGCGTGGGTGCGTTGGACATGGCTGCTCCTTATCCCTCGTGCGCCGCATGGGGAGGTTGCGACGCGTAGGATGAGGCTACCCCCGAGGTTCATGCGGGTAAGTACCGGAGCCTGACCAAAAGCTTGCCCAATTCCTGACAAATTGAGCTCAAATACAACAATCAGGCAAAAGCGCAGGTAGAAGATAAGGAGAACAGGAGGCCAAAGGTCCTCGTCTCCACAATTGATGCGATTTTCAAACGAATCTCCACAGCTAAAACAAGCATCGCCACCCTTGTATCGAACAAGACAACCGCGTTATACTAGCCAACACACAAGCGGGCATCGCCAAGTGGTAAGGCATCAGCTTCCCAAGCTGACACTCGCGGGTTCGAGTCCCGTTGCCCGCTCCAGAAAAAGTAAAAGCACGACACCGTTCCGGTGCCGTGCTTTTTTCAATAAAGCGCCGGGACTCGAACCCGCCAGGGTGCGAGCGTAAAACAAAC
>OGTB01002446.1_pt1 | contig 10515 bp, 9 predicted proteins | sample 1553611 | NCBI WGS metagenome assembly OGTB01 (sample SAMEA2580032, study PRJEB22360) | human gut metagenome | biome: human gut; feature: human-associated habitat; material: faeces | place: Denmark | collected 2008/2010 | reverse complement strand
GACTACGGATCAGCAGGTCGCAGGTTCGAATCCTGTCTCGCGCACATGAACCTCCCTCGCGAAATGCGGGGGAGGCTTTCGTTTTCTTACGGGTCTATGGTCTCGTCGAATTTATTAAAAGCTCCTATGTTGTATACCATTTCGTATTGGGCATAGACGCTATGCGTTTACAAAGAACGCCAAGACCTTTCGGTATACTGGAGGGCGTTTTCATGCATGTTTTCTCATGCGTCGTTTACCATGTGACTGAACGATATCGGCCGCAAGACAAGGAGCATAATGACCGCATCGAAGAGGGGAACCTGGGCAACTATTCGGCGTATCGCCGCTTCCGATCGCATATCGGGTTTGATTATGCTCGGTTTCGCACTCGCCGGTCTGCTGCTCGCGAACCTGCCATTCACGGCACATACGTTCGAAGAGCTGGAGAACTTCCGCATCGCCATTCCCCACACCAATATCGACATGGGACTGGGCCACTGGGTGCAGGATGGTTTGCTGACGGTGTTCTTTCTGACCGTTGGACTGGAATTGAAGCAGGAACTTACTACCGGCTCGCTGTCGAATCCCAAGGCGGCTGCGGTGCCGATGCTGTGCGCGGTCGGTGGCATGATGGCCCCGCCGGTGCTATTCCTATTAACGCTGTTCCTGTTCTCTGGTTTCGGTTCCGATCCGCTGGTCATCGCTTCCGGAACGAGTTTCACATTTGGCGAGATGTCCCACGGTTGGGCGGTTCCTACAGCTACGGATATCGCGTTCTCGCTGGCTGTGCTTGCCTTGTTCGCCAAGGCGTTGCCAGGCTCCATTCGCGCGTTCCTGATGACATTGGCTACGGTGGACGATCTGCTTGCCATCATTTTGATCGCGGTGTTCTTCTCTTCGGTGAACGCATGGTACTGGTTCGTCGGCATCGCCGTGTGCGCGGTCGTATGGTATTTCCTCGTGCGTATGCGCAAAGTGCCATGGTTTGCCGTGGCCATCGTCGGTATTCTGGCTTGGGTGATGATGTTTGAAGCTGGTGTGCATCCCACTCTGGCTGGCGTGTTGGTAGGTCTGCTTACTCCCGCGCATGAATGCTACGGCGAAAAGACTCCACGCGCCGAACGCTATGCGGACAAGCTGCAACCGTTTTCCGCGTTGCTGGCCTTGCCGATTTTCGCGCTGTTCGCCACAGGCGTGCATTTTGAATCGTTGACTTTGGCGCTGTTCGTTTCGCCAGTCGTTGTCGCCGTCATGGTGGCGTTGGTGGTCGGCAAGCCTTTAGGCATCATGATCACGGCCTGGCTTTCCACGCATGTGGCTGGATTGAAGATGGCCAAGGGGCTGCGTGTGCGTGACATGTTCCCCGCAGCCTGCGCTTGCGGCATTGGTTTCACCGTGTCGTTCCTGATTTCCTCGCTCGCATATAAGGATGCCGAATTGTCTGCGGAGGCACGCTTTGGCGTGCTTGTTGGCTCCATGGTCGCAGCGGTGATTTCTGGTATTTTGTTGAGCCGTCAATCCAAGAAGTTCGAACTGACCGCTGCCGCATCGTCGAAACATAAGCATCATACTGCCGACGAGGACGCTGCTGGGGAAGTGGAATCTGTGCTTGAAGATGGCACCGTTGTGGTCAGCCAGATGATCAACACACATCCAAAGGTCAAATAACGACGTTCCGGCTATGGCATTCCGCGCCATATGCCAGACACGCAAAAAGCCGACGCTTATCACATATCGTGAGCGTCGGCTTTTGTTGTGTAAGGAAACGGCAGATCGGTGGAAACAGCCATACTAGCGTTTGACCGCTACGAGCAGACCTGTACCGGTCGGAGTGAGCGCGGTGATGAAACGTTCATCGGATTCCACGGTTTCCAGTAGGGTACGCATGGCAATGGATTTGGCGTCGCGGTTGGCGGGATTCAATACGCCACCTGCGGAAGTCGCAGCGTCGAAAGCGAGCACGTCCGTGAATACGATCACACCATGCTTCTTCAGCAGGCGGGGAGCCTGTTCAAAAGAGGCAGCATAATTTTCGGCGTCGCCAGCAACAACGATCAAATCGTATGTTTCGGCGTTCAAACGCGGCAGAAACACGTTGACAGGAGCATTCACCGCACGAAGCGTGGTCTGCGCCTCGTCGGAAAGACGATTGAACAACGTGCGAATCAGCGCAATGCCTTGGGAAGAGGAATCGACCGCGGTAAGCTGCCCCTTGTTATCCAAACCATTGACAAGCTGCAACGTTTCCACTACGGAACCGGTACCGACGGCAATCACTGACGACGCATCCACCATATGCACCAGCATGCGCAACAACTCCGCCTGTGCCGCGGAACCCTGCGGAATGCCCGCTTCTTCGGCGTGGGTACGAATGGCGTTCAGATTGGTTGACTGGCGTGAGAACGCATGATCTTCAACGTATTCCCAAGACTTGGCGAGATTGGTGTACGACGTTCTATCCATGGGTTCAGCGTTCCTTGACTTGGGCGATCAGTTGCCAGATTTCCTCGCCGACGTCGATGCCACGTGGACATTCGCGGGTGCAGGCGCGAACCGACTGACATGCTGCGATACCGTCCGCGGAATCAATGGCATCCATACGAGCATTCGCCTGACCATCTCGCGAATCATTGATGAAGCGGGACGCGGTAATCAACGCCGCTGGACCGATGAACGCCTCGCCTCCAGCGTACACTGGGCAGCTTCCTTCGCAAGTGCCGCAAGCAATGCAATTGGTGAGCAGCTCATATTTGGCAAGCTGCTGAGGATTCTGCAGATATTCGAAAGCGTTGATTTTTCCGTCTTTGGTGGTGGCTAATTCGTTATTGGCCTGCAAATACGGCTTAAGCTTCCTGATTTGATCGAGCATCTGATCGATATCAGCAATCAGATCACGCTGCACGGGGAAACCCGGCAGGGGAGCGAGCTCGATCACGCCAAGATCGCCTGAAGAAACGGAAACGGCGTTATCTGCAAGCGACGCATCTGCGTCTCCGGTATGGCGGAATCCCTCATTGTCCACTAATACGGTATTCGGCTGCTTGGCCCAATCCTTGATGGAAGCGGTGCACAGCAGCGTCGGCGTGCCATTGATGGACACTGCATCGGAGCCACACATGCCATGACCGCAGGAATAGCGGAACGCCAAAGTCGGATCGACGGTTCGCTTGATTTTCAACAGGCAATCAAGCACCGTGTCTTCCGGGCGTACATGCAACGTGTAATCCTGCACCCACTGCTTGCCGCGGGGACGGCGGCGCGCCGACGCGCCGGAATCTCCGAACGGAGAGCTTTTCTTGGCGAACGGGGAGCCCCCGCGTTCGCGGTCGCGGGCACGTTCAGGGCGCGGGGTGAACCTATTGACCCGCAACGTCACCGTGTTCATGCCGTTTTCTGTACCGCTCATCTACTCGCCTTTCCAATAAAAACCGACAACAAGTCTGCCATACACCGTGCCCAGAGGGCTCAGTACTCACGGGCTTTTGGCGGCATGTTCACAATATGCACCGGCTGCCAGGAGATCTGTCCAGAAGCATTCACCATGGAATGCGCGAGGAACTGCTCATCATCACGTTCCGGGAAGTCGAGACGTTTCAATGAGCCGCGGGACTCATGACGAGCGCCAGATGCCGCAAGCATGGTCGAACCAAGCCCAAGCAGATGTCGCACCTCCCAAATGGCGGTGATCTCCTGATTGAACGTGGCGGAATCGGAATGCGCATGCAAAACCTGGGCGCGGGCTTCCAGATCGCTACGCAATACGGATTGCGCCTGCTCGATGCTGTTCGCATCGCAGCGCACGGCGACCGCTTTTTCCATAACGGATCCCAAATCGGCCATAAGTTGGTATGGATTATCTGAAGCGTGCTCGTCGTCTTCAGGAAGCTGCGTCAGAAGATCTTTCAATTCAGAGGAACGCGCATCGGCGGCCTGCTGCACATCGTCTGTTCCATCTTCGGCATCTTCAACGGCTTCGGCCATCGGATCATTCACCGGAGCGGCGGCGATACGTTCCGCAAGTGCCTTGCCGGAACGAGTGCCGAACAGGCAGGCATCCAGCAGGGAGTTGCCGCCAAGACGGTTCGCGCCGTGCACGGATACACACGAGCATTCGCCGGCTGCGAACAGGCCGCCAACGATGGCGCGTTCGCCGTCAATCCAACGGTACACTTCGCCGTTGGTGGTGATCGGAATGCCGCCCATGGTGTAGTGTGCGGTCGGTTTGACCGGCACATAATCCTTGGTCGGGTCAAGATCGGCGTACTTTTCGATTGTTTCCACCACCTGGGGCAACACTTCATGCATATGGTCGGCATCAATGCCGGTCATATCGAGCCACACGCAATCCTTCGGGCCATCTGGATCCTTCGGATCCGCCACGCCACGTCCGGCGTCGATTTCAGCGGTGATGGAGCGGCTGACCACGTCTCGCGCGGCCAGATCGGCGTGCCCGGGAGCATACTTTTCCATGAAGGCCTCACCATCGGCATTACGGAGCACGCCACCTTCTGCGCGGGCCGCTTCCGACAGCAGAATGCCGGTATGTGCCAAACCGGTCGGGTGGAATTGCACGAATTCGCTGTCTTCCAGCTGCAGTCCGGCATGTAGTGCGAGCGCCATGCCGTCGCCGGTCAGATCCCACGAATTGGATGTGGTGTGGAACAGGCGGCCTGCGCCTCCGGTGGCCAGAAGCACGTTGTGCGCATGAATGGCGTGCACTTGACCCTTATGGGTGTCGAATGCCACCACGCCTTCGGCTTTGGTGCCATCCTCGGAGACCACCAGATCGGTCACATACCATTCTTCTGCGAATTCGACGCCTTCCGCCACGCACTGCTGCCACAGCGAGAAGAGGATCTGATGGCCGATGCGGTCTGCGGCGTATGCGGCTCGGCGAATCGGTTCCTTGCCGAAATCCTTGGTATGCCCGCCGAAACGACGCTGTGCGATGTGTCCGTCTTCGGTGCGGGAGAACGCCACGCCGGCATGTTCCAGTTCGATGACCGTTGCCGGAGCCTCTTGCGCGAACAGTTCGGCCGCATCCTGATCGACCAGCCAATCGCCGCCCTTGACAGTGTCGTAGTAGTGCCAATGCCAATCGTCGTGTTCGACATTGCCGAGGCTGGCCGCGATGCCGCCTTCTGCGGAACCGGTGTGCGAACGTAACGGCTGGAGCTTGGAAATCACCAGAATATTCGGTTCGATGCCGGCTTCCTTCAGCTCTTGGATCTGTTCGCTTCGTAACATCCCTAACGCTGCGGAAAGACCTGCCGCTCCTGCGCCGACGATTACTGCATCATACATATCTTCAACATGCTTCGGACTCATACCAACGATTTTCGCACAAGGTGTGACCTCGCTGTGGTTCGTTGGATGACGGGCATGTTGTCGTATGCGTGTTTTCACATGTTCTTGCGTGTTTGTTCGTCGGTGGCTGTGACGATTGGCGGTGTCAGTTGCGCTGTTGAGTGGTGTTTGCGTTGACGATGGTGATGTTGCCGTGTTGCGTGCTGATGAGCCCGTTGAGTTCCAGTACACCGAGTTCCAACACGATTCGTGAGATCGGATATTCTTCGGGATTGGTCTCTGCCAGTATGGCGAGCAGCCCGTCAGTGGAGACATGGCCATATTTCGCGTCGCATTTTCGTATGGCTTTCAATATGATTCTGGTGGTGTCGTCTGATTCCGGCAGGACGTCGTCGGCTGGTTTTTCCGTCTGTTCGCCGTCTATGACGATTGGTTGCGGTCGGTGCGAAGCATGGCAGAATTCATCGATGTCGGTCAGTGAGCAGATGATGTTTGCTCGTCCTTCTTGAATGAGCCGGTTGCAGCCCGTGTTGTGTGGCATGGTCACGTCTCCTGGCACTGCGAATACGCGGCGGTTGAGTTCGTCGGCCCATCCCGCGGTGTTGAGCGCGCCTGAACGTGCGCGCGCTTGGGCGACGATGAGGCTGGATGACAAGGCCGCTATCAAACGGTTTCTAATGAGGAATCGTCTGGCTTCCGGAGCGGTTCCTGGGCACAGTTCCGAAATCAGTGCGCCGGAATGGCTGATGATGGTTTCAAAAAGACGTTCGTTGCTTTTCGGCCCGATATGGTTGAGGCCTCCGGCGAATACCGCGACGGTGCGGCCTGCGAGGGGAGCCCCGATTTCGTCCATGGCTTGGATGGCACCCCAGTGGGCTGCCGCATCGGTGCCCAATGCGCCCCCAGATACTATGAGGTGCCCGGTACGGGCTGCCTGTTTGGCGAGCTCGTGTGCACTTTGCCTTCCGTATTCGCTCACTCCGCGTGACCCGACGACGCCGATCGGTTCCGGACATGATACCAATGCTTGCGGGTTGCCTTGCCCCCAGAGACATAATGGGGCGGCCCAGTCCGTATACATGGTGAGGTCGGCGAGCCGCGAAGGCCAGCAGGGATGGTGTGGTGCGACGATCCACTGTGTGCCCCCTACTGTGAACCAGTCCTTGAGCTCATCGGGATCTGTGCTGGGCAGCGTGGTCAAACGATGCTGCCAGGAGACCATCGCACCGTGGAATGAGGCCATACCTCTGGAGTTGATGCTGCGTCCCCAACGCGTGATGCCGTTGATGAACGCCGCATCCAGGGTTTTGCAAGCGGCTGTGGCCACGTTTTCGTGATTGCCTGGACCGCTGTCGGCGAGTAGTTGCAAGGTGTGCGTGGCTGATCCGATGCCTTTGATCAGCGCATACATCATTGCGTCGGCGCTGTCCAGACAGTAGGTGAGCACCGCACGTGCCAGGGTCTCGTCGTCGATGGCGGTTGTGTTGCCGTTCGTATTCGTATTTTCGTTCATGTCAACTTCGTTCTCATGGAGATTCCCTGCATCATTTCTTCCGGTCCCGGAGAGGTTTTGCCTGATAGGTCGGCCAGGGTCCATGCGAGCCGCATGGCACGGTCCGCCCCTCTGAGGCTGAGCCGCTCACTGGCCAACGCATGGTTCACCAGTTCGATGGCTTTTGTGGACGTGTTGGCGCGAAGCCATGTTCCGGTGGCCTGCGCATTGCAGACCCACCCGAATTCACGAAAACGCTCCTGCGCGGTTTGCCTGGCTACGATGACTCGCAGGCGAATGGCATGGCTGGATTCGCCGGAAGGTGTCATTCCCGGATTGATTCGTTCCACGGGAGGCACTTCGATTTGAATGTCGATGCGGTCGAGGATCGGACCGGACAGTCGGCTGAAGTATTTGATACGGTCTTTTTCCTTGCATGTGCAGCGCTCTCCATTGCCGTAGGCGTAACCGCAGGGGCAGGGATTGGCCGCCATGATCAGTTGGAATCTCGCTGGATAATAGGTTGTGCCTTTCGCGCGCGATATTGCCACGTACCCGGATTCCAAGGGTTCGCGCAATGTTTGCAGTGTGCGTGCCGAGAATTTAGATGCCTCGTCCATGAACAGAATGCCTCGGTGCGCTCGTGTGATCGCGCCTGGCTGCAACCCTGCGCCACCGCCGACCAGGGACGCGGTGGATGCGGTATGGTGCGGCGCTTCGAATGGTGGAATGTCGCTGATGCCATAGCTAGGCAATGTGCCGCATAGGGAGCGGATTGATGCGACTTCCAGCTGTTCCGATTCGCTTAACGGGCTCATAATGCCGGGAATGCGCGAGGCAAGCATGGTTTTGCCGGTGCCGGGAGGGCCGGTCATCATCAGATGGTGCCCGCCTGCGGACGCCACCTCCAACGCCCATTTGGCCGTTTCCTGCCCCATGACCTCATTCATGTCTCCCGGAGGAGGACATATCGACATGGTGCCGTCGTTGGGGTTCACGTCCCTGATCAGATCGGGAATCTCGTACTTTGTGGCGCCTCCCATCAGTTCGATCAATTCGCCCACGTGGCGCACGCCGATGGCGTTGACGTCGGGCACGAGGGTGGCTTCATCCAGATTGGCATGAGGCACGATCACCTTGCAGACGCCTTGATCGCGTGCATGCAACAGAATCGGCAGTAGGCCGTTGATGGGAAGCACCGTGCCGTCGAGATTCACTTCCCCGAGCACGACGGTGTCGTTCAGGCAATCGTGGGGTATCGTTCCAGATGCGCTGAGTACGCTCGCTGCGATCGCCAGATCATGAGAGGAACCACGTTTGGGCATGGATGCCGGCGAAAGATTGACCGTAACTCGTGTCTCCGGCCATTTTGCGCCGCTGGCTTGGCATGCGGATTTGACACGTTCCCTCGCTTCGGAAAGCGAGGTGTCGGGAAGTCCGATGATGGAGAAGTAAGGAAGTCCGGGGGGAGACGAACGCCTGGATTTGGATGATGAAGGCTTTCAGTCCGATCAGTCCCACGGAAAGTGCGCTGCCGATAGCCATCAGAACGCTCCTTCGATATGGTGCATAAGCGGCTTGCCGCCACGTACGATGACGGTGATGACGTCGAAGCGTACGCCGTTATGTGGTGTGCGATGGTCGCTGTCCGACAGCCATTGCACGGCCGCATGGCGCAGGTTGATCTGTTTGGATGACGTTACGGCTTCCTGCGGAGTGCCGTAGCGGAGCGTCCGCCTGGTTTTGACTTCGACGAAGACGATGATTCCCGCATCGTTGCGTGAGACGATGTCGAGTTCGCCATACCGGCAGTGCCAATTGCGGTCGAGCGTCTGCCAGCCTTGGCTTTCCAGCCATGCGGCCGCATATTGTTCGCCGAGTTCTCCGAGCTGCCGTGCGCACAGAGTACCATCATGCAATCGCTGTGCGATGGAATCAAGAAGCTGTTCCGACCGCTGCATTGCGGTCGGAACGTCATGTGTTGTATTGCCGTTCATGGTTCAAGTCCAGCAGAAAGAACCGGCGTGAAGCAAGCGTGAACGGCAAATGTGGATAAAGGATGCGGTTTCGGGCGTGTTTGGGATAGTCGGTGGATAACTTGCCGTTATTCACATTGCTCCACGGGGCCAATGGCTATGGGACGTCCGAAACCGTATGCGATCGGAATGCTCAGTGACGGACCAGCTGCGTCAGCTCGTCAAGATTCAGTTCAAAGCTCACGCCACGTTCATCATGATGCGGCTGATACTGCGTGTTTTCCATGGCATGACGCACAAACTCGCCTGCGATATGCGCCGATTCGGCTAACGGCCTGCCCGCCATCAGTGCACCACAGAGTGCGGAAGCGAACGCGTCGCCGGTACCATGCGTCATGAACGGCAGCTTGCTGTGCGCAAGCTCCTGCTTGCCGGAAGCCCCCGAATCAGCTGAGGCAACATAATTGCGAATCGTACCATCGTCATGATCGATGCCTTTCAAAACCACGTTTTTCGCACCCAAATCAAGCAATGCGTCAATCATGTCATCTACTTCGGCATCGCTCAGATCACGCCCTGGATATGTGCGTTTCGTCAATATGGATGCTTCCGTCAAATTCGGCATCAGCACGTCGGCGCCATCCACCAGCGTGCCCATAGCTTCGCAGAGTTCCGGCGTGTATGTGGCGTAGATTTCGCCTCCATCTCCCATTACCGGATCCACTAAACGCAAGGCATGCGGATATTGCGAATACAGGCGTTTGATGATCGCAACCTGTTCGGCGGAGCCAAGGAAACCGGAATACACGCCGTCCAAATCGACGTTTTCCTTGCGCCATGCGTCCAGATAACCGTCCAAAATCTCGGTCGTATCGTGGAAGGTGAATACGCTGTAGCGCGTGTGTGCCGAAAATAGCGCGGTCGGCACCGGACATACGTCGCATCCGGCCGCCGACAGGATCGGAATGGCCGCCGTCAGCGAGCAATTGCCGTATCCGCACATGTCATGCACCGCCGCAACGCGCGGAACATAATGCGGATCGCGATCATACAGAATCACGTCATCCATGTTGAAACCCTCTCTTGCGATTGTCTGACCACGACTTTAGCCGCCCGTCTGACTTCGGAGCCACGATGCTTTGTACGGTGTATCACCGCAGTGCCGTTTGCCGGCGTGTCGCAGATTTTCAGACGGTTGTCAGAACGGTTTTATAGAGCATGAATGGCAATGATTCCAACGGTTTATAAAGGGATATAGGCAAGTGCGATAACGTTTGGCTTGCATTGCGGAGCGCGGCCGGATTATTGTCGCTACCAACACCTGACCAGCCGCCATACACGGCAAGGCGGGTGGCCAGCAAGACAGGCAACGAACCATTCCACACAAGGAGCAGAAACCATGGCAGATTCCAAGAACTACCGCTTCGAAACCCTGCAGCTTCACGTCGGCCAGGAGCAGGCCGATCCGGCAACCGATTCCCGCGCGGTGCCGATCTACCAGACCACCAGCTACGTGTTCCATAATTTTGACCACGCCGAGGCCCGTTTCGGACTGGCGGATCCAGGCAACATCTACGGCCGCCTGACCAACTCCACCCAAAGCGTGTTCGAAGACCGCATTGCAGCCCTCGAAGGCGGCACCGCAGGTCTGGCCGTCGCATCCGGCGCAGCCGCGGTCGAATACGCGGTGCGCAACATCACCCAGTCCGGCGATCACATCGTCGCCGCCAAGAACATCTACGGTGGCACCTTCAACCT
>OGTB01002440.1_pt1 | contig 10529 bp, 5 predicted proteins | sample 1553611 | NCBI WGS metagenome assembly OGTB01 (sample SAMEA2580032, study PRJEB22360) | human gut metagenome | biome: human gut; feature: human-associated habitat; material: faeces | place: Denmark | collected 2008/2010 | reverse complement strand
GTCATCGAAATCGTCAGTTGGGATTTCAAAATATACAGGTTCTGTATTGACACCGATATGTCCCATGGGGTGACGTCCGCCTTCAAAGTAATTTTGAATGGCAAATCTTAATGAAGGAAGCATGCCGGACGGATCTAATACGGAAATTGCGATGATATAATCTCCTGTGTCCAGTTTTTTGTCTAAAGTCAGTTCTTCCTCAATATGATTCGTTGCAGCCGGTTGAGTATAGACTTTTGCTGAATTATTCCAGTTGTCTCCCGGCATCCATTGTGATATTTTAGGAGTTTCCAATGTTTTGCTCCATACAACTTCTTGAGTCTGGGAGTTTAGTAAGGCAATTTCTACTGGCCAGTCATAATAGAAGGGTGACGATCCTGTGTTGGTTACGTCAAATGATATTTTGAACGGCTCATCCGGCTTGATACTTGTCGGGTAACTGAAATTGGACAAAAGAAAGCGGTAACCCATTGTCTTTTGTAGTAATTCTGCATTGGGTTCGAAAGTCGGGTCATTGAAATTAGCCCAAGTGATACCTCCCAAGTGGTTACAATGCAGATCGCGTATTTGCTGGATGACGAGGTCTTGCGTTTGGGCATCTGCTACTACTTCTTCAAAAGATTTGAATTTATAGAGGCTTCCCCAGTTCCAGGTTATTTCTCCGCCTATGGGCTGAGTTTTCCAGCGGTCGCCGAGCTTTTTCATTTCTTCGTAGCCACGCACCTTTTCTTCATCAATAGCCCATGAATCCCAATAGATCCCGAATTCATAATCTTTAAACTCATACGCATAGCGAACCATTACTTTCTTGTTTTTGAAGGCAGCAGTAAAGGCATCTCCCAACACCTTTTCAATGCCCGGCAGCCAGGTACGGTTCTCTACATGATTGGGTTGGTCGTGAGGAGCCCATACTGTGGTGATATCCGGGTCGTGATGTTCCCCGAATTCGCCGATAATTCCCATTTCTACATATGCTACTCTAGGGTCATTGTCCCATGCTTGTCCGGCTTTCTCTACCAGTTTTTTCACTCTTTCCTGAAAAGTAGGGTGGCAATAGCCCCCAATAATAGGGGCGTTAAGATCGTCTTCATCGTACGTCTCTCCCGGAATGTCGCTTGGCCAATGCCAACCGTTCAGGTCGTCCGGGTTGTCTGTATGAGTGTTCTTGGCATATCCTCCGTGCCAAGGTTCCATCCATACGATATAGATACGTGGGATAACCTTGACATTGATATCTTCTACTCCCTGCCACCTGTGGTTACTGTAAGCTATAATCTTGTCGACACCGTCGCTTTCATTGTCCTCCAGCATATTCCATTGCATATATTCTTTAATGATAGAGCCGTAAGGATACGGATATTCGTCTCTTACCTTGTCATAGCCCGGGCCGAAGAATTCGCGTAAACCTTTCATCGGATTTCGTATCGCATAAAGATACTCTGCCGGATTGATTGTAACTCTTCCATCCTTTACTTCTACAGTTCCTCCTCCATCGATAGGAGGAAGTATGCCATGGTCCTCTTCTTTGCATGAATAAAAGAAGATACTCATCAATAGTCCTGTGATAAAAATAAATTTTTTCATGTGCTAAATGATTTATGTTAATATCCTTCGTTGTTTTCTGTGATAGCGTCATTGGCATCGACGGCTGCCTGTGGGATTGGGTATAGAACATGATAAGGCTGTATGGTGACTCCGGCATGGTCTTTCATATATTCGCCCAGTTTGCCGAAGCGGATTAAATCCCAGCGGCGCAGGTGTTCACAACATAATTCATGCAATCTTTCTTCCAGTACGATTTCGGCAAACTGTTCTTTATTCAGATTGTCGGCTGCTGTTATGGAAGTCAGTCCCGCTCTGCCTCGTACTTCATTCAAGGCATCATACTTATCATTACTTGTGTCATCAATGCTGTTCAGCGCTTCCGCTTTCATCAAAAGTACGTCTGCATAACGAATCATTGTAAAATTCAGATTATCATCTTCAATCACATTACCTGTTTCTGCGTCCCAGAATTTACCGGAAGAAGGAGGTGTCTGGGTGACACCTGCATATTCTGTGATGAAGAATGCCTTTTTACGTTTATCGGCGTTATCATAAGAATCATATAGATATTGTGTCGGACCGAATCCGCCCCAACCGCCAAAGTTGGTCGGGCCTCCTACATTACGAGGTCCCCAATATGAATGCTGGATGCTTCCTTCCAATCCCCACGAACCGGAATGCTTGAATTGAATTTCAAATATATTCTCATATTCCTGATTCTTGTTTTTAGGATCGAATATATCCTTTAGATTATCGTACAATTTGAATTTGCCTTCGAGCATCCGGCAGTATTTTAATGCTTCTCCCGGTTTTCCCCACTGAAGATAAATGCGTGCCAGCAGAGCTTGGGCTGCATAGGACGTAGCTCTTCCTTTATCTTGGGCATTCGGCCAGGAGGTAGGGAGCCCGAGAGCAGCTTCCATGTCCTGGGTAATCAGTGTATAAACTTCGTCAACCGTGGCACGCGGTTTCATTATCTCACTTCTATCAATGGATGATTTTGTCCATAAAGGAACCCCGCCATACATTCTCACCAGGTCAAAATAGTAGATCGCTCTTAAAAAACGGGCTTGCATAATCATGGAACTATGGAGATCTGCACTGACTGCATCCGAAGGCATATCAATAACTGCATTACAACGTTTGATACCTTCGTAACAGAGCCGGTAGTGATTGTCCAGAAATTCGTGTGAAGCGGAAAAAGTATAATAATGTAATTGGGAATAAGCCGCCCAACCCATATCAAACGGAATTACTTCATCTGTACCGAATTCAGTAAGGGTAATGGTATATTTTCCGACAAAGACTTCTTGGAGCGTGCCATAAGCGGCATAAAGAGTTTGTTGCCAGTCTTCCGGTTTTTCATAAGCATTTTCCGGTGTCAGTACACTTTGAGGTGTCAAGTCAAGAAAGTTGTCGCAACTGCATAATGTCAGGCAGCTGAAAGCTAATATTAATAAATATTTTTTCATAATGTTTCTGTTTTTAGAAGTTAAGAGAAATACCACCGATAAAGCTACGGGCGTTCGGATAAGGATTGGTATTGTCGCTGGACTCTACGTCAAATCCTGTAAATTCAGTAGCTGTGAATAGGTTCTGTACAGAGAAATAAACCCTGATATTTGAGGCTTTGATATTTCTGATGACACTTTTCGGCAAGCTATAACCAATTTCCAGATTACGGAGGCGGAGATAATCACCTTTTTGGAGATTGGCGTCAGTACCGTCTCCGTTAGCATAAGCGCTACCAACTCGCGGGGCCGGATATTTGTTATTCGGCCGGTCCTGTCTCCAATAATATTTGTAATAGTTTTCACTCATGTTTCCCCATACATTGAAAGAGTTGAGGTAACGGTTCAGTGAATTATTGATTTTATGTCCTCCTGCAAAAGTAAAGAATGCGGTAAGGTCAATACCTTTATATGAGAATGTATTGGTAAAGCTACCGTAATATTTGGGGGTGGAAACTCCGCAGAAATCACGGTCTTCTCCGTTGATAACATAGTCTTTCTTAGAATCCAGAATCTTGCGGTCACCGGGTCGGGCATTGTATTTGGCAGCTTCGGCAGCTTCGTTCGTTTGCCAGATACCTTCGGATTTTAATAAGTAGAATTGCCCGATAGGACGTCCCACAAACAATGTTTTATTGACGTCTTGTTTGCCGTCGTAAAGTTCTTTGATCTTGTTGTTATTATAAGAAATCATGAAGGCTGTCGTCCATAAGAAGTCTTTGGTGCTGATGTTGACTGTGTTCAACGTAAATTCGATACCTTTGTTATCGATTTTACCGATATTGGTGAGTGAAGTGCCGAAACCGGATTCCAGTGGAAGGGGGACTTCCCATAGCAGGTCGGTCGTACGTTTATAATAAGCTTCAATCGTACCGGCTATCCGGTTGTTGAATAACCCGAAGTCAATACCTAAGTCTAGTTGGTTGGCTTTTTCCCAAGTCAGTTCCGGGTTCGAGATGGAAGTTTGTACAGAACCGGTTACCAGATTATTTCCTAAGACGTAATTGGCTGAAGCACTTCCGAGGGCAATTGTCGGAGCATAAGCGAAATCTCCGATATTCTGGTTGCCCAATTTTCCGGCGCTGATTCTTAACTTCAGGTTGCTGATGACCGGAGCGTTTTCTTTGATGAAACTTTCTTCAGAGGTACGCCATGCAAGAGCCAGTGACGGGAAGAATCCCCACCTGTGTCCCGGGGCAAAACGGGAAGAACCGTCGCCGCGCATCGTCAATGTTGCCAAATAGCGGTTGCTGAAATTATAATTGAATCGTCCGTAGAAAGACACCAGGGAAGAGGGAACTGCATACGAAGAGTTCGGCCCATGTTCTTCCGCTCCTTGCAAATTGTAATACTTGAGAATGGATGACAACTTTTTAGAGTCGGCGGTAACTTCTTCATAATCAGTCCGGGAAGCTGAGAAACCAGCCATTGCAGAAAATTGATGTTCTTTGTTGATATCAAATGAATAAGTGGCAGTGTTCTCTGTTTGCCAGTATCTTTTTTTATTCGACATTACATTGGCATGGCCGCCAGCCGTATAATGTTGTCCCATACGTCCGTCCTCGTAAGTATTTACTTTGTAAAAGACAAGCTCTCCACCGTTGTCGGAACGCAATTTCAAGTTCTTTATCGGTTCTATCTCAATGTAGGCGGAACCTACGAATCTGGATTTGAGTGTGGCTTTGTCAAGCAAGTCGACAATGGCTACCGGATTTGCTTTCGTGTTGAGGAAACCATCGAAATATTCTCCGTCTTCGGTATAAATAGGAGCTGTCGGCTGTGAACTAATGGCGCTGAACATAGTTCCGTATCCCGAATCTGCTTCTTCGTTGATATTCATGAGTTTAGACTCGATGACATTGAAACGTACACCGTATCTTAACCACTTGTTTAGTTTGGCATCCATATTATATCGAACGGTCAGTTTATTGAAAGACGAGTTTTTGACCGTACCTTTCTGGTCATACCAGTCTACTCCCAGAAAGTGTTGTATATCGTTCTTTCCTCCGGAAATTGAGAAGTTATAGTTCTGGTATTGCCCGTTTTGGGTAACAGCATCCTGCCAGTCGGTCGATTCGCCACGACTTAGCAAGCGTAGTTCTTCTGATGTCCATTTGTAGTTAGGCTGGGCAATGGATACTAATTCATAATATTGCTGTGCGTTCATCAAATCTTGCTTGTTCAACATTCGTTGCGTACCGAAAGAGGCATTCAGGGAGATTTTGGCTTTTCCGCTTGTACCTTTCTTGGTAGTCACGAGTACTACACCATTAGAACCTCTTGAACCATAGATAGATGCGGAAGAAGCGTCTTTTAAAATCTCGATAGATTCAATATCACCGGATGATAAATCCTGCAAACCACCTTGTACAGGAATACCGTCGACGATATATAACGGCTCACTGCCGGCCCGGAGCGAACCTACTCCGCGAATAACGACAGAAGCATCCCCACCCGGTTTTACGGAGCCGGTAGTGACTTGCACGCCGGCGGCAAGTCCTTGCAGGGCAGTTGTCACTGTTCCTACTTTGGAGTTGGTAAGATGTTCCGATTTGATAGAGGCAACAGCACCCGTCAAATCGCTCTTCTTGGCAATACCATACCCGATTGCCACTACTTCGTCCAAGTTAATGGCGTCTGCCGCCATTTGTATATTAATGATATTTTGCTTTCCTACGGTAACTGATTGTTTTACCATGCCCACGAAAGTAAACTCCAGGACATTTCCTCTTTTGGCTTTGATGCTGTAGTTTCCGTTTGCATCACTTACGGTTCCTGTTTGAGTACCTTTTATGGTTATAGATACACCTGGCAATGTTTCATTACTCGTGTCGGTAACGGTTCCTCTGATGTTGATTGTCTGTGCATGTAATACACTGACAAAAAAGATGGCTATAAATAATATAATGTGTTTTTTCATGACGCTTATTTTAAAGGATTGTTAGTTAATAGGCCCGGATAGGAAGAACACCAATTTTCCAACCGCTTTTTGAGCAGATTTCCGAAACGATATTAGTCTCTTCGTAGAAATTCACATAATAGGCAGACCAACCGGCTTCTCCGTCACCTTCGCTTGAGGTCCAGTAGTTGTTTGCCGGAATATTGACTCCTTTTTCTGCTAATAAACTTTTCACCTTGAATACTTCGATCAGCTCTTCTCTGGAAGGGAGGAACCAGTCGGCATATACGGCATTTCCTTCAGTGACACTATTGTCCAGACAAAGTTGGGCGGCAATTTTGACTCCTTGCCACTCGGGCCAGTTGTTCGCACCCTGTAATGCATTGAACTTCTTGACTATATTTTGAGTGTTTGTATAGCCGCTTCCCATACTTTGGCTCGTTCCGGCCGCATCCGACGGATTTACTTCCGGTCCGAATTGTTCTGTGCCCGTACCGATATTACTCATGTTTACGATATATCCGTGTGCCTTTGTGGCATCTACCCAGAATACAACACCTCCTCCAAGCTTGTCTCCTACATTCGTCTCGATAGTGATTGTTCCAAGATTACTTTTCCGTTCTCCTCTGACAATCATGATAGAGTTTACTCCGTATAATCCTTCCGGAAGTATAAATTCTACTCCTTCTTCATTAAGAGTTAATGGCAGATTGTATTCGACACCTGCCGGATAGAAAGAAGCATATAATACGGCAACATCCCCTGCTTCAAATCCTTTTCCCTGAATCTCGACTTTGCTCTTGGGCTGCACATTGCCCGAAGGGAGAACAATATCAGTGATAGGAACAACGAAAGGCACTTTGAAAGTTCCGTTTAAAACGGTCTGTTTCCCTGCTCTTTCAATTATTATGGTATACTCACCGCCTGCTTCCATTGGGACGATAAACTTCAGGTAACTATCTGTAACCTCGGTGACTTCTACCTTTTCTTTCTGGTTGGTAGCGTTACTTAAATAGACTATATCTTCTTTTGCAAATCCGAGTCCGTTGATTTGCGCCACCTGACCGGGGATGATGTCATTTTCCGAAGGAAATTTTATTTCCTTTAGAATGGGAGCTATAGGGGTAGCGGTGTGTTCGTCGTCGCTATCACAACTATAAAAGTTGCATACTATCAATCCCGATAAAATAGGGATGAGTAGTCGTTTCAAATAGGTTTTCATGGTTCATTAAATTTAAAAGTTGAACGATAAGGCTAATTCTTTTTCAAGCATGAAGTGCTTCACTTCATCGAGAGTGGGAATAGACGGTTGTGCACCCGAACGTGTGACTGCAATGGCGGCCGCAGTGTTAGCAAAGTTGAGTGCTTCCTGATCTATTTCTTTCTTGGCACAAACGACTGCCAATGCGCCGCAAAAAGTGTCGCCTGCGGCGATCGTGTCGATCGCATTTACTTTGCAACCGGAAAGCTGGATTGTTTCTTTAACATTTTTCATGTACACACCTTGGCTTCCCAGTGTGATTACGACATTGCTTGTACCCGCTTTCAGCAATGTTTCAGCAATTTTCTCGAGATTGTTATCTGTATACTCAATTCCTGAGATGAATGAAGCTTCCAGCTCATTGACGACTAGTATATCAATGGCTTTCATCAGCTCCTCATCAATCAGACAGGCGGGTGCGGGGTTGAACAATACCTTTTTACCTTTTTGCTTTGCCGATAGAGCTATTTTTTTAATTGTTTCGTAAGGAATCTCAGCCTGCATGACGATGATATCAGCTTCATCGATTACTTCTGAGAAATGGGTAATTGAACCGGGTAGTAAAGAATAGTTAGCTCCGGGAGCTACTGCAATGCAGTTCTCACCACTGTGGGCCACAAAAATAAGTGCGGTTCCTGTGGGATGATTGACATCATCAATAATGTAATCGGTGGTGATACCTTCTTTTTTAAAGTGATTTTTTAAAATATCCGCATACATATCATTTCCCAAAGAGGTAATGAACGTTACAGATCCCCCGAGTCTTGCTGCTGCTACAGCCTGATTGGCGCCTTTCCCCCCGAGGGATTGCATGAAACTGGCATCTCCGACTGTTTCGCCAGGCGCCGGGAGATGGTTGACTTGTGCAACCATGTCGATGTTTGAACTTCCAATAACTACTACTTTCATTTGAATCAGATTTATGTGATAGACCTAGGCTTTTCTTTATTCTATAAGTTGACTTCCCTTTTGTATGGAATAGCACTCTGGGCACCGATACGTGTGACGGCAATGGCAGCCGCTGCATTTGCGAATTTTACGGATTCGGCCAACGAATGTCCTTGAGATAGATAAACACTGAATGCTCCACAGAAGACATCTCCTGCTCCGGTAGTATCGATTGTTTCTACTTCTTTAGCAGGAATCATGGTATATTCGTCCTTTTCTTTCACATAGGCTCCGTCTTTTCCCAAAGTGATGACTACATTTTCTATTCCTTTCTCTCCGATAGCTTTAGCTGCCCGATGCGCACTTTCGATATCCATTACTTTAATTCCCGATAGCATTTCTGCTTCAATGCGGTTAGGTAATATAGTATGTACATTATTTAAAAAGGAGTTGCTCAAAGTAGAGGCAGGTGCCGGGTTGAGTATTATTTTGCCGTATCGGTTGGCAATAGTAGCAGCGTACTCTACTGTATCGATTGGAACTTCAAGCTGCATAAGTATAATATCAGCTTCCTTGATTTTTTCTTCAGCCTTGTTGATATCTTCTGTTGAAAGCGAACGGCTGGCACCAGGTGCTACAATAATACTGTTTTCACCAAACGAATCGACAGAAATAAGAGCTACTCCTGACGGGCTTTTCTGATCGGTGAATATAAATTCAGTATTGATTTTCTCAGATCTGTATATTTCCAAAGCTTGCAGCCCGAATAGATCGTAACCAATCTTGGAGATAAAGGTGACTTCCGCTCCCAACCGGGCTGCTGCGATTGCCTGATTGGCTCCTTTTCCTCCGGGGTTCATATAGAAAGTTCCACCTAGAATGGTTTCTCCGGGGACAGGTAGTCTGTTGGCTTTCACAACCATATCGGTATTACAGCTTCCGATAACTACGATTTTGGGTCGATTGCTAGATATAGTTTCCATAATATTAATAATTAAGATGATGCAAATAAAAGAAATAATAATGCTTTGAGTTTTACATTAATACTTCATTTATATAATTTCAAATTAGGTATATAACTATCTGTTATACCTTTTATAGGTAAGTTGATATTTATGATATTTAGTGGATTTATATAATTTAAAATGGATAAATCTAGGAGTGAAAGAACTGTTTCTTGCATTAGAAATATAGATAATAGACTTTATCTTTTTAAAATTCTTTTGCATTTGTACGCTGTTTGAGGACTTCGGAAAGGTTCTCTTTTCGTATTTTTGATTCTATCCATGCGGTAAAATCAAAAATACGTAATAACTGATTTTCATATTTATCATTGTACAATTCCCGGATTTCCGGATAGAGTTTTTCCCAAAAAGCTTCTCTGTCTTTTCGCAGAATGGGCAGGTTACTTTTATTTAAGAACCATAAAACAATGTGTTCGGTTTTAAAGGTCTGCTCTTTGGGAGAAGATAAATTACGGGTAATGGAACGGGATTCGTATCGTATTAGTTCAAATTCTTGTGTTTCATAGTAAGCTATAAGACGTACCAGACGAATGGTTCTCATCAATGGCAGGTACTTGATGTTATGGTCTACAATGGCGTTACTGATATATTTTTTTGCGGCTTTGTAGTTCTGGTTACCGATGTGTATGAGGGTCGTATAGAGAAATAGCTCGCTTTTACGAATCGGGCTTAACCATGCTTCTTTATCGTAGAGAGTTTCCTTATAACGGTTCATTAGTTCTGTGCATTTTGGAAAGTCTCCTCTGTCTAGATAAGGAAATAGCTCATATTGAAAGAGTAAGCAGGTTGCGTTTATTTTGAATTCAAGTGAAGAATCTTCTACAATTAGTTTCCTTAATTTCTCCAGAAAGTAAGGCATTTCCTCATAACCGCCTACTGTCCGTAAACTTCCGAGCACTCCTTCGAGCACGGACAAGTAATAGATGGGGGGATTTGACCAAAATTGATGATTCTGTTCGAATAATAGGTTGAGCTCTCTATATGAATTTAAAGCGGCCCTGTAATCTCCTGCCCCCATTAAATAATTTGCCTGGAAGAGTTTATGATTTCGTGTCAACTCAAAATTACCTTCTGAATCAGAGGAAGCGGCTATATAGAGTTCATTGACCATAAGGTCATTCATATCCTGTTTTTGTTTGGATGTCCGGATGGAGCCAATGTGAGAAAGACGATATTTTAATAAGTTGTGTAAAGACGATTGTTCCGTGATTTTCCGGATTTTCTTTAGTGCTTCGTTCTGAATAAAATGCTTATGGAAAAGCTCTTGTTCCGTCATATTGGGGAAGTTTAGTCGAAGCAGGTATTCTAATTCTAACTTTAGTGCAAGGGTCAGTATTTCATTGTTTTCGTAAAATTGTGCCTGTTTGATGGTATCAGATAAGATTTCGAAACATTCCTCA
>OGTB01002438.1_pt1 | contig 10539 bp, 8 predicted proteins | sample 1553611 | NCBI WGS metagenome assembly OGTB01 (sample SAMEA2580032, study PRJEB22360) | human gut metagenome | biome: human gut; feature: human-associated habitat; material: faeces | place: Denmark | collected 2008/2010 | reverse complement strand
GCGCGCCTAACTCGCCGGAATCCAGCAGCGCTTTCAGGCGGCGGTAGACGCAGTTCGTGCGCTGGTTGAACATGAGCGCATACGTCCTGCCCGTCTCCTGTGCGGCGGCGATGACCGGGTGCAGCTGCGCCGTGTAAACACCCGCGGGCTTCTCGCTCAGAACATGCAGCCCTGCCCGGAGTGCCGCCTCCGCAAGCGGCGGATGCAGCTCGTGCGGCGTAGCAATCAGCACGGCGTCGCACGCATGGGCGCGGATGAGCGACATACCGTCGGCATAGATGCCCGTTCCGGCGGGGAGCGTCTGCTGCGCCCAGTCACGGCGGTCTTGGCGCGGATCAGCAACGCAGGTCAGCGCAATTTCCGGCGTTTGCCCGGACAGGATGAGCCGACAGTGCTCCGAGCCCATGTTGCCAATGCCGATAATACCGAGGCGAATCTTCTCCACGCTGATTTCCTCCTTGGAATAGGTTACTTTCTCGTGCTTCCAAAGCTGCCGGAAACGTCGATGGCAGCATCCACTTCGTCCTTATGGCGGGATGTCCTGCGTTTTTCATTCAGCAGCTTCAAGAACAGTTCTTCGTCAATAGGCAGCGAAACGGTCTGATTCGTCCACGAAGAAAGGTGCATGGCGTTGGACAGCATCAGCCCGCGGATACCCTCGCGCCCGTCGGCAACAAGCGGCGTACCGTGCAGGATGTGCGCTGCGAAGGCGTTCAACACGCCCGCGTGCTGCGGATTTTCGCCGTCCGTCTGCACGATTTCGTGCTGAATACCCGGTACGCCGAACGGCTCTTTGCACACGGGGCACCAGTCGCGCTCATCCACGCTGAGCGTATCCAGCGTCAATTGGTCGTTCTCGATGCGAATCCGCGCGCGCGTTCCGATGATTTCCAGCCGGTTTTCACCCAGCGCGTCCCCCGTGGATGCAATGAACGTGCCCGTTGCGCCGTTTGCAAATTCCAGATAAGCGGTCACGTCGTCCTCCACCTCGATGTCGTGCCATTTCCCCTCATGGCAGGCGGCGCGCACCCGCACGGGCAGCCCACAGAGCCATTGCAGCAAATCCAGCTGATGCGGGCATTGATTGAGCAGCACACCGCCGCCCTCGCCATCCCACGTTGCGCGCCACGCCCCGGCATCGTAGTAGCTTTGCGTGCGATACCAGTCCGTCACAACCCAGATCATGCGCTTGATTTCACCCAGCGCGCCGCTGTCAATCAGTTCCTTCGCCTTGCGGTAGACGCAGTTCGTGCGCTGGTTGAACATCATGCCAAAGGTCAGTTCGGGATGCTTATCCGCCTCCGCGATCATGTCCCGCACCTGCAAGGTGTACACGCCCGCCGGCTTTTCGCACAGGACATGCTTTCCATGGTGAAACGCCTCAATCGCCAGCGTCGGATGCTGATAGTGCGGCGTTGCAATCAGCACTGCGTCGCAGGTATCGGACGCAATCAAATCGCTGCCCTCGCAGAAAACCGCAGCGTCCGGCACGGTTGCGCGAATCCACTCTCGGCGGCTTTCCTTGCGGTCTGCCATGGCGGTCAGCTGCACTTCCGGGCATTTGCCGCTCAGGATGTTGTGGGTATGCAGGCTGGCAATGCCGCCCGCACCGATGATTCCAAGTCGAAGCATACCGAAACACTCCCATCATAGAGCCAAGCAGACTCTTTGTCAATTTCAATCAGGGAAAAACAGAAATATCAGGGGGGTTATTCCGAAAAAAAGGACTGCGTCCAAGACGCAGCCCCCTTTTTGTGAAGTTTGCGTGCGCTTATTACTTCTGCGCCATCGGATAGAAGCCACGGTATGCGCCATCCTTGTATGCCTGACGCTGCTCGTCGATAATCTGCTGACCGCCGGCGGAAAGGATTTCGTTGGTGTACTTATCCCACGTTGCGTCGAAATCTTCCGGCTTGCAGGTCACAACCTGAACCAGCAGTTCCGCTTCCTTGGAGATGATGGTCGTGCCATAGTCAATGCGGGATTGGATAGTGCGGGTGAAGCTGATAGGTTCGTAAGCGCCGTTATTGGAAATCATAAGGCTGTCCGCCACAACATCTTCGTAGCCGTGGAAGTCCATGGCGGTCGCGGCGTAGTTCAGCTCGTCAGAGCCGTAGTAGTAGCCGTTGCAAATCGGCGCGCCGTCGGTCGCGTGCATCTTGTGCGCGTCGTCGGTATCGTTGATGTTCTTCAGGTCGGTCGGAATGTTGTTTTCGTTGACGGTGGTGTAGTTGTAGCCCTTTTCGCCGTTCTGCAGCGCATACAGCGATTCCGGCTTGCACATCCAGTTCAGGTACTTAATCGCGGCGACCGCAACCTTTTCATCCACAGAAGCGGGGATGAAAATCGCCTGACCAGCGGCGGTGTAGGATTCATGCGGGGTCGTGCCGCTTTCGGGCTTGAAGGGGTCGCAGGCAATCCAGCTCGCGCCGGGAACGTTCTTCGCCAAATCCTGCGCGTAGGACTTTTCCATGCGCCACGCGGCATCCCAGTTGCCAACCCAGAAGCCGTCATAGCCGTTCACGCGGTCGCTGTCGGTCTGCTTGGAGTTCTCAATGCCGAAGTAATCGGAAACCAGACCCTCATTGAAGAACTTGTTCATCCAGCGCAGCGCTTCCTTCGCGCCAGGCAGCATGTAGTGGAACTTGTGGTTCGCCACCCAGTCTTCCTCGGTAATCTTGCTGTAATCAAGGAAGGCATCCATCTGGTAAATCCAGCCGTAGAAGGGGTCAGCCGCGTACAGGTCGGAGGAATACGGCACGGTTTTTTCGCCGCCCAGCTTCTGCTCCTTCGCCGCCTTCAGGTAGGCATACAGCTCTTCCACGTTCGTGGGAACTTCCATGCCCAGCTTTTCCAGCCAGTCCTTGCGGATGAACATGCTCTGCGTCGCGACGATGATGCGGCGCGCGGGCAGGTAATACTGCTCTTTGCCGTCGCCCACGTCATACTGACCGTACTGCAGCACCTCGTCGCCGAGGAATGCCTTCAGTTCCTGACCGTATTCGGCCAGCAGGTCATCCAGCGGCAGGATGCCGCCCATGTCGATGTACTGCTGCACCAAATCCGTGCCGTAGGTCATGCAGATGTCCGGGGCCGTTCCGCCCGCCAGACGGGTGGAAAGAATCGTGCCTTCCTCCCAGCGGGAAACGGGAATCCAGTTAACCTTGATGTGGTTCGGATTACCAAAGTTCTCCTGAATGTAGTGCAGCTGCCAGCAGTCCTCCACGTTGAAGCCTGCGATGGAGCGGTCATACATTTCGACGTTGAGCGTTACCCAATCGTCATCCGCCGCCAGTGCCGTCAGCGGAAGCGCCGTCAGCAGTAGGCACAGCGTGCAAACCAGAGCCAGAAACTTTTTCATAGGGGTACTCCTTTCTATCTTGAACGGCTTTTGCCGCCCGTTCCAATGGGAATGTGGGATGATGATACTAATTCGATTCTAAAACATGGCATCAAGCATAGCAGATTTTTCGTTCCGTCAAAGCTGAGTGAAGCGAGGCGTACTGGAGGTACGCGCGAGCGGAACGAAGCAAAGCCGGGGCGAAAAAGATGCTGTGCGAATGTCATGGTTTAGATGAGAATTAGTATTAGCCCTTGACTGCGCCCATCGTAACACCCGCCACGAAGTAGCGCTGCACAAACGGGTACACAATCAGGATGGGGAGCGTCGCGAAAATGATGGTTGCGGACTGAATGGATTCGGACACGTTGGTGCTCAGGTCATTCGAGCTGCCCTCCGCGACGGCGACTTCCACCGACTGGCTGCCCTTGATGAGGTTGTACAGCTTGAGCTGCAAGGGCTGGAGGTCACGCGAGGTGATGTAGTACAGCGCGTCGTTAAAGCTGTTCCATTTGCCGACCGCGTAGAAGAGGGAAAGCGTCGCCAGCGAGGAGAAGCTCAGCGGCAGGAAGATGCGGGTGAGGACTTGGAAATCCGTCGCACCGTCAATCGACGCCGCCTCCACCAGCTCATACGGCAGGGAAGAAAAGAAATTCTTCAGGATGATGACGTTGAACGTGGAAATCAGCCCCGGAATAATCAGCGACCACATGCTGTCAAGCATGTGGAATTCCTTCACGTTCAGGTAAATCGGAATCGTGCCGCCGGAGAAGTACATGGTAAAGACGATGAAGAACATGATGACGCGCTGCCCCTTGAGGCGACGCATGGACAGCGGAAACGCCACCAGAATCGTCATTACCATCGCCAGCACGGTGTAGATTACCGTCAGTTCGATGGTGTAGAGCAGGCTGTGCCACATCGAATTGTCGCTGACGATGAGCTTGTAGGCATCGACGTTGAATTCCACCGGCCAGAACGACACTGCACCGCGCAGAATCGCAGACTTGGAGGACATCGACATGGCAATGACGTTGATGAACGGCAGCGTGCAGATCAGCACGAAGTGCATCATCACGATGATGAGGATAATCTGCCCTGCACCGAGTTTCTTCTTCTTCTCAGGGCAAATATGCGCCTGTGTGGAAATCGCAGTCATGACAAATCCTCCCCTCTTACCAAATACTCTGTTCGTCGAACAGGCGGGAAACGGTGTTTGCGCCCGTAATCAGCACCAAGCCCACGATGGACTGGAACAGACCAATGGCGGTTGCGCGGGCGAACTGGCTGTTGGTAATGCCGGCGCGGTAAACGAAGGTGGAAATGACGTCGCAGTAGTCCTTGACCTTGGTATTGCCGATGATAAACGGGCGGTCAAAGCCGATGGACATCATACGCCCGATGTTCATAATCAGCAGAACGACGATGGTGGAACGGATGCCGGGCAAGGTGACATGCCAAATCTGCTGGAGCTTGTTCGCGCCGTCAATGCGCGCCGCTTCAAAGAGGTTCATGTCCAAGCCTGTAATCGCCGCAAGGTAGAGAATCGTGCCCCAGCCCATCGACTGCCACACGCCGACCAGCACATAGGTGAACGTCCACGTCGGACCATCCGTCAGGAAAGGAATGTTCTCGGAAATCCAGCCCCAGCGCAGAAGCGTGGAGTTGATGACGCCCGACGTCGGCGCAAAAATCTGCAGCACCATGCCGCCGATGATGACCCACGAGAGGAAATGCGGCAGGTACAGCATCGTCTGCGAAAACTTCTTGAGCATGGGCGTTCGCATTTCGTTGAGCAGGATGGCGAGGATAATCGGGACGGGGAAGCCGAAGAGCAAGTCCAGCCCGTTGAGAATCAGTGTGTTCTTCAGCGCGATGCCAAAGTCGCTCATGCCGAAAACGAACTTGAAGTTGTCCAGCCAAATCCACCTGCTCTTGGCGGGATTGAACATGTTGTACTTCTGGAAAGCAATTTGAAGCCCCGCCATCGGCTTGTAGCAGAACAGAATGTACCAGACAATCGGAATCAGCAGCATCAGGTACAGCCGCCAGTCGCGCTGAAGCCAATGCTTCCCGCGCTTGCGGCGCGGAGGCACCGATGCAGCGGTTTTCGCGGAATTTGTCATAAGCAAAAACCTCCATTTCTAACGAATTATGGTTTCCGTAAGGGTGCACAAAAACAACTCTCTTTTGCGGGATGCAAAATAGAATCCATGCAAAGAACCCGCTGTTTTTCCCAGCAGCATCAGCCGACATTTGACCAGCACTGCCAACGGGAAACCACGGGAGACGCTGCACGAGGCAGCCAGTTACGGGAACGTCACGCTCCGTTTCCGTATCGTTGCTTTGATTATAGCCGACACAAGTTGCACAATCAATGTAAATCCTGCTTGAAAATATGTGAATCCTGCTGTATAATCAAAATATCCGAGCCCAGAAAGGAGCTGAAACGATGAAATTCGCGGAGACCATCAACGGCTACAACGCGATGGGGCGCGAGAACGCGGAGTACGAAGCGTGCTATGCCGTAGCGGAGCACCACACCATCAGCGGACTGCATTGCCACGATTTCTACGAATTTTACATCCACTATCAAGGTGGCAAGGTCTACTATGTGGACGGCAGCGTGTTTCCGCTGCAAAACAATCAGCTGATTATCATGCCGCCGTTCCGGATGCACGGGCTGGTTGGCGGCAATTCGCTGCAGAACTACGAGCGCGGCTTCCTGTATCTGCGCCCGGCGACGCTGCGAAAGCTCGGCTTCGGGCAGATTGACCTCCAGCGTTACTTCGACAGCCGCCTGCAGTCCGGAAAATTCTACTATGAACTGCCGCAGGCGGATGCGCTGGCGTGCAAACAGCTGCTGATAGACATCTCCGCGCAGCAGGACATGGCAGACGAGATGGTGCAGTTCCGCAATTACGGGCGCATCATCGACTTCATGGTCATGGTCTGCCAAGCCGTGCAGGGAACAACCGCTCCTATTCAGCCAAGCGTTGTCAACGATGTGATTTTCGATGTGCTGCAATACATCAACGACCACTTCACCGAACCGCTAAAATTGGAAGACATTGCGCGCCGCTTCGCCATCAGCGTATCGTACCTTTCGCACGAGTTTACAAGCTACGCCGGGCGCAGCGTCTACGAATACATTCTCTACCGCCGCGTGCAGCTGGCGAAGGAGAATCTGCTGACGGACATGAGCCTGAGTGAAGTAGCCGACCGCAGCGGATTCGGCGATTATTCCGGCTTTCTGCGCAGCTTCCGGCGGATGACGGGCATGGCTCCGAACGCCTACCGCAAGCAGCGCAGCGGCGGACACTAATTGCTGTTTTGTCTGATTAGGACGACAATCTGCCAAATCCGCCGAATTGAAAACAGGATTCGCATAGAAATCTTAATGTCAATGTGCTATCATGCAGATAACGCATCACGCAGCGTTGAGTATTGAAGAAGGAGCGAATGCCATGATTCGGATTGCCATCGTGGGTACGGGCAACATTTCCCACGCCCATGTGGAAGCCTACCTGCGCTTCCCGGAGCGCTGCAAGATTGTGGCGCTGGTGGACATTGTGCCGGAAAAGGCGCAGAAGATGAAGGAGGATTATCACCTGACCGAAGCGGAGGTCTACGACGACCATCAGAAAATCCTTTCACGCAAGGATATTGACTTGGTGGATGTCTGCACGCCGCCATACGTCCACGCCAGCATTTCCATCAACAGCCTGCGTTCGGGCAAGAACGTCGTCTGCGAAAAGCCGATGGCGGCATCGCTGGAAGAGTGCGACGCGATGCTCCGCGCCCGCGATGAAAGCGGCAAGAAACTCGCGATTATCGCCCAGAACCGCTTCCGCCAGCCCATCAGCAACCTGAAGAAACTGCTGGACAGCGGACTTGCGGGCAAAGTGCTGTGCGCATCCGTCACATCGGCCTGGTGGCGCGGGCACTGCTACTACGACCTGTGGTGGCGCGGCACATGGGAGAAGGAGGGCGGCGGCTGCACGCTGAACCACGCCGTCCACCATATTGACATGCTGTGCTGGATGATGGGTCTTCCGCAGGCCGTGACGAGCGTGATGGCGAACGTCGCGCACGACAACGCCGAGGTGGAGGATTTGTCGCTGTCCGTGCTGCAATATCCGGGCGCGCTGGCGCAGCTGACAGCCTCCGTTGTGCATCACGGCGAAGAGCAGGAGCTTGTTTTCCAGTGCGAGAAGGCGAAAGTCGCCGCGCCGTTCAGCGTGTACGCGTCCATCTCCAAACCGAACGGCTTCCCGATTGAAAATACGGAGTTAGAGCAGAAAATCCGCGATTTTGTGGATGCGCAGCCGCAGCTTCCCTACGAGGGGCACGCGGGCGAATTGGAAAACGTCCTCTCCGCGCTGGAGAACGACACCCTGCCCGCAATTGGCGGCGAGGATGGCCGCCGGACGATTGAGCTGATTACAGCCGTCTACAAGTCAGGCGCAACAAAGCAGACAGTCACGCTGCCGCTGCAAAAGGACGATCCGTTCTACACGGTGGAAGGCATGATGCGCGCCGTGCCGCATTTCTACGAGAAAACCACGTCTGCCGCGTCGCTTGACGGCACGATTACGCTCGGCAGCGATTATCAGCAGAAATAATGGGAGGTCATTACGATGAAAGTATCAGACGGCATGAATTATGCGCCCAAAGGCAAGGCGCAGCCCGTCGTGAAGCCGGGGGAATTTATCTTTTCCGCCGCGCACCTTGACCACGGGCACATCTACGGCATGACAAACGGTCTGCTGGAAGCGGGCGGCACGCTGAAGTACGTCTACGACCCCGACCCGAAGAAGGTGGAAGCGTTCGTGAAGGCGTACCCGCAGGTGAAAGTCGCCCGGAGCGAGGAAGAACTGCTTAACGACAAAGAAACGAACATGGTCTGCGGCGCGGCGATTACAAACGAGCGCTGTGCGCTGGGGCTGCGCGCCATGCAGGCGGGCAAGGACTACTTCACCGACAAAGCGCCCTTCACCACCTTGGAGCAGCTGGACAGCGCCAAGAAGATGGTGGCGCAGACGGGCAAGAAGTACATGGTCTATTACGGCGAGCGGCTGCATGTGGAAGGCGCGGTGCTGGCGGGCAACCTGATTGAGCAGGGCGCCATCGGCAAGGTCATCCATGTGGAGGGCTTCGGGCCGCATCGGCTGGGCGCGGCAGGGCGGCCGCAGTGGTTCTTTGAAAAGGAGAAGTACGGCGGCATCCTCTGCGATATCGGCAGCCACCAAATCGAGCAGTATTTGTTCTACGCGGGCGAGGAGGACGGCACAGTCTCCCGCAGCCGCATTGCCAACTACGCGCATCCGCAGTATCCGGAGTTGGATGACTTCGGCGACTGCGCCATCAACGGTGCAAACGGCACGACGTTCTACTTCCGCGTGGACTGGTTCACGCCAGACGGCCTGCGGACGTGGGGCGACGGGCGCACCATCATCATCGGCACGAAGGGGTACATTGAAATCCGCAAGTATGTGGATGTCGGTACGGAGCGCGACGGCGGCAACCATGTGTTCCTCGTCAACGACCAAGGCGAGCAGTACATCAACGCGACCGGTTTGACGGGCTACCCGTTCTTCGGTGATTTGATTCTGGACAGCCTGAACCGCACGGAAAACGCGATGACGCAGGCGCACGCCTTCAAGGCGGCGGAACTGTGCCTGATTGCGCAGAAGCAGGCGGAAATGGTGTATCAAGCGAAATAATACTATTTCCGGATGAAAATGCGCAAGCAGATGGCGCAGGTGAATCCGGAAATAGTATAAAGCAAGAAAGCAAGCCCGTCGGCTGCCTGTGATTTGTACAGGCGGTCGGCGGGCTTGCTTGGTTGTATACAATTGAGGGGACAGGGAGTTGCATGGGGTGATGCGCTCCTGATTGGATGAGAATGCAATGGATGATTAAATTTGGCGGATGAACCGTTCAGGGGTCACCCCTTATCGCGGGGCATCTCAAAGACAATGTCCCCGCCGCACATCTTGCACTTGATAATCATGGTGCGCCCCCCTTTGCGGATAATGTCGCCTGAAATGGCATAATTCGTTACGTCGTGTGTATTTTACCACACTTGCAGACATTCAGCAAGGTGAAATGTCGAATATTGTGGAGAATGCCCTCGTCGCTTGAAATACAATGGTGTTACGTCCGCAAAAACATCGGCAATGTCAAAAAAAATCAACCGAACGAGTGCCATCCCCTTCCCAGCACATGACTGCATACAAAACGCCCCGTGACTGCCATAGCAGCCATAGGGCGCAAAATCCTTGGTATAGAAGGGCACTCAGCGCCTGCTGAATGCAGTGCGCGACGAGCGGCTTTGAGACCGTATTAAGCATCTCTATGGTGCGTTTTCCCCTGATATTACGGTTTCTTTCGCATTTTCTGCTGTCAGTTGTGACAGCAGACTGTCCATTCCCGCCAATCCAACGGAGGACACCCTTCGGACAATCAGAAGAAGCTGATTTGTCCGGATGGCGCCTTTTTTAATGATTTCATTTTTCGTTCGGTGACCTTGTCGCCCGGCTCAGCCTGGCCGATCAGGAAAGGAGAAGCCGGGTCGTGCCGAGCAGAAAGGGTTTCGACGGTCTTTGCATTGAAGGTGGCATAGCAGTAGCGGCATCCATGCCGGCAGGTGTTGTACTGGCCGATGTCAATGCTCTCCAGGCAGCCGCATTCCGGGCGCTGGTTCGGGTCCTTCTTCGCTGCCATCGTCCAGCCGGTCAGTTCCGCGATCAAATCCCCGTCCACGCAGCAGCCGTGGGCGATGCCATACCGCTGCAGATCCACCTTCTCCGCACAGGTGCGCAGCCGGAAGCCATTCTCGCGCGCGATGGCACGACCCGAACCCTTTCCCGCGCGGGGGGGAAGCGAAAGCGGCCGCAATCCGATCCATCTCCCCGTCTGAGCAGATCCGGACGCCCAGCCCCCGGAGATTGGCCTGCACCTTGTCATACAGGTCGACGAAGCTGAACACGCAGTCACGGGCGGAGCCTTTCAGGGCATCTGCCATGGCGGCGAACTGTTCGATGTGCCAGTCCGCTGTATATTGCTCCGTCAGCATAATGGGATCGTACCGCCACACCACATGCTTTGAGCCGAACTGTTCCGCGATGGCGCAGGCACTCGCCAGCCGCTGTGCCAGCGGCGGCAGCCCCCGGTCCCGAACCCCGTAAGCCGCC
>OGTB01002434.1_pt1 | contig 10552 bp, 8 predicted proteins | sample 1553611 | NCBI WGS metagenome assembly OGTB01 (sample SAMEA2580032, study PRJEB22360) | human gut metagenome | biome: human gut; feature: human-associated habitat; material: faeces | place: Denmark | collected 2008/2010 | reverse complement strand
AATTCTTTTAAGTATATAATTTTTAATTCTTCCTATAATCGACGAATCGTAATAAACACACTGAGTATATTTCCAAACAACAATTTTACACTTTAATAATCGTAGTTGTTTTAATACGATTAATAGATTTAATCCTTGCAAATTATCTATGTATAATATTTGCGGTGATATTTTCCAAATAGCTATAGCTAAACTCCAAATGTTTTTAGACCTATTAGGATTCAATAGTTTTATATCCAAACTAGGATTTTCGTAAAACCGTTTTACATAATAGCTAACATTAGAAGGCAAAGCCATAATAGCTTCTTTACTTTTATTCGTAAGATATAGAATACGAATGGTCATGATAAGTGGTTATAAAAATATTATTCAAAATAAATCATTTCATTTGGAAATATTGTTTTGATAACTCATTTGCAGAATCTTGTACATTGAGTAGCTAAACGTTCTGCTAATTCTTTCCATATAGTTTTATTTGACCATGAAGAGGTATCATCAAGAGGTGTTTTCCCGTCAAATTCTTTTGTTAAATGTCCATTATCCCATTTAAGAATGTTAAAAAGTTCTCGTAATCCACCAAATCGGCAAGCACTTGCTTCCGATTGGTGTGCATCTTCTGTGTAAATAACCGGGGTACCTACTCCTAAACAAGGTAGTGCACAATGAATTCTTGAGGTAACTACTAACTTCGCTTTAGCATAACATTTTACTAAACGTTCTGCTTCTTTTAGAAGTTCTTCGTCTGTAGGAAATTTACGAATATATTCTATACTTTGTTGGTTTATATATTCTGCATTAATCAATATCTCTTTTCTGAAAAATCGTTTATATTCACGATAGAAAGTAGTCATAATCATCTTTTTGCGAAGTCCTGTTTTTGGGTCAGGATGTTTTTTTGCTATGATGCAGATAGGTTTCCAATGAAATAAAAGATATATAGCATTATAAAGTATTGTGTATAAATTCCAATGTGTAACAAAGTAAGGGTCTACAAAATAATACTTGTTTTCTTTTATTTCAGAATGGTAGTTACGACCTAAAGTTAAAGTCATGCATCCTGAAAAATATGCATTTATTCCTTTGGACTGTAATAGTTTTACTGTATTTGTATCTCTACACCCAATAGGTTCATACTTTTTCAGATATGCGATACTTTCGTCAGATAGAAGTTTATCTTTTACTGTTGAATTGAAATGAACTGCTACGTAAAATGGAATGATTTTTGATGAAGGTGGCCATTGTTGTGCGTTGTGCATATACCATCCATTCATAATAAGTTTACATTCTTCACCATTATAGTCTTTTAATTTCTCGCGGTCAATAAAACCGTCTATTTGAGGAAGAAATTGGGAAGAGGCTAAAGCTTGAATATAATCACCTATATTTACCCCCCCCCGTCCTTTAATTGATAATAATTTGTATTTCATAATGTTAAAATGTTATTTCTCTTAATCCAGTTATATAAGCTTGGTAATACTAAAAAAATGGAAGCTTTGGCATGACAAATACTCCATTTGAAATGAATCCTATAGAATTTTGCATAGAATATCCATGCTTTGATTTTGGTACGAAAAGAATTACTGTTATTATATAAGTTTGTATAGGCGGCAAATAACCAATCGAAAGCGATACTACAATTGGCATGGTTTGAAATGAGGTAATTAAGAAGTTTTTGTTTGGCGCAGATGTCGTTCAACAGTTTCTTTTCATTTAATGCGAATGAGGCAGAACTTCTTCTTTCTACATAATAGTACAATCCTTCGCTGGTATAGACTATTTTTTGAGCTTTACTTAGAATATCTGGTACAATAAATAAATCTTCGGCATAAGTCATATTTAAAGGAAATCGTAAATCTTTGAATAGAGTTTTTTTGTATAATTTGTTCACGCTAATATTTAAATCAAATTGACAAGATAAATTTTGTATGTTTACATTTTTTCCTGAAAAGATTTGTATTCCTGTATCTTTGTAGTTTACAATTTTGTCTTCTAAAATGCGAGTACGCCCACAGATGACTAAATCAGCCTCATTATCAATCATAAGAGTATATAACCTTTCATACATGAAAGGAGAAATGTAATCGTCAGCATCTACAAAAGCGATATAATTACCTGTAGCTTTATCTAAACCTAAGTTCCGGGCGGAACAAACTCCACCATTTTCCTTTTTTATATAGATAATGCGATTATCCTTCAGTTCCCATTCCTTACAGAGCTTATCACAGTTATCGGGCGAACCATCATTAATCAGTATAATTTCTAAATTAGAGTAGGTTGAACCTATTATAGATTGTAGGCATTTATTCAAATAAAGTTCTACATTGTATACAGGAATAATTACGCTTATTTTATCCTTCATAATCGTATAATTTTGAGGTAAAGTTCTTTCAAATAAGGCTTTAAAAGGGTATATAATCCAAATTTCGGTGATTTATGTAGAAATAGTATGTCAGGATATTTATCAGAATAGTGTTGTGGCTCGCTATATAAATAATATGGATTGTAGTAACTTTTGGGCTTTTTGCCACGTTGTGATATGTCACGGTGAGGGGGATATCCGTGTTTTTTACAGAGTAAACTAAAAAGTGATTGATCTTCACGGTGGACTACGAATTTATTTCCCATAAAGGAGTGAACATCTAAACTTCCTGCAGGAGATATAAGCTCTAAGTCTGAGCAATGCGTTAGCCATTCTTTTATAAATGACCTACTTTCACTGCATACCTTAAATGCAAAAAAAGTGGCGATAATTTGATTGGATTTTTTGATTGAGTCATTATCGCAATTTAATTTTTTAAAACAAATCGGCTTTGTAAAGTTTTCTTCTATTAGTGGAATATCGCAAACAAAAAAAGGGGATTCTTGGATAAGTATGTCCTTTACTGCTTGTATACCTCTTTTGAAAATAGCGCCTGCGTCACAATAGAATATAATATCGCCATCAGCACACTCTTTCATTACACGATGAATAAAATATGGTTTCCATAGCCAAAGTCCATTTCCTCTTTTATAAGATAAAATATCTTGGTACTGTTGTGAAAATTCTGTATCAATATCGTTGGGATGGAATTCATATATTTTATCAAACTTTGCTATGTACTTGCCTGTAAATGAGTTCCACCATCTGGAACGTTCATATTTCGCATCAGCATAATTGATTAATATGTCCATTGTTATTGTTTCTTTTAAAGTGAAAGGAAATAATTATAGACGGTGGGAGAACCATCATTGGATTGTCTGTGTAATTGCCATTTCCAACTCAATTTTAAGAAGTTATTTTTTTCAATAATTTCTTTTAGATTACTAGCATTGTAAGGGGCGTTCATCTTTAAGGTGGTCAAATTAGGGCAATAGCAAGTATATAAATCAATTTGTTTTTTTATATCAGGAAAATGATTATATGCAATTAGAGTAAAATAATCTATTAGAAAATAGTCAATTAGATGTTCATGTTTATTCCAATAATTAACCAAAGCTTCATACATGAAACAGAAGTATTTATCACCTTTTGTTCCACCTATAAAATTTCCTGCCCATCTCCCTCTAGGTATAAATGGCTCATATTTATTCCCAGATTTGACAGAAATAAACGGCTCCGATGAAATATAAAATGGTCGGGTTATCCAATAAGTAGAGTCAATCCATATACCACCATATGTACTAATTAGATACATACGCATAATATCACTAAGTTGCGGTATAGTTATAATTCCTATCTGGAAAAACATTATAATTCGTGGTGGAAGTTTAATATACTCCTGATAATTATCTTTAGTCAACAATTTAACAGGATGTGTACCACTGTATTTTTTTAATAATTTGTAACACTGTTTGACTAGCTCTGGCATTTGTTTTTCACCTTGCCACCAACATACCCAAATAGGAGCAGTCTCACCAATAGGAGTTTGATTACTATCTTTATGCCGATATTTGCTAATAAGTTCCTGATTATCATTAATGAGATAATCTGTAAGCGCCTCAAATTCCAAATCTAAACGGTCACCTTTTCCACCATTAATTATATAGTGTATCCACAGTGGTTTAAGGCGTAATTTATAAAGTATTTTTAATCCCCAATCAGACTGAATACTCTGTAAATCATTACAATATGACTTTATTTTTTTTAGGGTGTTCATTTGTTTTGATTATTAAGAATGGATTGGTAGCAAACTAAAGCTTCTTGATATATTTTTTGAGGGTTGTGTCGTTGCTCGGCTATTTTAATTTCATAAGTAGAGATGGATTCGATTGGTAATTTGTGATAATTTTTAACGAGGTATGCTATTTCATAGGGTGCATTGGTGGGTACTAGCCATCCGGATTTTCCATGTTCTATAAGTGTTGGAACTCCCCCTACATAACATGCTATCACTGGTATACCTAGATACTGAGCTTCACATACACTGTTAGGGCTATTATCTATATATGAAGGGTGTATAAATAAGTCTGCATCTAATAATGTTTGGACTAACTGTTTGCTTTTTACTCTGCCTAATAGCTCTATTCCATTATTTTGAGCGATTATGTCATAGTGCTTTTCAAAAAAATGCATGAATTTATTTTCTTGTGAAATTCCTATAACACGCCACCGGAAAGGTATGTTTAATTGCATCATAAGTGATGCTGCTTTTAGAATTAAATCAAATCCTTTATAGGTATTTTCAGATATGGTGCTAACAATTTCAATCCGTGTACGCTGTTGGTATTTCCATTTTCGTGAACGATAGAAGGCAGGACGTAAAATTTCATTGATAATATAGTATTGGGCTTGTGGTGCAAATATATTAGCAATCTGTTGATCCCATTCTGTTCGGCCCGCTAGGTTTTTGCAATGGGATAATAATTCCTTTTCATATATGGTGCGGATTCCCATAGTTTTGTAGGCAAAACGTATCTGATTGTTTAAGATTAACTCTTTGAACGAATGATTATGTATTAAAACGCTATAGCTATTCATGTTTATGGGAAAAAATGTATTATAATATGGGGTTAGAACTCCCAAAATATTAACTACATAAGGGATATTTAAATTTAATAAATAGTATGCCATTTGGCTTTCAATACCAAAGAAGTGGATTAGATCTGGCTTGAAATCTTCTATAATTTGTGTAATGCGGGACTGCCACGGTTTTTTTGTTTTTTTGTATCCGCCCCATAAGTACATTAAACGCTGTATGTAAGATTCTTTTTCTGGCTTTAATGGATAATATGTGCAATCATCAATAACTGCTTTATCTGGTACTTTCCGGGCACATGTAAAGGCTACTCCTAATTTAATTGTATGTTCGGTATCATACGACTGTATAGCTTGATGTAATCCTGTGTACCAACCCCCTTCGCTATCAGTTGAGAAATTGGAATTTGATACAACATAATCATAAAATGATTCACATGTGGCTAACCATAAAACTCTCATAATCTTATTACCTTTAAATTTTAGCTAATAGCTTATTTTTATATTTGGATAATTGAATTCGTAAAATATACGTTGAAAAAATCATAGAAAAAAGGCAAGGATTCATAATATGTGATTGCCCTAATCCCATAGAGATAAATAGCATGAGTATAAGTATTGTTTGATATATACTTTGTGCGTATTTTTTGCTAAAATAAATTACTCCACCTATTATCACAGAGAACGAAAGTAATCCAATTGCTATCAATAATTTAGGAAGACCAGATACTGTATCGAAATTTAATTCTTGTAACTTGTCATATCCAATACCAAATAAAACAGAAGGATTTGTTTGGATATAATTAATCATTTCAAATATGCCTTTTGTTCTTGCTCCTGTAGTGTTTTCTTCTATTGTAAACCCGCTATCTCCAATAAACTTATTTGATATGGCAATTTGAATGAACTCTTGCCCTAATGGAGTAAGAAGTAAAACTATTAATATGAATAAAATCAGTTTTTTTACTTTTTGTTTAATGAAGCTGTTGGTGTTTGGATCTAAGAAATAACAAGTATAAGCAATAATCATGGCTATGTAGCCATTTGTAGAGAGTGTAGTTAAAAGCGTAAATGTGAAAACTGCTATAAAAAGAAATTGTTGCCTAATACTTTTAAAAATTTGTTTTTTATAAAATGAAAAATATAATGCTACGGATAAGACTCCTTGATATTGCCCAGGCTCACCAAAAGGTCCGCAATTACGATTTTGATGAATATAAGTCCATCTATATAAGAAACCACCATAACCATAATATCCACTGCTCAAATTATCAGCTTTTTGTGCAAGTAGATGGGGGAAAAGAGGTGAAAAAAAATCTATTCCCCAAATTTGTGTCATAGTATACAATATAATTGACAAGATTGATATAATAAATATTATTTTTAAGAATCTCTGAATAAAGTTTTGTGGATCACAGGCTATAATACCATATGTAAACATAAAAGCCGCTAAAGTGGACAAGATGGAGCCAATAGACAGATCAGAACCTAAAAAGGTGATAGATAAACAAAGAGTTAATATGGTTAAAAAAAATAAATAATAATTGATTTTTTTTGTTTTTTTTGTAATTATATAAAAAATGCCGATAAAAAAGGTGAATAAAATAAAAGGTTCATGTCCAATGACGGTAGGCAATGCCATGCCACCGAAAGAAACAGCTGCATAGATTAGTAAATAGTGCCAAATCTTTTTTATAAAATTTGAGGCATTATATTTTTTCATGTTCAGGATTGAGTTGAATTTTTAAAAGGTATTTTGATTTAATAAGTTGTATGGCATGAACAGCTATTTGCTTTTCAATATCTGTTAAGGCTAGATACCATACTGAAATAACAAATGAAATACTTGTTAGCATTCCAACTAAAATGCTTCTCCATAAAGAAGGACCTATAAAAAAATGAGGGAAAGAACCAACAGCAGCCATAATCACTGCTACTATAATACATCTACTGACAAGTGATGTAAAAAATACTTTTCTATTTAGATGACAATATCGGTGTGCTTGTTGAATTACGTTATAACTCGCAAATATATTTAAGCATAAAATCCAGTTTATGTAGAGCCATACTGGTTGAAAACCACAACTAAACAGAATAAAAGTGATAGGTAGAGGTAATATATACAAAAAACTTTGAATTTTAGAATAATATTTTATATGTCCGTCAGCACTGATCGCATTGCGAAGTCCCACTAATAATTGGTCAAGTAATCTGCGTATAACTTCAAGTTGGCAAAAAATAATAGCCCATTCAGGAATATTTTTTAACCATATACTCATTATCCAATTAGTTTCAAGAATAAAAGGTATTGCAAAAAAAAGGAGAATGAAAAAAGAAAGTTTACTACTAGTCAGTGCATATTTGATCATTGAATTATAATCTTTATTTCCTGCGCTTTTACCTATAATAGGATTTATGGCCATAAGTAGATTATTAGGAAAAACCATAAGTTGTCCGGAGATTTGGCTTGCTACTCCTTGTGCTGCATTAATGGAAGTTCCAAAGAAATTATTGACAACGATATTTCCACCATATACAGAACTAGCAAATGTAATGGTTGTGAGGAAAGTATAGCTGGCATAAGAGAGCATTTCTTTGGCTATGTCCTTGTCAAAATATTTTCGGGGGGAGAATATACATTCATCGTAGTGAAAACGGCAGAAAGTCTGTACGATGATGATGTTGAGCAAACAGCTTATTGTAGTTAATATACCATATAGAGTTAATTTATCTGTACTAATATAGACAATTAGTATAGCTATAATTAGCTTTATAAAAGTAAAGATAAATCCTACAATTGAATAGTATTTTAAATCCTCATGAGCATTGATTAAAGCATTATAAGGTGTAGTTTGAATGGTGAGTATTGTAGATAAAACAGAAAATTGATAAATCCATTTTGCTGCATAAATTCGGTCTGTGGGAATATTTAATATACCGTTGAAAAAAAGAAAAAAAGCTATTTCTAATACAACGAATGAGATGAGAGATATACCTAAATGAATGGATATGCTTGCATTGAAAATTTTAATTTTATTTTCTTTTAAACCTGCGCCTTCTGCATAATTGATAAAACGTTGTGTTGCTCCTGCCATTCCCCCATTAATAAAACCTAAAAGAGCAATAGCACCACCAACAATACAAAATATACCAAAATCATCTTTCCCTAGAGCATTAAGTATTAATCTTGTACTGAGTAGGGATACAAACATAGAGAATGCAGTATTTCCATACAAATAAACTGTATTTTTAAATATTTTGTTTACTTTTGACCCCATTAATAAAGATGTAGTGAAAATTTATTTAAAAAAGAAGATTCAATAAATGTATATTTTGTATTCTTAATTGTAAAAACGAATATTTTTTGATTTTGTCTTTAGTTTTTTAATTGTATGATTAATATTTTCATCAATCCCTTCTAAAAATATCCCTCGTATATACTTTCTCTTTTATATCCTCCAAACAAACATCATATCTATTCGCAATAATCGCATTACTCTGTTTTTTGAACTCATCAAGATTATTTACAATGCGACTGCCAAAGAATGTACTTCCATCTTCCAATGTTGGTTCATAAATAATAACCTCCGCACCTTTGGCTTTTATACGTTTCATTACACCTTGAATAGATGATTGGCGGAAATTATCAGAGTTCGATTTCATCGTCAATCGGTAAACGCCAATCACACAATGTTTCTCTTCTGACGGATTAAAATCGCCCCGATTATAATAATCGTAATAACCAGCTTGATGAAGTACTCTGTCTGCTATGAAATCTTTACGGGTACGATTGCTTTCTACGATAGCCTCAATCAGATTTTCAGGAACATCGCTATAATTAGCTAAAAGCTGTTTGGTGTCTTTGGGCAGACAATAACCGCCATAGCCGAAAGACGGATTGTTGTATTGTGTACCGATACGAGGGTCAAGGCATACTCCATTGATGATAGCCGCTGTGTCAAGTCCTTTCATTTCGGCATATGTGTCTAGTTCATTAAAATAGCTGACACGTAAGGCAAGGTAAGTATTGGCGAAAAGCTTTACAGCTTCGGCTTCGGTAAGCCCCATGAAAAGAGTATCTATATCTTTCTTTATGGCTCCTTCCTGCAGTAAGGCAGCAAAAGAACGTGCTGCTTTTGTGAGTTGTTCGTTGTCTGTTTTTGTTCCTACGATAATACGGCTTGGATATAAGTTATCATAAAGAGCCTTACTTTCGCGAAGGAATTCCGGTGAGAATAATAAGTTCAGATTCTTTATTCCCTTTGCTGCGTATTTGGTATAAAGCGATTGGCAGTATCCTACAGGGATTGTGCTCTTAATGACCATTACAGCATTCGGGTTTACTTCCAATACCAAGTCGATGACTTCTTCCACATGGCTCGTATCGAAATAATTTTTTACCGGATCATAATTGGTGGGAGCTGCTATTACAACGAAATCTGCATCTTTGTAAGCAGATGCTCCATCAAGTGTAGCGCATAGATTCAGATTTTTTTCTTTTAAGAATTTTTCTATATATTCATCTTGGATAGGTGACTGGCGATTGTTTATCAGTTCAACTTTTTCGGGTATTACATCTACCGCAGTTACTTGATGATGCTGACTGAGTAAAGTTGCTATACTTAGTCCGACGTAGCCGGTTCCAGCTACTGCAATTTTAATATCTTGTGCCATATTGATATTAATAAAGTTTACTCGTTTTAAGGGGAAAGAAGTGGTTTGGTTTATGCATAAAGAACCTTTAAAATATTTTGTATGAAAATATTTTAAAATTCGAATATGGTAAAATTTTTGATTGAATAGATAATGATGAGTACGCTACGCTTTCGCCCCTCCCAAATCATTGAGCAGGCGAAAGCAATAGTGATTGATAAATGTGCAGCAAAATTACGAATTAACTCGCAATGCGCCAAAGTTTATGGAGAAATTTGAAAGGCATTTTTCTTCATAAACCCATAAAACCTTATTCTTTCAGCTTAGGAAACAAGAATTTTACCCCTTCCCGATAGATGCGTTGTGCGTTTTCAGGCGTTGTGAACTCTTCAAATGCGCTCAGAATGACCTCGTAGCTGTCTACCTCATAATTATGGAGCCCTTTTTTATGTCCTCAAGATAGCTTTGCTTCATGTGACAAGTAGAACGGAATGCCTCTCTGGGAATACCAAGTTGTTTCAGTTCTTTTTTGAGGAACGCGCCGAATTCCGGATGGTCGGAAATGAATCTGTTTGATTTCATAATGAAATTGTTTTTAGTTAATTAAATAGAAATGTTTGATATCCGTACCCACTATATGGGTACGGAGAATGTGGGTGCAAAGGTATATCTTTGCGACAGCTTTTTTAATAAATTAAAATAAAATGCGATGAAAGCACATAAAACAACACTTTCCGTACGGGAGCTGCAAAAGACCATCGGACAATGGAAAAGTCGGAAAATCACAGACTCCACCGTTGCGAAACTTTTGGAGTTGCTCTTGGGGATGCCCGCCTATATGAATGAGGATGCGGTCTATCCCGTAGAAAATTTCTATGATATCAGTAAGTCGCTGAAGTTTAAGAACGCACGGTTTCTGGTCGAGGCAGTCCGGCAAAGCGGGGC
>OGTB01002432.1_pt1 | contig 10554 bp, 9 predicted proteins | sample 1553611 | NCBI WGS metagenome assembly OGTB01 (sample SAMEA2580032, study PRJEB22360) | human gut metagenome | biome: human gut; feature: human-associated habitat; material: faeces | place: Denmark | collected 2008/2010 | reverse complement strand
TGGCAAAAGAATTGTCTGCCATAACCCAACTTCATGCCGAAGACAATCTTCGTGATGACTTGGAATTCACATCATTCGATCTGGCAGAACTGACAGTTCGAATTGAGGATGAATTTGACATTGATATTTTTGAGGATGGTTTGGTAAATACTATCGGTGAAGTTTACTCAAAACTTCAAAAGTAAGATATAATATGACTGTATTTTTATGCGATGGCGAATGTGAGTACTCTTATGATGACTTGCTCCGTCACCTGAATCAGGACAACTATTTTCCTTATTAAAGACGCATCACCTTTTTTCCTATTTTGGCAATTTGGTCAAGGCATTGACAAACGACGTTCCGCTTGTCTTGCTCGATTCAGATCTTAGCCCTGCGGAACTTGATGGTGTGGATGAAAGCCTGGTCAATCAGTCTATCCCCCTTTCTGTGAAGCGGTTGCCATCCATGGGAGAAGTGATAGAAGCGCTAGTACATTCAACTTCTGAAATAACCATGTTTACTTCAGGCACTACCGGTCAACCCAAAAAGGTAGTGCACAGCATACAGACTTTAACTCGCTCTGTGCGCCGGGGAGAAAAGTACAACAATCAAATTTGGGCGTATGCTTACAATCCTACGCATATGGCAGGTTTGCAAGTGTTTTTCCAGGCATTTGAAAATCTCAATACATTAATTAATGTATTTAATCGTACCCGTTCCGAAATCTTCAATCTGATAAAAAAACACTCTATAACCCATATTTCCGCCACTCCTACTTTCTATCGTCTATTATTGCCCTATGAAAGAGCTTATTCTTCGGTTATCCGTCTGACGTTGGGGGGGGAAAAGAGTGATGGACATCTTTATAATGTCATCCGTCAGATATTCCCGTCAGCTCAAATAAACAATGTCTATGCTTCTACAGAAGCGGGGTCCTTGTTTGCGGCCAAAGGAGAAAACTTTCAGATTCCTGCATCGATTCATGATATGTTCCAGGTAGTCGATGACGAACTCCTGATTCATCGCTCTCTGTTAGGACAATCCGACAGTTTCAGGTTTGATGGTGATTATTATCATTCCGGTGATTTTCCTGAGCTGTCACCGGAACTGCGTAAAATTGTAATAAACAGATCAGCTGTACAGGAACAGGGAATCCGGATCAACCATATTCCTATAAGAGGAGGACATTTGTTCTGGTCAGAAGATATTTCGGTGCTTCTGGATCAGTATCAGGATATCCGGGAACAGCAGGAGGAGCTGACTGCCAGAAATCGTCTGCTGCAGAAAACCTATCAGAAAGAAGCTGAGCGGAGAAAAACAGAAGAACAGAACCGACTGCTGAACATGATACAGAATCAGACAGCCGGGCAGCTGGAATTGCTGTCACAGCTGATGGATGAGCTGGAAAGAACGGAGTCAAGGGAACACTATGACCGGATCCTGGGAAAAATCGTGGTTGTTGGTACATATTTAAAAAGAAGAAAAAATCTGGTATTGACACAATATGCATCAGACGGAAATCTGCTTACAATGGAGGATCTCAGACAGAGTCTTGCGGAATCTTGTGACAGCTTAAAATTATGTAAGATCCGGGCAGCTTATTATGTCGAAAATGGTGAAGTGCAGCTGAAGGCAGATGATATACTAAAATGCTATGATACCTTTGAATGGCTTGTGGAACGATTGTTTGATACAATGCAGTCTGTTTTTTACCGTGTGTCGCAGATCGATGATGCTTTGCGGATCTCGGTTCATATTGTAGCAGAAGCAGATCTTCGGGGATTAATGTCAGAAAGACCGGAATTAAATGTGCAGCAGGAAGATGAAAACGAATGGTTTATCGGATGTATCGTATTCAGAAAGAGAGGCGGAAGATGACTGATTTTGCGGAATGCAGTATGGCAATGCAGGATTTTTTGATGATCCTTCTTGAAATCTGCCTGATTCTGGAATTGATCCTTCTGTTGATCAGGATAACCTGTTTTTACGGGAAAAAGAAAATTATAACAGCAGTGACTGTTTTTGCAGTTTCTTTTATGCTTATGGGGTTCCTGATGAATGATCACAGATATTGCCAGGGGGAAAGCGCATATCAGCTAATGCTCCGGATGTGTCCGGTCAGTGTTTTGATGGCAGCGATGGTGGTATTGTTGCTTTATCTTTGCTGGGCAATCTGGAGAGAGAGACGCAGATATCACCATTCTCTGTCTTACTGGTCTGTGAATGAAGCTGTTGATGATGTTCCCTGTGGGGTGTGTTTTTCGGATCCTCTTGGAAGGATCGTTTTATGCAACACCAAGATGCATGAACTGAGCAGGATAATGATAGGCTCCTATCTGCAGGATTATGAGGCATTGCGGAAAGTAATAAATGGAGGATCCGAAGCAGAGGGACTTCGCAGATTAAACAGTGACAGTAATGTATTTTATTTTCCGGATGATTCCGTCTGGATGTTTCAGGAATATCGTCTGCAGGAGCCGGATTGTGCAGGATATCTGCAGACAGTGGCAGTTAATGTATCAGAAATTTATTACAATGGTGAAAAGATCAGAGCAAATAATGAAAAGCTGGAAATCCTGAATCATAAGCTAGAGGAAATGTATGAAAAAATCGGAGATAAAATAAGAGAGCAGGAGACACTTGCCATGAAAATGCAGGTTCATGACAATTTTGGCCGAAGCCTTCTGTCAATACGCAGGATATTGGAAAGAAAAGAAAATCAGGATAAAATGGATGAACAGCTATCTGCATTAAAGCATCTGGTCTATATTCTTACAGATTCTTCTGTTGAGAATATGGAAGAATTATGCGCGGATACGATCAGGCATGCAGAAGAACTTGGAATTTATGTTCAGATCAGCGGGAATTTTCCTCAACATCCCTCCTACAGGCTGCTGACAGACAGAGCGATCCGTGAATGTGTGACAAATTGTGCCAGACATGCCCATGGAAGTACAGTTCTGGTGAAGATAGAAAAAGGTGCAAATGAATACAGCATCCGGATAACGAATGATGGAGATGCACCTGAAAAAAATGCAGAAGAAGGTGGTGGTCTGTCTGCACTGAGAAAAGCTGCGGAGTCAGAGAAATGTATTATGCAGGTTTCTTTTTCGCCGGAGTTTTGTCTGGTGTTGAAAATGCCACTGACAGAAAGGATGGGAGTCTATGGTACGGATACTGATAGTAGAAGATCAGAGGATCATGCAGAAGTATTTTGAAAGTATTATTATGCGGGAACCGGAATTCCGACATGTCCAGACAGTTTCGGATGCCTGTGAAGCTGTAAAGATCTGCTCTTACTCGGCAATTGATCTTGTGCTTATGGATGTGCAGACATTTCATAATCATGATGGGCTGAGTGCCGGAAAGATCATCAGGGAAAAATATCCATATACAAAGGTATTGGTTGTTACTTCGCTGATCGATCCCAAGGTGCTGGAAAGAGCAAAGAGCGGATGTGCAGACAGTCTATGGTATAAGGATCACGGTGAAGAGGAAATACGGAGTGTGATCTACAGAACGTTAAATGGGGAGCATGTATTTCCGGATGTGGCACCGGAGGTGGAACTTAACTGGATCACAAGCGGTGATATCAGTCCCAGACAGCTGGAGATGCTGCGCCTGTATATTCACGGGATGTCATATTCCGAGATCGCAAGGAAAATGGACTGTTCTGCTTCTGGGGTGAGATGGAATTTTCAGGAAATGATCGCCAAGGCGGGATACAGCTGCAAAGAGGATCTGATAGCAGCTGCACTGGAAAGTAAACTGATCGTAACCACACTGAAATAGAAGATCCACAGAATGCAGAAACATATTCGGACAGAGGGAGTTTGGCGTGAGCTGACGGAGCATTCACAAATATAGCATAAGATTTTGAATAATAGGAAAGAGGAAATAGACATGAGCGATTTTTTGACAGAAAAAAATAAAAAAACAGGAATACTTGGGAAACTGAAATGGGTTCTTTGTGGCTTTTTTATACTTTTTTCCCTGGGAGCTATTGGCGCATCGGAGAAGTATATTGGTGAAGGGCGCTGGGGAATGGCAGCAACAGAGATCATACTTGGATTGCTGTTTCTGTATCCAACCTTCCGGGAAATTCAAAAAGCATTAAAGAAGAAAAAAGCTGGAGAAATTGCCTGCTGGTTTGAATCCTATGCCCAGAATACTGTCTCATTTGAAAAGTTTGAGCAGGAACTGGGAAAAGGTGCAGTGAAAAAGCTGGAAAAATTTATTGCGGGGGGATATATCCGGAATATCCAGATAGACAGAGAAGGAAATTATATTATGATCACTGCACCGAACAGACGCGTAAATGAGAAGATCTATATTACAGTTACCTGCCCCAGCTGCGGTGCAAAGAATCAGGTAATAAAAGGTCGTCTGAGCACCTGTGAATATTGCGGACAGCGTCTTACCCCATGACAAAAGACACCTGTCGGATCTGCCCTGTTAAAGATAAAATCCTTGTGCAATATGCTCAATGCATAAAAAGGATATTTTATAAACAAAATTATATAAGTTGCATATAACTAACGCATGCAGCATAACAGAAGTTGTACAAATATCCGTACATCCATAGACGATTGGGATGAAATCATAGAATAAATTTATAAAAATAGCTAATAAAACTGGATAATATGTTCAAATTATGGTACATTTATTGTAGCGGTCAGAGGAAATACTGCGGCCTTTTTGGGGACCGGGATTTTCGAAGGGCTGAACAAATAACAAAGAACTTATTTATTTGGTTTTATTGTTTCTTTCCTGGGAGTGCAGAGAAGGAGGGAACGGATAAGAGCAGATAATCATAAGGATATAATCTTTATAAGGAAGGTGAGCAATTGGAAAACTATACTAAGTACAAGCTGAAAAGCAGTGATGAGCTTGCATCAGTGCTGAACGGCAGGGACAATCTGTTTGTAATCGCCTGTAACAAGTGTTTCAAGGAATTTGAGACCGTTGACGAACCGGATTGCGAGGAATTCCTGAAATTTGCTGCGGAGCAGGGAAAAACCGTCACAGGCAGTGCGAAATTCGATTTTCTGTGCAACAAGATGCACACAGAAAGAAAATTACAGGATCTGCTGCCGGAAGGTACAGAGAATGTAGTTGTGATCTCCTGTGGTCTTGGTATCCAGACTGTTGCAGATCTGACCGGTAAGCCGGTGATCGCAGCAAGTAATACCCTTAACTACAGAGGCCATCACGGCATGGCACTTACCAAAAAGAGCTGTGATGCATGTGCACAGTGCTATCTGAACATTACCGGAGGCGTCTGTCCTATCGTCGACTGTTCCAAGAGTCTTGTGAATGGACAGTGCGGCGGAGCAAAGAACGGGAAATGTGAAGTGGATCCTAACAAGGACTGCGCATGGGAGAAGATCTACCAGAGACTGGCAAAACAGGGTCGTCTGGAAGAGTTCCTGAATCAGCCGGTACAGGTACGTGATTACTCCAAGGTTAACTTTAAGGTGATCAATGATTACGTGAAGTCTATCAGAGAGGATAGACTGAACGGATACTATGGTGGCGTTCATCCGTCAGAGCATAAGGAATTCAGCGAGCATATCGATCTGAAGAAATTCCCGGATCCGAAGACGGTTGTGATCTCCATGTCCCAGCATCTTGGTGCACCTGCCAACCCGATCGTGGAAGTAGGCGACACAGTAAAGGTTGGACAGAAGATCGGAGAAGCTGCCGGATTTATCAGCGCACCGGTACATTCTAGTGTAAGCGGAACCGTAGTTGCTGTTGAGCCACGTATGCATGGTACAAGAGGCAGTGAGGTGATGGCAGTTGTCATCGAATCCGACGGAAAAAATACTCTGCACGAATCCGTACAGCCACATAAAGCCCTGGACGAACTTACACCGGATGAGATCATTGAGATCGTAAAAGAAGCCGGAATCGTTGGTATGGGTGGTGCAGGTTTCCCGACCTGTGTCAAGCTGAAACCTGCAAAACCGGTTGATACCATCCTTCTCAACGGATGTGAGTGTGAGCCATATTTAACAGCAGACCATAAGGTTCTCCTTGAGTTTGCTGATGATATTATTTTCGGTCTGAAAGCGATCCTTAAGACAACAGGTGCTGAGAAGGGCATCATTGTCATCGAGGATAACAAGCAGGATGCGATCGAATTAATGCAGGAAAAAGTTGCCGATATCGGAAATATGGAAGTTTTTGTTGCAAGAACCAAATACCCGCAGGGTGCTGAGAAAACTCTCATCAAGCGTGTCATGGGCAGAAAGGTTCCAAGCGGCGGCCTTCCGGCAGATGTTGGCGTTATCGTAGATAATATCAGTACTGTAAAAGCGATCTCCGATGCGATCCAGAAGGGTATGCCGCTGATCGAGCGTGTTGCAACCGTAACAGGCGAGAAGATCAAGAATCCTGGCAACTTTATCATCAAGATCGGTACCAGCGTAAAAGAGCTGATCGATTACTGCGGTGGATTTACAGATGACGATGTTCTGGTCAAGATGGGCGGACCTATGATGGGATTCCCTCTGAACACTCTGGAGGTACCTATGATGAAGGGCTCCAACGGTATCATCGTCATTGATACAGACGAGACCAAAGAGCAGCCATGTATCAAGTGCGGACGCTGTGTGGACGTATGTCCGATGGAACTTTCTCCTCTGTATTTCGTAAAATATGCGAAAGAAGAGAACTGGCAGGGCATGAAGGACATGAATGTCATGGACTGTGTTGAGTGCAGATGCTGTCAGTATATCTGTTCTTCCAAGATTCCGATCATTAACAGTATCAAAGCCGGAAAAAATGCAGTAAGGGGGATGAAGTGATATGTTGATTACCCAGTTAAAAGCAAAAGAAACTATCGTATCACTGGCAGCCGGAAAGAAAGTTTTTATCATCAACTGCCATGGATGCAAGGAAGTTCGTTTTCCGGAAAAAGAAGCTGTTGAACTTCAGAAGGAGCTTTCCGCTGAAGGAAATGTGACAGGGATCATGACAACGGATTATATCTGTAATCCGGAAAATATGCAGTTACGTCTTCAGAAACACATGGATAAGATCAGAGAAGCGGATCTGGTCCTGGTATTCTCCTGTGGTGTTGGTGTACAGACCATCGCAGAATATCTGGAAGACAAGATGGTATGCGCAGCCTGCGATACATACCCGGTACCTGGTTTCCAGGGTGTAACACCGTTAGAATATAAATGTGACCAGTGTGGTGAGTGTTATCTGAACCTTACCGGCGGGATCTGCCCGATCACAGCATGCTCCAAGAGTCTTGTCAACGGCCAGTGCGGCGGTTCCAAGAATGGTAAATGCGAAGTGGACAGTGATATGGAGTGTGGATGGGAGCGCATCTACAGACGTCTGAAAGAGATCGGACGCCTTGACGCACTGAAATGCCCGACACAGATCCATAATTTCGCTACAGATGATGAAGTGAAATAATAAGCAAAGATTTATTAAGAAGCCAAATTAAATTATGATACGGTTCACCGGAAATATTCCGCAATGTATGCAGCAGAGCAGGTGGACCGTACCCCAAATTTTAAATGATTGGAGCAAATATAATATGAAAATGAAAGAATTATTCGACCGTGGTGAATTTGTAGTTTCTGCAGAAGTAGGACCGCCAAAAGGGATCCATGTAGATGAACTGGTAGAAGAAGCCAAAACTTATCTCAAAGGCGTTCATGCAGTCAATGTAACAGATAACCAGTCTTCGGTTATGCGTCTTGGATCCCTTGCAATGTGTAAAGTTCTCAAAGACGCCGGAATGGATCCGATCTTCCAGCTTGCATGCCGTGACAGAAACCGTATTGCACTGGAGTCTGATCTTTTAAGTGCTGCTATGCTTGGTATTGAGAACATCCTCTGTCTGACAGGTGACCATACGAAGATGGGTGATCATCCGCAGGCAAAACCGGTATTCGATCTTGATTCTGTATCTCTTCTTCATACAGTACAGCTTCTCGAGTCCGGTGTAGATCTTGGAGGAAACCAGCTGGTTGGTGAGCCACCGAAATTCTCCAAGGGTGCCGTTGTATCTCCATGCAGCGATTCCGTTGACGCTCAGCTTGCAAAGATGGAAAGAAAGGTTGCTGCAGGTGCAGACTACTTCCAGACACAGGCTGTATTTGAGCCGGAGAAATTCATCAAATTTATGGAAAAGGCAAAACAGTTCGGAAAACCGGTACAGGTTGGTATCATCATTCCGAAGTCTGCTGGAATGGCTAAGTTCATGAACAACAACGTTGCCGGCATCCATGTTCCGGATGAGATGATCGAGGAGCTGAAAGCTGACAAAGAGAAGACAAAAGCTGGTATCACAGGTGTTGAGATCGCTGCACGTATCATCAAAGAGTGTAAGCCATACTGCCAGGGTGTACATATCATGGCACTTGGATGGGAATCCAAGATCCCGGCACTTCTGGAGCAGGCTGAGATCTGATCAGAACGATTGCTTTATAAAAAATAACCAGAAAAGCTGTCCGGAACCGGATGCAGGAGATGCACACCGACCGGGCAGCTTTTGTGTAAGAAAAAGCTTCTTTATACGGAAAAACTCTTCGGGAAGCCTGCGGGATCCACAGCGGAAGAATTCTAGCTTAAGAGGTAAAGAGACGATGGAAAGTATTATTATCGGGATCGCCGGAGGGTCAGGCTCCGGCAAATCTACATTTACAAACAGACTGAAGAAGCATTTCGGAGACGATGTGGTGGTGATCTATCATGATAATTACTACCGCAGACAGGACGGAATTCCCTTTGAAGAACGTGTGAAGGTGAATTACGATCACCCGGATTCACTGGAAACCGATCTTCTGGTCGAGCATCTCAAAGAACTCAAGGAGGGCAAAACCATCCAATGTCCGGTATACGATTACAGTCAGCACAACCGATCCGACAAAGTGCTGAAGATCGAACCAAGACCGGTCATTCTGGTAGAGGGAATCCTGCTTCTTGCAGATCCCCGTATCCGAGATCTTCTGGATATCAAGGTTTATGTGGAAGCAGATGCAGATGAGAGGATCTTAAGACGTATCTCCAGAGATGTGGAGGAACGTGGACGGGATTTAAACGGAATCATCGATCAGTATCTTACCACAGTAAAACCGATGCATTATCTGTACGTGGAGCCCACACGGGCGAAAGCAGATATTGTGATCAACAGCGGTAAGAATAATGTGGCCTTTGATCTGTTTGTGTCAAAAATCGGGCAGCTGCTGAAAGAACTGAAAAAATAATAAGTAAAATAAAAAGCATGTCATACTCTAGGACAGAGCGGATCAGATTGTATCCGTCTGGCTGTGTATGACATGCTTTTTTGACCGGTTCAGGTGAATATGTCTGTATTCACACGCTCTGTGTAAATTTCTCTACATAATATAAAGCTGCACCAATGGCAGGTGTATACTGCCCGTGGGTGCCGACCAGAATCTGGCTTCTGTCCAGGGTGAATGGTGCGTCTGTGTTGATGTGTTCTAACAGATAATTAATATCTTCTTCTGTAAAATAAGGTGCCAGATATCCGCTGATGATGATCGGTGCATCGATGATCAGGTTCAGATTTTTCATGGCAAAGGCCAGATGGTTCAGATAATCTTCCCAGTGCTCAGCAAGCCGGGGGGATTTTTTTTCGCGGAGCAGAGGGAAAAATTCCTTCACAGGCATCCCGGCAGACTGTTCCAGAGCGTTGGCAGAGCAGTAGGTTTCCAGACAGCCATGGTTTCCGCAGTAACATAAAGGGCCGTCAGGATTGACGCACATATGCTCAAGGGTTCCGCTGTGCATGGAACTTCCCTGATGAATTTGATGATTGGTGATAATGGCACCGCCCAGGTTTCGGTTCAGAAGGAACACGACAGCACTGTCAAGCTCCGGGTGATTCCACAGCTCCAGAAAAGCAGCGGATTTGGAATCATGTTCCAGATGGCAGGGGTAAGGAAGATGCCGGGAAAAATCCTCCAGTTTCATTCCGGTATTGTTCATGATGTTTCCGTAGATCACAGTGGAATTATCCGGAGAAGTGATCCCCTGTGTGGCAATGGAAATACCCAGGATCTTTTCATTCGGATAGTGATTTTCTGCGATGAATTTTCGTACTTTATCGGTCAGCTGTCTGTAATATTCTTCTGTGTTGGAATAGGGAAGAGCAATGGTTTCTGTATAAAAGGCATTTCCATATAAGTCGATTGCTGTGATATGGAACATGTTTTTCAGGATCCCGATTCCAATGGAAATCCGGAAATCCGAGACGATCTGGATGGCCTGGGCCTTTCGACCACCTGTGGAATCAAAATATCCGTTTCTGTCAATAAGCCCTTCTTTTTCCAGCAGGTTCAGGTTCTGGCTTACGGTGGAAAGCCCCATCTGAAGATCCTGGACGATCTGCATTTTGGAAGTCTGGTGTGTTTTGTATATATATTGGTAAACCTTGGAGCGGTTTATTTTTTTTAAATTGATGGTGGTTAATCCTTTTTCACTCATGAGATTCTCCTGATAAAAGTAATTATAGATATGTTTAAGTCGTGACATGCTCCCACCACTTAAATCTTACGATTTTGAAGTGGGGGCTTCCTGCTC
>OGTB01002431.1_pt1 | contig 10565 bp, 8 predicted proteins | sample 1553611 | NCBI WGS metagenome assembly OGTB01 (sample SAMEA2580032, study PRJEB22360) | human gut metagenome | biome: human gut; feature: human-associated habitat; material: faeces | place: Denmark | collected 2008/2010 | reverse complement strand
GGCGACGATGCGCTTTTGGCTTAGCATCTGCCGCACCCCGCTCGCCGTATCGGCACTTAGAATTATGCGGTATTGCCATAACCATTATACAGGCCCGCTCCCGCGCCTGACAATGGGCAGCTGGGGGAAAATGTGCCGCAGGGCAAAGTTTTTCGGTTTTGTGCTGCTAACTGGCCGAACAGCCGCCGGGTGTGCTATAATAAACCATGAATAAAAACCGCCGCCCCGGCGGAAAGGAGAACTCAATGAAAGATTCCATCAAAGCTCTACGCGAGCTGGAGAAAAGACTGTATGCCTACCAGTACGCAATGGCCGTTGCCGATTATGACAGTGAGACGGTAGCCCCGCCGGAAAGCAGCGCGGGCCGCGCCGAAGCCATGGAGGTGCTGAGCCGCGCCTACTTTGACCAGCTGGTCAGCGCTGACACCGCCGCCCTGCTGCAGCGCGCTGCCGCTGATGCCGAAACCGAACAGGAAAAGGCAGAAGTGCGGGAGTTGCAGCGCAGCTATGACGAGATTGGCAAGATCCCGGCAGAAGAGTACGCCGCGTTCACCAAGCTGACGCAGGAAAGCATGCCCGCATGGGGCAAGGCAAAGCGCGGCAATGACTTTGCCAGTTTTGCCCCGTATCTGGAAAAAATTGTGGAATCCCTGCGCGCGCAGGCCCACTATTTTGCCCCTGACCGCGACCCGTATGAAGTCTGGCTGGACCGCTATGAACACGGCCTGACCATTGCCCAGTGCGATACTTTCTTTGCCGCCCTGCGCGAGACCATTGTGCCGCTGCTGGCTGCCATAAAAGAGCGCGGCAGCGCCATCCGCACCGACTTTTTGTATCAGGATTGGCCCATTGAGCAGCAGCGCAAGCTTTCCAAAAAGATCATGGAAGTGTGGGGGCTGGACCCGGACCACTGCGTATTGGGCGAAACGGAACACCCCTTTACCTCCGGCTTCTGGCACGGCGATGTGCGCATTACCACCCATTATATGCCGCAGGATATGTTCTCCAACCTGTACAGCGTGGCGCACGAGGGCGGCCATGCCCTGTATGAGCTGAACGTTGACCCAAAGTATGATTATACCATCCTGGCGGGCGGCGCAACCACCGGCCTGCACGAAAGCCAGAGCCGCCTGTTTGAAAACTATGTGGGCCGCAGCCGCGCGTTCATCCACTATTTGTATCCCACTTTGCTGGAGCTGTTCCCCCAGCAGCTGAACGGCGTGACTGAGGAAGAAATCTACCGCGCCGTCAACCGCGCCGAGCCGAGCCTGATCCGCACCGAGGCGGACGAGCTGACCTACTCTTTGCACATTATGGTGCGGTATGAGCTGGAAAAGGCCCTGATGCAGGGCACCCTGACCGTGGCCGACCTGCCCGCCGCCTGGAACGCCAAGTATAAGGAATACCTTGGCGTGGATGTGCCGGACGATACCCACGGCTGTTTGCAGGATATCCACTGGGCAATGGGTGATATGGGCTACTTCCCCAGCTATGCGCTGGGCAGTGCTTACAGCGCACAGGCGGTGGATGACCTGCGCAAAACCATGGACCTGGACGCCCAGTGGGCCGAAGGCAACATGCAGCCGCTGAAAGACGCTCTGCGCAGCCGCGTGTGGCAGCATGGCCGCGCCAAGGAACCGCAGTGGCTGGTGCAAAGCCTGTGCGGCGGCGCATTTGATGCCGCCCACTACACCAACTACCTGAAAAACAAATATACCGAGCTGTACGGCCTGTAAGAACAGCCGGTAAAAATAAAACAAAGCGGGCGCGCCGTCTACTGTAGGACGGTGCGCCCGCTTTGCGATATAAGTTGGAAAGAAGAGGTGCGATTTATTTTACGGTGTCGTCCGGTTTGGCGGGCTCTGTTGGCTGCGTCTGGGCGGCAGCCTTTGCAGCGAGCTTAGCCTGCTTTTTCTCCGCCCGGCGGGCCTTGCGGCGCTTGAGGGCGGGCCGTGCCACCAGCAGGATGGCAAGCACGATCAGTACCACCGGCCACAGGTAAACCACCACCAGGATGAGATCTTCGGCCCCATCCACAAAGCCGCGCCAGCCGCTGGTAACGGCTTCCACAAACTTTTCGCCAAAGGTGGTGGCGGTGGGGGTCAGAACCCGCACTTCCTGCAGGGAAATATCCACGGTGGAATAGCGCACCTGGTTATCCATCAGCCGCATCTGGCCGGTGTAGCTTTCCAGCTGATACTGCACATCCGAAAGCTGGCTTTCAATTTCCAGCAGGTCGGCGGTGGTTTCAGCTTTGTCGGCCAGGGCGTTCAGCCGGTCACGCTGGTCGTTCAGGGCTTTCAGGCGGGCTTCCACATCTACATACTCAGCAGTAATGTCCTGCGCACTCTCGTTCAGCGAGGTCACGTTCCCGGCTTCCCCGGCGGCGGTCAAAAAGCTGCGGTAGTTTTCGGCGGGGATGCGCGCGGTGTAATAAGTATAGCGGCTGCCGGAATCCTTGCTGCCGCCCTGGTCAGTGCTTTCCAGGTAGCCGTTCGCGGCGGTTACGGCCTCCTGCAAGGCGGCGCGGGTGGTATCATAGTCGGTGGTTTCCATCCGCACGCTGGCGTTATACACGATCTTGCGGCTGCTTTCCACCGTGGAAGGATCTAGCATCGAGCTGGTCAGATCGTCTGAAGAAAAACTGCTGCTTTCCCCGGCTGCGGCGCTTTCGGCGCTGTAATATTCATAGTCTCCGGCATCCTGGCTGCTAAGGGCGGCGGTATCGTTAGAAACAGCGGCGGAGTAGGTGCTGCGGCTGGTGGAACCGCAGGCAGCAAGGCTGAGCGCCAGCGCGGCGGATGCGGCAAGGCTGGCAAAGCGGGATAGTGTTGTATGTTTCATAGGGCACGCTCCTTATTGTGTTGTGTGGTAAGGGGTAAGCCAAAAGCAATATCTGCTTCCTTTACCAGTATAACACGGAAGTGGCACCGGAATGTTACAGCTTGATGTCAAAAAAGCGGGGTGCGCCGCAAAACCGGCACACCCCACAAAAATAATTCTAATTATTCAGCTTTTTGACCAAGAACCTTGATGTCGTCATTGTCCGCAAAGGCAACAGCGTTGTAACCAGCGGCTTCCAATGTGCCGAACTGCTTGCCCAGCTTTTTGGCCTGGGGCAGAACCGTCACATCATAGGCTGCGCGCAGGGCATCGGCCTTGGCCAGCACGGCGGCGAAATCGGCATCCTTCAGATACAGCAGGGCCAGCTTCTGCTTGGCACCGGGGATCTGGTAATCCTGCTCCAGCAGAATGCCGCAGACGCGCTCGAACCCGATGGAGAAGCCAACGGCGGGGGCCCCCGGGCCCAAGAACGTGCCAGTTCCTGCGCCGCTGGTTGGAACTTCCCAACCATATTGTCGTAGCGGCCGCCGCCTGCAACAGCGCCGCTGAACTGCGGGCAGGTCACTTCAAACACCATGCCGGTATAGTATCCCTGGCCGCGCACCAGGCTGGGGGCATAGGCAATGCCGTAACGGCCGTTGGCAATCTTTTCGGCGGTGGCGATGACATAGCGCAGGTCGGCGGTCAGGGTCTCGTCCCCAACGCGGGCGGTCACGGCGTCCAGGCTGAAATCCCCGGCGCGCAGGAACTCATCCAGCGCTTCCACAGCGGCGGCGTCAAACTCTTTTTCCAGCAGCTCTTTCTTTACGCCGTCTGCACCGATCTTATCCAGCTTGTCAAAGCTGATGCAGACGGAATCCAGCTGGTCAGCGGCAAAGCCCATCTTTTCCAGCATGGCGCGCAGGATGCGGCGGTCGTTGATGTTGACAGTGAAATCTTTGAAACCGATGCGCAGCAGAGCGCGAGTGGTCACATCGATCAGCTCCACCTCGGCATTGGGGGAAGAATCGCCCAGAATGTCGATATCACACTGCACAAACTCGCGCAGGCGGCCCTTCTGCGGGCGCTCGGCACGGTAAACGCGGTCGGTCTGAATCACCTTGAAGGGGTTGGGCAGCTCGTTGCGGTTGGCAGCGTAGTAACGGGAAAGCGGCAGGGTCAGGTCATAGCGCAGGCCCATATCGGAAAGCTGCTTTTCATCGCCGGAGCGCAGGGCAGCGGCCAGCTTTTCACCGCGCTTGAGAACCTTGAAGATCAGGTTCAGGTTGTCGCCGCCATCGGATTTGTCCAGGTTTTCCATATCCTCCAGGATGGGGGTGGAAATACGCTGGAACCCGGCGGCACGGTAAGTATCCAAAATTTGACCCTGAATGTAATCACGCAATGCCTGTTCGCGCGGCAAAAGGTCGCGCATGCCCTTCAACGGCTGTGTTTTCATGGTTGTTCCTCCCTATTATCTGCGCGGGCCGCTGCCCGCGGAAAGATCAAAAGATATACCTCTTTATCATATCTGTCCCGGCGTTTTTTGTCAACAAAAACGGGGCATACTGAAGCTGTATCAAACTGTGTGGAACTGGAAGGATAAGGAGGAAGAACACCATGCCAAAACAAAACGGCAACCCCAAAATTCTGGCTGCCGGTGCCGCCGTGCAGCTGCTGACCGGCATTCCGGCGGCGTGGGGCGTGTTCCAAAAGCCGGTCATGGCGCAGTATGGCTTTTCCCGCGGGCAGGCCATGCTCAGCTTTGCCATTCTGGTGGCAGGGTATGGCATCGGCTGCGCCATCGGCGGTTTTGTGCAGGATCAGCACGGCCCGCGCTATGCGGCCCTGTGGGGTACTGCGCTGCTGGGCGGCGGCAGCATGGGGGCAGCGCTGGTGCCGCAGGGCAATGCGGCGTTGTTCTTTTTGGTGTACAGCATCCCGGCGGGGGTAGGCAGCGCCTTTTTGGCCCCGGCGGTGCTGGCCTGCGCCCAAAAGTGGTATGCCAGCCGCAAAGGGCTGGCAACGGGGGTCAGCGGTGCGGCTATGGGGCTTTCCGGTGCGTTTTTAACCGTTTTTGTGGGTTTTGTGGAAAACCGCTGGGGGATGCGTGTCTGTTTTGCCGCGCTCGGTGTGGTGGTGCTGGCGGTGTGCGGGGCATCCGCCGCCGTGCTGCAAAATCCACCCCAGCCCGCCGGCCAGCCAAACGCAAAAGCGGCAAACGACCTGCCGCCCCACCAGATGGTGCGCACCACGCAGTACCGCCTGTGTGTTGCTGGGGTGGCGCTGGCAGCCCCGCCCATGCTGCTGTTCAGCCCGGAGATCCTGACCATTGCAGCGGACCGCGGCTTGCCGGAGCAGTGGGCACCCCTGTGCGTGGCGGTGGGCAGTGCGGCCAGCGCAGCAGGGCGGTTGCTTTGCCCCGCTGCCAGTGACCACTGGGGCCGCAAACCAGTTTTGTACGGGGTGTATGCGGCCCTGGCGGCGGGCAGCATCGGGTTTGCCTTTGCGCAGGGGTGGTGGGTGCTGGCGGCTTACTGTGTGCTGACCTGCTTTTACTCCGGCGGCGCGGCGGTGCAGCCCGCCTTAAATACGGACCTGTTCGGCCTTGCCCATGCGGGGGTCAACTATGGCTTGATCGCCCTTGGCATGAGCGCCGGCAGCCTGCTGAGTTATGCGGGCAGCCAGCTGCTGGATCTGCCTGCCCGGCATATGCTGGCGGTAGCCAGCGCCGTGGCGGGCGGGATATGTTTCCTATTTGTAAAACCTGTAGCAACGGTTGAAAAGCAGCAGGGGAACGGGTAAAATAATACAATACAGTTACCCGCACGCCGCAAAGCCTGCGGGAAAAAGACCCGGAGGTAATTTGAACCATGCGTTCTGACCAACAGCAAGCGATCAACCGCTTGGCGGGCACCTCGGCAACCGCTTTTTTGTGCGCAGTGCTGTGCGTGTACCCGCTGTACATTGATAAATTTTCCAACCTTGGTGTGACCAAGTTCACCGGCTGTTTTACCCTGTTTCTCTTGTTCCTGCTCTGGCTGGTGGCCTGTACGGCCATTGGGGCCCGTGCGCTCCGCCCGCGCAACGCCAACGCCGGACGAGATGTAACCCTGTGGGGTGTGCTGGCCTTTGCAGGCACTAGCCTGATTTCCACCTTTACATCGCTTTCGCCCACGGCGTCCACCTGGGGGCTGGGGGGCTATTACGGCGGGCTGATGCTGGTGCTGTTTACCGCTGCCGGGTACTGGGCTGTGCGCAGCTACCTGGACCTTGAAAACCTGGATTTTGTTTTCTGGGTGCTGGGCATTACCACAAGCATTGTGGCAGTTTTGTATGTGCTCAACATCTTTAACATTGACCTTATCGGCGCGTATGCAGACACCGCCGTGGTGGAGCGCGCACAGTTTTTCTCAACCCTGGGGCAGAAGGACTTTAACGGCTGCTTTTTCTCGGTAGCGCTGCCCATTATGTTTTACCAGTTCCTGAACGCCAAAGATACCAGAACCGCTGTCTGGACCGGCATTCCGGCAGCGTTTGGCGCATTGGCGCTGGCCGTTGTGGATTCAGAGGCGCTTGCCCTGGGCATCGGCGCGGCGGTGATGGTGCTGGTCTGCCATAAAAACTTTACCACCCGCCACCTGCGCCGTGCGGCGCTCATCAGTGCGGCGTTCTTCGGCTGGGCTGCCTGGATGCATTACATGCGTGCCAGCGTTTACACCCAGGGCGGCACCGCCCTGCTGGCCAAACTGGGCGCGTGGCAGGTGGCACTGCCCTGCATGGCGGCAAGCCTGCTGCTGTGGCTGGTGCTGTTTGTGCTGGCCCGCAAAGGCATTGCAGCGCAGGCCCCACTGTACCTGCCGGGGCGGGTCATCACCATTGCTGTGCTGGCGGTGGGGGCGTTGGCCTTTGTGCTGGCCAATGCAATGCCAAACCTGCCCCTGCCGGAAAGCCTGCATAACCTGCTGGTGTTCAACGATGACTGGGGTACCTACCGCGGCGTGGCCTGGCGCGCTGCGTTTGGCACCTGGGCGGACGGCAGCCTGCTGCGCAAGATTGTGGGCATTGGCCCCGGCATGATGCATACCGCCGTGGCCGCCTGGGCGGGCGACGCCATGACAGCCCGCATGGCGACGTTCTATGCCGCGCATAACGAATATCTGGAACAGCTGCTGACGACCGGCATTCTTGGCTTGGCCGCCTGGCTGCTGCTGGTGGCGGCCCACCTGCGGCGCGGGGAACGGAGCTGGAACACTCCCGGCGTGGCCCCAGTCATGCTGGCGCTGTGCAGCTATCTGGCACAGGCGGTGGTATCCATCCGGGTATCCATGGTGTTTCCGCTGGTTATGCTGCTGTTCGGTGCGCTGGCGGCCCTGACGGCCCCGGAGCTGCCGCAGCCCGCCGCCCCCGCGCCCCGCGGCAAAAAGCAGCAAAAGCCGGAACCGCTACCGCCTAAGAACGCCTGGTATTTTGCCAAAACCGTGCTGGCTGCTGTGTTGTGCATGGCAGCGGCAAGCGGCATTGCGCCGCTGCTGTTCGGCTTTCTGATAGGATAAAGCAAAGGAGGGGGGCACTGTGGCTGTGCTGCGCTCCTGCACCCCGCTTTCGTTTCCAATCTGCCGATTGGAATAGATTTTAGAATTCTTTTGACTGGTGAAAACGCCGCCCCGCAGGCAAAACGGGACGGCGTTTTGCTGAATATGCAGAAAATGGCAAGAAAAATTTATCAAAAACAGACGGTTAGAAAAGACTAACATCTTGAAAAAAGGCCACTACCCTCGTATAATAAAATTAGCTGTGAAAAGCTTGACAATGGACGGCCGGAACGCACAGCCCCCGCGCAGGCTTGCTGATGTTTGTGCGGTGCAAATGGCACCGGCTTCCGACAATAATGCAAAGGAGAGAATATTATGATCGAATACTCCGCACAGGTCAACAATATGTGCCCGATCACGAAGGGTCCGAAGCATGGTCCCGCTCCCATCCCTGAAGAGGGCGAATGGGTCAAGGCCTATAAAATTGAGGACATCAGCGGCTATACCCACGGTGTGGGCTGGTGCGCACCCCAGCAGGGTACCTGCAAGCTGAGCCTGAACATCAAGAACGGCATCATTGAGGAAGCTTTGGTTGAAACCATCGGCTGCTCCGGCATGACCCATTCTGCTGCTATGGCTGGCGAGATCCTGCCCGGCAAGACCATCCTGGAAGCACTGAACACCGACCTCGTCTGCGACGCTATCAACGTTGCAATGCGTGAGCTGTTCCTGCAGATCGTTTACGGCCGCAGCCAGACCGCTTTCTCTGAAAACGGCCTGCCTGTCGGCGCTGGTCTGGATGACCTGGGCAAGGGCCTGCGTTCCATGACCGGTACCATCTTCTCCACCAAGGCCAAGGGCGTTCGCTACCTGGAGCTGACCGAGGGCTACATCCTCAAGACTGCTCTGGATAAAGACAACCAGGTCATCGGCTATCAGTTCGTCCGTCTGGGCAAAATGCTGGAAGCAATCCGCCATGGCATGGACCCGAAGGAAGCTTACGAGAAGAACATCGGCACTTACGGCCGCTTCTCTGCTGAGCAGGGCGCTGTCAAGTACATCGACCCGCGTGAAGAATAAGAGAGGGAGGAACATAGATTATGGCAACTTTTGAATCCCAGAATCGCCGTATGCCCAAGATCGAGGCCTGCCTGAAGGCCAACGGTCTGGAGAGCCTCGACGCCTGCAACGAGATGCTGCTGGCCAAGGGCATCGACTGCGATAAGATCATCCGCGGCATCCAGCCCATCTGCTTCGATAACGCCGTCTGGGCTTACACCCTGGGCACTGCCATTGCTGTCAAGCGCGGCCTGAAGAGCGCTGCTGACTGCGCTGCTGCCATCGGCGAAGGCCTGGAAGCTTTCACCATCCCCGGCTCTGTTGCTGAACAGCGTAAGGTTGGCCTGGGCCACGGCAACCTGGGTGCCATGCTGCTGCATGAGGACACCCATTGCTTCGCTTTCCTGGCTGGCCACGAATCCTTTGCTGCTGCTGAAGGCGCAATCGGCATTGCCCGTACCGCCAACAAGGTCCGCAAGGAACCCCTGCGTGTTATCCTGAACGGCCTGGGCAAGGATGCTGCCCAGATCATCAGCCGTATCAACGGTTTCACCTATGTCAAGACCGATTACGACTTCAAGACCGGCGAACTGAAGGTTGTTGAGACCATCCCGTACTCTGACGGCGAGCGCGCTGCTGTTAAGTGCTACGGCGCTAACGACGTTCTGGAAGGCGTTGCTATCATGAAGGCTGAGGGTGTTGAAGTTTCCATCACCGGTAACTCCACCAACCCGACCCGTTTCCAGCACCTGGTTGCAGGCACCTACAAGAAGTGGGCCCTGGAAAACGGCAAGAAGTACTTCTCCGTTGCTTCCGGCGGCGGCACGGGCCGTACCCTGCACCCGGATAACGTGGCAGCTGGCCCGGCTTCTTACGGCCTGACCGACTCCATGGGCCGTATGCACGGTGATGCCCAGTTCGCTGGCTCCTCCTCCGTCCCGGCTCACGTCGAGATGATGGGTCTGATCGGTGCCGGCAACAACCCGATGGTCGGTATGACCGTCGCCTGCGCTGTTGCTGCTTCCCAGGCCAACGCTTGATTTGAACTGAATCATTAGGCTTTTCGCCGCCCGCTCCGCCATGGAGCGGGCGGTTTTTTGTGTGCGGCAAAGCAGCGCCTTTTTTGCCTTTTCCCTTGCTTTACGTCACATCTTGCTCTATAATAAAATGGAGTATATGTAAATTTTAGTTGGGAGTAGTTACAAATGCCCAAAATCGACATCGACAATTACATAGAGCAGAGCGGCATGCGCAAGGCGCGCTTTGGCGGCTATGAGCCGGAGGACGTGCATCAGGCCATGGAGGACCTCTGCGCCGATTATGAGCAGCACCTGACCGCCATGACGTCGGAGCTGCGCACGCTCCGGCAGGAGAACGACGCCCTGCGCCGCCACGCCCAGGGACTGGTCATGCAGAACCAGACCCTCTCGACCCAGAACGCCACGCTGGCCGGGCAGGTGGATAAGCTGCAAAGCTACCGCGCCAATCTCGAAACGCAGTTCTCCACCGTGAAGGAGCGCAGCCATTCGCTGACGAACCAGGTCGATATGCTGCGCCTGAAAAACAGTGACCTGACGCGGGAAAATAAGGAGCTGACCGAGCGCTGCGAGGAGGCAAACTCCGCGCTGCGCGTCAAGGGCCGCGCCCATGACCAGGCCCGCCAGCAGGTCATCGCGGACCGTGATAAGGTCATTGCCGACGCCGAGGCCGAGGCTGCGCGCATCCGCCAGCAGGCCCGGGACGACGCGGACCAGATTTTGAAGGACACGAACCTCAAAGCCGAAGCCATCGACCAGCTTGCGCGTGAGCAGGCCATTGCCCAGGCCCGCAAGATGGTGCAGTCCGCCACCGACGAAACGCGCGAGATCCAGAACGCCCACCGTCTGCGGCTGCAGGATCTAAAGAGCCGCATCTCGGAGATGGAAAAGACCCGCGGCGAGATGATGGACTATCTGGCAAAAATGATTGAGGAACTGCAAAAAACGCAGGAGTACGCCAGCCAGAACGCCCCGCTGGTCCCCCATAAGGAGGAGCTGGCCGAGGCGGATGCCGAACCGCGGCTGGATCTGTCGGCCAACAAGGTCGATGCAGCGGCATCTGCGCTGCGCGGCAGCGAGGAAGCCCCCGCGGAGGAGCCGCCTGCCCCGG
>OGTB01002426.1_pt1 | contig 10588 bp, 6 predicted proteins | sample 1553611 | NCBI WGS metagenome assembly OGTB01 (sample SAMEA2580032, study PRJEB22360) | human gut metagenome | biome: human gut; feature: human-associated habitat; material: faeces | place: Denmark | collected 2008/2010 | reverse complement strand
TGGCCAGAAAGTGGATGGGGGCTGGCGGTGATGATATTATCCGCCTGGCTGATTGCCGCGAGCATCATTGACCTCGATAACCAATGGCTGCCCGATGTTTTTACTCAGGGCGTATTGTGGACCGGGCTGATTGCGGCATGGGCGCAACAGAGTCCGTTAACGCTACAAGACGCAGTTACCGGCGTACTGGTGGGATTTATCACTTTTTACTCCCTGCGCTGGATAGCCGGAATAGTTCTGCGTAAAGAAGCATTAGGCATGGGCGATGTATTACTCTTCGCCGCTTTAGGTGGCTGGGTGGGGGCGTTATCACTGCCCAACGTTGCTTTAATCGCCTCATGCTGCGGCCTGATATATGCCGTTATTACAAAAAGAGGATCAACCACACTGCCTTTTGGACCGTGTTTAAGTCTGGGCGGTATAGCAACACTTTATCTACAGGCATTGTTTTAATGATAACAACGTCATTATCAAAGTGACATTTTAACTCTTATTAATAACCTTAGAGATTATTTACCATGTCGATAAAACAAATGCCAGGGAGGGTATTAATATCGCTATTGTTGAGCGTTACAGGATTATTAAGTGGCTGTGCCAGCCATAATGAAAATGCCAGTTTACTGGCGAAAAAACAGGCGCAAAATATCAGCCAAAACCTGCCGATTAAATCTGCGGGATATACCTTAGTGCTGGCGCAAAGTAGCGGCACGACGGTAAAAATGACCATTATCAGCGAAGCGGGTGCTCAGACCACGCAGACGCCTGATGCCTTTTTAACCAGCTATCAACGACAAATGTGCGCTGACCCGACGGTGAAATTAATGATAACCGAGGGAATTAATTACAGCATAATGATTAATGATACACGTACAGGTAACCAGTATCAGCGGAAACTGGATCGTACCACCTGTGGAATAGTCAAAGCATAACGTCGGGTAGATATAAATTGGCGCGGGTTGTTTTTCGTGACGCACGAATTTATCTCATTCAATGGCTGACAAAAATTCGTCACACTCTTAACCAGAGACAATCTCTTAATACAGACAAAGAGCATCTGCGAAAAATTGTACGCGCGATGTTCTGGCTGATGCTGCTTATTATTTCTGCAAAAGTGGCGCATTCACTCTGGCGCTATTTCTCCTTTTCTGCGGAATATACGGCGGTTTCCCCATCGGCGAATAAACCGCCCCGTGCAGATGCAAAAACGTTCGATAAAAATGACGTGCAATTAATCAGCCAGCAAAACTGGTTTGGCAAATATCAGCCCGTCGCCGCACCGGTAAAACAACCTGAACCTGTGCCTGTGGCAGAAACACGTCTTAATGTGATGCTGCGCGGGATCGCCTTTGGTGCCAGACCTGGCGCGGTTATTGAAGAAGGTGGCAAACAGCAGGTCTATTTGCAGGGGGAACGGCTTGGTTCTCACAACGCGGTGATTGAGGAAATCAACCGCGACCATGTGATGCTGCGCTATCAGGGAAAAATAGAGCGCCTGAGCCTGGCTGAAGAGGAGCGTTCCACCGTTGCCGTGACCAACAAAAAAGCTGTCAGTGACGAAGCAAAGCAAGCTGTTGCTGAACCTGCTGTCAGTGCGCCAGTTGAGATCCCGACTGCCGTGCGTCAGGCACTGGCGAAAGATCCGCAGAAAATTTTTAACTATATCCAGCTTACGCCTGTGCGTAAGGAGGGGATTGTCGGTTATGCAGTGAAGCCGGGGGCAGATCGTTCTCTGTTCGATGTCAGCGGTTTCAGGGAAGGCGATATCGCCATTGCGCTAAATCAGCAGGATTTCACTGATCCACGAGCAATGATTGCTCTGATGCGGCAGTTACCTTCAATGGATTCCATTCAACTTACGGTTTTACGCAAGGGTGCGCGCCACGACATTTCCATCGCGCTGCGCTAACCGCATTTAATCCAGGAGAATCATTCATCGTGTTTTGGCGTGATATTACGTTGTCGGTCTGGCGTAAGAAGACAACTGGCCTCAAAACAAAAAAGCGTTTACTGCCGCTGGTGCTGGCAGCGGCATTATGCAGTTCACCGGTCTGGGCGGAAGAAGCCACTTTCACCGCCAATTTTAAAGATACCGACCTGAAATCGTTCATCGAAACCGTCGGCGCTAACCTTAATAAAACCATCATTATGGGGCCGGGCGTACAGGGGAAAGTGAGTATTCGTACCATGACTCCGCTCAATGAACGCCAGTATTACCAGCTATTCCTTAACCTGCTGGAAGCACAGGGGTATGCCGTCGTACCGATGGAAAACGACGTGCTGAAGGTGGTGAAATCCAGCGCCGCGAAAGTCGAGCCACTGCCGTTGGTCGGTGAAGGCAGCGACAACTACGCGGGCGATGAAATGGTCACCAAAGTAGTGCCGGTACGTAATGTGTCGGTCCGCGAACTGGCACCGATTTTGCGCCAGATGATCGACAGCGCAGGCTCAGGCAACGTTGTTAATTACGATCCCTCCAACGTAATTATGCTCACCGGACGCGCCTCCGTCGTGGAGCGGCTGACAGAAGTGATCCAGCGCGTGGATCACGCGGGTAATCGCACTGAAGAGGTGATCCCGCTGGATAACGCCTCGGCTTCGGAAATCGCCCGCGTGCTGGAAAGCCTGACCAAAAACAGCGGCGAGACCCAGCCAGCAACGCTGAAATCTCAAATTGTCGCCGATGAACGCACCAACAGTGTGATTGTCAGTGGTGACCCGGCCACGCGGGACAAAATGCGCCGTCTGATCCGTCGCCTGGACTCAGAAATGGAGCGCAGCGGCAACAGCCAGGTTTTCTATCTCAAATACAGCAAAGCCGAAGATCTGGTCGATGTACTGAAGCAGGTCAGCGGCACGCTCACGGCGGCTAAAGAAGAGGCGGAAGGCACGGTCGGTAGCGGGCGTGAGGTTGTCTCCATCGCCGCCAGCAAACACAGTAATGCCCTGATTGTTACCGCGCCGCAGGACATCATGCAGTCGCTGCAAAGCGTGATTGAACAACTGGATATTCGCCGTGCTCAGGTGCATGTCGAGGCGTTGATCGTGGAAGTTGCTGAAGGCAGCAATATCAACTTCGGCGTGCAGTGGGCGTCGAAAGATGCCGGATTAATGCAGTTTGCTAACGGTACGCAGATCCCTATCGGTACGCTGGGCGCAGCGATTTCTCAGGCGAAACCGCAGAAAGGCTCGACGGTGATCAGTGAAAACGGCGCTACCACCATTAATCCGGATACCAACGGCGATCTCTCCACGCTCGCCCAGCTTCTTTCCGGCTTCAGTGGTACGGCGGTTGGCGTGGTGAAAGGCGACTGGATGGCACTGGTACAGGCGGTCAAAAACGACTCCAGCTCGAACGTGCTCTCCACGCCGAGCATCACCACGCTGGACAACCAGGAAGCCTTCTTCATGGTGGGCCAGGACGTTCCGGTATTAACTGGATCTACCGTTGGCTCCAATAACAGCAATCCTTTCAACACCGTAGAGAGGAAAAAAGTCGGCATCATGCTGAAAGTTACGCCGCAGATTAACGAAGGTAACGCGGTACAGATGGTGATTGAGCAGGAAGTGTCGAAGGTGGAAGGACAGACCAGCCTCGATGTGGTGTTTGGCGAGCGCAAACTGAAGACTACCGTGCTGGCTAACGATGGTGAGTTGATTGTGCTTGGCGGTCTGATGGACGACCAGGCGGGAGAAAGCGTGGCGAAAGTGCCGTTGTTGGGCGATATCCCGTTGATTGGCAACCTGTTTAAGTCCACGGCAGATAAAAAAGAAAAACGTAATCTGATGGTGTTTATCCGCCCGACCATTCTGCGTGACGGTATGGCGGCAGACGGCGTTTCGCAGCGCAAATATAACTATATGCGCGCCGAGCAGATCTATCGCGATGAGCAAGGCTTAAGCCTGATGCCGAACACTGCGCAGCCGGTACTACCAGCGCAAAACCAGGCCTTACCGCCGGAAGTTCGCGCGTTCCTCAATGCCGGGAGAACGCGTTAATGGTGCCTGTAGCACAGGAAACCTCCGCTAACACCGTGCGTCTGCCCTACAGTTTCAGCCGCCGGTTTAGCCTGGTGGCATGGTGCGAAGCGTCGCTGGAGATCCTCCATGTTCATCCGTTGTCGCTCTCTGTTTTGCAGGAGCTGCAACGGGGGCTGAACGCGCCCTTTACGCTGCGGCAAATCGACGAGGCCGAATTTGAACAGCGGCTGAATGCGGTCTGGCAGCGGGACTCTTCCGAAGCTCGCCAGTTGATGGAAGATCTCGGTTCCGCCGAGGACTTCTTTACCCTCGCAGAAGAGCTGCCAGAAACGGAAGATTTGCTGGAAAGTGACGACGATGCGCCGATCATCAAACTGATCAACGCCATGCTGGCAGAGGCGATTAAAGAAGGCGCTTCGGATATCCACATCGAGACGTTTGAAAAGAGTCTGGTGATCCGTTTTCGCGTTGACGGCACATTACATGAAATGCTGCGCCCGGGGCGCAAACTGGCCTCGCTGCTGGTATCGCGTATCAAGGTGATGGCGCGGCTGGATATTGCCGAAAAGCGCGTACCGCAGGATGGACGTATTGCGCTGCTGCTGGGCGGTCGGGCGATTGACGTGCGTGTCTCCACCATGCCTTCTGCCTGGGGCGAGCGCGTGGTGCTGCGACTGCTGGACAAAAACCAGGCCCGCCTGACGCTGGAACGTCTGGGGTTGAGTCAGCAACTGACCGTGCAGTTGCGCCAGCTGTTACACAAACCGCACGGCATCTTTCTGGTGACGGGGCCGACGGGTTCTGGCAAAAGCACCACGCTGTACGCCGGATTGCAGGAGCTGAACAACCATTCGCGTAACATTCTCACGGTTGAAGACCCCATCGAATACATGATTGAAGGGATCGGTCAGACGCAGGTCAACACCCGCGTCGGCATGACCTTCGCCCGTGGCCTGCGCGCGATTTTGCGTCAGGACCCGGATGTGGTGATGGTCGGTGAAATCCGCGATACCGAAACCGCAGAAATTGCCGTCCAGGCATCGCTTACAGGGCACCTGGTACTTTCCACGCTGCATACCAACACGGCGGTGGGGGCGATCACGCGTTTGCAGGATATGGGCGTGGAGCCTTTCCTGCTCTCTTCCAGTCTGACGGGCGTGATGGCGCAGCGGCTGGTTCGCACGCTGTGTCCCGACTGCCGCCAGGCCCTGCCTGCCACTGACGAAGAAAAACGCCTGCTGGGAATTACCGACGCCCGTACTGTCACGCTGTACCATCCACAGGGCTGTCCCGCCTGTAATCACAAAGGTTTTCGCGGACGTACTGCCATCCATGAGCTGATCGTGGTGGATGCCACATTGCGTGATTTGATCCACCGTCAGGCCGGGGAACTGGAGCTGGAACGTTATGTCCGGCAACACTCTGCGGGTATCCGCAGCAACGGCATTGAGAAAGTGCTCGCCGGAGAAACCTCTCTCGATGAAGTTCTGCGGGTAACCATGGAGGCGTAATGGCACTGTTTTACTATCAGGCGCTGGAGCGTAATGGTCGCAAAACCAAAGGCATGATTGAGGCAGATTCCGCGCGTCATGCCCGCCAGTTGTTACGCGGTAAAGAGCTTATTCCCGTGCACATTGAAGCCAGGATGAATGCTTCGGCAGGGGGAATGTTGCAGCGTCGGCGGCACGCACATCGTCGCGTGGCGGCGGCAGATCTGGCGCTGTTCACGCGCCAACTGGCAACGCTGGTGCAGGCAGCAATGCCGCTGGAAACCTGCTTACAGGCGGTCAGTGAGCAAAGCGAAAAACTGCATGTAAAAAGCCTCGGAATGGCGCTGCGCAGCCGGATTCAGGAAGGTTACACCCTGTCGGACAGCCTGCGCGAACATCCCCGCGTCTTTGATTCTCTGTTTTGTTCGATGGTCGCTGCCGGAGAAAAATCCGGACATCTCGACGTGGTGCTTAATCGCCTGGCGGATTACACCGAACAGCGACAGCGCCTGAAATCACGTCTATTGCAGGCCATGCTCTACCCGCTGGTATTGCTGGTGGTGGCAACGGGCGTGGTCACTATTTTGCTGACGGCAGTGGTGCCGAAAATTATCGAACAGTTTGATCATCTCGGACACGCGCTGCCCGCCTCTACCCGAATGCTCATCGCCATGAGCGACGCGTTACAGGCCAGCGGCGTTTACTGGCTGGCAGGTTTGCTGGGACTTCTGGTGCTGGGGCAGCGGCTACTCAAAAATCCTGCTATGCGCCTGCGCTGGGATAAAACCTTGCTGCGTCTGCCCGTGGCGGGCGCTATTATCCGCAAAAACCACCAGGCACAGTTCTGCAAACTGCTCTGCCTGCTCTGCACGTCCGGGGTTCCGCTGCTCACGGGTGTTGGAATGCTGGCCGACGTGATCGGATTCTATCCCTACCGGCAGTCATTTACTTCGATCTGCCGTGGTTTGGAACAGGGGGAACTCTTCTCGGCGTGCGTGGCGCGCTTTCCGGGGCTGTACGACCGCAAACTCACCGCCCTGATCCGCGTCGGCGAGGAGACCAACCGCCTTGCAGAGATGCTCCGCCGCCAGGGCGAATCGCTCACCGACGAACTCGAATACGGGATCAAACGCATGGGCTCGCTTCTGGAACCCGCCCTGATCCTCCTGGTCGGTCTCTTGGTCGCCATAATCCTCATCTCCATGTACATGCCCATGTTCCGACTCGGAGGAATAATGGGGTAAAGTAATCCTGATGTTCACCTCTTAAAATGCAAAACTATGGAAAATGTTTTGATACGGGCGCCTGTCCTCTGAAATGCAATCTTTTCGGAAACTACAACTATCTAACTCTAAACCTTCATCAAATGAAAAACTTTTACTCTTTTTTGGCAGCGTTGTCAACTGCATTGCTGGTATACACAGAGCCAATTCAGGCTCAGAAGCAGCAACAGGACACGCTTCGGAATACCCGGTTATCATCCAATGACGACCCATCTTCTGAAGAACCGGCCCCACCTTGCGACTTCTTACCAGGCAATAAAATAGCCAAATTACCAACAATAAATCTGTCGGTGAAACTTCCGGCGATTTACTATAGATAGACTTATATGTTTGTTTCGGCAACAAAATGGAATAGATTTGATGTGTTATCGAACAACTACTATATGATTGCTTATTCGGATCAAATTTTGAACAGTCTTAGTTAGTATGCATCGTTAGTAAAGAGATTTAGTTCTACGTGCGAAGAATAATTTAAGGGCCAATTCGATCATTTCTACTGATTTTGAGCAGCATTTTGTTTTTCGCCTGAATCGAGCTAAAAATGAAACCCCAGACCTTCCAAATACATCAACAAAGCCTACCGCTTTATGTCTTCAGACTTGGCTGTCGACTTGAGTTTAACGTTGTAATTGGACCCGCAGACAATGCCGTTTGCCTTGAAGAAAGTCATTTTCTCTCGGTCAGAACTTCCACACTTTTTTGCATACCTCAAACTTTGAGGCAAATTACGAAATCTATTGTTAATTACTAAATCCAAGAATAGTACACATATCGAGTGCTTTATGAGGTAATACCGCTATATTGGATAAACCGGGCAATTATGAAAGCTTTTGGAACCAAGTGCAATATATTCAGCGCACACGACGAAGCTGGCCGAAATTCGCGTAAAGTTGGTTCTGTAGGAGCGTGCCTAAGTTGTGCTAAAATAGCTTTACAAAAAACGAGTAATTAATAACCTAAGACATAAAATCATGATAGAGAAAAAAGTATTTAACGAGAAACAGTTATAATATTGCAGCGGGCAGCGCCTCGCCATCGAAAGCCGTATTGTCTATTTTTCAAAGCTTTCGCAAAAATTTTCCGCCGCAGATTTTTGTTATCGCCAGAGAACAGCAAGGTTGGGGCTGGGGCCGGGGCCGCTCCCGAGTCACGACCATTTTTTAAGCTATATATGGATACAAACCGAAAACCGACTAACGGGAATGACTGGAAACTAAAAATCGAATATCACGAATAGGAAATCGCTGCTGATCGGTCTCGAATATGACTGGCCGGGGGTACATGATCCCGCAGGATACGGCCGTCATGGAACGGGTATGGCTGTTAGACGAGTCGGGAACTCCCGTTCCGGCCAGTAATCCGCTCAATAAATATTCGACAGTCCGTAAAGGATTGGAAATGCAGCAGATTTCACCCGGGACAATGTTCGGGGAAACTGTGGCAAAAAAGACGGGCAGAAAGATATTGCAGGTGGTGAATGTGCTCGGAGGATCGAATATTAGGTCCTGGATGAAAGACTCGCCTGCCATCAAAGATAAATGCAGTATTGGATACGATACGCTGCAACTCTATTCGGAAGCGGTACGCAGGGCTCAGCAAGCTATGAAGTACGGGACGCTGAGAGGTATTCTTTGGCATCAGGGAGAATCGAACTTCGGAAATCCCCAGGAATATCGTATTTATCTGAAGCGCCTTGCTGCTGATCTGCGCAAGGATCTGAATGGTCGGAAAATCCCGTTCATCGCCGGTGAATTGGGCTATTGGCAACCTTCTCATCAAAGGTTCAACGAAATGATCCGGACGATCGGAACATTCATTCCCAACAGCGATTATGTGAGTGCCCGGGATGCGGGATATCTGATTGACAGGGAAGACCCGCATTTTAGCCGGGAAAGTCAATTCCTCTTAGGAAAACGATACGCTGAAAAGATTCTGGAAACAGGAATAAAATAGATTCGATTGTGTTTCACCACGTGACATTCAAATATAAAAATTTCTCGTATGTCTTTGTGCTGTTTCCGGAACTACTTACTCTCGGTTTAACATTTTTGTGCAAGAAGCTAAAATGAACCGTTCCTTTCTCGTTACCTATTTTTATACAAATGTAACAACTTGATAAATAGAGTTGTTACATCTTTGTACCCACACTCTTCCGAAAGGAATCAGAAAACTTGAAAAAAGCAACTTTATGACCATGTTGCACATGCAGGTCAACAAGGAACTTTCCGAACCGGAGTGTGAACATCTCAATGCCGTATATAATCGGTTTATCAATCAGATTCAGCATGTTTCGAAACAGGAGAACCAATCGAAACTGGATTCTCTGCATATGCTCGCACGTATCCGGGAACGTCTGATCCGCCTGCTCGAATTCTGCGATAATCGGCGATCCATACAATACGCCTTGGTCAAATCCACCTTGTCACTGATCGAATTCGAGAAGAAACTGATTTACTTACAACTGAAATACCCCGGAATCAAGGATATTCAATCCAAACACCGGCATTTGCCCCTCAAAATCTCGAAAAAATATACGAATTCGGACCTGATGGAACTTATTGCCCCGTTATCGGCAGCCGGATTCTTCTGCCTTTATGACGGCGTTCCGGCATCGTTCATACAGATCGTCCGTGAATTCGAAATCATGTGCAATACCAGAATCAAAAGCCGCTGGTCCATTCTGAACCGCAAGAACAAACTCACGCATTTTTTCGATATCCTCCGGAACACACTTATAGAACTGAGCCAAAGATAACTTGTACCGGATTGAATTTATTTACTAAATCTTCAAAGCTATGCGCATTATTAATACAGTTAATCTACAACTGTCGGGCAATTTATATGCATCGACAGTTTGATTTGAGTCAGAATCATGTGATATAATATAACTATCGAAAAACAGTGTATTTGTCAGGATGAAGTTGCTGTGGATAGATTATTTAATTTGAAAAATCGGGACTTTTTATTAAATTTACATTTAACAAATAGGAGTTGTTTGACAGAATGGAAAGCAGATGCGAACAAATGCATACAACCGTTTCCTAACCATTACCTGCTATATCAAATAGAGTTATAACTTTTTAAGCTACAACTCTATCTGGATGTGAATGGAATGTACTTCGGTACTACCCATTTGCGCCACACGAGAGCAAGTGCAAAAATGCCCTATAAAATCGGAAATCAATAGCTGCGGGCGAACAGCACGCGGCGGTGCGACGGCTTCCCGGAGAAGACGCAGACGCCCTCCTCGTCGGGTGCATCGACCGGAATGCAGCGGATCGTGGCCTTCGTGGCCTCCTTGATCGCCACCTCGGTCTCCACCGTGCCGTCCCAGTGCGCGAGGAGGAAACCTCCCTTTTCGTCGAGCACCCGCTTGAACTCCTCCCACGTGTCGACCTTCGTAATCATCGACTCGCGGTAATCGAGCGCCTTTTTATAGATATTTTCCTGAATCTCGGTCATCAGCCCCTCGATGCGCTCCACGAGTCCCTCCTGCGAAACGGTCTGCTTCTCAAGCGTGTCGCGGCGCACCAGTTCGATCGTGCCGTTCTCCAGATCGCGTCCGCCCATGGCCAGCCGCACGGGCACGCCCTTGAGTTCGTACTCGGCGAACTTGAAGCCCGGGCGCACGTTGTCCCGGTCGTCGATCTTCACGCTGATGCCTTTGTCTCGCAACGCCGCGGCAATCGTCCCGAAGCGGGCACAGATCTCGGCGAGCTGCTCGGGGGTCTTGTAGATCGGGACCATCACCACCTGGATCGGGGCGAGTTTCGGCGGCAGGACCAGGCCGTTGTTATCCGAATGAGCCATGATCAGCGCGCCCATCAGACGGGTCGA
>OGTB01002425.1_pt1 | contig 10595 bp, 10 predicted proteins | sample 1553611 | NCBI WGS metagenome assembly OGTB01 (sample SAMEA2580032, study PRJEB22360) | human gut metagenome | biome: human gut; feature: human-associated habitat; material: faeces | place: Denmark | collected 2008/2010 | reverse complement strand
GGGGATGGCGTTCTCGATGCAGGTGCGGATATTGCCGTAGGCGGTCGTGGGCATGGTGAATTCCAGCGCCACGTCTGCCTGTGCGAGGTTGGCGGCGTTCAGGTCGGCCGCATTGTCCGTGTCGATCACGAGCGCTACGCTGTGGCCGCGTTCGAGGAGTATCTTCTCGATCTCGTGCCCCATCTTGCCGTAACCTATGATAGCTGCTTTCATATTTTTCCGGATTATAAAGTCGTGCAAATCCCGTACGGGGGCTGCGGAGCCGGGCGCAGGTGCAGACTTTGCCTGCACGCTGCCGGGGCTGCCTGTCCGGGCGGGAATTTATTGTGAGGCAAAGATAATACAAGCTGCGCCGACTGCCAAATTTATTTGGCGGTTGTGGCCGTGCGGTTTATTTTCCGGGGAAATCGGCGCCCGTACGGCATACCTCCGCCCCGTCCTCTCCTCCTGTTCTCCTCCGCCATGCCCTGTTTCCTCGGCACGCCGAGTCGCTGCCCTCCTCCGCCATGTCCGTTCCCTTCGGCACGCCGCTCCTCTCTCGCCCCATCGCGGCCATCGGATTACCTGCTGCCCTCCCCTGCATCGTTTCCCGCCCCGGCCTTTTCCCGGACATCCGCCCGGTATCCACCCTACTCATGACAGACTACCCTCTTCTGTATCTGCCCTGCCCCGGTATTCCCTTTCTTGGCATCCGCCCTCCTCGCCCCCGCCCTTCCCCGTCCCTTCCCCGTCCCTTCCCCGTCCCTTCTCGTCCCTTCTCGTCCCTTCTCGTCCCCTCCTCTGTATTCCCCGTTTCCGACCCCGGCCGTGCCGGTCGTTTTTTCGGGAGGCCGGCGATTTTGGCATGAAAATGCGAAATACTTCTTTATTTGGGAAATAATTGTTAACTTTCTGCTGCTTTTAGCTTTTAATGTGAAATAGAAACAAGTCGAAATATTTTTATATTGTAAGGGATATGAAAAACGAATCAAAGAAAACACGCACCGAATGCGACCTGCTCGGTTGCGTAGAGGTGCCGGACAACGTATTGTACGGCGTGCAGACCATGCGCGGACTGGAGAATTTCGCCATCAGCAAATTCCGCCTGTGCGAATACCCGCGTTTCATCGAGGGGCTGGCCATCGTCAAACTGGGTGCCGCCATCGCCAACCATGCGATGGGGCTTCTCTCCGACGAACTTTTCGGAGCCATATCGCAGGCTTGCCGCGAAATCATGGCGGGCAGGTTCCACGAGTTCTTCCCCGTGGACATGATCCAGGGCGGCGCGGGCACCACGACCAACATGAACGCCAATGAGGTCATCGCCAACCGTGCGCTGGAGATCATGGGGCACGCGCGCGGCGAATACCAGTACTGCTCGCCCAACGACCACGTCAACTGTTCGCAGTCGACCAACGACGCCTACCCTTCGGCCATCCACCTCGGGCTTTACGCCACGCACCTCGAACTGCGCCGGCACCTCGAAGCGCTGATCGCAGCCTTCGGGCGCAAGGGCGACGAGTTCGCCCGCGTGCTCAAGATGGGGCGCACGCAGTTGCAGGACGCCGTACCCATGACCCTCGGGCAGACGTTCCACGGTTTTGCGAGTGTCCTGCGGGGCGAGGTCGACAACCTCGACCATGCGGCGCAGGAGTTCCTGTCGATCAACATGGGCGCCACGGCCATCGGCACGGGCATCTGCGCCGAGCCGGGCTATGCCGAGCGCTGTACGGCGGCCATCCGGGAGATCACCGGCTGGGACGTGACGCTGGCCGAAGACCTCGTCGGGGCGACGTCCGACACGGTCTGCATGGTCGGTTACTCCTCCGCGATGAAGCGCATCGCGTCGAAGATGAACAAGATCTGCAACGACCTGCGGCTGCTGTCGTCGGGGCCCCGCTGCGGGCTGGGCGAGTTCAACCTCCCGGCACGCCAGCCCGGTTCGTCGATCATGCCCGGCAAGGTCAACCCCGTGATTCCCGAGGTGATGAACCAGATCGCCTTCAAGGTCATCGGCAACGAGCTGTGCGTGACGATGGCCGACGAGGCGGCGCAGATGGAGCTCAACGCCATGGAGCCGGTGATGGCGCAGTGCTGTTTCGAGTCTGCCGAACTGCTGATCAACGGCTTCGACACGCTGCGCATCCGCTGCGTCGACGGCATCACGGCCAACGAGGAGAGGTGCCTGCAATATGTCCGCAACAGCATCGGCGTGGTGACGGCGCTCAACCCGATCATCGGCTACAAGAACTCCACGAAGATCGCCAAGGAGGCGCTGGAAACCGGGCGCGGCGTCTACGAACTGGTGCTCGAACACGGCATCCTCAACCGCGACGAACTGGACGAGGTGCTCCGGCCCGAGAATATGATCCATCCCGTAAAACTGGCGATAAAACCGCGGCGCTAACCGATTTTTTTGTATTTTTGCGCAAACCACTCCGATCGCGATGCGCTATTTTCTGGAACTCAGGTACAACGGGGCCGCCTATTGCGGCTGGCAGCGGCAGCCCGACATGCCGTCGGTGCAGCAGACGCTCGAGAGGGCGCTCGCTACCCTGCTGCGGGAACCTGTCGAGGTGACCGGAGCGGGACGCACCGATACGGGTGTCAACGCCTCTTATTATGTGGCGCATTTCGATTGCCTGTCGCCCGTGCCCGACCCGGCGCATACGGTCTACAAGCTGAATTTCCTGCTGCCGGGCGACATTGCCGTGGGAAGCATGACGCCCGTGGACGACGGCGCGCACGCGCGTTTCGCGGCGCGCGAGCGCGAATACCGCTACTACATCGAGCCGCGCAAGAACCCTTTTACGCGGGGCACGACGTGGCAGTATTACGTGCCGCTGGATGTCGGGCGGATGAACGAGGCGGCGGCCTGGCTGCTGCGCTACGACGATTTTACGTCGTTCGCCAAGCTCAATTCGAACAACAAGACCAATATCTGCCGCGTCATGCACGCGGCATGGACGGTCGACGGGCAGGGCGTGCTCTGCTTTACGATCCGTGCCGACCGTTTCCTGCGCAACATGGTGAGGTCGCTGGTCGGGACGCTGGTCGACGTGGGGCGCGGGCGTTATAGCCCGCAGCAGTTCCGCGAGATCGTCGAAAGCCGCGACCTGTCGCGCTCGAGCGGCGGCGCCCCTGCGCAGGGGCTTTTCCTGAGCGATGTGGTCTATCCGCCGGAACTTTTCGAACGGAAGGTATTTTACTGATTTTTAATAAATATTATCGACTATGATTGGGACTATTATTTGGCTTATCGGTGTCTTCTGCGCAATATGGTGCGTGATGGACATCTTCAAGAAAAACATTTCGACCGCGGGAAAGGTGATCGCTTCGATCGTGGTGCTGCTCACCAGCTGGCTGGGTTTTGCGGTGTATTATTTCTACGCCAAAGACCACCTGCAGGAGTGGTTCAAGTGAAAGGCGGAATGGGTTTGAACTGAGGGAGATTTCATTGCGAATCTCCCTTTTTGTTTTGATATTGGATTTAAATGCCTATATTTGATCGCCAATTCCAACTTATATGAAAAAATCCCTGTGGACGCTGTTGGCTGTCGGATGGATGGTCACCTCTTCCGCGACACCTCCGGCGCATCTCGTAGATTCGCTGGAATCTGCTTACCAGGCGGAGCCGGATGCCCGCAAACGTGTCGATATTCTGCTGAACCTGAAAGACCTGAACGACTCCTCGGAAGACGAATTGTATTACAGCCGCAAGCTGTTCGACGAGGCGGCCGCCGTCGGTGACGGATTTGCCGTCGGGGCGTCGCTGGGTTCGCTCGCTGCGCACTACATCTCCTCGCCCGGTGTCGGGGATTCGCTCGCCCGGGTGCTGGCGCAGGCGGAGCCGCTGATGCGGGGCAGCGGCATGGAGGGGCTCGGGGCTTATTACCGCATGGTGGAGCTGGCACGCAGGATACAGGTTGCCGGGGCGGAGGAGTCCGCGCGGCTGTGCCGTGAATACATCGACTCGGTACGGACATTGCCCCCGGGCGATGTATACGAAGAGGCGTCGCGGCTCTTCCTGAAAGGCATAGCCGCCTTCAGGCTGGTCTCGGCCGAAGGAAACCTGCAGATGGAGCGCGGCCTGCCTTTCTGGAACGACGAACTCGCCCTGCTGGGGCGGATGCGTCCCACGGCACGCCGGAATTTCCATGCCAACCTGATCACCTGCCTGATCGCGGCTTACAGCAGTTTGGAAGACCAAAGCGGGCTGGTACATGCGGCCGACGGTTACCTTGCGATGCTCGACGAGTATTACCGCGATCCGGAGATCGTACGGCGCAGGCCCTATATTTCCAAGGAGATGTCCTACTTGGTCTGTTACTATTCGATGTGCACCTCGCCGCTGCTCGACGAGCGCAATCTGCAGGCCTATTACGAGCGTTACCGCCGTTTCGCGGACTCCGCGGCGGCGGATGCGGGCAACCTGCTGACCAACAGGCAGGGATTCTATACGATCAGCGCAGAGTATTACAACCGCCGGGGCGATTACCCCAGGGCGCTGGCTTATCTCGATTCGCTGACGGTGCAGTTGCGTCCGGGCGGTGTCACGTCGCAGTTGGTGACGATATCCGCTAACAAGGCCAAGATCCTCGAACGCATGGGGCGCTACAAGGAGGCATGCGGGGTTTATAACGAAGTGGTCGGCCTGCGCGACTCGCTCTCGTCGCACAGGTATGCCGAGAAGGTGGGCGAACTGGAAGTGCAGTATGGGCTGGACAAGGCCGAGCGGGATAAAGCATTGCTGCTGGCTCAGAAAAGGCAGAACTCGCTCTACTTCGCCCTGACGATCCTGCTGCTGGCCATCATCGCCGTTGTCTACCTGTGGCGGAACCTGCTGCGCATCAAGCACCTGCAGCACAACCTGTCGGTCGAGTCGCAGCGCGCGCAGGAGAGCGAGCGGCTCAAGCGGGACTTCATGGGGTCGATGAGCCACGAAATACGCACGCCGCTCAATGCCATAAGCGGCTTTGCCGAGCTGATCGCCGGGGAGGATCTTTCGGAGGAGGAACGCCGGGAATTCGCACAGATCATCCGCGACAATACGCAGCTCTTTACTTCGCTGATCAACGATATGCTCGAAGTGTCGCAGCTGGATAATACGAGTGCCGAAATGCCCCGGAAGCTGCTCGACATCAGCAAGATTATCCGCGCCGAAATGGAACACCTGCCCGTAAAGGAGGGCGTTGAATACCGGCTGGAACTCGCGGCCCCGGAGATCGTATTCCCGTTGCACCGGAGTTACGTGTCGCTGCTCGTACGCGAGTTGCTGAAGAATGCCGTCAAATTCACCGAACAGGGATCCGTGACGGTCGAATGCGGCCTGACGGAGCCCGGTACGCTGACCTTGTCGGTCACCGACACCGGCTGCGGCGTGGAACCCGGGCTGGCGGAAAGGGTTTTCGATCGCTTCTACAAGGTCGATCCCTTTGCGCAGGGGCTGGGACTGGGCTTGAGCCTCTGCCGGCTGATCGTGGAGAAATTGGGCGGAACGATCGGGCTCGACACGACCTATACCGGGGGTGCACGGTTCGTGGTGACGCTCCGGGATACCTGACCTGCAGCTTTCTCCTTAATTATTTATGCAGCAGCATAAACATAATTACAATGCCCACCAGATAGTCTTTCAACGGCGTTCGCAGTAAAAAGCTCGCCCGCTGAATCTCCGAAGTAACCTGCCGAACGGTCAGGTTGAATTTTTCCGCAATTTGATGGTAAGTCATATCCTCCAGACGGCTTGCCAAAAATACATTACGGGTAAGAGACGGCATCTTGGCCAGTTCGCGCTGGTAAATCTCGATTATTTCGGATTGGAACAGTTTGCCGATCTGTTCTTCGTTGGATAATGTATTGATGCTCGATTCGATCCGCCATTGTTCCTTTTTATAAAGTTCGCTTTGGGCTTTGAGCATGGATTTGCGCTTGCGCAGGTGCGAAATACAGCGAGTCTTGACGTAATTGTAAATATAGCCTTTGATATTCACGTCGAAGTCAAGGTGTTCCCGGTGTTCCCACAAATACATGAAGCCGTCGGTCGTAATATCCGTTGCCATCTCCATGTCATTTATATAGGGTTACCGATGAGGGTGAGGATATCTATTTAGGTTCGGTGTTCCCGGATGCCAATCTCGCATGGCGTAACGATTTCAGTTGGAAGGGCATCAATCTCGGCGTGCTGTTCACAGCCCGTCTGGGCGGTGTCTGCTACTCCGCGACGCAGGCCAATTTGGATCTGTACGGCGTTTCGGAGGCTTCGGCCGCTGCACGTGATGCCGGCGGCGTGCTGATTAACGGCCGTGAGATGGTTGATGCGCAGAAGTGGTACCAAGCCATCGGCTCGCAGTCCGGTCTGCCGCAATATTATCTCTATTCGGCGACGAACGTCCGTTTGCAAGAGCTTTCGCTGGGTTACACCCTGCCGACAAAATGGTTCCGCGACAAGATGCGCATGACCGTCTCGTTCGTAGGGCGTAACCTGTGGATGATCTACTGCAAGGCGCCGTTCGACCCCGAAGCCGTCGCCTCGACGGGACTGAACTATCAGGGCATCGACTATTTCATGATGCCTTCGATGCGCAGTCTCGGTTTCAATGTCAAATTCCAATTCTAAAGCGCAGAAACTATGAGAAAGATCAATATGAGCTGGCAGTCGGTGTTGCTGTCGGTCGCGCTGCTCGGATTGGCTGCCTGCACCGGTGATTTCGAGGACATCAACCGCAATCCCAATCAGGTTACGGAAGAACAGATGGATGCCCTCAATTACAAGACCGGCACGAAATTCAAGTCGCTGCAGAGTCTTGTGATTCCCGTGCAGGAGCACATGTACCAGTTCAACGAATCGCTTTCGGGCGGGCCGTTCGGCGGTTACATCGGTGCTACGGTCGATACATGGCAGACCAAGTTCGAGACCTATAATCCCTCGGCCGACTGGCGCAAATGGCCTTTCGCCAACGTCATCACCGAGACCTATACCCCCTATAAGGGCATCGTCAACGGCACGGAAGACGAAGTGGCCATCGCTTTCGCCCGCCTGTTGCGAGTGGCCATCATGCACCGTGTGACGGACTCCTACGGTCCGATTCCCTATTCGAAGCTGGAGAGCAACGAGTCGGTCTATGTGGAGTACGATTCGCAGGAGGCGGTCTATACGAAGATGTTCGAGGAGCTGGACGAGGCTATCGAGATACTGGGCCGCAACACGACGCTCCCGGCCGAAGCGTGGAGCCGCTACGACGGCGTCTACTACGGCAATATCGCGCAGTGGCTCAAATATGCCAATTCGCTCAAGTTGCGCATGGCCATGCGTTTGTCGTATGTGAAGTCCGACGTCGCCCGTGCGAAGGCCGCCGAGGCTATTGCCGGGGGTGTTATCGAGGCTAATGCCGACAATGCGGCGATGCACGCCGCGGAGAACCGCACGACGCTCATCTACAACGACTGGGGCGACCACCGTGTCGGAGCCGACATCCTCTGCTACATGAACGGCTACAAAGACCCGCGTATGGAGAAGATGTTCCTTGCGAACGATGTCGGCGACTATGTGGGTATCCGTATCGGCATCGATGTGACGAGCAAGTCGCAGGCCGTGTCGAAGTATTCGAATATGATCGTTGCGAGCGATACGCCCTACCTATGGTTCAATGCCGCCGAGGCAACGTTCCTGCGTGCGGAATATGAATTGCGCTGGGGATCGGCCGAGACGGCGAAGACGCTCTATGAACAGGCTGTCCGGCTTTCGTTCGAGGAGCGGGGAGCATCGGGGGCCGACGCCTACCTGGCCGACGCCACGAAGAAGCCCGCGCCTTATACCGACCCGCTGGGCAATTACAGCGCATCGGCCCGGAGCGAGATCACCGTTCCCTGGGAAACGGCTGTGGCATCTACCGATGCGGAGGCCGTGAAAGAACGCAACCTCGAACGCATCATCGTGCAGAAGTGGATCGCCATCTTCCCGCTGGGCGTCGAGGCGTGGTCGGAACACCGCCGCACGGGGTATCCCAAGCTGTTGCCCGTGCCTACCGACAAATCGGGCGGCACCGTGAATGTGGAACAGGGTGCCCGCCGTCTGCCGTATCCCGTCGAGGAGTACCAGCAGAACAACGCAAACCTCCAGGCGGCAATCCAGACACTCGGTGCGGAGCAGCAGAACGGCGACCGTTCGGGCGATGTCATGGGAACCCGCGTATGGTGGGATTGCAAACCGTATAACAAGTAATCGCTATGAATATGAAACCAAACCGAATGATACGTTTCTTCGTCCTTTGTGCCGCCGTCGCAACGTTTGCGGCCTGCAACGACTGGACGGAGATGGAAACGGTGGACAGCAAGGTCGAGAAGCCCTGGGAGCAGGATCCGGCACTATGGGCCGAATACACCGCAGCGCTGAGGGCCTATAAACAATCGGAGCACTTCATCGTTTATGCCCGTCTGCACAACTCGCCCGAAAAGGCATCGAGCGAGCAGGATTTCATGCGCTGCCTTCCGGATTCGCTGGACATCGTGACGCTGACCAACGCCGACAACTTCTCGAAGTTCGACGCCGAAGATATGGACGTCATGCGCGAGAAAGGGACGAAGGTGCTTTACCAGGTCGATTATGCCGCACGCGCGGAAGAGTTCGCCGATATGCAGGCGCTCGATGCCTATCTGGATCGGGTTGTCGCCGCCGTCGCCGCCAACGGCATGGACGGCTACTCGTTTACGACCGATCCGCTGGCGACGGACGCCACGGCCCGCATCGTCGAGAAATTCGCTGCGGCGAAATCCGAGGGCCAGCTCCTCGTCTTCGAGGGCAACCCGCTGTCGCTGGCTGCTGCCGACCGTCCCAGGGTCGATTTTGTCGCCCTCGATACGGAGAAACTCGAAAATGTGCAGGAGGTGAGGCTCCGGGTGATGAATGCCACGGGGTATGCCGGTATCGCGCCGGAGAAGCTGCTGCTGGCGGCCGAGATCAGCGCACCCCTGCTGGATGAGGATCGCACGGAGTTCGCGGCCGTCGAGGAGATGTCGCGCCGCGTCATCGAGTTCGGCCCGCTGGGCGGTCTTGCAGCTTATAACATCGCTGAGGACTATTACCATGCGGAGATGAACTACCAGACGATCCGCAAGGCGATCCAGACGTTAAATCCCGCTAAATAGTGAACGCCATGAAAAAATACGGAAAATATCTGATTGCAGCCGTCGCGGGGCTCGTGTTTTTCGCGGCCTGCGACAACTACGAAGCCGACGACCACAAGTTTGGGAACGTCGTTTATCTCGACGTCGCTGAAACGAACGAGGTGCAGCTTACGACCTTCGGCAACAATAAACCGACCTACGACTGCGCCTTGCAGGCGGAGCTGACCTATCCTGCGGGACAGGATGTGGCGGTGACGCTCACGGTCGACCCGTCGCTCGTCGGGACGTACAATGCCCGCTACGGTACGGAGTGGACGATGCTCGATGCCAAGTATTATGAACTGTCGGCCGGGAGTGTCACGATTCCCGCAGGGAAAACGACCTCGGACGTCGTAACCCTGAAGCTCAAGGAGCTGATGGGCCAAGGCGAGGAGCAGGCCGGCGCACTCCCCATCGACGAAACCTATCTCCTCCCCGTGCGCATCGGCCATGCTTCGATGGACGTGCTTCGCGGTTCCGACGTAGCCTATTATGTCGTCAAACGCTCTTCGGCCATTACGGTCGCAGCGCAGCTCACCGACAACTGGATCGAATTCCCGACCCTCGACAAGTATTCCGAAAGCAGCAAGGCCTGGAACGGTCTGACGGCTGTAACTTATGAGGCGTTGATTTATATCGACGACTTCATGACGAGCAATGCTTCGGGCAACCCCGTCAGCATCTCGTCCGTCATGGGTGTCGAACAGTATCTGCTGCTGCGCATCGGCGATACGAACTTCGAGCGTCAGCAGTTGCAGTTCGACGGTTCGGGTGCCGGATCGTCCTTCGGGAAGATTCCCGGGCGCGACGCGACGAAGAACCTCGACAAAGGCCGCTGGTACCATGTCGCCTGTACATATGACCAGGCGGCGCGTACCGCACGCATCTATGTCGATGGCCGACTTCAGAGCGAAGCGACCGAGGTCGGCATCTCGGCGCAGAGCAAGAAGAACCAGATCAACCTGGCCATGCGGGCGCTCTACGACCTGTGGAATACGGCCCCGGAAAACGAAAAGCCCCAGTACGAGACCGACGACACGGGTTACAACAAGCTGGGCGAGGCCTATCAGTTCTTCCTCGGCCGCTCCTACGACGATTACCGTCCTCTGAACGGCAAGGTCGCCGAGGCCCGCGTCTGGTCGGTGGCCCGGACGCCCGAACAGATTTGGGAGAGCATGTACGAGATCGAGAACCCGCAGGACGACCCGACGCTTCTTGGCTATTGGAAGTGCAACGACGCTTCGGGAAATACGGTCAAGGACTACTCGATGTACGGCAACGACGGCGTAGCCAAGTACGATATTATCTGGCCTCAGGGCATCGAGATTCCGAAACTTAACGAAAACAACGAGTGATTATGAAGACGATTTTTAATTTGCAAACAGGGATGGTGACGCTTCTTTGTACGGCGGTATTCGCGGGCCTTCAGGACCTGGGGACCCCATTCGTTCGAC
>OGTB01002419.1_pt1 | contig 10617 bp, 6 predicted proteins | sample 1553611 | NCBI WGS metagenome assembly OGTB01 (sample SAMEA2580032, study PRJEB22360) | human gut metagenome | biome: human gut; feature: human-associated habitat; material: faeces | place: Denmark | collected 2008/2010 | reverse complement strand
ATGCGAAGGCTAGAGGATACGAGACGTTATATTTTGTATCAAGAGACGGATATCATCTTAAACGTATAGCAGACGAAATTATTAAGATGAAAAATATTGATATAAAAACAAAATACATTTATGCATCAAGACGTGCATGGAGAATCCCATCTTTTGTACATGATATTGATGAGGGATTCTGGTTTAGTTATGGAAATTTTGCAGGTGTTACCACTTATGATAAGCTGTTGCAGGCTATGTCTTTATCAGAAGAGAAGTTTATGGAACTTTTCCCTAAGTTAAGCTACTTGAAAGAGGAAGAGGAAATTGAGCCTAATGAAAAGAATCGTCTTGTAGAGATATTCAAAAACTCTACAGAATACAAAGAATATCTTCTTAATCTGGCGAAAGAACAAAGAGTATCTGTTTGCGGATACTTAGAACAGGAAATTGATAAAACAGAAAAGTTTGCTATGGTTGAATATTGGGGAAGAGGATACACTCAGGAGAACTTTACATCTCTGTGGAAGACGATTGCAGGAGATGATGCGAAATCCTATTTCTATTATTCACGAACAATATTAGCTTCTGATGAAGATAATATCCGTTATAACTTTACAACAGATAATGCATCACAGTTATTCATAGAGGCTATTTTTGCCAACATGCCATATAAGAGTATTGAATCTTATAAACTGGTAAATGGAAAATATGAACCGGTTATCAATAATATTTCTTATGATAAAGAGTTATTTAACGCTATGGAAAAATATCTTCTTGAATTCACAAGAAATTATGAAGCATTGGATGTTACAGACAGAGAAAAATTAGACCGGGGATTATATAATTTCATTTTAGATTATTATAAGACCTATCAGGAAGATGAAATATTTATCAAGGTACTTGCCCCACTGGTTGATTCTGTAGCATTATATGGACAGAAAAAAGAGTTTGCTCCTGCATTTACAGCAGAAGATCTTGAAAAGATGAAAGAGAAAGTGCCAAGAGGTAAGTTTACAAGAAACATTCGTATTTCTGTAGCAAGATCCTTTAAACCAGTACAGGATGAATATAGAAAGATGTATCAGCTTAAAGAAACCGATACACAGGGCGGCGGCTATCTCATTCCTGAAAAAACGATGCAGAGAAATGAAGAGTTTGAACAGAAGATACAGAAACTGACGGTGGATCAGATTGAAAAGCAGAAGATTTATAATTCTTTAGTTTCTGAGAATCCAGTGGAAAATAAGATTCTGTTTATGGCAGATGGTAAAAAGATAAGCTATACAGGATTCTATACCTTAGGAAAACTTTTAGAAGCACAAGATACATTTGTTGTTAAAGAAGTTAAGGCACAAGAATATACAAACAAAGAAGATCTTCTGAAGGAAATAGCAACAGCAAGATTTATTATTTGCTTAAAACCATTGGTATACCTTGCTATGATGACACTTCGAGAAGAGACAGAAGTTATCGTACTTGGAGAATCTGCATTCCCATTTATTCATGGAAGAAGAACTACAATAAGAATGGCAAAGAAACCTTTAGAATATAAAGAAATGATCCAAAAGCGTATGCATATTGATCATTTTCCAATCCCTTCTTTAGAGTTAATGCCGGTAATATCTGAGATGTATGGAATTGGAGAAAAAAAAGCCTTTGAAATGAAAGGAAGCTGTCAGACAGACATATATTTCAATGAAGAGTTTATCAAAGAATCCAAAGAAAAAGTAGTTGCTTTATTCCCAGAAGCACAGGATAAGAAAGTAATTCTGTATATGCCATTATTGCGAAACAGAACGGCTGCAAGTGGTTATAAAGAATTACTGAATCTCGAGCGGCTGAAAAAACTCATTGGAGATAAGTTTGTGGTTGTATGTAATATTCCTCTTCCAAAAGGACAGTATATACAGAACATTGAAATAGAGGGATTCTCTAAAAATATAACAAAGGATATATCTTTAAGAGAAGCGGTAGGTGCAGCAGATATCGTTGTTGGAGATTACAGAGATACGATGTTTGAGGCAGCTCTTATGAGAAAGCCAATCTTTATGACAAATTATGATGCAGATAAAGTCCTTAAAGATAAAGAACTTGTTTGTACTATGGAAGAAGTACAGGTTGGACCGATGGTAGATTCTGAAGAAAAACTTGCCGAGCATTTAAGTAAATTAGATGAGTATGATTACAGCAAACAGGAAGCATTTTGTAAGAAGTATTTCACTTATTGTGATGGAAAGTCTGCGGAGCGAGTTGCACAGTATATAGAATCGGCTAAGTAGGCACTAATGATTTTTCAAACATGCTTCAGAGCGTGTTTGAAAAATTCGGAGAACAAGCTGTACAATATATAAAATTTCCTAAATGGTTCTAAGAATTCTCTTTAATTTATGTTAAGGAGAATTCTTTTTTTAATTTTTTTGAAGAAAAGTGTTAATAATGATGTATAATTGTAAGAGAGAATGGCTTGGAGGAGTAGGAGAATGAATATATTTAAAAATTTAAAAGGACATTTTTGCACGATTACCCACCACAAAATGTTAGTAATGAAAACATGTTTTAAAGTGGGACTTTATAAGCAGGGACTTCTTCATGATTTGTCCAAATATACACCGATTGAATTTATTCCGGGAATTATTTATTATCAGGGAGACAGAAGTCCGATTAACCGGGAAAAGGAATTAAAGAACTGTTCAAGGGGATGGCTTCATCACAAAGGAAGGAATCTTCATCATTTTGAATATTGGATTGATTACAGCATTAATCCGGGCGGCAAGCTTGTCGGAATGAAGATGCCGAAGAAATATGTGGCAGAGATGGTTATTGATCGTATCAGTGCCAGCAAAAATTATTTAAAAGAACAGTATAATGATGGCAGTGCGTTGGCATACTATTTAAACGGAAGGCATATGATGCTTATAGATGATGAGGCGGATTATCTGGCAAGATATCTTCTTACGATGCTGGATATGAGAGGGGAGGAGTATTTACTTCACTATATGAAACATACATTGCTCCGTCATAAAAATCGTGATTATCATGTGAGAGATGGAAGACTTTATCTGGATTAGGTCAGGATTTCGTTGCAGTTGACACGGAATATTGCATAGAAGCTGTAGTATTGATAAATCTTATAATTTTTTTGCGGAATTTATTTATGTTATGAATTAAGTATATGTGATATGTTTGTGCATAACGTGTCGAAACATAAAAAAGTAATATTTTTACAATAAAGTAGATAATTTAATCTTGAAATTTAAGAGCAATTACGTTATAGTATGTGTATACTAGCCTGGGATGTTCGAGACCCCCTGCTATTTTGAACCTACATTTTTGAACTTGGGAAACTAAAATTGTTGAAGGGATGGCAAGCCTCCCCTTTTGAGAGGAAGTCAGAAGTTCAATTGAAGTTACCCACCTGGCTTTGGCTAGGACTCAAAATCGCAGGCTACGGCATTTTGGGTGTATGCTTTATAGCCGTCTCATGTGAATGAGGCGGCTTTTCTTTTTTTGATTATAGTTGTGGCATATGGCTTAAATTATGAAAACATTGTATGATAAATCGGCTATGCGAGATCTGATTTAAACTATGGAGAAAGTTATGATGCGAAGCAGCTATATAAAAGTATGAAGTTAAAAATATAAAGAGGAGAAAGTATGCCAGCAAGAAAGAGGATTAAAAATTTATACGAACTGGTTATGGATTTCCTGAAAAAATGCAGTGATGATCATGTGGGAGCATTCGGGGCGATGTCTGCCTTTTTTATACTCCTTTCTATTTTTCCATTTATGATATTCCTGCTGACCTTAACCAGATACATTCCTTTTTCAAAAGATGACATCATAGTGATACTGACAAGAATGATTTCTTTTGAGGAAGGATCATTAATTAAAAGTATTGTAAATGAAATTTATCGAAAGACGGGAACTACAGTATCTGCGATTTCTATCATTGCGGCACTGTGGTCTTCTTCGCGTGGAGTTTATTCTATCGTTATTGGATTGAATTCGGTGTACGATATTGACGAGAATAGAAATTATTTTGCGATACGTCTATTTAGTCTGGTGTATACATTACTATTTGCACTTATGATAAGCGTCATGCTTGTAATGTGGGTATTTGGTAACAGCTTATATAGTTATTTTCTCCAAAAATTTCCTTTTGTAGTTCCGATACTTGGATATTTTATGCATAAAAGAATTATATTTTCCCTGATATTTCTCACGCTGTTATTTATGATAATTTATAAATGGATTCCAAATAGAGTGTCGAGTTTTCGGAAACAGTTTCCGGGAGCTTTGATTGCAACACTTGGCTGGGTGGCGGTTTCTGTAGGGTGTTCTATTTATATGGATAACTTTACAAATTTCTCATATATTTATGGAAGTATGGCAGGAATTATGATTCTTCTTTTATGGCTGTATTTTTGTATGTCGATGGTCTTTTATGGTGCAGAAGTGAATTATTTTCTGGAAAATAAAGATAATTACCATTTGCTTATCCGAACACTCCGTCCGAACTGGCGTAAGCAGCAAAGAGCCCAGACAGAGAAGATGCGCCAGAAGTCGAAAGATGAGAGAGCAGATCGGAAGAAGAATAAAGCAAATAAAAACAAAGATGAAAATCAGCAATAATGGATAATAGAGTAATAGAAGGTAGAAAAATGTATCATTTAGATGAAAAACAGATTCAGGAAATTACAGATTATATATTTTTAGAAGATAAACTCGAAAAGGCAGATGCAATCTTTATTCCAGGCTGTGCCAGACCAGAACATACAGAGGAAGCGGCAAGGCTTTATAAAGATGGATATGCCCCGTTGTTATTGCCATCAGGAGGCTACACGAAAGTACAGGGGAGTTTTCAGGGTGTTTCAAAAGAAGGGCAGAAATACGGAGCAGATTTTGCTTGTGAGGCAGATTTCTTAGAGGCAGTCCTGATACAGAATGGAGTTCCGGCTTCTGCTATTTTAAAAGAGTGTGAGGCAACCTATACATTAGAAAATGCGGAAAAAACAAAAGTCCTGCTTGAGAAGAAAGATATCCATTTGAAAAAGGCAATTCTTTGCTGCAAGGCGCACCATTCCAGAAGGTCGTATCTCTATTACTCGATGGTATTTCCAGAGATAGAAATATTGGTGTATCCAGTAGTGGTAGATGGCATTTCCAGAGAAGACTGGTACAAGACAGCCGAAGGGAGAAAAGTTGTGCTGGGGGAATTTTCGAGAATGGGGCAGCAGCTTTTGATGATGGAAGGGCGAATTGCATGGGATTAATATACTATTGAAGTCTTTCTCGTACTTGTTTTTGTAGCTGATTTTTCGCCAGAACATTTTTAAACATGCTCTAAATGTCCTTGAATTTGATTAATGTTAGAGAGAAATTCAGGATAGCTCTTGACATTAATTTTTCCCTGCGTTACAATGTTATTCATTGAAAAAGCGTTGAAAGTGGGGCTTTTGCCCACAGTAGAAGTATGATGTACCGTTAGAGAAGGAGGATCATCGGCTGGAAGTTCTCCGAGGCTCCGTTATATTTCGAATTTCCACACTGGAGCTGCATTTCGGAGACTGATTCGTAATCAGGTAAGGAATGTCGTATGCGCACGTTACGCGTGAATGAGAGCCTGAATAACATTTAGTATATTCAGGAATCAGGGTGGTATCGCGGATTTATTCGTCCCTTTTTAATTTCGGTTAAAAAGGGACTTTTTTATGTTATAAATAGTTTATCAACTTACCTGCTTTTTATAACATAAAGATCATCAGATAAGGACTATCAGAGTAGAGATATAGTTTTTATAAGTTTGTTCAAGTCATATGTGGCTGTTCAGACTTTGAGAATTACTGACTGTAAATTTGGAATACGGAATTCTGAATAGCTCAAGTTTAATAAAGAACCGTTATCATCATTTACCAAAGTAAATTAATTTAAAAATAAAGGAGTTTATCATGAAAGAGAAAATCGAGCAGATTCGTCAGCAGGCACTTGCTGCAATTGAAGATGCAGCAGGCATTGACAAGCTTAATGATGTTAAAGTTGCTTTCCTTGGTAAAAAAGGACAGTTATCCAGCCTGTTAAAAGGAATGAAGGATGTTGCACCAGAAGACAGACCAAAGGTAGGTCAGATGGTGAATGAGGCACGTGCCGGTATCGAAGCAAAGATGGAAGAGAAGAGAACAGCTATCCAGAAGAAACTTCGTGAAGAGAAGATGAAAAAGGAAGTTATTGATGTAACTTTACCAGGTAAAAAGGTAGCAGTAGGACATCGTCATCCAAACCAGATTGCATTAGATGACCTTGAAAGAGTATTTATCGGTATGGGTTATGAAGTAGTAGAAGGCCCTGAAGTAGAGTATGACCACTACAACTTCGAACTGTTAAATATCCCTGCAAACCATCCTGCAAAGGACGAACAGGATACATTTTACATTACAAAGGACATCCTTCTTCGTACACAGACTTCCCCAGTACAGGCGCGTATCATGGAAACAGGCCGTATGCCAATCCGTGTTATCGCACCAGGACGTGTATTCCGTTCTGACGAAGTAGATGCAACACATTCCCCATCTTTCCATCAGGTAGAGGGACTTGTAGTAGATAAAGGAATCACATTTGCTGACTTAAAGGGAACATTACAGCAGTGGGCAGAGGAATTCTTTGGACCAGATACAAAGGTTAAGTTCCGTCCACATCATTTCCCATTCACAGAGCCAAGTGCAGAGGTAGACGTATCCTGCTTCAAATGTGGTGGAAAAGGATGCCGTATGTGTAAGGGAAGCGGATGGATCGAGATTCTTGGATGTGGAATGGTACACCCTAAGGTATTAAGCGATTGCGGAATCGACCCAGAAGTATATTCAGGATTTGCATTCGGAATCGGTCTTGAGAGAGTTACACTCTTAAAATATGAGATTGATGATATGCGTCTGTTATATGAGAACGATGCCAGATTCCTTAAGCAGTTCTAGAGCGTGTTGAAAAGTTATTTCATCAATCAGCAGAAAGAATTATTCAAATATTTTTTAGTAAGACCGAGAAACCTAATTCGATGAAATGTAAAAAGGTTAACATGATGAGAAACTAGAATTATCTCGGTAAGATAAATTCAAAATATATTTAAGTTTATAGATATAAAAGGAGACAAAAATGAATACACCAATTTCATGGATTAAAGCATATGTTCCAGATTTGGATTGTACTGTACAGGAATATGTAGACAAGATGACTCTGTCTGGTTCCCACGTAGAGAATGCAGTATACCTTGATAAGAATCTGGAGAAAATCGTTGTTGGACGAATTGAAAAAATCGAGAAACATCCAGATGCAGATAAATTAGTTATCTGTCAGGTAAATGTAGGTGACGAGGAAGTACAGATTGTAACAGGCGCATCTAACGTATTTAAGGGAGCTATGGTTCCTGTTGTTTTAGATGGCGGACGTGTTGCGGGCGGACATGACGGAAGCCCAAATCCTGAAAATGGAATTAAGATTAAAAAAGGTAAACTTCGTGGAGTTCCTTCTTACGGTATGATGTGTTCTATTGAAGAATTAGGAAGCACTCGCGATATGTATCCAGAAGCACCAGAAGACGGTATTTACATTTTTGATGAGAGCAAAGATGTAAAACCAGGTGACGATGCAGTAGCAGCATTAGGACTTCGTGATGCAGTCGTAGAATTTGAAATTACTTCTAATCGTGTAGACTGTTTCAGCATGATTGGTATGGCAAGAGAAGCAGCAGCTACATTTGAAAAGCCATTCTATGCTCCAGAAGTAAAAGAAGTTGGAAATAACGAAAAAGCAGAAGACTATATCTCTGTAGAAGTAGAAGCTACTGATTTATGTCCAAGATACACAGCAAGAATCGTAAAGAATATCAAGTTAGCTCCATCGCCAGAATGGATGCAGAGAAGACTTGCAGCTATGGGTATCCGTCCAATCAACAATATCGTAGATATCACAAACTACGTTATGGAAGAGTACGGACAGCCAATGCATGCTTATGACTTAAATAAGATCAGAGGTCATAAAATCGTTGTAAAACGTGCGAATGACGGTGATGTATACACAACACTTGACGGACAGGAAAGAAAGCTTGATAAAGATGTATTAATGATCAACGATGCGGAAGGTCCTGTTGGTATCGCTGGTATCATGGGTGGAGAAAACTCCATGGTTACAGATGATATTCAGACAATGCTTTTTGAGGCAGCTACATTTGATGGAACAAATATCCGTCTTTCTTCTAAGAGAATCGGTCTTAGAACAGATGCTTCCGGTAAGTTTGAAAAAGGTCTTGACCCAGAGAACGCATTAGAAGCGATCAACCGTGCCTGCCAGTTAGTAGAAGAGTTAGGTGCTGGTGAAGTTGTTGGTGGTGTTGTAGATGTATATCCAAATCCAGTAGAAGACGTAAAGATTCCTTTCGAGCCAGCAAAATACAATAAGCTTCTTGGAACAAATGTATCTGAAGAAAAGATGATGGAATACTTTGACCGTCTTGAAATCGGTTACGACAAAGAAACAAATATGTTACTCATCCCATCTTTCCGTCAGGATTTAAGATGTTCTGCAGATATCGCAGAAGAAGTAGCAAGATTCTTTGGATATGATAACATTCCTACCACACTTCCTCACGGCGAGGCAACTGCAGGTAAGAAGTCATTTGCTGCAAGAGTAGAAGATGTTGTTATGAACATCGCTGAGCAGAACGGATTCTGCGGCGGAATGTGCTATTCTTTTGAAAGCCCTAAAGTATTTGACAAGTTACTTCTTGCTGACAACGACCCATTACGTCAGGCAATCGTAATCGCAAACCCACTTGGAGAAGATTACAGTATCATGAGAACGATCGAGTTAAATGGTATTTTAACTTCTTTAGCAGGTAACTATAACCACAGAAATAAAAATGTTCGTCTCTACGAAATCGGTAACGTATATCTTCCAAAGGCTCTGCCATTAACAGAACTTCCAGACGAAAGAAAGCGTTTAACTCTCGGTATGTACGGCGAGTGTGACTTCTTCATGTTAAAAGGTGTTCTTGAGGAAATGTTCTTAAAACTTGGTCTTGACGGCAAAGTTGACTTCGAGCCATCCCAGGAAAAACCTTTCTTACACCCAGGAAGACAGGCACTCATTTATGTAGGCGGAGCTTATGCCGGATTTATCGGACAGGTACATCCAGAAGTATGCGAAAACTACGACATGAAGTGTGAAGCATATGTAGCAGGAATCGACCTTCCAACTGTTACAGAAAAGGCTACTTTCGACAGAAGATACGAAGGCGTAGCAAAATACCCTGCAGTAAACAGAGACTTAAGTCTTGTTATGAAAAAAGATGTTTTCGTAGGAAGCCTTGAAAAAGTAATGAAAGAAAAAGGCGGCAAGTTATTAGAGAGCATCCAGTTATTTGACGTTTACGAAGGTTCTCAGATTGAAGAAGGATATAAATCCGTTGCATTCAGCCTTGTATTCCGTTCCCCAGAACGAAGCTTAGAAGCTGCTGAAATCAACAAGATCGTAGATAAGATTCTTAAAGAACTTGAAAAAATGGGAGTTGAATTAAGAGCATGATGAAAACAAGTGATTTTAATTTTGATCTTCCACAGGAACTGATTGCCCAGGACCCGCTAGAAGACCGTTCCTCATCAAGATTGATGGTGCTTAACAAGGAAAGCGGTGAGATAGCTCACCGTATTTTCCATGACATTACAGAGTATCTTCATCCGGGAGATTGTCTGGTTATCAACGACACAAAAGTTATCCCAGCCCGTCTTATCGGAACAAAAGAAGATACCGGAGCCCACATTGAAATTCTGTTATTAAAAAGAAAAGAAAATGATGTCTGGGAAACACTTGTAAAACCGGGCAAGAAATGCCGTCCAGGTGCAAGAGTAGTCTTTGGAAATGGAGAACTGAAAGCTGAAATTGTTGATGTATTAGAAGATGGAAACCGTCTTGTACATTTTGAATATGAAGGAATCTTTGAGGAAGTATTAGACCGCCTCGGTCAGATGCCTCTGCCTCCATATATCACACATAAATTACAGGATAAAAACCGTTATCAGACCGTTTACGCAAAGTATGAAGGATCCGCAGCCGCACCGACAGCTGGACTTCATTTTACAAAAGAACTGTTAAAACAGATTGAAGATATGGGCGTAAATATCGCCCGCGTAACTCTCCATGTTGGACTTGGAACTTTCCGCCCGGTAAAAGTGGAAAATGTACTCGAACACCATATGCATTCTGAATACTATAACGTAACAGAAACCGCAGCGAAAATGATTAATGACACTAAGAAAAATGGTGGCAGAATCATCGCAGTTGGAACAACAAGTACAAGAACACTTGAATCCGTGGCAGATGAGAATGGAATCATCCATCCGGGCTGTGGTAACACAGAAATCTTCATCTATCCGGGTTATAAATTTAAGGCAATTGACTGTCTGATCACAAACTTCCATTTGCCAGAATCTACTTTGTTAATGCTTGTATCTGCACTGGCAGGGAAAGAGCATATTATGGCAGCGTATGAGGAGGCAGTAAAAGAAAGATATCGTTTCTTTAGCTTTGGCGATGCTATGCTGATTCAATAAAAGAATCATAAAAAGAACTGTTACAAAAAGGAAACAT
>OGTB01002418.1_pt1 | contig 10620 bp, 5 predicted proteins | sample 1553611 | NCBI WGS metagenome assembly OGTB01 (sample SAMEA2580032, study PRJEB22360) | human gut metagenome | biome: human gut; feature: human-associated habitat; material: faeces | place: Denmark | collected 2008/2010 | reverse complement strand
CGCCCCGGTGGCCGTTCCCGACTTCACGCGCGGCGACTGGAACAAGACCGACGGTTACCGGCATGCGATGCTGGTGCAGTGATCCGGAGACCGTATGAACGAAAATGAGCGCAGCCCGCGGGCTGCGCTCATTTTTTGTTCCGGGGCGTCGTTCAGATGCTCCCGAACAGTTTGCTGCGCGCGATCAGACTGGCGCCGATGACACCTGCGTCGGTTCCCAGCGCGGAGGTGACGACCGGGACGTTCTGGCTCATCAGCTTGAGCGAGTATTTGCGTATGGCCAGTTCGACGGGCTGGAGGAAATGGTAAGGCTCGGCCTGCGCCAGGTTGCCGCCGATGATGATGATTTCGGGGTTGAACAGGTTGATCAGCCCTGCCAGCTGATGGCCCAGTTCCGTGCCGGTCTGGCTGATCAGTTCGATGCAGAGCGGATCTTCGCGTTCGGCCGCTTCGATGATGTCGTTCGTCGTGATGACGACCCCCTTCCTTACCTTGCGCGAGAGGACCGACGATTCGCCGTTGTTGATACGTTCGATCAGTTTGCGGTGGATGGCGCGGCCCGAAACCTCGGTTTCGATGCAACCCTTTTTGCCGCAGTGGCACAGGATGTTGTTGTTGTACATGTGGACGTGGCCGAACTCGCCCGAATAGCCGTCCTTGCCGTAGTAGACCTTGCCGTCGATGACGATGCCCAGCCCGAGACCCCAGCCGATGTTGACATAGAGCAGGTTTTCATACCGTTTGTTCTCCCCGGACATGTATTCGCCGTAGGCCATCGCCTTGGTGTCGTTTTCGATGAAGATTTTCAGCCCCAGCTTTTCTTTCAGAATGTCCGCGAGCGGCGTGTCGTGGGTCTCCTCGAAGTTGAAGACGCTGGCGCTCGTGCCGGTGCGGCTGTCCACGCGGCCCGAGAGGTTGAGGTTTGCGCCTGCGATCTTTTCCGGGTCGATGCCCTCCAGCGTGTCGATGAACCGCTGCACGCGGTTGCAGAGTTCGTCCAGCGCGTCGTGCGTGTTTTCGAACCGGAAATCGGTGTGCCGCTCGATGCGCACGACCTCGCCGATGAAGTTGATCAGCGCGATGTTCAGTTCGAAGGTTTTCATGTCGATACCCAGGAAGTAGTAGGAGTCGGGGTTGACGCCGTAGCGGATCGCTTTGCGGCCTTTCGTGTGCAGGTTCACCCGCTCCAGTTCGGCGATCATGCCGTCCGATTGGAGTTCGGCGACGTATTTGGCAATGGTCGTGAGGCTGTAGCCCGTCGCTTCGGCGATCTCGGTCACCATGAAATTTCCGTTGCGCATCACATGGCGCAGGATGCTGCTGCGAATGGTTCCTCCGACGCTGCGGCCGGCGGTCTCCGTTCTGAATTTCTCCAACATAATAGGGTCTGTTTGCAAGAGCAAATATAAGACAAAAACCCATATAAACAAATGAAAATGTTTTTATGTGCCGACTTTTATGCAAGAAGTTTTGTTTTTAGGCTCGATTTCGGGTTTATATATCAAAAATATGGAATAATTAAATGTTGGTTTCCCGGGGCTGAAAAATCGAAAATATTGCATTGTAAATCAATTATATAATTGCATATACAGGACGTGCTTTTCTGTGTGAATTTAAAAATTTAGTTTTTTAATTTTATTTGATTAAAAAATATTTTGTGTTAATAAAAACATTCCATAGATTTGTGATGAAACGGGTCTGAAATACCTATAAAATATACATAAAACTACTATGGAAAAGATCAAAGGACTTATCGACGCTCCCTTTACCCCGATGCTGGCCAACGGGGACATCAATCTGGAACCCATTCCGGCCTATGCCGCCATGCTGGCCGAAAACGGATTGAAGGGCGTGTTCATCAACGGTTCGTCGGGCGAGGGGTACATGCTCACCGCCGAGAAGTGGATCGCCGCGGCGCCCGCCGGATTCAAGGTGATCGTGCACGTGGGCAGCTGCTGCCTGCGGGAGAGCGCGAAACTCGCCGCCCATGCCGCCGGAATCGGGGCCTGGGGCATCGGCGCCATGGCGCCCCCGTTCCCGAAGATCGGCCGTATCGAGGAGCTGGTCAAATACTGCGAGGCCATCGCTTCGGCCGCACCCGGACTGCCGTTCTATTATTACCACATCCCCGCCTTCAACGGCGCGTTCCTGCCGATGCTCGACCTGCTCAAGGCCGTCGACGGGCGCATTTCGAACTTCGCGGGCATCAAATACACCTTCGAAAGCCTCTATGAGTACAACCAGTGCCGCCTCTACGGGAACGGCCGGTTCGACATGCTGCACGGGCAGGACGAAACGATCCTTCCGAGCCTGGCGCAGGGCGGTGCGCAGGGCGGTATCGGCGGCACGACGAACTACAACGGCCGCGGGCTGGTCGGCATCATCGAAGCCTGGGAGCGGGGCGATCTGGAGACCGCCCGTGAAAAGCAGAACTTCTCGCAGGCGGTGATCAACGTCATCTGCAACTACCGCGGCAACATCGTCGGCGGCAAGCGCATCATGAAACTCATCGGGCTGGACCTCGGACCCAACCGTGTCCCGTTCCGCAACATGACCGACGACGAGGAGCGGTCGATGAAGGCCGAACTGGAGGCCATCGGCTTCTTCGCGCGCTGCAACCGGTTCTGACCGCGGCGCGCTTCCCGAACCCGAATAACCTAAAAACTGACGATATGAAAAAAATCTCCCTCTTTGCGACGGGATTGCTGTGTGCGATGGCCGGGGGCACGTCCTGCAGCGACGACTACGCGGTGCCCGACTATTCGCGTCCCGCATCGAATACCATCGCTTTCAGCTGCCAGTCGGCCTGGGGCGAAGACAACCGGACGCTTTGGACGGAAGAGAGCCGCATCGGTCTCTTCTGCGGACAGACCAATTCGTCCAATGTGGCGCTGGGCGCCGCCGCCATCTCGGTCGGCGAACCCCTGGGGCTGTTCTACACCAAGCTGCCCTGGGCTGCGGGCGAGCACACCTTTTATCTCTATATGCCTTATGACGAAGCCAACGCTTCGACCCGGCTCACGGGTTCGCTCGGCGCGACGCAGTTTCAGAACGGCGTTTCTGCGGCACATATCGCGCAGAGCAGCCTCGCCTATGCGGCGGTGACCTCCGTTGAGACGGAAAACCCCGTCGCCGTGACGCTCCGTCATGTTTTCGGCTACCTCGACCTGGCGGTGACGACTGCGAAATGGCAGGGCTGGTCCGTGGAGTCCGTCGTCGTGACGAGCAAGTCCGGAACGACCCTGGCGGGCGACTATACGTTCGATATGCCCACCGCGAAACTCGCCTTCACGGGCAATGAATCCCCGTCCGTGACGCTGAAAGTCAGCGGTGCGACGCTCGGCGAGGGGACGTTCCACGGCTATGCCGCCGTGGCCGCTCCCGTCGGTGCCGGGACCTACGAAGTCGCCGTGCAGGTGGCGAAGGACGGCGAACAGAGCATCGTTCTCAAGGGTGAAGCCTCGCTCGCCGAAGGCATTGCGCCCGAAGCGGTCACCACGATGGCGCTTGCCGTCGACTCGTTCGACGAAGAGATCGTCGAGGACGATTCGATCGATTTGAGCGATCCCGACGGCGACGGCGTGAAGGAGACGGCCAACTGCTATGTGGCCGGAGCTGCGGGCCGGACCTACCGCTTCCCCGCAACGGTGATGGGCAATGGCTTCACGACCCCTGCGACTGCCGATTATGCCGGTGCGGGCACTGCTCCGGGAATCACTCCGGAGGCCCTCGCTCCCAAGTCGGCGCAGCTGCTCTGGCAGACCGAGCCGAACCTGATCGCCGACGTCAAACTGCGCAGCAACCAGGTCTACTTCACGCTCAACGGCGAGGCCGGCGGTGCGCTGAAGGAGGGCAATGCCGTGATTGCGGTCTTCAGCGAGGCCGACGGCGGCGGCGACATCCTCTGGAGCTGGCATATCTGGGTGACGGCGGCCGATCTCGACGCTGCGGTGCAGACCTATACGCTCTACGACAACTTCGCGGCCGCAGGTCCTACCGTCCTGATGGATCGCAATCTGGGCGCGCTCAAAGCGGGCATGTGGGGTACGAACGGCGATAACCTCGCCCTGGGGCTGCTCTACCAGTGGGGCCGCAAGGACCCGTTCCAGAATATCGACGACACCGACATCGGCGGCACGGGAGCCTTGGCCATCGGTCGTCTGCGCAAGACCTACGATGCCGCAGGCAACGCCCTTTCGGTCGACAATGCGGCTGCCGAATACGATGCGACGAACTGGCGTTACTTCACCGCCAAGACGATTCCCGCCGACCGCATCGCCCGCTATCCGATGAATTTCGGCTACCTCAGCACCAGCAACAACTGGCTCGACGAGGCCCGTGACGACCTCTGGGGCAATCCGTTCAGCGGCGAGGTCGGCGAGACCGGCCACAAGTCGGTTTACGACCCGTGTCCTCCCGGATACCGCGTGCCGCACCGTTACATCGGCACGATGTTCACTACCGACGGAAAGAACGCGTCGAACAAGAACGCCGCCGACCTGGCCCGCTGGAAGGGACAGTACACGACGCAGGCCGAGATTCAGGGTGCAGGCGGCAACATCTACCCCTATGGCGGCGGAAGCGCCTCCTATCCCCTCGGCGGCATGCTCTTCGTCAGCGGCGGCAAGATCGTGCCCTTCCGTACGGGCAAATATGTGGGCGCCTACCACGTGAGCATGCCCGCCAACAACGTCAAAACCTCCTACCGGTTCTATTTCGACTACGGAAATATCAAACCCGAGGACAGCAATGCCCGCTACGTCGGCGCCAGCATCCGCTGCATGAAAGAGCAATAGATACATAGATACCTTCCGTCCGCTTCCGCGGCGCATCCCGCACGGGGTGCGCCGGGAGGCAGGACCCCAAACCCGAATTCATACCATGACAACCGAACAACAAAAATACCTGGACGACTGCCGGAAACGCTATGCGGCCGATCTGACGGACGACATCCTGCCGTTCTGGATGAAGCACGGCCTCGACCGCGAACACGGCGGGATCTACACCTGCGTCGACCGCGACGGAACGCGGATGGACACCACCAAATCGGTCTGGTTCCAGGGCCGTTTCGGATACGTCTGCGCGGCGGCCTACCGCCATGCCGGGCGGAATCCCGAGTGGCTCGCGGCGTCGAAGAGCGCGCTGGACTTCCTCGAACGCCACTGCATCGACACCGACGGACACCTGTTTTTCACGGTGACCGCCGAGGGCGCACCCGTCCAGAAGCGGCGCTACGTCTTCTCGGAGTGTTTCGCCGCAATCGCCATGGCCGAATACGCCGCGGCTTCGGGCGATTGCTCCTATGCCGCAAAGGCCCTCGACATGTTCCGCAATACGCTGCGGATGCTCTCCACGCCGGGTTTTCTGGAGCCCAAAACGCTGGTCCCTTCGCGCGGGCACTCGATCACGATGATGCTGATCAACGTGGCGCAGGTGGTCAGGCAGGTGGCCCCCGATCCGGTGCTCGACGCACAGATCGACAGGTCGGTCGACGAGCTGCGGCGTTATTTCATGCACCCCGAGTTCGGGTCCATCCTCGAGACGGTGGGCCCGGACGGGGAGTTCATCGACACCTGCGCCGGCCGCACGATCAATCCCGGGCATTGCATGGAGACCGCGTGGTTTCTGCTCGACGTGGCCCGCACGCGCGGCTGGGATGCACAGCTGGTCGAAATGGCCGTCACGATCATCGACTGGGCCTGGAAATGGGGCTGGGACGAGCCTTACGGCGGTATGATCAACTTCCGCGACTGCCGCAACTTCCCGCCGCAGGACTATTCGCAGGACATGAAATTCTGGTGGCCCCAGTGCGAAACGATCCTCGCGGCGCTCTATGCCTATGTGGCTACGGGCGACGGAAAATACCTCGAAATGCACCGCAGGGTCAACGACTATGCCTACCGGGTCTTCCCCGACGCCGAATACGGCGAATGGTACGGCTACCTGCACCGGGACGGTACGGTGGCGCAGCCGGCCAAGGGCAACCTGTTCAAGGGACCTTTCCACATCCCGCGCATGATGCTCAAGGCGACGCAGCTGTGCGACGAAATCCTGAATGAATAACCTTAAAAACGATACCTGTAATGAAATCTGAAATCAACTATTGCCTGCGTGTGCTGCTGATGGCGGGATGTCTGGTGACTCCGCCCCTTGCGTTGTCCGCCTGTGCAGACGATGAAATCAAGCGTCCGGCGGTGACTGACCCCGTGATGCCCGATCTCGGGCCGGAGGCTGCCGAAGGGACGATCAGCCTTTCGCAGATGGAGACCTATACTCCCTTCACGGCCGGAACGGGCGCCCATTCGTACCGTATTCCCGCGATGGTGACCGCTGCCGACGGCTCGCTGCTGGTGTTCTGCGAGGCGCGCTACAATTCGTGGATGGACAAGAGCTACACGGACATCGTGGTCCGGCGCAGCACCGACAACGGCAAAACGTGGTCCGAGCAGACCAACCTGACCGGGTCGGCCAACGGCGGCGGCTACGCTTTCATGGACCCCACGCCCGTGGCCGACCGGACGACGGGCAGGATCTTCGTGTTCTGCTGCCGTTGGGTCAAGTCGGACGCCGACGCGACCAAGACGCGCGCCTATATGATCTCCTCGTCGGACAACGGCGCCACGTGGAGCGATCCGGCGGATGTCACCGACCAGGTGATCGTGCCGGGCTGCTTCAGCTCGGGATTCGGCCCCGGCTCGGGCATTCAGATCTCGCGCGGGCGCCGCGCGGGACGCCTCATCCTCCCTTCGAGGCAGTATAACGGTTCGGCCAGCAAGGGTTTCGCCGTCTATTCCGACGACCACGGCACCACCTGGAAGGTAAGTTCCGAGGTGCTGGGCGGCGAGAGCCAGATCGCCGAGTGCGGCGAGGACCGGCTGACCGTCAACATCCGCAAGGGCACCGACCGCTACTCCTCCTTCTCGAAGGACGGCGGCCAGACGTGGACCGCGGCCGCAAAGGACGGCGGGCTCCTTTCGTTCGAGAGCGGCTGCCATGCGAGCGTTTGCAGCGGCGGCGGGAATATGGTCTTCTACTGCGGTCCGAAGGGCGGCGCGAAGTCCTCGACGCACGACAACCGCTACGAACTGATGCTTTACCGCAGTCCCACGGGCGCCCAGGGGTGGACGCGCAGCCAGTTGCTCTACGACCTGGCGGCCGGTTATCCCGACATGACGCTGCTCGGCGACGGACGCCTGGCCATCGTCTTCGAGGCCGGTCCCGAGAAGGGCTTCATCACCCGGAGCAGCCGTCCGGCGGGCTGGATGTGCCTCGATGTGCTGATTTTGCCCCGGGAGGTGGCCGACTACGGCTATTGGTTCGAATAATACTAACGCTTAACCTGGAAAACCATGAGACAAAATTCCAAACTCAATAGATGCCGGATGCTGTTGGTGTCGGCGCTGATGCTGTTCACGATCGGCGTGGCGGCCGCGCAGCCCCGCCATACGGTGACGGGAAAGGTGACCGATGCGTCCGGCGCTCCGATGGTCGGGGTGACGGTGATCGAGCAGGGGACGACCAACGGCACGACGACCGGTGTCGACGGGAGCTATTCCCTGACGGTGAAGGGCGAAAAGGGCGTGTTGACATTCAGTTCGCTGGGATATACCTCGCAAAACATTCCCGTGGGCGGGAAGGCCACGGTCGATGTGAAACTCGACGAGGATGCCATCAACATGAGCGAGGTGGTGGTGACCGGATACGGCCGCACCGTCACGAAAGACAAACTGACGGCCGCGATTTCGAAGGTTTCGGGCGACATCCTCGAAAGGGGCGTGCGTTCGAATCCCTTGCAGGCGCTGGCCGGTACGGTGACGGGCGTGCGTGTCGCCACGACGTCGGGACAGCCCGGTGCGGCGCCCTCGATCGTCATTCGCGGCGGCGCGGCCCTCGACGGCACGGGTACGCCCCTCTATGTGATCGACGGCGTGCAGAAGGAGGATATGAACGACATCAACTCGAACGACATCGAGTCGATCGAAATCCTGAAGGACGCCGCGGCGACGGCCCTTTACGGCGCCAAGGCCAATGCGGGCGTGGTGCTCGTGACGACCAAGCGCGGCCGTGCGGGCAAAGCCGAAATCTCGTTCAAGGCCAACGTCGGACTGAACTACCTGCGCAAGACCAACGAGTTCCTCGCGGCCGACGACTACCTTTACTACCTGCGTCTGGCGGCTTACCGTTCGGGCAATGTCGCGGCCCTCTCGGCTGCCGGCCCCTACGGGACGGGCAACCTTTACGAAGCCGACGGCAACAAGGCGCAGGAGGGCGTTTACAGTACGATGTTCCTCACCGACGACAATGCCTTCCTGCTCAAGAAGGGTTACAAACAGATGATCGATCCGATTACGGGCAAGACCATCATTTACAGCGAATTCACGCCGAGCGACGCTTCGGTGCGCGACATGGCGCTGACGCAGGACTACAACATCTCGGCGTCGGGCGGCAACGACCGCGGGCGTTACTATGCCAGCCTGGGTTACTACGACGAGTCGGGTTTCCCGGTGATCTCCTATTACAAGCGGTTGTCGTTCACGACCAACGCCTCGTACAAGATCACCCCGTGGCTCGAATCGAACAGCCAGTTCAACTTCTCGCGTTCGGACAGCCGCCAGGTGAGCGATTACATCGGCGGCGGCGAGTCCAACTTCTTCGGCATCATGTTCTCGGCGCCCCCGACGATGCGCCGGTTCAACCCCGACGGCGATCCGGTCGTCTGTTCGACCAACTGGGAGAACGGCAACTGGGATGCTGCCCAGAGCAGTTTCTACCGCCGCAACACCAATTACCGCTTCACGATGAACCAGGGCCTGAAATTCAATATCACGGACCATATTTCGCTGAAGGTTAACGGTATGTGGTACTTCAACATGTATGAAAAGGAGAAGTTCAACCGGACCTATATCGTCAAGCCGGGTTCCCCGAACAGCGACCATGCGGCTTCGGCGAGCTATTCGCGCATGCTGTCGCAGACCTACAACGCCATCGCGGGGTACGAAAATTCGTGGCACGGCCACAATTTGAGCGTCATCGTCGGTTACGAGTTCTACGACAAGTTCAATTTCGGCCTCTCGGCCGGCGGGCAGGGCGCCGACTCCGACGACTTCATCAGTCTGGGGTATATCGACAAGACCCTCGATAAGAACATCTCGAAGATCAGCATGAATTCGACCCACCTGAACGAGCGCAGCATGTCGGTCTTCGGCAACGCCAGCTACGACTACAAGGGCAAGTACCTCTTCTCGTTCTCGGCGCGTTACGACGGTTATTCGAAGCTGGTGAACAACAAGTGGGGCTTCTTCCCGGGCGTCAGCGCCGCGTGGAACATCCACAAGGAGAAGTTCATGGAGGGCACGCAGGGCTGGCTGTCGAGCCTGAAGATCCGTGCCGGATACGGCCAGAACGGAAATGTGAACATCCTGGCCGGACCTTACGATTTGCAGGGCAATTATGGCAAGACCGGCAGCTACGACGACGAATACGGCATCCTGATCAACAAACTGCCCTATCCCGACCTGCGCTGGGAGAAAACGACCTCGGTGGACTTCGCCGTCGAGGCCAGCTTCCTGAACCGCTTCCGGGTGTCGGTGGGAGCCTATAACAAACTTACCTCCGACCTGCTGGCCGAGGTTCCCTTCCCCAGCTCGGCGGGCGTCGGCAACCAGTACACCAACAACGGCAGCGTCCGTAACCGCGGCCTGGAGTTCGAGTTCGACGCCACCGTCTTCCAGAACAAGGACTGGAAGGTGCAGGTGGGCGGAAATGCGACCTACATGCGCTCGAAGATCATGCGGCTGCCCGATAACGGCAACCTGAACAACCGCCAGGGCGGACAGCAGGTCTACAATGCGGCCGGCGACCTGATCTGGGTCGGCGGCAAGCAGGAGGGACAGGAGTACGGCGTGGCCTATGCCTACCGGATGGTCGACGTCGTTCGCAGCGAGGCCGACCTGCAGAAATATGCCTGGTATGTGGACACGACCCCTTCGGCCGGCACGATCTACGGTCCCGGCGCCTGGGCGACGCTGACTGCCGCCGAGCAGGAGAAGGGGCAGCTGCTGCAACCCGGCGACGCCATCTTCTACGATGTCAACGGAGACAACACGATCGACCAGTACGACCAGGTGAAGATGGGCAACACGATTCCCCGCTGGGTCGGCGGCGTGAACCTCTCGGTGGCCTGGAAGGGGCTTTCGCTCTACGCGCGTTTCGACTACGCCACGGGTTATGTGGCCAAAAACAGCCGCAAACAGTATTACATGGGGCTTTCGCAGGGTACGTTCAACACCCTCAAGGAGAGCAAGGACACCTGGTCGGAGGAGCGTCCCGACGCCAAATACCCGATCCTGATGTACGCCGACACGAAGTTCCGCAACAACTACCGCATGAGCAATATCTTCTACGACGATTCGAGTTACCTCTGCGCCCGCGAAATCGCGTTGAGCTACTCGCTGCCCGAGAAGTGGGCGCGTGTGGTCCGCATGAAGAACCTCACGGTGTCGGTAACGGGGCAGAATCTTTTCTACTGGACCGGTTCGTCGCTCTACAACCCCGAGTACGGCGTCAACGGAAACGGCGGCTACGGCATTCCCCCGGCGGGGGTTTTTGGCCATGCCGCCG
>OGTB01002417.1_pt1 | contig 10625 bp, 10 predicted proteins | sample 1553611 | NCBI WGS metagenome assembly OGTB01 (sample SAMEA2580032, study PRJEB22360) | human gut metagenome | biome: human gut; feature: human-associated habitat; material: faeces | place: Denmark | collected 2008/2010 | reverse complement strand
GGGCACGCCTTTTTCCGAGAGTCCGCCTTCATAGCAAATGCCGATGCTTTTGTCGTTCCAGCCGGTGACATGTGCTCCGATTTGATGTGTGGGGCGGCAGATATGGACCTTGCCCTCGCGGGTAATGTAGAAATGATAACCTATACTGGCAAAACCGCGTGACAGATGGCTGCGGCGTAAGGCATCGAGCGGAAAGTCACGATTACAGCGTGTGGCGCTGCAATGAACTATCAGGAGGCGAACCTCCCGATAGTTTTGATAGAAACTGCCTGATTTCATACGTCTATTTGGTACAGGCGCTTAAACCGAATATACCTGCCAACGTGGTGCTGATGGCGATAACTACTTTGAGGATAACTCCCCAGATTGATTTTGATTCTTTCTTCATGATAATTGTTGATTTGAAATTTTAAATGTGATGATAAAAGGAAAATAGGCCCGTATGACGGTTTTATCCTAACGGATTTTCTTCCTCTTCGCTGGAGCCGCCACTATTGTCGCCACCGCCTGTGGAACCGCCGCCGGAAGTGTCTTTTCCCGAAATATCTCCCATTGTCTCCCCGGCCTTTTGGGCTTTGAGCACGGCACGGGCTGCCGCGCGTGTCGGCACAGGGGTGAAGCCCATACCTGCAAAGATGTTTCTTAAATCTTCACCGGGCACAAACTGAATATTGACCCCGGTGATGTTGGCTGCGGTGAATTTCTCGGCTGTTTCAGCTCCGCGGCTGGTGATTTGAAGACGGAACTTTCCCAGTTCTCCGAAATCCACCTGTTCTCCTGCGCGCAGACTGTCTATCATGTTGTCCACGGTAGCAATCAGCACGGCAGATACATCAGCGCGGCTCACGGTGGTTTGACCGGCCACGAGGCGGCTCAGCTCTTTCAGCGTCAGTTCCTGACTGATTTGTGCCTTTGCATAGGCTTTTTTAGCTTCACCCGGTTTCATGGGGTTGGAAAGCATGGAAATACTGTAATTTAATGCCATAAAATAAATTATTAATTGGTTACGAAGCAAAGATAAAACCTGCGGTAAGGGCGAAAATGAATGTGGCGGAAAGAGCGTGAGCGGATAGGAAATAAGATGAAAAACAAGGATGGAAAGTGATGGTTGTGTAAGAATGTTTTTGTAACTTTATACTCTAAAAATCAAAAAGTTATGGATATGAAAACAACTATGGATACGGAGAGGACGGCTTTAGAGAAATGTTGGGAAATCAAACCTTATTCCAAGCAGGAACTGGCGCAGGCCTATGCTCCTGATATAGCGCCGACATCGGCGCTGAACCGCTTGGCACGCTGGATTAAACTGAACAAGGCACTCAGCGAGGCTTTACAAAATGCGGGATATTACTCCCGGCAGCACGTATTTACTTCATGGCAGGTAGAGCTGATTTTTGCACATTTGGGCAGGCCTTGAAGCGGGGGCCGGCATTAGTAGTCTCGTGAACGGATGAGACTACTCTCACAGGGCTCCGAGGGTAGTCTCGACAGGCAGTGAAAGTAGTCTCGATTTTGTCACCTTGACACCTTTGACACTTATACATGGAAGTTTTAGATATAATGGTTTGTTAATAAATGCATGATGGTGAAAACGGATTTTATATATAAATTCTGCATGCGACTTTAAAAAGTAAGTGTCAAAGGTGTCAAGGTGTCATTTGTTATGGTTGTTCGGCTACGGTTGAAGAGTCGCTGCCGTAGCGGGCGGCGGCGCATTGATTGCGATAGATTTCTTCGGCATTGTATTCCACAGCTCTGTATCCTCGCTGACCGCCGCAACGGATGTTCTCAAACCCCAGTTGCTTCATGATGATGCCGATTTTAGTGGAGCTGAGCGGATGCTTGATAAGAGCGTTGATACGATTCAGGATATGGGCTGTAGTGATGAAAATGCCGTTTTCCCCGGGCAGCGGCCGGCGGAAATGGGTTAATATCAGCTCTTTCTCCAGATTGGGAGTCTCAAAATTCCGGTTATGCTCATTTAGTACGTCTATTTCTTCCCGATTGAACCAATACCGGAAGCCGCTTTTCCAAAGGGCGAATGCCTGACTGTATATCCCTTCATAGTTGAAAGGATAGAGATTGGGGTCTTTAATCTCCTCTACCTCAAAGGGCAGCCAACGACGATTGCCGGTGGGGTCGTTCAGAAACTGAATGTTATTGCCTGTACCGCAAAAACTGGCGATGTGCGTGCGGTGTTCTTTGTTGCGTCCGTAAGCGGCGCGTTCATTGATGCCTTTCATGGTGACCAATGCCTTGAGCTGACTAAGTTCGGCAGGGCGCATCTCGTCGATTTCTTCCAGGCAGATTAACACGAATTCGGTCAGTGTGAACTGGTCGTCTTTGGTGATGCGGCCGCTGTTCATCTTGGTATAGAAATAACGTTGCAGTTCGGGCGGCAGCAGATGGTTGAACCAAGTGGTTTTGTAGCTGCCTTGCGGACCGATGAGCACCAGTATTTCATGATTGACAGAATGCTCCTCGAACAAGGTCGGGAGAATATTGACAAACCATTTCCGAAAATAGTGCTTGAAGCGCTGCTGATCTCCTTTGACACGGACGGTGTCGGCCAGTTCTCCAATATAGTCGGTTATGCCGTCCCATGGCTTCAGGTTGAACAGAAATTCCCGGAACGGATTGAACTGAAGCACGTATTCGGAGTGCAGCACATTATAAATATCGTTCAGGCGGACACGACTGATTTCTTTGTTCATGCGGCTCCACAGCGTGTTGACGTCTCGGTCGGTGAGCGAGGTATATGCAGGTTTGCCGGAAAGGTTGTCAAGGGTTTTGAAGGCCACTTCGCATTGCCGTGTGATGATATTCTGCCGGAAAAGGGCCTGTGAGGCCAGAAACTTTTCTATTTCTGCTACATTGGCGTATCCCTCTTCTTCGGATGGGGCGGAGCCGTTTCCTGTCAACGGGCGTGTGTTGTGCTCGTCGGTGTGCCGGTAGCATGAGCGGATGATGCCTGCCGCATCGCCGTTGTAGTCGGCAAACTGCCGGGCGGCCCATTCCTCGGTTTCCTGCAGGGGGATGCCGTAGGTGTTGAGCAGATATCCCATTCGCATGATGTACTCGTTACGATGATGGGCTTCGTAGGCGATGCCCTCTTTTTTCAGAATACGTCCGGCGGCTGTCAGGGCTTTCTTCAATAATCGTTTTCCGGCAGGTTTTGCATTGCCGGGCGTGCGTTTTTGAGGGATAGCGATGTGGAACGGTGTTGCGTCGGGATTAAAATAGACACCGGTATCATGGGCGAGTCCGCTCAGGCGGGTGGCATTTTTGCATTTCAAGTCGCATGTACATCCCGTGAGGTCGGCATAATAACGGTTCCCTTGTTCAAAAGCCTTCTTGTAAGGTTTTATGTTTTGTTCGGTATCGTCGGTCAAGCCGTCTATCGGGAAAATGATGCGGATGCCCCTGCCGCTTATGGTAGTATAGCAAAGGAGAGTGTGAGGACTGCCGGTAATCTGTTTTCTTATTTCCGGTAGTTTCTCCGTGGGTACGTTGTCTATGTCTACAATGCCCAAAGAAGTCCAGCTTTGGATATGGGCTTGCTGCTTGCCGCCCGCAAAAGTGACGGCAACGGCAAAGCAGGGGCATGAGGACTTTTCGCGGGCAGCTGCAGACAGGCTTCCTTGCTCATGGTAGTAACGGTATTTCTCTGTATGGTCGCGTACGGACGGGTCGTTCTGAATCAGATTGATTATACCTTGTAGGGTGATGGTGTCCGGTACGGTATCCGGATAGCCTTTGAAAAGGCTGAGTTGAAGTTCTTTCATATAAAATTATTTCGTTGATAAATGAGAGCCTGCATCCTTTGAGGCAGGTTCTAAAAAGTGTCGAAGTTCACAATATTTTTTTGTTGCAACAAAATTTCATGACCGTCATGGCGGTCATGAACCGTACGTGATTTAACATTCTTAATAAATTTAAACTAAATGAAGAAAAGCAAGCAAGCTGCGGATTTCGGGCCTAACCTGGAATTGGGAGACCTTTTGGAACTATTTCGCTATAGCTATATGGTGGATGGTAAGTTTTTGACTATAAATGAGGTATGCAAAATGGCCTCTATGAGTACCCGCACTTACTATAAGGTAAAAAAGGGGTTAGCGTAGATATAAACCAGTATTACCGTATTCTACGTATCTACGTGCATGCCGCGGACAAAGAGGAACGATGGCATTTAATACGGAATGTGTTCGATAGATTGGAAAATGATTACTTCAATAATGTGTAAAGGAGCGCGTTGTTTTATTATCAGATGAAAGTATCCATTATAACTTCCTGCTTTAACAGAGAGGCTACCATAGGGCAGGCCATAGAAAGCGTGTTGTCGCAAGACTATCCGGATATAGAGTATATCGTTGTGGACGGAGCAAGCAAAGACGGCTCTTTGCAGGTGATAAACCGATATAAGGACCGGATTGCCAAAATTATTTCAGAGCCCGATAAAGGTATGTACGAGGGCATCAATAAAGGAGTGCAGGCTGCAACCGGAGATATCATAGGGCTGTTGCACTCGGATGATTTTCTGTTCGATAGGCATGTTATTTCGGATATTGTGCGAAAATTCAGTGAAACAGGGGCTGAACTGGTATATGGCAACGGATTGTTCGTGGATTTTGAGCACACGGACAGGCCCGTGCGCGACTGGATTAGCGGGAACTATCGGAAATGGAAAGTGAAATGCGGCTGGCTGCCGCTGCATCCTACGGGGTACATCCGGCGCGAGGTGATGGGCAGGTGGGGATTGTATAACGAGAACTATAAAATAGCGGCGGACACGGACCTGCTGGTGAGGTATCTGTATGAGGCGAATTTGCGTGTGGAGTATCTAAACAAGTACATCGTGAGGATGCGTATGGGCGGTTTGTCCACCGACAGCGCCAGACGGAAGCAGATGTGGAAGGAAGATGTGGGCATATACAGGGCGCACGGTTTTCCGGGAGTACCTGCAAAGCTGATGAAGATGAGCTGGAAAGTGCCGCAGTTTATCGGAGCAAGGATTAAACGAATTGGTGCGGAAAGGTAAATACCAAGGATATGGAAAATATGGGGCGTGATGAGGAACTCTTCTTCCATTTTCTGAGACTGGGATTGTGGGGAGAGGAGCCGGATGAATCCGGATATGACATGACCGGGCTGACACGGGATGATTGGTGCCGGATATACGATATGGGGCATCGGCAGGCTGTGTCGGGCATTGTGACGGACGGCATCGCGCATTGTGGCGTGCGTCCGGACGGAGAGTTGTGGGGGCAGTGGATTGCACAGTTGATATATATGGAACGGATGAACAGCCGCATAGCCAATGAGGGAACTTTCTGGCTGGAAAGTCTGGAAGAGGCAGGCATAGAGGCGGAGGTCTTTAAGGGGCCGTCGGTGGCGCATTGGTACAATAGGCCGATGTATCGCAGCTATGGCGATTTGGATATTGTAGTGCATGCGGGCTGGGAGAGATTGGAAGAGGTGCTACAAAAGTGGAAATTGCCTTATCGGGTGGAGCACGAAGATGTTGTGCTTCGGAACAGGGGAGTGTTCGTTGAATTCCATCGGCAGCGGGAATATCTGTATAATCCGGTGGTGCATAACAGGCTGACGCAGCTGTTGCATGCGGATAAAGAGGGGTATGAGCTGTATCTAGCCTGTCTGATTCTCCATTTACGCCGCCATGTGCTGACCTACGGAATTGGGTTGAAGCAGGTGTGTGATGTGGCGGTGATGCTGCGCAATGCCTCGCTCGATAAGAAAAAACTGGTAGGGATACTGCGTGAGCTGAATATGATAAGGTTCAGCAGGGTGCTTTTCGGGTTTATCGATGTCTATATTAAGGGCGTCAGGGAGTTTCCGCTACGACCTTTGTATGACAGGAATATGCAGTTATTGCGAAATATCATCTGGCGAGACGGCTATCTGTTGAAAATGGAGCGGGAGCAGTGCAGTGAGAGCAAACGAACAGTTGCCGGCAGGGTGATGGGGAACGGATTCTTTTGGCTGAAACGCTGTTCCTTACTGTTTGGCCTGATGCCCGACGAAGCTTGCTGTTTCCCTTTCTATATGGTGTGGAGAAGGCTGAAAGGTAGCTCTGTGAAGGCTGTGAATACCGCCTTATAGACAATTTATCACACACTGGTGACTGAATGTCTATTTGCTTACCCATTTTTTCTCTTTTTTTGCAGCTTGATAAAAAGAAACAAGCAGATAACAAAGAATGGTAAGAATACAATCATATAGTAAACTGATAAAGACTACGGTAATTATTGGAGACACTTTATTATGTGGCGTTATCTTTGAATTGTTCTGCTTCTTTCTGGCAGGTACGCATTGGGAGAAAATACTGAGCGCCCCGAAAGCTCAGATTATACTGACCCTGTTGCTGTGCTATGTGCTGTGCAGCATGAAGAGGTCGGTTATTCTGTATAAAAGAAAGGTGTATGCTTATCAGATTGTAACGCTTGTATTTCTTAACGTATTCTACTTTGCCGTTTTGTCCGGGGCGATTCTTGCCATAGGGCGGTACATGGATGTGTGGTCTTATTTCTTTTTGGGCTATATCATCGTACTGTTTGTCTGTATCGTGTCTTTCAGATTGCTTTTGCGTTTTTTCATCAAGAGTTCCCGTGTGAAAGGGAAGAATCTGCATTCAGTGGTATTGGTGGGCAGTACGGAAAACAATCTGCAATTGTATTATGAATTGACGGCACAGTCTTGGTCAGGATATAAAGTTGTAGGGTATTTTGATTATCAGCCCAATCCGGCTTTTCCTGAAGAGTGTACATATTTGGGCAAGCCGCAGGAGGTCGTCGGATTTCTGAAGAAACGTATTTATATACGCAGTCTTTTCTGCTGCTTGTCTTCGGAGCATAAGGATGTCATTGTGCCGATGATTAATTATTGCGAGAATAATCTGGTACATTTTTACAGTGTACCCGATGTGCATAATTATTTGCAGAATCAGATGTATCTTAATATGGTGGGCACTGTGCCTTATCTGAGCCTGCGGCAGGAACCGCTGAACCAATTAGGCAATAAGGTGCTTAAAAGAGGGTTTGACATTGTGTTCTCGCTTGTGTTCCTATGTACTTTGTTTCCTATTATTTATGTAGTGGTAGCCATTGTGACGTGGTGTACCATGCCGGGGCCCGTATTCTTTAAACAGAAAAGGAACGGACTGAATGACAAGGAGTTTTGTTGCTATAAGTTCAGAAGCATGAAAGTGAACAGTGATGCCGACCGGATGCAGGCCACCAAAGGGGATGCCCGCGTGACGCGTTGGGGAAGCATACTGCGCAAGACGAACCTTGACGAAACACCGCAATTTGTCAATGTGTTGTTGGGGGATATGAGTATTGTGGGGCCCCGCCCTCATATGTTGAAACATACGGAAGAGTATTCGCAACTAATAAATAAATACATGGTGCGGCATTTTGTGAAGCCCGGCATTACGGGGTGGAGCCAGGTGTCCGGTTTTCGTGGAGAGACAAAGCAGTTGAGTGATATGGAAAACCGCATCAAGAATGATATATGGTACATCGAGCATTGGAGTTTCGGGCTGGATGTATATATCATTTATAAAACGGTTGCCAATATTGTTCATGGTGAAAAAAACGCTTATTAGACGGAAAATATAAATAATAATTAACATATTCAATACTAAGAGAAAATGAAAAAATTAGCATTTTGCATGATGCTCTTCTCCCTGCTTTGGAGCGGTAGTATCGGCGCACAAACGGTGGAACAGGATTCCATCGACATGATTGAAAATCCGCAGCCTACCGATGATGAGTATCGTGTGGTGACCAACCGTTTCTGGGATAACTGGTTTGTACTGGGAAGTGTGGGCTACCATGCCTTCTTTGGTGACTATGGCAAGGTAGAAGATTTTGCAGGAAAACTTTCTCCCGACTTTAATGTGGGTGTGGGTAAGTGGTTTACTCCGGGCATCGGTGTGAAACTTCAGTTCGGAATGGGTAACTCCCGCGGATATAGCAAGGAACCGACTCCCTTTACATACGGACAGATTCTAATAAATAGTGACGGTGTTCCTTATTGGAAGACGAAGAACAAATGGTGGGATTTGAATGCCAATGTTATGTTCAACCTGTCCCGTCTTTTCTGCGGATACGAAGGTATCGATTCCGACAAGCTGATGAACCAGTTTATCTTTTCTGCGGGTATTGGCGCGTTGCATCACAGAGATATCGGTCCTCAACGTAATGAGTGGAGCGGACACCTGGAAATGCAGTACAGCCGTTTCTTCTCTAAAAAGAAAAATCTGTCTTTGGACCTGAAACTGTACACAACATTGTTCCAAACTAATTTTGATGCAGTGACATTAAAGGCTACTGGTGAGAGCAGCAAGTGGTTCGACAACAATACGGGTATCCGTATCGGTATGACTTACTACTTCAAGAAACGCGGTTGGGAGAGATGTGCGCCTTGTGCGAAACCGGTGTATATTACCCGTCCCGTCATCAATCAGATTATCAGCGATTGTCCTGAATATAAGTCAATGGTATTTTATGTGTTCTTCCCGAACAACTATTCAGGACGGGATGATGCTCCGGTAGTGTTTGATGCTGCGGTGAACTCCATCGATTACTTGGCATCGGGTATTTTCACTCAGAAGAAGTTCGAGGATAATGATGCGGTAGCTGCACGTCTGGCATCGGGCGCTTCGCTATCGACATTGCGTACTACGGATGTGGCTACGGATGAAGCCGGCAAGTCGGCCGGTATGGCAGGTGTTTCACGCGGTTATGAAATATCTTCCTCACCTATTTCACTGGATATGGATGCCGAAAGCATGAATGCCTTTAAGGAGAAAAACGGATATTACTATGCTCCTGTATACAGCGGGAACAAGGCTTGGTACTATCGTGTGGATAATGCTACCAAGAATCAAAGCCTGATGAGTGGAGACAATTATAAAGAGAGCACTTCTTATGGCTTGAATGCGCATGCCGGCCTCGGATTGGTGAAAGAAAACATGAAACCGGATACTGATGCCGAGTTGTTCAGCTTTGCCGATATATATGCAGCTATCGAGGGTAACGAAGGTTATACCGGACAGTTTGCCGACTCCGCAGCCGTGAGCGCTCTGAAGAGAATCTTTGAAGAGGGAAGAATACTGCACGTGCAGGCTGAGGGATTGGCTACCAGCCAGGACAACTACACGGGTAAGGATGCTGTCAATGTAGGTTTAGAACGTAATAAGACATTGGCTCACAACCGTGCTTATTCGGTTATCAAATGGCTGAAGGAAAATGAGCGGTTCAAGAAAGTGGTGGGAAGCAATTTCTCTCTCAACACACTGACCGATCCTATTGCCACCGTGAATGATAAGAGTACACAGGGGCTGAATGCAAAATTGAATCGCTGTGTGAAAGTTAAAATACACTATGTGGTTGACAAATAAATAGACATAACGTCCTATGTCGTCGTGAGACGAGTTCGCATTCCTGCTTAGCGAAGCGGGAATGCCTGAACGGAAAGTCATAAAAGACTTTCTTGTTTGTTTTGTTTGTTTGCGGGCCGCCTCAGGATTTAATGAGGCGGCCTTCTTTTTTCAACGGATACTCTTTTTTTAGAACTGAACGTGTACAGAGGATGAAAAAGGTTTTTGATAATGAAGTGATATTGCCGGAGGTGGCACGGCTGATTGAGCAAGGACATTCGGTGACTATTCCTGTGCGGGGAAACAGTATGAATCCTTTTTTGGCAGATGGTCGTGACTGTGTTACTTTGGGTGGTTTTGTTCCTGAGGAGCTGCAAACTGGAGTTACCGTATTGGCAAAGGATGCGGAAGGGCGGTTTGTGTTGCATCGCATTATAGCCCGCAAGGATGATAAACTTATATTGCAAGGTGACGGCAACCTGCGACAAACCGAGGAAACAACCCCTGCACAAGTTGCAGGAAAAGTGGTTGCTGTGATACGGAAAGGCAAAAGATATGCCGCCGGAGGTGTGCTGTGGCGCATGTATTCTTATTGTTGGGTGAGGCTGGCGCCTTGTCGCCGGTATTTGCTGGCATTGTATAGACGATTATAAATATTGAGTGATGAAAGACGACTTGATACCTGCTCTTACAGGGAAGAATCTGAAAGATAAAATCTGCTATTTGTGGAGAGTTTCTGCCGGACAGCGTTGGACGGTTTTAGTGAGTTGTGCGCTGGGAGCATTGTCCGTATTGTTTTCCCTGGCCTTTATCGGGGTATCTAAATATGTGATAGATATTGCTACGGGGACGGTTACGGGCAGTCTGCCGGAGGCAGCTCTGTTGCTGGTCGCTTTGCTTGTATTGCAGTTGCTTTGTAATATTGTTGACAGTTGGGTGGGCATACGTATGCAGATTGAGCTGGGAAATACGCTGAGACACCGTCTTTTTACCCGCCTGCTGCATAGCCGCTGGAATGAACTGGAACGGTTCCATACTGGAGATATTGTGAATCGTGTGGAGCAGGATGTTTCATCAGTAGTGGGATTGCTTACCGGGTCTTTTCCATCACTGGTGGTGACCGGAGTGCAGTTGCTGGCGGCCTTTTTATTCTTTTGTTATTTAGACCCGTTTCTGCCGTGGATTGTGGTAGCCGGCTTTTCGCTGGTTCTGGATACCCTCC
>OGTB01002413.1_pt1 | contig 10636 bp, 8 predicted proteins | sample 1553611 | NCBI WGS metagenome assembly OGTB01 (sample SAMEA2580032, study PRJEB22360) | human gut metagenome | biome: human gut; feature: human-associated habitat; material: faeces | place: Denmark | collected 2008/2010 | reverse complement strand
TTGATGCTGTCGCGCTGAGAGAGCATTTCGTCAAGTTCCATTGAACCCAGCACGGTACGGATGTTAGTCATGGTCAGGTTGATGATCGCCAGCTCCAGATTGCTGACTTCATAGGCAGCGCGTGGCGCGTCAATCACCTGAATAAAACAGACTGCGTCGATGGTAACGTTGGCGTTATCTTTCGAGATAACTTCCTGGGAAGGGATATCGAGCACTTGCTCCATCATATTGATCTTGCGACCAATGCGATCCATAAACGGCACCACCAGACTTAGCCCAGGCTGTAACGTTTTGGTATAGCGACCAAAGCGTTCTACTGTCCACTGATAGCCCTGCGGCACGATTTTGACGCCCGCGCCGACAATGACCAGCGCGACAAAAATGAGAATCGGGATAAAGATAAGCATCGGAAAAACCTCCTGTTGTACCGTCCATAATCAGCAAAATTGCTGCTTGATTAAACAAATTATACCTGATTACTGAAAGAGAGTTCCCCCTTATTCCTGGGAAGGATAAACTGTTTTTAGTAAAAATCAGAAAAAGGGAACAGCGATGCAGGAAAATAGTCCTTTGCTTCAGCTACAAAACGTAGGATATCTGGCGGGTGATGCGAAGATTCTTAATAACATCAATTTTTCGCTGCGTGCTGGCGAATTTAAGTTAATTACCGGTCCTTCTGGTTGTGGCAAAAGTACGCTGCTAAAAATAGTTGCTTCATTGATCAGCCCAACCAGCGGAACGTTACTGTTTGAAGGTGAGGATGTCAGCACACTAAAGCCAGAAATCTACCGCCAGCAAGTCTCTTACTGCGCCCAGACACCGACGCTGTTTGGCGATACGGTATACGATAATCTGATCTTTCCCTGGCAGATCCGTAACCAGCAGCCTGACCCGGCCATTTTTCTCGATTTTCTCGAACGCTTCGCTTTACCGGACAGCATTTTGACGAAGAATATCGCCGAGCTATCTGGTGGTGAAAAACAACGCATCTCATTGATTCGTAACCTGCAATTTATGCCGAAGGTTTTATTGCTGGATGAAATCACCAGTGCGCTGGATGAAAGTAATAAACATAACGTTAATGAGATGATCCACCGTTATGTGCGCGAGCAAAATATTGCCGTGCTGTGGGTGACACACGATAAAGACGAAATTAATCATGCGGATAAGGTGATTACACTGCAACCGCATGCCGGAGAAATGCAGGAAGCACGCTATGAACTCGCATAATATTACTAACGAATCATTGGCACTGGCATTAATGCTGGTGGTGGTGGCAATCTTAATTAGCCATAAAGAAAAACTGGCGCTGGAGAAAGATATTCTCTGGAGCGTCGGGCGCGCGATAATTCAGCTGATTATTGTCGGCTATGTGCTGAAGTATATTTTCAGCGTGGATGATGCCAGCCTGACATTATTGATGGTGTTATTTATCTGCTTTAATGCGGCGTGGAACGCGCAAAAACGCAGTAAATATATTGCTAAAGCTTTTATCTCATCGTTTATTGCCATTACGGTCGGGGCGGGAATTACTCTGGCGGTGCTGATTTTATCGGGATCGATTGAGTTTATCCCGATGCAGGTGATCCCTATCGCCGGGATGATAGCCGGTAACGCGATGGTGGCGGTTGGGTTGTGTTACAACAATTTAGGGCAACGGGTTATTAGCGAACAGCAACAGATTCAGGAGAAACTGAGTCTTGGCGCGACGCCGAAACAGGCTTCAGCGATATTGATTCGCGACAGTATTCGCGCGGCTTTAATTCCGACGGTCGATTCAGCAAAAACGGTTGGCTTAGTGAGTTTACCAGGAATGATGTCCGGGCTGATATTTGCCGGGATTGATCCGGTGAAGGCGATTAAATATCAGATTATGGTGACCTTTATGCTGCTCTCAACTGCCAGCCTGTCTACCATTATTGCCTGCTATTTAACCTATCGTAAATTTTATAATTCGCGCCACCAGTTGGTGGTGACGCAATTGAAGAAGAAATGATGCAATGCCGGATGCGCAGCATCGCATCCGGCGTTGTGGTTCATGTGCCGATCAACGGAAACTCAATACAACAACGCATACAGCTGGCGGCGATACTTCGACGCCAGTGCATCACCTGTACCCAGCGCAGCGAGGATCTCCTGGAACGTTTTACGCGTCTGACCGTCTGCGGCAGTGAGATCTTTACGCAGATGCCCAAACAGTAACTCCAGCGCCTCTTCATTGCGCCCAACCTGATGCAGTTGCAGCGCCAGTTGCGTCGCCAGTGCGGCATCTTCTGGATTCTCTGCCACCTGCTGTTGCAGCTGTTGAATTTCCGGCGTATCAGCCGCCTGCTTCAGCAGTTCGATTTGCGCCACCAGCCCCTGATAGCGGGTGTCCTGATCCTGTAACGGAATGGTTTTCAGCACGGCTTCAGCATCTTCAGAACGGTTCAGCGCAATCAGCGTTTCTGCCAGCAGCAGGCCGATCTCCCCGTTCTGATTCGACAACTGCCAGGCGTCTTTCAGCAATGGCAGGGCGTCGGTGTAATTGCCTTCTTGCATCAGTTGCATCGCCTGCTGTGCTTTCAGTTCTTCTTCGCGCGGCAGCACTTTATCCAGCAGGGCGCGGATCGCCTCTTCCGGTTGCGGCCCCTGGAAGCCGTCTACCGGTTGCCCGTTCTGGAACAGATACACGGTCGGAATCGCGCGCAGACCAAACTGGGCGGCAATCATCTGCTCCGCGTCGCAGTCCAGCTTCGCCAGAATAAATTGCCCGTTGTACTGCGCCGCGAGGCTTTCCAGAATTGGGGTTAACTGCAAACAGTGCTGGCTACGTTCAGACCAAAAATAGAACAGCACCGGAGTGGTCATCGACTGTTCAAGAACCTGTTGCAGGTTAGATTCGTTAATGTTGACAATATTTTCTACGGACATGGAGTCGCTCTCTGTTGTCGATATTTTCTTTGACATGGGGGCTTAAGCGCGCGCTTCAACTCACCCCTGCAATATTTTGTCCATCACGCGCCCCGGCAGCAGGCGCTTAAGCACCATTACTGCCCAGGTCACCAGCGTTACCGGATAGCGCATCTTCGGCTTCTCGCTAATAAAAGCATGGCGCACTTTGTCGACCACCGCTTCCGGCCCCAACGTAAAGCGGGCGGCGATGCCGGGATTTTCGACAGGTTTATCACTTTGTGTCTGGTTGACGTTGTCGGTAAAACGAGTACGAATAGGACCGGGTTCAATCAGGCTGACTTTAATTCCGCTGTGGCGCAGCTCCATGCGCAGCGCGTCTGACCACGCCTCCAGCGCATATTTACTGGCTGCGTAAGCGCCGCGACCCGGCGTGGAGATTAATCCCATCACCGATGAGGTCATCACAATACGCCCTTCACCGTGCGGTAACATCGCGGGTAACAGGCGCATGGTGAGCTGGTGTGCGCCGAAAAAGTTGGCAGAAAACTGCTGTTCCATCTGCGCACGGCTGATGGTGGAAAGGGGGCCATACATGCCGAATCCGGCATTGTTAAAGATCCCATACAGACAATTATCGGTCAGGGCGATCACCTCGTCGGCTGCGCGATCAACACTTTCTGGTGAATCCAGATCGATCAACACGCCGGTAAATCCCATGCTGTTCATGCGCTCAACATCATCCGGTTTCCGGCAACCTGCCAGCACATGAAAACCCTGGCGTTTTAATTCGAGCGCGCTTTCCAGGCCAATTCCACTGGAACATCCGGTAATTAAGACCGATTTTTGCATAACTTTACCTGTCAGGATCTCCGTTGCTTTATGAGTCATGATTTACTAAAGGCTGCAACTGCTTCGCCATCCAGTCGGCAATAAACGGCTGGGCGTCGCGGTTGGGATGAATACCGTCATCCTGCATCCATTGTGGTTTGAGGTAGACCTCTTCCATAAAAAAGGGCAGCAGCGGAACATCAAACTCTTTGGCGAGTTTGGGGTAAATGGCGCTAAAGGCTTCATTATAACGGCGCCCATAGTTTGCAGGCAGACGTATTTGCATTAACAATGGTTCAGCGTTGGCGGCTTTGACATCCTGCAAAATCTGGCGCAGCGTTTGCTCGGTTTGTTGTGGCTGAAAACCACGCAAACCGTCATTGCCGCCCAGTTCTACCAGCACCCAGCGCGGCTGATGCTGTTTCAGCAGAGCCGGAAGGCGTGCCAGCCCTTGTTGCGAGGTGTCGCCGCTGATGCTGGCATTGACTACCGACGTTTTACTCTGCCACTTATCATTCAACAAGGCAGGCCAGGCCGCGCTGGCAGACATTCGATACCCGGCGCTCAGGCTATCACCCAGAATCAATAACGTGTCCGCTGCGGCGGCACGGAAGGTTAACAGGACCAGGAACAGGAAGGGCAAATGCCAGCGGAAAACATTGTTGAAGTTCATCATCTTAAGAAGTCCGTCGGTCAGGGGGAGCATGAACTCTCCATCCTCACCGGAGTTGAGCTGGTTGTCAAACGTGGCGAGACCATCGCACTGGTGGGCGAGTCGGGATCGGGTAAGTCAACCTTGCTGGCGATCCTCGCCGGGCTGGATGACGGCAGCAGTGGCGAAGTGAGTCTGGTGGGACAACCTCTACATAATATGGACGAAGAAGCGCGGGCAAAGTTGCGCGCGAAGCACGTAGGCTTTGTTTTTCAGTCATTTATGTTAATTCCTACCCTTAACGCGCTGGAAAACGTCGAGCTTCCGGCGCTGCTGCGTGGTGAGAGTAGCGCAGAAAGTCGTAACGGGGCGAAAGCGTTGCTCGAACAGTTAGGGCTGGGTAAACGTCTTGATCATCTTCCGGCACAGCTTTCCGGCGGTGAACAGCAACGAGTGGCGCTGGCGCGAGCCTTTAATGGTCGACCTGATGTGCTGTTTGCCGACGAGCCCACCGGCAACCTTGACCGCCAGACCGGCGATAAAATTGCCGACCTGCTGTTTTCCCTCAACCGTGAGCATGGCACCACGTTGATTATGGTGACCCACGACCTGCAACTGGCGGCACGCTGCGACCGCTGCTTACGGCTGGTGAACGGGCAATTGCAGGAGGAAGCATGATTGCACGTTGGTTCTGGCGCGAATGGCGTTCGCCGTCGCTATTAATTGTCTGGCTGGCGCTAAGCCTGGCGGTGGCCTGCGTGCTGGCGCTGGGCAATATCAGCGATCGCATGGAGAAGGGCTTAAGCCAACAAAGCCGGGAGTTTATGGCGGGCGATCGGGCGTTGCGCAGTTCGCGCGAAGTGCCGCAAGCGTGGCTGGAGGAAGCGCAAAAGCGCGGCCTGAAAGTCGGCAAGCAGCTGACTTTCGCCACCATGACATTTGCAGGCGACACACCGCAGCTGGCGAACGTCAAAGCGGTGGATGATATCTACCCGATGTATGGCGATCTGCAAACTAATCCCCCTGGCCTGAAACCGCAGGCGGGCAGCGTATTGCTGGCCCCACGCCTGATGGCACTGCTTAACCTGAAAACAGGCGACACCATCGACGTGGGCGATGCCACCTTGCGGATTGCCGGAGAAGTGATTCAGGAACCGGATTCCGGTTTTAACCCCTTCCAGATGGCTCCGCGTCTGATGATGAATCTGGCGGATGTCGATAAAACCGGAGCCGTGCAGCCGGGGAGTCGGGTCACCTGGCGCTATAAATTCGGCGGCAACGAGAACCAGCTCGACAGCTATGAGAAATGGTTGTTACCTCAGCTTAAACCCGAACAACGCTGGTACGGTCTGGAACAGGACGAAGGCGCGCTGGGGCGCTCGATGGAACGCTCGCAACAGTTCCTGCTGCTTTCGGCGCTTCTGACCTTGCTGCTGGCAGTGGCAGCGGTGGCGGTGGCGATGAATCATTACTGTCGCAGTCGCTACGATCTGGTGGCGATCCTCAAAACGCTGGGGGCAGGGCGAGCGCAACTGCGTAAGCTAATCGTCGGTCAGTGGTTGATGGTGCTGGCGCTTTCAGCCGTTACCGGCGGGGCGATAGGCCTGTTGTTCGAAAACGTGTTGATGGTGCTGCTCAAGCCCGTTCTGCCTGCTGCACTACCGCCAGCCAGCCTCTGGCCGTGGCTGTGGGCGCTGGGCACCATGACAGTCATCTCGCTGCTGGTGGGGCTACGACCGTACCGCTTGTTGCTGGCAACGCAGCCTTTACGCGTATTGCGTAATGATGTGGTCGCGAACGTCTGGCCGCTGAAGTTTTATCTGCCGATTGTCAGTGTGGTGGTTGTGCTGCTGCTCGCCGGATTAATGGGTGGCAGTATGCTGCTCTGGGCGGTGCTGGCGGGCGCGGTAGTGCTGGCTTTGCTGTGCGGTGTGCTGGGCTGGATGCTGCTGAATGTACTTCGCCGCATGACGCTGAAATCGCTACCTCTGCGCCTGGCGGTTAGCCGCCTGTTACGTCAGCCGTGGTCAACGTTAAGCCAGCTTTCGGCATTTTCGCTCTCCTTTATGCTGCTGGCGCTATTGCTGGTATTGCGTGGCGATCTGCTCGACCGCTGGCAACAGCAGCTACCGCCAGAAAGCCCGAACTACTTTTTAATCAACATCGCCACAGAACAGGTTACGCCGCTAAAAACGTTCCTCGCGGAACATCAGATAGTCCCGGAATCATTTTATCCGGTGGTGCGGGCGCGACTGACGGCGATTAACGACAAGCCGACAGAAGGCAATGAAGATGAGGCGCTTAACCGCGAACTCAATCTTACCTGGCAAAATACGCGGCCCGATCATAATCCGATTGTCGCTGGTAACTGGCCGCCAAAAGCCGATGAAGTGTCGATGGAAGAGGGGCTGGCGAAACGCTTAAACGTTGCCCTCGGCGATACCGTGACTTTTATGGGCGATACCCAGGAGTTCCGCGCTAAAGTGACCAGCCTGCGCAAAGTGGACTGGGAAAGTCTGCGGCCTAATTTCTATTTTATTTTCCCGGAAGGGGCATTAGACGGGCAACCGCAGAGCTGGCTTACCAGTTTCCGCTGGGAGAATGGCAATGGCATGTTGACGCAACTCAACCGCCAGTTCCCGACCATTAGCCTGTTAGACATTGGCGCGATTTTAAAACAGGTCGGTCAGGTGCTGGAGCAGGTAAGTCGGGCGCTGGAGGTGATGGTGGTGCTGGTCACCGCCTGCGGTATGTTGCTGTTGCTGGCACAGGTGCAGGTGGGAATGCGTCAGCGTCATCAGGAGCTGGTGGTGTGGCGCACACTCGGTGCGGGGAAAAAACTGCTGCGCACCACGTTGTGGTGTGAGTTCGCCATGCTCGGGTTTGTTTCTGGCCTGGTGGCCGCAATTGGTGCGGAAACGGCGCTGGCAGTGTTGCAGGCGAAAGTGTTTGATTTCCCGTGGGAGCCAGACTGGCGATTGTGGATTGTTCTGCCGTGCAGCGGTGCGCTGCTGCTGTCGCTTTGCGGCGGCTGGCTGGGCGCGCGACTGGTTAAGGGTAAGGCGCTGTTCAGGCAGTTTGCGGGGTGATGTGATAAAGCCGTTTATTTCTACCTGGTAGATAAACGGCTTTATTATTAGTGCATCACGTAATTAAAAAATTGTTATGCCCAAACATATAATTAATATACATTGCCAAATGAGTTGTTTATTAAGTTTATATTATATAATTAAAACCTATGGAATGGGTATAATCATATGGGTGACATTATATATTTACGCATTACAGGGGAGCAACAAGGGGATATTTCTGCAGGATGCGGAACGCAAGCCTCTGTCGGGAATCGGTATCAACAGGGACATGAGGATGAAATATTTGTTTTTAGTTTTCATGGAGGAGTAAGTAACACAGGATTTGGCATTAATCATCAAACGATACAATTTTGTAAAATTCTCGATAAAAGCTCACCGCTGCTGATGAATTGCATTAATAATAACGAACGATGCCGTTTTGAGTTTTATTTTTATCGTATTAATAAATATGGAAAATGGGAAAGGTATTATTATATTGAAGTCCGTGGTGCCACGTTAACTCAGAATCAGATTATAATAAAAGAAAATGAACTTGACTATCAATATATAACAATACACTACGAATATATCTACTGTAAGCATCTTACAGCCAATACAGAATTTAGTTATTTACTCACACCTGAAAATTATAATCGCCTTTTCCCACCGACGCTCTTACCTGTCGAGGAAAAACCAGAAATACCGCCTAAACGAGAAATTATCCTCACCATTGGCGTATTCTTTGATGGCACAGGAAACAATTTAACCAATACGAATTTACGTATGAGTTTTTGCCAACCAGAAACCTATGGTCTGGATATACAGGATTTGGCCTCATTTAATAAACAATGTTTGAGCAAACAGGGTAAAACGGGATCCGGTGTACAGAGCTATTTGAATTACTATACGAATATTCATTGGTTGAATGAGTTGTATCATCGGCAATTAGTTTTAGATGATGATGTATTTAACATTCAGGAAAAAATATATATTGAAGGCATTGGCACTGAAAATAATAAAGCAGACTCTCTGGTAGGAATGGGACTAGGAAATAATGATACTGGGGTAATTGCCAAAACTGACCGTGCGATATCACTGCTTCGTGAGACACTGGCAGAGATTATTGTTGATTTTAAGGATGCTAAACTAGTAATTAAACGTCTACAGTTTGACGTATTTGGCTTTAGTCGTGGGGCAGCAGCCGCACGGCACTTTACTAATCGCGTATTTGAGCGTGATCCCGTACTGATTAAAACCATTACGACGGCATTTCAGTCAGTTGAATATTTAGGTAAACCTTCCGGGGAAGTGCAATTTTTAGGTATTTTTGACATAGTTGCAGCCATCGGAGGGCTGATGGATGGTTTTGACCCTCATGATGGTAATAACTTTCCGGTAAAAGTGAAGTTACCGCCAGGTGTGGCCAAACATGTATTCCAGCTTACAGCAATGCACGAATGCCGCTATAACTTTTGTCTCAATAGCATAAAGGAAAGCTGGCCAGAATTAAGTTTCCCTGGATCACATGCTGATATTGGTGGCGGTTATGACCCACTGGAAGATGAGTACCTGTTTTTAAGTCGCCCGGCGATTGAAACGGTACTGGAAAATGTGCCGGTGGAAGCGACAAGCACTTACCAAAAAGCAGCACAGCAGGCAGAGTTATTGTGGCGCTATTCAACGCTGGCTCCGATTCTGCCTTCTGGTGTCCTGAAAATTGAATCCAATATTGATGAAATAGCGTCACCTGACCACTTAGGTAATGTGAGAAAACGGGTCGCTGCAGCGGTGACATTTCGCAGAACTATCACCAATGACTGGTCAAAGATTGCGTTAAGAGTAATGTATGAAGTCGCTAAAGAGGCAGGGGTAGTATTTGATGAAATACCAGATGATGATTATTATAAATATCCAGAGGAGTTAAGTGAAATATGTGATAAATCAATATCACAAGCTAAAGACGTATTTAAAAAATCTACGCCACAACCTTTTTCTTCAGAAGAACTACTCGTTGTTGGAAAATATTTACACTGCTCTTCTAACTGGAATGCCGTCGATTATCGATTGAAAAATAAGGTTTCTACTGAAGTATCAGCGTTTAAAACATTTAGTTTTGTTAATCGGCCGGATGAAAATTGGAGCAGAACTATATACGATATGCAAGGGAGTAAACAAAATGGAATTTAATATAAAGTTAACGTTTGTTTTTATTATGTGTATGATTCTTAATTTTAACGTAGCAGCGAAAGAAAAAATATCGTTGCTTGCACCCTATGATGAGTGGTATTTCCTTTTTTTCTACCCTAATGCGCTACCGGCACGAGTTACCTATGTAGAACTATTGGACACTGATGGTATCTATTATCAGTTCAGAACGCTGGATGCTACCGCTCCGAGTTCCACAACTATTGATCAATGGAGAGATAATCTTCGGGTTGGGGTGTTATCATTCAATAAAGCTAAAAATCCCCCTATGTCTATCCATTTCTGCTGGGATTCAGTGATTGATAAAAAAGTGTATGAAACCTGGATAACGCTGGCGGGAGACGTCTGGAAATTGATGCTCACACCTTATTCAGCACCTGGCGATGGCAGTGAAAAGTATTATCTGCGGCATCTGTTAATCGGGCTGGCTCCGGAAGGGAAAATAGGAGTGTGGTTGGAGAAACCTGATAAACCCAATATTCGCCTGACGGATAAGCAGATTATGATAGAAACGGTTTCAGGTGAAAATATGGAAATGTGTAACGGCCGAAGTGCCTATAAACATGGGTATTCCTACCCGGAAAGTACAAAAAACTTTATCAAAGATAAAAAATATCCCTACGGTAACTGGTAAGTCACAATGAAAATAATAGCTAAAATAATTTATAGATTAACTATTGCGTTAATGATATCCGGATCAGTCCAGACAGCAGCGAAAGAAAAAATATCACTGCTTGCACCCTATGATGAATGGCATTTCAATTTTTTCACCCTAATTCCCTACCAGCAGAAGTTATCTATGTGGAGTTATTAGATACCGATGGCATCTATTATCAGTTCAGAACCCTGGATAGCACTATCCCTGTCTCAACAACAATAGGACAATGGCAGGAAAATCTTAGTGGTGGAATGACGGCATTCAATAAAGCCAAAAATCCCCCTATGTCTATCCATTTCTGCTGGGATTCAGTGATTGATAAAAAAG
>OGTB01002408.1_pt1 | contig 10657 bp, 10 predicted proteins | sample 1553611 | NCBI WGS metagenome assembly OGTB01 (sample SAMEA2580032, study PRJEB22360) | human gut metagenome | biome: human gut; feature: human-associated habitat; material: faeces | place: Denmark | collected 2008/2010 | reverse complement strand
ATGCGCTTCAGGGAAAAGGCCCCCCGGGTGCCGGCCGGCGGGAAGATTCTCGAAGATGAAGTTGCCGTCCTTGTCGGTCGTGGCCGTCAGACCCAGCGATTCGATCTTCACCTGTACATTGCTCAAGGCCACGCGACCGTTGCGCGAAACCACCTTACCGCGGATGCCTCCGTCCTGCGCATAGGACGTGAAGGTCACGGCGGCGAGCATCAGAATAAGTAGAACTTTGAGTTTCATACAAATATTTTAGAGTGTTTATTTGGCGATGTAGATATATACGGGGAAGTGGTCGCTGAAACCGCCCTGGAAATCGTTGCCCACGAACGTACGCAGCGGATAACCCTTGTACTGCCCCTCCTTCTGGATCATGTAGGGACGGCGGAAGATGCCTCCGTAGAATTTCGAGTTGCCGACGGGCTGGATTTTCAGACTGCCCGTGGAACCGGTGGCGAGGTTTTCCGAAACGATGATATTGTCGAACAGGTTCCACTCGTCGCGGTAAGCCAGCGTGCCGTAACCGGCCTTCAGCAGGCTGATGAAGGGGTTGAACATGTCGCCCTTGCCGACCTCCTTGATCTTGCCCTTGGCGTTCAGCCCCTCGACGATGCTGTCATCCGTGGCGTCGTCGTTCAGGTCGCCCATGATGACCACCTTCGTGGCCGGATTGGCGGCGGTCACCGAGTCGACGATGTGCTTCACCTGCTTGGCAGCTGCCAGACGCTTGGGAGCCGAAGCCTCCTTGCCGCCCAGACGCGAAGGCCAGTGGCTCACGAGGAAGAAGAACGGCTCGTTGTCGATCGTACCCCACATCGTGACGAAATCACGCGTCTTGAAGTTCGGCAGTTCGGGCATCTTGAACGGAATGGCGGCGCTGCCCTCCAGTTTGAAAACGTCGGGACGGTAGTAGAACGCCACGTCGACACCGCGGGCGTCGGGCGAATCGTAATGCACGATGCGGTAGTTGCCGTGCGCGAGTTTGGGCTGCGCGATCACGTCCTCCATCACCGAGCGGTTCTCGATCTCCGAAACTCCGATCACGACGGGAAAATCCTTGTCCTCGGCAGCGATGTCGAACAGCACGCGTTCGAGGTTCCCGATTTTCTTGGTGTACTTGGCCGTGTTCCACTTTTTAGGCCCTTCGGGTGTGAACTCCTCATCGAGCATACCGGGGTCGTGGATGGTGTCGAACAGGTTCTCGAAGTTGTAGAAGACCACTTTGTAGGGCTTCTGCGCGAAGCATGCCACCGCGATCAGCGAGGCAAACAGTCCTGTCAAAAAGATTCTCTTCATAAACGATTGTGTTGTTAAGGTTCAATCCGGTTATCTGCTAATTCCAGTCGGAATAATTGTAATTGCCCTTCACCTCGTCGGCGACGGCCGGATCGAGGTTGCGGAAAAACGTGAAGCCCGTCAGCGTTTCGATCTCCTTCACCGAGCAGGCAGCATCCTTCAACTCGGTATTCTCGCTCGACGAGGCGTTATCGAACACGAAAGCGATGGCTTTCAGTTCGCTGGCCGGAAGTTCCGAAACCGACTTGTTCTGGTTGCCGCGCTGACGCAGCAACACCTTCCAGCACTTGTCCGGCACGGCGACACGGATCGATCCGCCCACGTTGGTATTGGACATGGTCTTATAGGAGTTCGAGAAATAGGTTCCCGTCACCACATAAAGCGTGTCGTATTTCTGCAAACCGCCCCACGAACGCACCTTGCCTTCGAGAGTCGCCCAGCTTCCGCTGTTGAAAGAGCCGTTCTGGGGCATCATGTTCGTGGCGAAGAAGGTCTGCGCATTGGTCTCCCACGTACTGTAACGCGACGCCGAAGGCAGCATGTGCCCGCGCTGGTAACCCGAAAAATAGTTGACCACGTTCGCCTGGTCTCGCTCGGGAATGGCCGGTTCGAAAATCTTCGTGCCCGTCTGCCGGTAATACGGCTTCGAGGAGGTGTATTCCGTCGCCCAGTCGTCGTAGGCCCACGCATCGGTACGCCCCTGCGTACCCGGACCGGTCTGGTAGGTGCGGCTCGACGTATAATCGCGGTAGATCGGATAGGCCACCCAATGCGAAACGTGTTTCGCGCGGTCGTAGCAGACCGAATAACTCCGCACGTATTTCCCGCTGACAAGCGTTGTATAGTATGTTTTATAGGTATAATCCTCGTTTTCGAGATATTCCGGCTGCTCACCCCAGGCGCGGTCGTAACCGAACGAGGTATTCGCCGCCTTCTGCGTCAGCGTCAGGGAGGTGGAATAACCGTTGGTATAGGTTACGTCGATCGTGGCTTTGCGATCGGCGTCGGAACTGTTTTGTTTCAAATAGAGGTACACCGGGTCGCCGACGTTTCCGCCGACGGAGGATACCTGCTTATTCAAATCGAACGAACACCACTCCGTATCCCCGCCCTGCGAGACGATCTGCGCCTCGAAGGTGATGCCCGAAGGACCCTGGGTCGAAATCCGGTTCGTTGTGGTTGAACTGCTCACGGTCTCTGCAACGAGCGTCGCGAGGGACTCCTTGTCGCCCTCGTCTTCCTTGTCGCCGCATCCCGCAAACAGGACAAGCATCGCCGACATCGTCACGAGCAGCGCGCCTATCTGTTTAATTTTCAACATCATTCAAAATAAAGTATAACATTTGGTCCGCAGACCCATTTAGAAACCAAACTCTTGACGGGGAGTTATCCCCGCCAAGAGTGGTTGGTTTTACAAGTCGGTTTCCTCGACTGGTTACTAATTATTTCGCCAAGAAGAAAACAACACCGGCAACGCCTGAAGTATTAGTCGTCACATAGGACCGAATATATTTCGACGAAGCTCCAGTCGATGTCATCATAATGGACGCAAATGCTTTCGCGGTTGCCTTAACACCATTGGTGTCATCGGTAAACGTCCAATAATTATCACCTGCAGAATCAGCCAATGCAAGTTGGTTTTTACCGGCAGCAGCAACTGTCAGATATTTTTCACCATACTTAATATAATAAGCATTGGAAACACCGCTTACAGCTACAAGTGAAATCTCTGCGCCTGTAGCATCGTCAGCAACAAACGCTCCCGTAGCTTCGGTATACGAATAAGGAACGGTTTCACACTGTTTACTCGGAAGAGCGCCCGTCCAAGTCTGATATTTACCATTAACCAAACCTGCCAAATAACCCGTTCCTTCTTTCAGATCGGCAACCTTTTCAATCTTCGCATAACCAGAACCGCTCGTAGGAGCAGCCTGCTTCAAATCAGCCGTAGCCAGAATAGTTCCGTTGGAACCTTTAGCATTTAAAGTCGCCGTATAAGGAGTTGTACCCGTATTGTTGCCTTCAGCTTTAATAACGACTTGTGAATTTGTATTGCTGACAACTTTGAATTTAGCAGCATCCGTACCGGTAATATCGAACGTTACCGTTCCGGCAGCGGCATTTGCCGTGTAATTAATTGTCTGCTGCTCGGGATTCTCCGCAGCAAACGTCGCGGGCTGATTCGTGAAAACAACGGAAGGAACAGATGCATTCGCAGAAACCTTGACAGCCAGCGTCGTAAGATATTTCGCACCGCTTGCAGCAGAAGTCGCACCGATAAACCAGCCTTCGACATCAATCGTCTGACCGTTGAACGAAGCGACGTTCAGATCGGCGTTCGGATAGGAAATCGAACCGACAACCTCCGTACCGTCGATAGCTACATTGTAATAGTTGCCGTCAACAGTCAGTTTGCCCGTATATTTCACATACTTCATCACGGGCGAATTGAACAGGGCCGTTACGGCTGCACCGTCGAGCACCGTTGCCGTCTGGGGCTTCACTGAGCCTGTACCGTTCGCATCAACAGTCAGCCCTTCGGGCGAGAACTGCAGCATGCCGTTCTTCGGCTCGACCGTACCGGTCACCGTCACTTTCGCACCTACGGCAGGAATGGTAATGGTCGCACCCTTGATGAACTGATAAACGAGCATCTGACCCGTAGCGTCCTCCATCACGAAGCCGCTCTCGTAGTTAGCCGCCACGATTGCATCCACAACCTTGTATTTTCCGGCCTCGGTAATACCTGCGATCGTCGAGGTCACAGGACCGGCTTCCGTAAACAGGTCGTTCGTCAAACCGGCCACGTCCTTCGCATTGCGGGGAGCAACCTGGCCGACACCGTTGTAAATGGAGACAAGACCGCAAACATAGCCCGACTTGGCGGGAACTTCCGCAGTCTTGGCCCAATCGTTGGTTTTGTAGATCGAAATATCCAGCGAACCGCCGGTTTTCGTCTCGAATTTGGTCGTCGTGTAGCTGGAAGTGCCCTGATAGAACTTGCCGCCGCGTGCGGATGCAACCGGCTGAACGTCGCTCACCTTCACATACTGCGATTCATAGGTAGCCAGATCGGCTGCGGGAACCGGGATAGGCTGAACGTCTACCGTAGAACCTTCGACTGCCGAGAACGATACGGTCGAGCCGTCGAGGTCGATCTGGAGCACGCCATAGGAAAGAGCGGCTTTCGCACCCTTGATGGAGCCGGTGATAACCTGCCCTACGGGGAACTTGTAGCCGGAAGCCGGGAAGCGGACGATAATACCCGCGCCTGCCTCGGTCGAATTGTCCACGACGACACAGTTGCGGTTGCCTGCGAAACCGCCGGCCTCGACATCGGAAACGACGATACCCGTAAGCGTCAGATCCTCCGAGATGGTGACACCGCCGTCAGTAGCAATGGCTGCCATCTTCGTGCGAATCTCCTTTACGTTGGTTTCGACGTCCGTCGAGCCGCCTTCGTTCTGCATGACGACAATTTCAGCCGTCGCCTTGAGGGGAATACCCTCGAACGTGGTCGAAGCAGTCAGCGTAAGTTTAGCGGTACGGGCAGCCGAAGCTTGAGCCACATTGAACGTAAGCGTCGTGGTTCCGGTCTTACCCGACATCGTGCTGGGAGTAACCCACTGCGAGTCGCCGGCATTGTTGAATGCCAGAGTCCAGTCGCCTTTCGACACCACGCTGACGACGGGCGACGTTTCACCGGCGGTGAGGTCGCGGACAACCGAAACGGTAGCCGCCCCGTTCACGGAAATTTCGGGCGTGCCCGAATAGCCGTTGTCATCATCGTCCGAGCATGCGGTAAAAGCCGTCACGGCCAGCGCAGCACAGAACAATGTTTTCCAGAAATTTACTGCTTTCATAGAGTTGAGTGTTAGTTAAAAAATGTATTGTTTGTAGCCAAAATTCTTTAAAATCATTACATAATAGCAATATTATGCCTCAAAGTTAAAATTATTTTCCGGACCTGCAAAGGTTTGTAACATTCTTTTAATAATCAGATCGGTCCGAATTGCAAACCTTTTCCGCCCGAACGGCAGCCCGCCGATGGGGACAGAAGACCCGGAACATGCGCTCGGGCATACTCCGGGTCCAGTAGTATTCGGTCGATCAGCGTATTCTGTCGGCTGCGCGTACCAGCAGTTCGTCGCGGAAAACCGCACGGGCCGCCAAATAGGCAAACAGCAGACAGACCAGCGGCAGCACAATGGCGGGCTTGAAGCCCTGCGTATGGAACGACAGGTCGGAAAAGACCCGCCAGCTCAAAAAGTAATAGACGCCTTCCATCGCCAGGGAGCCTAACAGCAGCACCATTTCCACCACACAGAGGCGTATTTGCAGCAAACGGCGGCGGAACAGGAAAATCGTCACCAGCGGCAGCGCGCAGGCCAGCGCCAGCAGAACACCCATATAAACGGTGGACTGGACGACCTCCCCTCCGGCGGTTTTCAATCCGAAGGCGTAAAGCCCGAACTCGCCGGCGTCACCCGCAAACCACGCCAGCCCCGAAAAGAGCGTTACGGCCATAAGCGCCGCAATGATCAGCAAATAAAGCGTTTGGATTCGTTGTATCATCATTTACAAAGTTTTGTCGATCAGATATTTGTTCCGCTCGGAGGACCCTCTGTTGATCAGTTCACCCAAAAATCCGGCCAAAAACAGCTGAACTCCGAGAATTACGGCCAAAATCGCCAGATAAAACAGCGGCTGGTCCGCAACGGGCCGCAGGGGCAGGGCGTGGCACTGCTTCCAGAGTTTCTCGGCGATGATCCACACCGTCGTGCCGCCGCCGACGAGGAACATCAGCGTCCCGAGGCTGCCGAAGAAGTACATCGGCGAACGCCCGAAATGCGTCATGAACAGCACCGTGATCAAGTCCAGATACCCTTTCACCGTGCGTTCGAGGCCGAATTTCGAACAGCCGTACTTGCGGGCGCGATGGTCGACGACCTTCTCGCCGATGCGGCTGAACCCGGCCTGTTTGGCCAGGAACGGAATGAAGCGGTGCATCTCGCCGTAGACCTCGATGGCCTTCACCACCTTGCGGCGGTAGGCTTTCAGCCCGCAGTTGAAATCGTGGAGCCGGATGCCCGACGCGGCCCGGGCCGTCCAGTTGAAGAACTTGCTGGGCCAGCGTTTGCCGACGGGGTCGTGGCGGCGCTTTTTCCACCCCGAGACCAGGTCGTAGCCCTCTTCGAGGATCATGTGGCGCAGTTCGGGGATTTCGTCGGGCGAGTCCTGCAGGTCGGCGTCCATCGTGACGACGACCTCCCCTTCCGCAGCCGCAAAACCGCAGTACAAGGCCGCGGATTTGCCGTAGTTACGGGCGAACCCGATGCCCCGCACCGCCGGATACTGCTTTTTGAGGGATTCGACGACGCTCCACGAATCGTCGGACGAACCGTCGTCCACCAAGATAACTTCGTAGGTATAGCCGTGCTCCGCCGCCACGCGGTCGATCCATGCGACCAGTTCGGGCAGCGATTCCGCCTCGTTGTAGAGCGGCACTACAACCGATATGTCGAGTTTATTCATCTTCTGCTTTACTGTTCTTACTCACCGGCCTGCGTATCGAACGGCCGCGGAGCGCGCGAAAGCACACCTGCAATGATAAGGCCGAAAACAGCGCCGAAGAGCAGGCTTACCCAGATACCGCCCCAGACGGTCGCAAGCACCGAGGGGGCAGGCGCGGTCTGAATCTGCTCCAGCGACTGGGCCATCACCGACTCCATCGACGCCGGCACGCCGCCGCCCAACGCCATCATGTCGGTCAGCGCTTCGACCAGCCGGGAGGTGTAATTCGAATAACCCATGATCAGGTGCAGGTAGATATATTGCACGCCTCCGACGATGACGCCAGCAAAGGCCGACACCGCCAGCACGAAGAGATATCCCTGTCCGAAGGAGAATCCCTCCTCGGCCGAATAGAGTTTCGAACGGTTTCGCGTGAAGCGGTGCAGCAGGTAATAGTGCAGGACGACGACTCCGATCCATTCGACCGTCATCAGGGCATAGTACTTCATGCTGCCCGAAAGTGTCATCATCGTCTCCAAGACCATCGAAACGGCCAGTATGGCCCCGATAATCGCCCCGCATTTCGCGGCATCGTTCCAGAAATTTTGCTTTTCCATTATATCATTCAGAATTATCAGTTCCCAATCATTGCAGCTCGCCTTTGCCCTCGCGCAGGATTTCGGGTTCGTCGCCCGTGAGATCCACGACCGTCGTCGGCACATTGTCGCCGACGCCGCCGTCGATCACCAGCGCCACATCGCGGCCGTACCGCTCGTGGATCAGTTCGGGATCCGTGGTGTATTCGACCACTTCGTCGTCGTCCTTCACCGAGGTGGTGATCAGCGGACATCCCAGCGCCGCGACGATAACCCGCGGAACGGCGTTGCCGGGAATACGGATTCCGATCGTACGCCGTTTTTCGAGCGCCTTGTCGGGCATGCCCGACGATGCCGTCAATACAAACGTGAAAGGCCCCGGCAGGTTGCGCTTCAGGATGTGGAACGCCGCATTGTCCACCCGGCAGTACTCGGCCGCCTGAGCCAGATTTTCGAAAACCACCGTAAAGGCCTCGGCGTCCTTGCCCTTCATGCGGCGCAGCCGCTCGATGGCCTTGGGCGAACGCAGCGAGCAACCGAAAGCATAGACACTGTCGGTCGGATAGATGATGATTCCGCCGTCCTCCAACGCATCGACCACTTTCCGCAACTCCCTTTCGGAGGGGTTCTGTTCGTATATTTTCGTCAGCATGAATACAAATGTACGAAAAATTATTTAATCTTGCGCCGGTTCAGCTCCCTGCTGTACGCCTGAGCATTGGCATTGTGCTCGCGCAGGGTCTTCGCAAAATTGTGGTAGCCGTCGAACGTCTCCCGTGCGCAGAAGAAAATATAGTCGTGTTTTTCGTAATTCAGCACCGCGTCGATGGCATTGATGCCCGGCATGCAGATAGGCGACGGCGGCAGGCCCTTGTTCAGATAGGTGTTATACGGAGATTCATATTTCAGATGCTTGTACAGGATGCGGCGCAGGCCGAAATCCTGCATCGCGTATTTGATCGTCGGGTCGGCCTGCAGGGGCATTCCCTTTTTCAGCCGGTTGACGTATACGCCGGCGACGCGGGGCATCTCGTCGGTCTTGCGCGTCTCTTCATAGACGATCGACGCAAGGGTCATGACTTCGAACCGGCTCAGGCCGCTGCGTTTGCGCAGCGCGCCCCGCTCCGGCGTCCAGAAACGGTCGTATTCGCGTTTCATCCGCTCCACGAACTCTTCGGGCGTCACCGTCCAATAGAATTCATAGGTGTTGGGAATGAACATCGAAAAAAGGGTCAGGCTGTCGAAACCCGCTTTTCGGGCGACTTCGTCCGAAGTCAGCGCCCGCATGATCGCGGCGGAGTCGGCGTCGATCTGACCGGCGAGTTTCTGCGCCAGCTGGGCGGGAATCCGCACGTTGTTGATCGTCACCCGCACGGGGGTCTGCATGCCCAGTTTGAGCATCCGGGCCACCCGGATGACGCTCATGCCCCGTTCGAGGAGATAGTGTCCGGGCTTGAAGGTCTCGGCCAGATTGATGCGCCGGGCATAGACCCCGAACGCCCAATGGTGTTTCAACTCCGGCAGCAGGGAATCGACGAGCGCACGGTAATCGGCCCGGCTGCTGACAAAGAGTTCGCGTTCCGTCTTCACGGCATTGCCGTAGAACTGCTGACGAAGGACGAATCCCGCGATCAGCAGAACAGACAGGCCCGCAAAAAAGATATAGAGCAAAGTTTTTTTACGCATCTGGTCGAAAATTTTTGCAAAGATATAAAAAATTCCTACTTTTGTGCCGGGTGAGTCTTATACGACCAGCTCCTACAGAATCCCCCAGGCGAGGAATCGAGCAAGGGTATGTGGTTGTAGCGGTGCGATATAATCAGCTCACCCAACCATATATGGCGCTGTAAATTCCGGTTTGCAGCACCATATTTTTTTTGTGGATTCATAATCGGAGCGAACAAAAAAACGGAACCCGGCCGGGGTTCCGCATAGCGTCGGACGGCACTCCGCCCTATTTGGTGTATTCGATCAGCAATTGGTTGACCACACTCACGAAGACATAGCAGATCACAAAAACGACGATGCTCTTCCATCCTTTCATATTGGCCGAAACGAGGTAGGCGAAACAGCCCCAGACCATCGACCAGACCATCGAAACCGACAGGACGATCACGATCAGATTGTAGGCTGCCTGCTTCAAGACCTCGCAGGCGCTGCGGGGTTCGCAGACAATGCTCCCCAGCCACATGGCACAAAGACTCAGCACTCCCAGAATAACGATCGTCGGCAGCATCGCGAACAGGTTGGTGGCAAAGATATCCACGGCCCGGATGCGGGAGGGCGAGAGCACCAGCGCCATCACGTACAACAGCAGCGAGAGGGGCAGCCACAACAGCAAATTCGACGACAGAATCGTGATAATCTTGGAAACGTCGCCCTCGACGGGCCAACTCACCGCGGTCAGCAGGCAGATGGAAAAGAGCGTTCCCGCGAGGCCCCAACCGAGCGCTTTCCCTGTAGACAGGTATTCGAACGGGTTAAGAATCTTGTTCATCGCTTTCGAATTTATTTAGTTGAGAGATAATATCGTCCAGTCTGTTGCGCACGGTCGGATAACTCAATCCCAACTTATGGGCCATCTCCTTCAGCGAACCGCTGCTCTTCACGAAATCGAGTACGAACTGCTGGTCGGGTGCTGACAGCTGCATCATCACGGGAAGACTGTAATTGCCTTCGATATGTGTTTGGCATCCGTTGCAATGCATCGCGTGCACGCTCAAACGTTTACCGCAGGAGGGACATATTTTGGGGAGGTTCTTCAGTGTAGCCATAAATATTATTAAAGAAATATTGCGTTTAAATTAGCTTATTATTGACAAAATTAATATTATTTCCCCAAAACAACAAATTTACATCCATGAATACTCTTCACGGACAATTTATATGCGCCCAACCGGCATGGAGAGGAAATCTTTTTAAAAGTTCGCCTTCACGCCGACCGTAAAGTTAGCCCCGTATTCGGGGTAGAACGGATATTCGTACAGGCGGCGGTTGATCAGGTTGCGGCCCTCGGCGAAGAGCGTCACGCGGCCCGAAACTTTCCAGTCGAAATTGACGCGCAAATCGACGGCGAAGGGCGCTTCGAAAGTATCGTACTGCATCACAGGTTCACCGGGCGCAGTTTCCGTCCCCGTATTTTCGAAAACCGCACTCCACTTCCGGGCACTCTGCAAGTAGACTCCCGCGCCGAACGAAATCTTGCGGCCGTCGTAGTGCGCCGACAGACTGCCGTCGAAGGACGGGGTACAGGGTGT
>OGTB01002403.1_pt1 | contig 10674 bp, 11 predicted proteins | sample 1553611 | NCBI WGS metagenome assembly OGTB01 (sample SAMEA2580032, study PRJEB22360) | human gut metagenome | biome: human gut; feature: human-associated habitat; material: faeces | place: Denmark | collected 2008/2010 | reverse complement strand
AAATGCTTCCGTATCGGACATGGCTGCGATGCCGTGCTGCCAGGAGAGGGCTAATGCCGTACGCGACTACCGGCTATCAAGTAAAAGAAGGCAGACCTTGAAAGCCGCCGAATCGCCTCAGCACTTTGGCACAGAAATAATAGTGAAGGGCAGTTCCGTCCTCGTTCCCAAAGTTTCCTCGGAGCGGCGGCGCTACATCCCGCTCGGGTTCATCGGTCCCGAAACCTTCTGCAGCGACCTGGTGTTCCTGATTCCCGATGCCACCCTATATCACTTCGGCGTCCTCCACTCGCAATTCCATAACGCTTGGATGAGAACGGTGGCTGGGCGGCTCAAGAGCGACTATCGCTATTCAGGTGATATCGTCTACAACAACTTCATCTGGCCGGATCCTACGCCCGAACAGCGCGCAGCTATCGAGTCCTGCGCCCAAGGCGTCCTGAATGCCCGCGAAGCGCACCCTGGTGCTACGCTCGCCGACCTGTACGACCCCGACAAAATGCCAACTGACCTGCTCTCTGCGCACAAGGAACTCGACGCTGCAGTTGAAGCCGCCTACGACGTAGACTTCAACGGCGACGAGGAGAAGATAGTTGCCCACCTTTTCAAGCTCTATGCCGAAAAAGCAGGTGAGCTATAGTCGGTTTGCAGGCTTTCCGTTCGGTAAAATGCAGGCATTTCATTCGGTATTGTACAGATAATGGCTTTCGCTTAGGTTTCAGCTTGGGTGAGTTATAAGCCTCCCATCTGCTATAATGCAGATTGGCAAAAAGAAAAAAAATTAGCAAAAAGAAAAAACGAGACAGGAGTCGTATGGAGTCTTCAATAAATCCATTTACCCCGAGTTTCGGAAAAGTGCCGCCCATTCTTGCGGGGCGCAAAATCCTGATTGGCGAATTCGAGCAGGCCTTCTCCCTTAATCCCAATGATCCCAATCTGTGTAGCTTGTTCTCAGGTCCCCGCGGTGTGGGAAAGACGGTTCTTATGTCGCACCTTGCGCGCAAGGCGGAGGCGAGCGGGTGGATTTCGGCTAATGTCACGGCGCGCCCCGGCATGCTCGAAGATATTCTCGAAAGAACGATGGATGCGGCGAACGAGTTCATTGAAAGACCTTCGTTTAAGCGACTGACCTCGGTGTCTATCTCATCGCTATTCAGTGCATCGTGGGAATACCGTAACTCTGATTCGGGCAATTGGCGTACGCGCATGAGCCGCATTCTCGATGTGCTTGCAGAGTACTCCATCGGCCTTCTCATCACTATCGATGAGATCGACCCCAATCTCGAGGAGCTCATCGACTTTTCGGCGACATTCCAGCATTTCGTACGCGAAGATCGCAAAGTGGCGCTTTTCATGGCGGGTCTGCCCGTCAATGTTTCGGCGCTTCTGTCGGACAAGTCCGTTTCTTTTCTGAGGCGTGCGGCGCAGCATCAGCTTGGTCGCATTGAAGACGCGGATATCACCGATGCATTCCGCGAAACAATCGAGGAGGCGGGGAAATCGATTGGCGATGACGCCCTTTCGCTTGCTGCGGAAGCGACGGGCGGGTTTGCCTATATGATGCAACTTGTCGGATTCCGTACGTGGATCGAAGCGGAGGATTCGTCGGTTATCGAGGTCACTCATGTGGAGCGCGGAGCGGAGCTCGCGCGTCGCGATTTCGTAAACGGCATCATAAAAAAGACGTTGCAGGACCTCTCCGATGGTGATATCGCATTTCTAGAGGCGATGCTTCCCGACAAAGGGCATCCGAGCTTGATGAACGATATTGCCGAGCGTATGGGTAAAACGCCCAATTATGCACGGGTGTACCGGACGCGGTTAGTCGAGCAGGGGCTCATTTCGGCGCCTCGCAGGGGCTTTGTCGAGTTCGAGATGCCGCTGTTGAGGGAATATTTGATGGAAAACTAGGGAAGCGCTGATTGATTAGGCTGCAGCCCTCACAAGGGGTTTCGTCACTGGTTTTCCTCGGAACCTGGGGGTGGTGCCGCGCTTCCTCCCTAGCGAAACGACGTCCCAAGCTGCATAATGGACAACGCGCGAAAAGGGGTTCGCGCGTTTGGGATGGAAAACAGGGGACGTGCGTGGAGAATAGAACAGAGGGAATCAGCTGGGCCTTGTCAAGTATCGGCAATAGGCTTCCGCAGCTTCGATACTTAAGCTATAGCTTTTACGGGGCATGGATTTTACTTTCCGTGACGGGGGTCGACCTGGTCTCGTTTTCGGGGGCGGACGACGCTGTGGCACGCTTCTTGCGCAACTATATGCTCTCTGGCATCCCCCTTACCGCATGTTTGTTTTTGGCGGGTGCGCTCGATTCGTTTTTCAACGAGCGCATTGCGCACGGCCCGTTGACAGTCGTCATGGCCATCATCGCTTCCGCGTCCACGTTCGTCGTCGCGGCAAGTCATGATGTTGGGAGTCTCGCTTGCGACATCGCCATGGTAGGAACGGGCCTTGGGACGGCATTCGTTTGTCTGCGCGTTGGCTTGGTGACAAGCCGTCTGAGCGGCACGGAGGCGTGCGTCACCATCAGCAGCGCAGCGCTCCTTTCCTTCCTCATTTATTTCGCGGTGAAAGGAGCTCCGGGAGATATTTCGGTTGTTCTCGTGTCGCTTTTGCCGTTCGCCTCGGTGTTGATGGCGTCGGCAATCATCAGCGCTGTGCCGCTGGGCGCGTCCCGCTTGTTATGATGGTGCTTCTCGATGATCTCAATGTCAAACTCGCCGCCCAGGATCTTCGTAGCCTGGCGGGCCAGCTCGATCAGCACGTTGACACCCACCGACATGTTTGCGCTGCGGAAGATCGGCGTCCTGGTGCTGGCAGCCTCCAGTGCAGCCTCATCCTCCCTGGAAAGGCCGGTGGAGCAGATGACGCAGGGCAGACCGTTGTCGGCACCGTACTGCGCTGCTGCAACCGCCCCGGCGGGTGAGGAAAAATCGATGATGACGCCCTTGCAGGGCAGTGTGTCAAACCCGGCGTAAACGGGGATTTCGCCAATCCGCCCGGCTTCGCGATCCACACCGGCGACGATGCGGCAATCCTCGCGCGCACCGATCTTCTCGACCAGTGCGCGGCCCATACGGCCATAGATGCCCTGAATGATAATATCCGTCATGTGTTATTGTTCCTTTCATGCAAAAGTCGTGCAAAAGCAAAAAGCCGACCCGCGGCATGGCAGTGGGTCGGCTGTGAAATTATTTCAGCAGGCCGAACTCCTGCATGGCAGTCTCCAGCTGCGCCTGCACTGCGGCGGAGGGCGCAACGAGCGGCAGACGGCAGTCGCCGGCATTCCAGCCAAGGCGGTTCATGGCCCACTTGACCGGGATGGGGTTGACGTCGGCAAACAGTGCCTTGATAAGCGGCACCGCCTTGAGCTGCATGGACAGGCTCTCGGCAGTCTCACCGGCGAACCATTTGGCACAGATGTCATGGGTGTACTGCGGGGCTACGTTGGACAGCACGCTGATCACGCCCTTGCCGCCCAGAGCCAGCAGCGGCACGATCTGGTCATCGTTGCCGGAGTAAATGTTCAGGCTGTCACCGCAGGCCGCTGCGATCTCGGCCACGTGGCTGATGTTGCCGCTGGCCTCCTTGACGGCGTTGATGTTCGGGTGCTTCGCAAGTTCGGCCAGCGTGGCGGGCGTCAGGTTGCAGCCCGTGCGGCTGGGCACATTATACAGGATGCAGGGAATATGCACGGCGTCCGCAATGGCTGTGTAGTGGGCCAGCAGGCCCGCCTGGCTCGTCTTGTTGTAGTAGGGCGTGACCAGCAGCAGTGCGTCGGCACCGTCGGCCTCAGCCTGCTGGGATAGCCAGATGGCGTACTTCGTGTCGTTGGAGCCGGTACCCGCAATCACCGGGACGCGGCCGGCCGTCTTTTTGACGGTATAGCGGATGCACTCGGTGTGCTCCTCGTCGGTCAGCGTCGGGGACTCACCCGTCGTGCCGCAGATGACAATGGCATCCGTGCTGTGGGCAATCTGGTCGTCGATGATGCGGCCAAGCTCGTCATAGTTGACGCTGCCGTCGGTGTTCATCGGGGTGATGATCGCCACGGCGGCACCGGTAAATACGGGTCTCTTCATACGAATTCTCCTTACACCAAGGCTGCCATGCGCAGCCGATCAGTCAAAATAGCCCTTGGCAGCCAGCAGCTCGGCCAGCAGAACCGCGCCGCCGGCAGCGCCGCGCAGCGTGTTGTGGGACAGGCAGACGAACTTGTAGTCGTACTGGTTATCCTCACGCAGACGGCCAATGCTGACAGCCATGCCGTTTTCCAGCATACGGTCCAGCTTGGGCTGCGGACGGTCATTTTCCTCAAAGTAATGCAGGAACTGCTTCGGGGCGCTGGGCAGCTCCAGATCCTGTGCGGGACCGTGGAATTCCTTCCAGGCCTGCAGAATTTCTTCCTTAGAAGGTTTATTCTCAAAGCGCACGAAGACCGCGCCCATGTGGCCGTCAGAGACAGGCACGCGCAGGCACTGGGCCGTAAAGCGGGGAGACTCGGCCGAGACGATCTTGTCGCCCTCGATGTGGCCCCACAGCTTCAGCGGCTCCTGCTCGCTCTTTTCCTCCTCGCCGCCGATGTAGGGAATGACGTTGTCGAGAATGTCGGGGAAGGTCTCAAACGTCTTGCCTGCGCCGGAGATGGCCTGATAGGTGCAGACGAGCACGTCAGAGATGCCGTATTTGCGCAGGGGATGCAGGGCAGGCACATAGCTCTGCAGGCTGCAGTTGGACTTGACGGCCACAAAACCGCGCTTGGTGCCCAGGCGCCTGGCCTGACCCCCAGGCGCTTGCGCTGGGCAGGGATGATGTCGATGTGGTCGGCGTTGATCTCGGGTACGACCATCGGCACGTCAGGGGTAAAGCGGTGCGCACTGTTGTTGGACACGACCGGGCACTCGGCCTTGGCATAGGCCTCCTCCAGTGCCTTGATCTCGTCCTTCTTCATGTTGACGGCGCAAAAGACAAAATCGACCTTGGCGGCGACCTCCGCCACATTGGCGGCGTCCAGCACGACCATCTTTTTAACGCTCTCGGGCATGGGGGTCTTCATCAACCAGCGGCTGCCGACAGCCTCCTCATAGGTTTTGCCAGCGCTGCGTGCGCTGGCCGCAAGGGCAACCAGATTAAACCAGGGGTGATTTTCCAGCAGCGTAATAAAGCGCTGGCCGACCATACCGGTTGCACCGATAACACCAACATTGTACTGTTTCATCCTGACTAAGACCTTCCTTTCACGATACCCTTCCTTAAATCTATGCGGCTCCCACGGAAATTTGCACAGATAATAAAAAAACCGGCTTGAAAACCGGCACAAAATGCAATATAATATCATATTGCATATAACACAGCGCAACACACTGTTTTACAGCGTGACAGTCCCGCACCTGTTCGGCTGCGGACCCAGAAAATGCGTGCCGCGCATTTTCTTCGGCGAAGAACCCTTTCCCGGCTCTCGCCCCTGGCAGGGCATGATGAAAACCGGTACTGATGCGCTTCGCGCCTCTGTGTTTGGATTCATTATAATATTCCCACATAAGAATGTCAAGACAATAACGCTTTAAAGTAAAAAAGGATGATACAAAAATGCTCAAAAAAGATTTCTGGTACGACCTGCCGAAGGAGCTGATCGCGCAGGAGCCTGCCGACCCCCGCGATGCCGCCCGTTTGATGGTGCTGGACCGCAAAAATGATAAGATCCTGCACTCGGTATTCCATGAGCTGCCGCATTATCTTGAAAAGGGCGATCTGCTCGTTGTCAATAACTCCAAGGTTCTGCCTGCCCGCCTGATGGGCACCAAGGTGCCCACAGGCGCTGTCTGCGAGCTGCTGCTGCTCCGCCAAGTCAAGGGCGATACCTGGGAGTGTCTGGCCCGCCCCGGCAAGCGGATGCAGCCGGGCACGAAGGTGGAGTTCGGCGACGGCAGCCTGACCGCCGTGGTGGACGAGACGCTGCCTGACGGCAATAAGTATGTGACCTTTACCTACGACACCGAGACACTGTACGAGAAGCTGGACGAGTTCGGCAAGATGCCGCTGCCGCCCTACATCACGAAGCAGCTCGAGGATCAGAGCCAGTACCAGACCGTCTACGCCAAGGAACTGGGCAGCGCCGCCGCGCCCACCGCGGGCCTGCACTTTACCCCGCAGCTGATGGATACGATCCGCTCCCGCGGCGTCAACATTGCCGAGGTTACGCTGCATGTCGGCCTGGGCACCTTCCGTCCCGTGAATGAGGAATCCATTGAGGACCACCAGATGCACAGCGAGTGGTACTCTGTCAGCGAGGAAACGGCGAAGCTCATCAACGAGACCCGCGCCGCGGGCCACCGTGTCATTGCCGTGGGCACAACAAGCTGCCGCACGCTGGAATCTGTCTGGGCTAAGTACGGCAAGATCGTGCCGTGCAGCGGGAATACCAGCATCTTCATCTATCCCGGCATCGAGCTGAAAGCCATCGACGGCCTGATCACGAACTTCCACCTGCCGGAGAGCACCCTTATCATGCTGATTGCTGCCTTCTACGGCTACGACAAGACGATGGCCGCCTACAAGGTCGCCGTTGAGGAAAAGTACCGCTTCTTCAGCTTTGGTGATGCGATGTTCATTCGGTAACAGAAAATATCTTTTGCGAAAGCGCCGGGGCAGATCTTCGGCGCTTTTGTTGTGATGCGAGGGGGCACTGTATGGAGCAGGGCAGACTGTTCAAAATCGTGTATCATCTGTTGGACAAGGGCAGAGCCACGGCCCCCGAGCTGGCAGAAAAATTTGAAGTATCGGTAAGAACGATTTACCGCGACCTGGATGCCATCAGTGCTGCCGGGATACCGATTTATACTGTGCAGGGAAAGGGCGGCGGTATTTTTATCCTGCCGGAGTTTGTGCTGGAGAAATCGCTGCTGACGCCGCAGGAAAAAGAGCAAATCTTGATGGCACTGCAGGGCCTTGCTGTAGCGGAAGACAGCCGGACCGATGAACTGCTTACCAAATTGGGCGGGCTTTTCCGGATGCAGGGCGCAAATTGGATCGAGGTCGATTTTTCCGACTGGCACAAAAATACGGCGGGTGCGGAGCTGTTCGACGAGCTCAAAAGGGCTGTTTTCAGCTGCCGCAGGGTCAGCTTTTCGTATTTTGCGGGCGAAGGCGGCGGCACTGTCCGCACGGTGGAACCGGTCAAGCTGATTTTCAAGAGCAAGGACTGGTATTTGTACGGCTTCTGCCTTTTGCGAAACGACTACCGCTTTTTCAAGCTGACCCGCATCAAGGATTTGACGCTTCTGCCGGAGACCTTCCTGCGCAGGAAGGCGGATGTCCCGGAGCTAAAACCGACGATACAGCAGGAGCGGCTGATTTCGGTAAGGCTGAAGTTCTCCCCGGCGGCTGCCTTCCGCGTCTATGACGAATTTACCGATACCGTGGAGAAGGATGCGCAGGGAAGCCTGTATGTGACCGTTGATATGCCAGAAAGAACGCTGTATAGCTACATTTTGTCCTATGGCGACGCAGTTGAAATCCTGAAGCCAGACGAATTGCGGCGCAGCATGAAAGAAAAGTTGACCCGCATGGCAGAAAAATATAAAACATGACAGAGGGTGTCATGCTTTCTGCGGTATTCTGAAAAGCGCAAGGAGGCGCTTTTTATGAAATACGAATGGAGAAGGCAGGAAAAGCAGCTTTACGGTGCAAAAACAACCCCGGTCTTGGTGACGGTTCCGACACAAAGCTGCATCATGATAAACGGTGAAGGAAACCCGAATGACACGGATTTTTCAAACCGCGTATCGGCATTGTATTCCGTGGCCTATGCGGTCAAAATGGCTTACAAAAAGACTGCAAAGGGCGAGTATGACGACTTTGCCGTGTACCCACTGGAGGGCGTCTGGCAGAAAATTGAGAACTGCGAGCTCATCAAGGAAAAGCTGCGCTACACTCTCGTGATCCGCCAGCCGGATTTTGTCGGAGAGGACGGCGTGTGCGCTGCGCTGGAACGTACAAAACACCGAAAACCAAACCCGCTCTTGGAAGAAGTCCGCTTCGGCACCGTGCCGGGCGAAACCTGTGTGCAGCTTTTGCATGTCGGCGCGTATGACGACGAACCGGTTTCTTTCGCAAAAATGGCCAAATTTGTACACGCCCACAGCCTGACGCGCACGGAGGAAGGCCACCGGGAAATCTACCTGAGCAATGCCACCCGCACAGAAAAAAACAGGCTCAAAACCATTTTGCGCTATAGGGTAAAATAATTTTCCCGGCGGGGGTGGTGATCCTGCCGATTTACAGTTGACGAACCACGGATTTTCTTTTATAATAATCTATTAGGCGGTGCAGGGAAAAAAGCCCCCTGCGCCGCCTTTTTCGATGAAATATTTTTAAAACGGAGATAGAAAGCTATGCCTTACCGCCTTATCAAACAGGAAGGGGCTGCCCGCCGCGGCGAATTTACCACGGTGCACGGCACGGTCCAGACCCCTGCATTCCAGAATGTCGCCACGGCTGCCGCCATCAAGGGCGGTCTGTCGGCGCTGGACCTCAAGGACATCCGCGCACAGGTCATGCTGTGCAACACCTATCATCTGCACCTGCGCCCGGGCGACAAGCTCGTGGCTGAGATGGGCGGTCTGCACAAGTTTACCAAGTGGGACGGCCCCATCCTGACCGACAGCGGCGGCTTTCAGGTGTTCAGTCTGGCCAAGCTGCGCCATATTACGGAGGAGGGCGTGACCTTCAACTCCCACCTCGACGGCCATCGTATCTTTATGGGGCCGGAGCAGAGCATGCAGATTCAGGCAAACCTTGGCTCTACGATTGCCATGGCCTTTGACGAGTGCGTCGAAAACCCGGCTACCTACGAGTACGCCAAGAACAGCTGCGCCCGCACGGCCCGTTGGCTGCTGCGCTGTAAGGACGAGATGAACCGCCTGAAGCATGAGGAAAAGGCCGTCAATCCCGACCAGCTGCTGTTTGGCATCAACCAGGGCTGCACGTTCGCCGACCTGCGCGTTGAGCACATGAAGCAGATTGCCGAGTATGATCTGGACGGCTACGCCATCGGCGGTCTGGCCGTCGGTGAGCCCGCCGAGGTCATGTATGACATCATCTCTGCCGTAGAGCCGTTTGCGCCGAAAAACAAAATCCGCTATCTGATGGGCGTCGGCACGCCTGGCAACATCATTGAGGGCGTCTACCGCGGCGTTGATCTGTTCGACTGCGTCATGCCCAGCCGCAACGCGCGCCACGGGCATCTGTTCACCTGGGACGGCATCATCAATATCAAGAACCTGAAATACGAGCGCGACGAGTCGCCCATCGACCCGCACTGTGACTGCCCGGTCTGCCGCAATTTCTCCCGCGCGTATATCCGCCATTTGCAGAAAGCAGACGAGCTGCTGGGCATGCGCCTGGCTGTCATGCACAACCTGTACTTCTACAATCACCTGATGGAGCGCATCCGCGAGGCGCTAGACAACGGCACCTTCCAGCAGTTCCACGACACCTATGTGCATAAACTTGATACCCGCATCTGATTTTTCCGGCAAAACGCTTGCACAATGCGCATTTATCCGATATAATAGAAGAAATCGTTATTTTTAAGGAGTATACTTGCTATGATCCAGTTTCTGAATGCCGCCACCGGCACGGCTACCACGGCTGAAATGCTGCTGAGCTTCCTGCCGATGATCCTTATCATTGTGTTCATGATCGTCCTGATCTACCTGCCGCAGAAGCGCCAGGACAAGAAGGATGCTGCCATGCGCAGCTCCATCGAGATCGGCGACAAAGTCACCACCATCGGCGGTATCGTCGGCATCGTCTGCGCCATTGCGGACAAGGATGACACCATCGTCATCGAGACCGGCAGTGACCGCACGAAGATTCGCTTCCGCCGCTCCGCAATCTCCTCTGTGGAGAAGCTGGATACCGGTAAGGACAGCAAGTCCACCCCCGTCAAGAAGTAATTGACATAAAACACACGCCCCCTTGCATAGTGTTGACTGTGCAAGGGGGCGTTTTGTTATGGCTAAAAATCTGCGCAAACCAAAAATCGGTGTTAAAAATCCGGCCGCGGCGGCGCTGCTGCTGTCCTTTGGCTGCGGTGTGGGCGTGTGCATATTATTGCTGGCGCTGGCGGCGTTTCTGCTGACGCATACAGGACTGCCATTGTCCGCAGTGCGGCCTATGGCCTGTATGGCGGCGGCAGTGGGGGCGGCTGTGTCCGCTGCCATGCTGGCCCGCAGATTGCGGAAAAGGCTGCTGCTGTGCGGGCTGGGCTGCGGGGCATTTTACGCGGTCTGTCTGCTGGCGGCAACGCTGCTGGCAAACGGCAGACTGGATTGGGCGGGGGGGCAACCCCGTTGTCCCGCAGCAATAATCCCGCCGGCCGCTGGCACTGCTGCTAGGGGGCCTGTTGGGCGGTGCACTGACGGCCCTGCGGGCGGGCCGCTGATGCGGGCGGCACAGACGGCGCTGCGCCGCCCGAGGCTGCCAATGCTGCGGCCTACGGTAGAGCGCCCGCATCGGGAACATACGCCGCAGACGGAAAGCAGAGCGGCGCTGGCATTTGGCGTGATATTTCTGGCGGGTTACCTGCCGGGCATCTGGCTGGGACGTAGCGGGACAACGCCTCTGGGGCAGCAGCCGGGGGGCTACCACACCAAACCACAGGCA
>OGTB01002402.1_pt1 | contig 10688 bp, 5 predicted proteins | sample 1553611 | NCBI WGS metagenome assembly OGTB01 (sample SAMEA2580032, study PRJEB22360) | human gut metagenome | biome: human gut; feature: human-associated habitat; material: faeces | place: Denmark | collected 2008/2010 | reverse complement strand
ACGCGGCGGCCGCAGCCAGCAATCCCGCCCAGAGCAGGAACAGAAATCGGCGTAGGTTCATCATTTCGGGAGATTTTTACGTTTCGTAAAGATACGATTTTTCGGCCAATCCGCAAAACTTTCGTTCCGCAAGCCGGCAAATCAGCCGCATCTTCCGCCCGGAGGGCCTGCGAAGTTTGGATTCGGAGGAAAATAAACGTACTTTTGCAGCGTATATATCAGAAAAACCATGTTGAGAGCAGGACGCATACAAACCCTCACCGTAAGCCGCGTATCGGAATACGGCCTATACCTCGCCGACGAAGAGCAGAACGAAGTGCTGCTTCCCAACCGCTACACCTCGCTGACGGACAAGGTCGGCGACCAAAAGGAGGTCTTCCTCTACCACGACTCGGAGGACCGCCTCGTGGCGACGACCGAAACGCCGCTGCTGCGCGAAGGCGAAGCGGGCTATCTGCGCGTGGTGGACAAGACGGCCCACGGGGCTTTCCTCGACTGGGGACTGCACGGCAAGGACCTGTTCCTCCCCAACCGCAACCAGCAGGGCGGCATCCTGGCCGGACACAGCTACATCGTCTACCTCTACGAAGACAGCGTCACGGGCCGCTGCGTGGCGACCTGCAAGCTCAAGAGCTTCATCAACAACGACAGCATCACGGTGGCGCCCCGTCAGGAAGTCGATCTGCTCGTGGCTTCGGAGAGTCCGATCGGCTACCGCGTGATCATAAACAACCGGCACTGGGGCATGCTCTACCGCAACCAGCTGTTCCGCCCCATAGCGGTCGGAGACCGGACGAAAGGTTACGTCCGCAAACTCACCGAAGACAACCGCATCGACGTCAGCCTCCAGCAGGAGGGTTTCGCGCAGGTGAAGGACTCGGCGGAGGTTTTGCTGCAGCTGGTCCGCGACAACGGCCTGCCGCTGAACGACGACAGCGCCCCGGAAGAGGTGAACCGGCTGACGCAGACGAGCAAGAAGGTTTTCAAACGTTCGCTGGGCATGCTGCTCAAACGCGGCGCCGTCACGGTGGACGAACAGGGAATAAAGATCAACGAGTAATGGCCAAGATAACGACCGCGGAACGGGTTTCGCGCGAAGCTTCCGACAATTTCGTATTCCAGCGTTCGCTGCTGGCCTACCATGCCGCGGCGCAGCGCATCAGCGGCGACGTGCTGGAGATAGGCACGGGGGCCGGTTACGGCATCGAGGTCGTGGCGCCCCGCGCCCGGAGTTTCGTCACCATCGACAAACTGGCCCCCGCGCCCGAACCGACGCAGCTCCCGAACGTCGAATTCCGGCAGGCGACAGTTCCGCCGCTGCCCTTCGCAAACGACAGTTTCGACTTCGTGATCTCGTTTCAGGTGATCGAACACATAAAACGGGACCTCGAACTGGTGCGCGAAGTGAAGCGCGTACTGCGTCCGGGCGGAAAGTTCATCGTGACGACCCCGAACGCTCCGATGTCGCTCACGCGCAACCCGTGGCATATCCGGGAATACACCGCCGCGGAGCTGCGCAGCCTGCTCGGCAGCGAATTTTCGTCGGTCGAGGCGCTCGGTGTTTCGGGCAACGCGCGGGTCATGGAATATTACGAACAGAACCGCCGCAGCGTGAAGCGTATCACGCGCTTCGACATCCTCGACCTGCAGCACCGGCTCCCCCGCTGTCTGCTGCAATTCCCCTACGACGTTCTCAACCGCATAAACCGCCGCAGACTCCTGAAGTCCAACACCGATCTCACGACCTCGATCCGCATGGACGACTACCGGATCGGCCCCGTGACGGACGAGAGTTTCGATCTGTTCTTCGTGGCGGAAAAATAGGCGCAACCATCTGATAAAAACCAAGGGCTGCCCCACTGCGGGGCGGCCCTTGCCGTATCCTGTCATCCCGAACATACATTCGACATTGCAGACCGCGCCGCCGAAATCAGCGGCCGCAGCGGTCAACTGCGGGGCGACATTTGACAAATATTTGAAATCCAGCGAGGTGAATAATAAAAAAGCAGCCGTTTTTCCGCCCGGAACAACGCCCTTATTACACGAAACCTCCGTAACAGGATATTTTTCGTTTTGTAAACTAAAAAAAATACGAAATATTTTGCACAGTAAAAACTAATTCGTATTTTTGTTTTGAAACGAAAGGTATTATTTTCATATTGAAATTAACAAGTCGCTTCGGGAGCGGAAAATGAACGCTGATATGGACCGCCGCCTAAACAACTGACCATGAAATCGAAACTGCCGCCAAACCGGATTCCGGAACCTGCCGGAATAAGAACAACAGCAATGGCCGCCGCCGATGCGACGGCACCTGTACCCGCAGCAAAATGCCGGTTCCACGCCCCTGCGACAACCGCAGGCAACGCGGTTTCGGACCGCACCGGCAGCATTCCCTGCCGGAAAAAACCGAATCGAATCTCGAATCCGCTGATCGCTTCCGGCGCTTCCCGCACCATACAGAGCCATTGGCGACCATACCTATATTTATTTAACCGACAACATTCAAACAACTTAAACATTTAACCAAAAACAAATGCTTATGAATTTTAAATTCTACGTTAAGAGGTTTTTGTTATCCCTGTTTCTGGTGCTGGCATCGACGATGCTCTACGCCCAGAAGAAAGCGGATATCACAGGAACCGTCTACGATTCGGACGGCACTACCCCGGCGGTAGGCTGCGCCGTAACGATCGAGGGAACACCGACAGGTGTTATCACGGACATCAACGGCAAGTACAAAATAAGGGGGGGGGAAACTCAGACCCTCGTTTTTTCTTCGCTGGGTTATAAGACCCAGAAGATACTAATAGGCCCTAAAACGCGGATAGACGTCACGCTGGAGGCCGACAGTCAGGAAATCGAAGGCGTCGTCGTAACCGCACTCGGTATCAAGCGAGACGAAAAAGCGCTCGGTTATGCCGTTACGAAGGTGGACAACGATGTGCTCACCAGCACGGTATCGAGCAACTGGATGAATGCTCTGTCAGGCAAGGTCGCCGGTCTGAACTTCGATCAGGCGTCGACGGGTCCCGGAGGATCGATGCGCGTGACTCTCCGCGGCGAAACCTCCATCAACATGAACGGCGGCACGGCCCTGTTCGTGGTCGACGGAGTGCCCATCACCAGCAGCACCACTTCCAGCACGTCGGAAAGCGCATACAACTCGACCGACGGCGCCGTAGACTTCGGTAACGCCGCGGGCGACATCAACCCCGAAGACATCGAGAACGTATCCGTACTGAAAGGTCCCGCCGCAACGGCATTGTACGGATCGCGCGCCGCAAACGGCGCCATCATCATCACGACCAAGTCGGGTCGCACCACCAAAGGCATAGGCGTTACGTTCAGCTCGTCGGTTTCGTTCGAGAAAGCCGGATTCTGGCCCGATTTCCAGTACGAATACGGCGCAGGACGCTTCGGCGGCAACCCCTATTCGTTCTACAGCGTAGACGGCGTGTCGCGCAACTGGTCGTCCTATGCCTTCGGCGACAAGTTCGACGGCCATCTGACCTACGAGTGGCCTTCGCTGAACGACGACGGCACCTATACGATGATGGAGTGGCGTCCGCGCAACTTCTTCGCGGGATTCTTCGACACCGGCGTAACGTGGAACAACAACATCTCGGTCAGCGGCAACAACGGCAAAGGCACCTCGGTCCGGGTTTCGGTAACCGACGTGCGCAACGACTGGATCGTTCCCAACACCGGTTACAAACAGCAGACCTTCTCGATATCGCTCTCGCAGCAGATCAACAAGTACATCAAGCTGGACGCCAAGGTGAACTACTACCGCAAGGACAGCGACAACCTGCCGATGACCGGTTACGGCGGCTCGTCGATCATGTATCCGCTGCTGTGGAATACGCCCAACGTGGACGCCCAGTGGTTCAAGGCGGACTACAAGAAATGGGTGCGCGAAGGCGGTGACCTGAGCAAAAGCACCCAGCACGTATCGGCCAACGGCAACAACCCCTACTACACAGCTTACGAACAGCTCAACAAACTCGACCGCGACCGCGTGTTCGGCAATCTGGCAGCGACGATCAACTTCACCGAAGAGCTTTCGCTGATCCTGCGATGCGGCATGGACCTCAACAACGATTTCCGCACCCAGCAGAAACCCAAGGGCGCCAAGACCTACATCAACGGTATGTACAAGGAGCAGACCGTGTTCGACTACGAGATGAACAACGACTTCCTGCTGCGCTATACCAAGAAACTGAACGACTTCGACCTGAGCGCATCGTTCGGCGGCAACAACATGATGCAGTCCTACCGTTCGAACACCTCGCTGGCCGAAAGTCTGGTCGTGGACCGCGACTACCGCCTGAGCAACTCGGTGGACCGTCCCAAAGTGACTTCCATACGCCGTCAGAAGTCGATCAACAGCTTCTACGGACTCATATCGGCCAGCTGGCGCAACATGATATTCCTCGACGTCACCGGCCGCAACGACTGGTCGAGTACGCTGGCTCCGGGCAACAACTCCTATTTCTATCCTTCGGTCAGCGGCAGCGTCATTCTCAGCGACCTGCTGCACATCGACACCCCGATGGTCAATTTCCTCAAGGTGCGGGCTTCGTGGGCCAACGTGGGTAACGACACGTCGCCCTATCAGCTGCTCAACTACTACAACAACTCCTCCTTCACCGGCGGCTTCAACATGCCGACCAACAAGGCGAACTACAACCTCAAACCCGAAAACGTCGAGAGCTGGGAGTTCGGCGTCGAGGGCCGCTTCTTCGACAGCCGTCTGACGTTCGACGTGGCGTTCTACAACGCGACCACCACGAACCAGATCATTTCGGTGCCCGTAGACATCACCACCGGCGTCTACAATACGATCGTGAACGCGGGCGAAATCAACAACCGCGGCTGGGAGGTATCGGCCCGCATACAGCCCGTGAGGAACAAGAACATCCGCTGGGACATGAACTTCACGTGGTCGCGCAACCGCAACAAGGTCGTGGAGCTGGCCCCGAATCTGGATTCTTGGACCATCGCAACCGGTCCCCGCGGCGAAATCCGCGCCGTTCCGGGCGGATCGCTGGGCGACCTGTACGGTTCGGGCTACGAGAAGGCCCCCAAGGGTTCCTACGTCACGGCCGACGACGGATCGACGATCGACGTATCGGGCTGGGACATCGTCGATTCGGACGGTTATCCCGTACTGGCTTCGGAATTCGAGAACCTCGGCAACACGCAGGCCGACTGGAAGGCGGGCTGGATGAACTCGATCTCCTACAAGAATTTCCGCCTGAGCTTCTCGTTCTCGGCGCAATGGGGCGGGCAGGCCTACTCCTTCACCAACGCCATGCTGGGCTATCAGGGTAAGATAAAAGCGACGCTTCCCGGCCGTTATGACGGTCTGATCCACAAGGGCGTGAACCAGAACGCCGACGGCACCTACTCGATCAACAAGACCGTGACGGCCAGCATCGAGAGCTACTACAACCTGCGCGTGTTCAACCGCGACAACGTGGTGAACAACACCTTCAGCACGTCGTTCCTGAAGATGAAGGACATACGTCTCGAATATTCGCTTCCCAAGAAGATCGCGGCCAAGACCAAGGTGCTGCAGGGCGCTTCGATCGCCTTCTTCGCCACGAACCTCTTCTGCTGGACCAACTGGCCGCAGTTCGACCCGGAGATCGCGACGATGAACGGTTCGGAAATCACCAAGGGTTTCGAAACCGCGGCGTTCCCGATGACACGCACGTATGGCGTTAATCTTAAACTTCAATTCTAATAAGACGATGAAACGAATCAATTCATATATATTGACCGGGGGAGTGATAATCTTGGGATTGTGCGGCTGTACGAGCAATTTCGACGATTACAACAAGGACCCCAACCGGGCGGAGGTCGGCAAGGCCAACTCCTCCCAGATGCTCGAAGACCTGATTTTCGAGGGCGCCGGAAGCATGAAATACCGCACGTGGCGCCACAACAACGAGTTCATGCAGTATACGGTGGAGACCAGCACGCTGAATCAGCTGCACCGCTTCGTGCTCACCGACAGCGAATTCAAGGGCGCGTGGAATTTCTGCGGACGCTGGGCCGTCAATGCCATAGAGATGTATAAGCTCGCGGAGAAAGAGGAAAATACCAACGCGCAGGCCATAGCCCTGACCATGAAGGCGCTCTACCTTTCGAACATGACCGACCTGTTCGGCGACATGCCCTTCAAGGAGGCGTTCAAAGGCATCGACGAAAACATCATGCAGCCGAAATTCGACGATCAGAAAGTCATCTACGACTCGCTGCTGATGGACCTCGAACGGGCCAACACGCTTTACACGAAGACCTCGACCATAGACGCCAAGCGCGACCTGCTCTACAACGGCGACGTGACCAAATGGCGGAAGTTCACCAACTCGCTCTATCTGCGCCTGCTGATGCGCGTGAGCAACCGCAGGGACATGAATTCGGCGGAACGCATCAAGACCGTATTCGAGAACCCCTCGCAGTACCCCATATTCGAGAGCAACGACGACAACGCCACGCTGAAATACAGCGGCACGCGCCCGTTCGTCAATGATTTCGGCGACAACGCCACCGACGACAGCGCGATGGGCGAACGTTTCATCAACATCATGGTGGACTCAAGCGACCCCCGCATCTCGGTTTACTGCAACCGCGTAAGCTCCGGAGCCAACGCGGGCGGTTACGTGGGAATCACGAGCGGCGCCCCGGCTTCGGTCATCTCCAAACAGTCGGCCGACGGCGCATCCAACAGCAACAATACGACTTTCAGGCAGTACACCTCCCCGTACACGTTCATGACCTATTCGGAGGTGCTGTTCATCAAGGCCGAGGCCATTCAGCGCGGAATGATGGACGGCGAAGCGTCGGAGACCTACTATGCTGCGGTTACGGCGTCGCTCAAGCAGTGGATTCCCGACATCTCAGAATCGGCCGTCGAAACCTTCCTGCAGAACGGAGCCGTGGCTTACGACGCTACGACCGAAATCATCATAACCCAGAAATACGTTTCGCTGTTCACGGTGGGCTACGAGTCTTGGCACGAGTACCGCCGGACGGGTTATCCCCTGCTGGTGATGGGCGAAGCCATCCGCAACGACGGCGTGCATCCGACCCGTTTCCCCTACCCGCTGGTGCTGCGTTCGTCCAACAAGAACTATGCGACCCAGCTGGCCAAAATGGGCGAAGACAACATGAAAACGCCGGTGTGGTGGAGCCGCAAGGCCGTCAAACTGGAGAATCCGGAGGAGGACAACAACCTCGGTTACACCGGCCACAAATGGGATGCGGACATCAAATGGTAAGAGTGTCCGTAAAACGAATCGCAACCGGAAAGGCAACGCAGCATCCCGGTCGAGTTTTGAATTTAACCCGTAAATAACGAAAAAACAATTCATATGAAAATAAAACAATTCATCTCCGGAAGATGGCCCGGCCTGAAGGCGCTCGCTCTCTGCGCGATGGCGGCAACGGCATTCGTCGCCTGCAAGGACGACGAGACCGACGTTGTCCAGGATCCCCATATCACGCTGTCGGAAGACGCTTTCCTGTACAACGCAGCGGGAGAGACGCACAGTTTCACCGTGTATTCCAATATCGACTGGAAGGTCGAAATGGCGGACACCTCCCAGACGTGGGTCAATATCTGGCCCAAGGAGGGTTCCGACGACGGCGTTTTCGCCGTGAAGGTATCCAAACAGCCGGCCAAGGACCCCGTACTGCGGGAGGCCCGCTTCCGCGTCGTTGGCAAGCACGAGCACGACAACATCATTCAGGAAATCACGATTTCGCAGCGGGACGTCGATCCGGCGCTCAAACTCGGAGTGACCACGACGCCTCCCAAGGTGGTCATCAACAGCAACGGCGAGGAGAAATATTCGGTAGGCGTCACCTGCAACGTGGAGTGGACGGCCAAGGTCGGCGACTCCGGCGAGGGCTGGATCACGATCGACGAGATCAGCGACAACGAAATCAAGTTCTCCGTTCCCAAATATGCGGGAACGGTGCCCCGCACGGGACGTATCGAATTCAACGCCACCACCGAGCGTATGACGACGGTAGAGCTGATCGTCTACCAGAGCATTCCGCTGGATATCGGCGAAAACGCCGAACTCAAGACCATTGCCGAGGTGTACGAGAAGCTGGGCGGCCTGCAGGGAACCGTTCGTGAGAACGTCAAGATACAGGGCACCGTGATCAGCGACCGCGTATCCGGCAACTGCCCGAATCCCGCCGCGTTCTTCGTTCAGGACGCCAGCGGACGCGCCATTCAGTTCCGCGTTCAGGAAGGCTCGCACTCGCTCCAGCTCAATTCGCTGGTGACCATACCGCTCATGAATACGCAGTCGGTGATCGACGACGACGGACAGCCCTACATCACCATTTCGACCGAACGCATCCGCGACGTCATCACCACGGGCGGCGCTCCGATCGAACCGAAGGTGATGGAAAGCACGCAGGGCCTGACGGACGAAATGCTCGGTACGCTGGTAACGATCAGAAATCTCCAGTTCGTATTCCCGCACGGAACCTACTACAACGCCAACGAAGGCTCCATTTACGGCGGCGGACGTCCTACCGACCTCGCCCAGTTGCTTCTGGCCCGCGACGGCAACACGACCAGCCACTACGTCTACGGCGGCACGAGCGTCGAGACGGGCGCCATGTTCAAACATTACGAACTGCTGACTGACGATCCGATGCTGGATATAACGGGTATTCTGATCAAGGTCGAAAACGAATGGGCGATCAGGATGCGCAACATCAACGACCGCGACAAGCTGACCGAAGCCCGGCGTTACGTGCCCGTCACCGAATTCTACTGGCCCGAAACGCTTCCCGACAAGGAGATACTCGTTCCCAAAGTCGGCACGGGACAGCTGTTCGTGAACTTCGCCCCCAAGGCCGTCATCGCGCAGAGCACCACCTTCCGCCTTTACAGCGGCGCCGCCTATGTCCGCGTCGATGCGTCGGTCAACGGCACCGAGAAGGGATACTATTCCGCCAACTGCGGCGGCTGGGGCGCCCAGTCGAACGACACCTATACGCCGACCCAGAAGGCATGGTACTTCGAGACTTCGACGGCAGGCATTTCGGACGACCTTTACGTATGCTTCTGCACCACCAGCTCGCAGTCGGGCCCCGGTCCCTTCTCGATCGAGTGGGCTGCGGCCGAGGCCGGTCCGTGGACCTTCGTAACCGACTACAAGGCCGGAAACTGGGAGGTAATACCCGGTCCCAAGAACTTCGCCTTCAAACTGCCCGACGGTTGCAAGAACCAGTCTTCGCTCTGGCTGCGGTTCCGCGTCAATTCCGACGAGCGCGTGGACGGCAAGGCCGCCAACAGCGCGACGGGTACGAACCGCATGATCTATACGAGCCTGAAGAAAAAAGTCAATTAATCCGGTGTAACGCAGGATAATCTTGCCGGACCGCTCCCCTCCCGGAGCAATTCGGCAGGATTAGACAAAAATCTAAACAATGAGAAAAATGAAACGATTGATAAAATTCAGATTACCGTATCTGTTCGCAGCCGCATTTCTGCTGTTGTGCATCGGAATCAGCTGTTCGGAAGATCCGACATGGACCAAACCGACGCCCGAACAGGAGGAAATTATCCCCGCCGTCTTCATCGAAGATCTCGTGATGCCCGATGCGGAGGAGATCTTCATCCCGGAGGACCCCATCAAGATCATGGGAACCGGATTCGACAAATACGACGTATTCCTGTTCCGCTCCACGTCGGAAGACCCTGCCGAGGAGACCAAATATTTTCAGGCCGAGATCAGCGAGGTGGCCGAGGATTACGTCATAATAACCGTTCCCAAGACGATCGACCTGCGCTCGTACGAGCTTATCCTGAAGCGTTACAACAAGCAGCAGGTGCTGGGGCCGATGACCATCTACAAGGCGCACTTCCCCGCGATTCCCGATCAGGCGGGCATGACCGTCAAGGGCCGCGTCTACTGCGGGAAAAAGGCGGTCGCAGACGTGGTGGTGTCCGACGGAGTCATCGTCACCAAGACCGACAAGGACGGCGTCTATTACCTGCCCTCGGAGAAGAAAATGGGGTACGTATTCGTTTCCATCCCCTCCGGATACAACATCGAGAGCGAAGCGGGTTATCCGGCCTTCCCGGCCATGAGCCAGCAGCTGCTCAACGAAGACAACGAGCAGCACGATTTCGCGCTTACGGAGATCCCCGGCGGAAACACGAACCATGTGATGATGGTATTCACCGACCTTCATCTGGCGAGCAAGACCCCGAACACGGCAGGCAAATATGCCGACATCGACCAGTACAAGAACAAGTTCATGCCCGACATCACGGCCGAAATGGCGCAGTATGCGAACGTGTATGCGCTCTGTCTGGGCGACATCACGTGGGATGCGTTCTGGTACAAAACCATGAATCAGGGTCCTGAGAACATGGTGGAGGTACGCTACCAGCTGCCGAACTACAAGGAGTTGATGAAGAACTTCCCCTGCCCGGTTTTCAACGTGATCGGCAACCACGACAACGATCCGAAAGTGGTCGGAGACTATTTCACCGAGCTGCCTTTCAAGCAGCACATAGCTCCCACCTACTATTCGTTCAACATCGGCGACGTACACTACATCGTTCTGGACAACGACCAGTACGACAATTACAACGGCGGCAGGCGCCCCCAGCGGGTCCGGCCGCCCCGGGGACGTTATGT
>OGTB01002392.1_pt1 | contig 10731 bp, 4 predicted proteins | sample 1553611 | NCBI WGS metagenome assembly OGTB01 (sample SAMEA2580032, study PRJEB22360) | human gut metagenome | biome: human gut; feature: human-associated habitat; material: faeces | place: Denmark | collected 2008/2010 | reverse complement strand
AGAAATTGGGTGATTATGTGGTGAATGTAGTAGAGGCTAGTAGTGATGTAAAAGAGAAAAAAGCTTCTTGATAGAGCTTAATTGAATGATAAAAAAGGAGAATCAGTCTATCATAGCATTACTGATTCTCCTTTTTAATTTAAATCATCCTCCAGAAAAACAAAAAAGACCGGGCATATATCTATACACCCGGCCATTCTCCTCTTAAATAATTCTCTCTCTCTTGGTTTTATCCTTCGTACGGTTCAAAATCTTCTTTGCCGACTCCGCATAACGGACAAGTCCAATCATCTGGAATGTCTTCAAAGGCTGTTCCTGGTTCAATTCCGCTTTCCGGATCTCCTTGTTCGGGGTCGTAAATATATTCACAGACCGTGCAAATGTACTTTTTCATAACGTTCGTATTTTTAAATGGTTTTCTGAATAATATAACACAAATAGCTGGATATTTGTTCAACACTATTTTCCAAACTAAAGAAAAAAGCTATCTTTGTAGTCATATTATCAAGCTAAAACAACAATATTATACTATGCTTATAGCACTATTGTCAACTTTAATAGTTTTATGCGCAGTCCTACTAATCAGTTTTTTATGGGAACGCAGGAAATGCCTACGGATGCAACAACGATTGTTCCGTGAATCCAGAAAGTTGGAACGTACCAGCCATATCGCCGGTGCCGTTTTAAAGAATGTACATGCTTTTATTCTGCTAATAGATAACGATTTTAAAGTACTGAAGACCAACTATTACCAAAAAACCGGAACCAGAAAAGGAACAGAAGAAAAAAGAGTGGGCGACCTGCTGCAATGCCATAACGCATTGGCTGCCGAAGGAGGTTGCGGCACACATAGTTTCTGCGGTTCCTGTCCGATACGTACTGCCATACGCCAGGCCTTCGAACAGAGACGGAACTTCACGGATCTCGAAGCAACTTTATCCGTAGTCACATCTGATAATACAACTGTGGAATGTGATGCAGTAATATCCGGTTCCTACTTCCTCCTCAATGAAGAAGAGAATATGGTTATCACCGTACATGACGTCACCCGACGGAAACAGGCCGAAAATGAATTGAGACTAGCCAAAGAAAAAGCTGAAAAAGCCGACATTTCAAAATCTGCCTTTTTAGCCAATATGAGCCATGAGATCCGTACCCCTCTCAATGCTATTACCGGATTTGCAGAGATATTGGGCAGCGCAAATACCGAAGAGGAAAAGGCTCAATACCAGGAAATCATAAAAATGAATGCTGATCTTCTGATGCAGTTGGTCAACGACATTCTGGATATGTCTAAAATCGAAGCCGGAACCTTGGAATTTGTACAGACAACGGTCGACGTCAATCTATTGCTTTCAGATTTACAACAACTTTTCCAGATGAGAGTCAATGACGCTGGAGAAAAGATACAAATTATAGCAGAACCGTCTCGTTCTTCGTGCATGATTCAAACGGATCGTAACCGGGTGGCACAGGTGCTTTCCAACTTTGCCGGTAATGCCATTAAATTCACCCATGAAGGTAGTATCCGCATCGGATATGAGGCAAGAGATACCGAACTTTACTTTTATGTAAAAGATACCGGAGCCGGAATTCCGGCAGAAAAACTACCGGATGTATTCGAGCGCTTTGTAAAACTGAACAAAGATAAGAAAGGAGCCGGACTGGGACTCTCTATTTCTCAAACCATTGTCACGAAACTAGGCGGTCAGATCGGTGCGGATTCCGTAGAAGGTGAAGGCTCTACATTCTGGTTTACAATTCCTTATCGCACATGTGGTAAACCACGATAACAAATTCGACTTCATAAAAAGTTTTAATTAAACAATTTATCACAATTTTATGTTGTATTTTTGCGGTTCAAACTAAACGCATGTATCTGCATGAGTACAAATAAAAATGACTATTATCATTTAGGACTTACGGATGACGAAGTCCTACAAAGCAGGGAGAAAAATGGTATTAACCTGTTAACACCTCCCAAGCGTCCTTCCCTCTGGAAACTTTATCTGGAAAAATTTGAAGACCCGGTTGTACGCGTACTGTTAGTAGCAGCCGTTTTCTCGTTAATCATTTCTATCATCGAGAACGAATACGCTGAAACAATCGGAATTATAGCAGCTATCTTACTAGCTACCGGAATCGGTTTCTTTTTCGAGTATGATGCCAGCAAAAAGTTTGATCTGCTGAATGCAGTCAATGAAGAAACATTGGTAAAAGTGATCCGAAACGGACGTGTACAGGAAATTCCCCGCAAAGACATAGTGGTAGGTGATATTGTAATTCTGGAAACCGGTGAAGAAATTCCTGCCGATGGAGAATTACTGGAAGCCATCTCTTTGCAAGTAAACGAATCTAATCTGACAGGCGAACCCGTTATTAATAAAACAACTGTAGAAGCTGACTTTGATGAAGAGGCAACTTATGCTTCCAATCTGGTGATGCGTGGAACGACAGTGGTGGACGGTCATGGCACCATGCGCGTGCTGCATGTGGGAGATGCTACTGAAATCGGGAAAGTAGCCCGACAAAGCACGGAAGACAATCTCGAACCTACTCCGCTGAACATACAATTGACCAAACTCGCAAACCTCATCGGAAAGATTGGTTTTACCGTTGCCGGTCTCGCTTTCCTTATTTTCTTTGTCAAAGACGTATTGTTATTCTTTGATTTCGGTTCACTGAACGGATGGCACGAGTGGCTTCCTGTTTTCGAACGGACACTGAAATATTTTATGATGGCAGTTACGCTGATTGTGGTAGCTGTGCCTGAAGGATTGCCAATGAGCGTCACTCTTAGTCTGGCATTGAATATGCGTCGTATGCTTTCCACCAACAATCTGGTGCGGAAAATGCATGCTTGCGAAACAATGGGAGCCATCACCGTGATTTGTACGGATAAAACCGGTACACTGACTCAAAACCTGATGCAAGTGCACGAGCCCAATTTTTACGGCATCAAAAATGGCAGTGTTTTGTCCGACGATGATATCAGCACACTCATTGCAGAAGGAATCAGCGCTAACTCAACCGCTTTCCTCGAAGAGTCAACGACCGGTGAGAAGCCGAAAGGAGTAGGAAATCCCACCGAAGTGGCTTTATTACTCTGGCTTAACAAGCAGGGAAAAAATTATCTGGAACTTCGCGAGAAAGCACATATCCTCGACCAACTCACTTTCTCTACCGAACGGAAATTCATGGCAACCCTTGTTGAGTCGCCACTGATCGGGAAAAAAATACTCTATATAAAAGGAGCCCCGGAAATTGTTTTGGGCAAGTGTAAAGAAGTTGTCTTGGACGGACGACGAGTGGACGCCGTAGAATATCGTTCCACAGTAGAAGCACAACTGTTGGGCTATCAGAATATGGCTATGCGTACACTTGGATTTGCATTCAAGATTGTCGGAGAAAATGAGCCAAACGATTGTACGGAACTGGTTTCAGCCAACGACCTGAATTTCTTGGGAGTAGTTGCCATCTCCGACCCGATTCGTCCGGACGTACCTGCTGCGGTTGCTAAATGCCAGTCCGCAGGTATCGGCATCAAGATCGTGACCGGTGATACTCCGGGAACTGCAACGGAAATCGCACGTCAGATAGGTCTTTGGAACCCCGAAACAGATACCGAACGAAATCGAATCACCGGTGTTGCATTTGCTGAATTGAGCGATGAAGAAGCATTGGATAGAGTGATGGATTTAAAAATCATGTCCCGCGCCCGCCCGACTGACAAGCAACGTCTGGTACAGCTGCTTCAGCAAAAAGGAGCAGTCGTAGCCGTAACCGGAGACGGAACCAACGACGCTCCGGCTTTGAATCATGCCCAAGTAGGTTTATCAATGGGTACAGGTACTTCTGTAGCCAAAGAGGCCAGCGATATTACCCTGCTCGACGACTCCTTCAACAGTATCGGAACTGCCGTTATGTGGGGACGCTCCCTGTATAAGAATATCCAGCGTTTCATTGTTTTCCAGCTGACGATCAACTTCGTCGCGATCGTCATCGTGCTGCTCGGATCGATATTCGGCAGCCAGCTGCCGCTGACCGTCACGCAGATGCTGTGGGTCAACCTGATCATGGACACGTTCGCCGCGCTGGCGCTGGCTTCGCTGCCGCCGAGCCGCAGCGTCATGCGCGAAAAGCCGCGTAAGAACAGCGATTTCATCATCACGCGACCGATGATACGCTCCATTGTGGGCGTGGGCATCGTATTCGTCGCTGCGCTTCTGGGCATGCTCGCCTGGTTCGGGCAAGGCATTACGCCGTACGAGCTCTCGGTATTCTTCACCGTCTTCGTCATGCTGCAATTCTGGAACATGTTCAACGCCAAAGGCTTCGGGAGCCGATCGACCGTATGCACCCATATGAAGGGATGCTCGGCTTTCTACGGAGTGCTGTTGCTGATCCTCGTCGGACAGATCGCGATCGTCACATGGGGCGGCGATGTGTTCCGCACGGTTCCGATTACGCTGCGCGACTGGGCGATCATCGTCGGGGGAACCTCGCTCGTCATGTGGGCCGGCGAGCTGTCGCGCTGGATCAAGCGCCGACAACGCGCCTGATCCCGAGGGGCGCCGTCCTTTCCCGGCCCTCCGATCGTCACCCGCATGCCGGTCCGATCGGAGGGCCGGCGCTTTTCCCGCAAAGCGGTACGCCGGCATTCAAGGAAAGAGACGGCGACACATCGGCCGACCATTTTGTCCATATTTCTAATCCCTGAAAAGCGCCGGAAACGAGCGAAAAAACGGGACAAAATCATGAAACGTATTGATAAGACAACCGACCGAAAGGTTTTACTGCAAATAATCTCTGTCAAGATATTCCGATGAACATTTTTTTACTATATTTGTTTCAGAAGAATGTTATTTACCTGACAATAAGGTAGGAATACGGGCATTTATTTCCGGGAACCGCTTCTCTCGGTGCGAAGCGATAACGGTCTCTGTCCGTTACCGGCATGGGCCTGTCGATTATGATCGCCGTTTATTTCAACAGGAATAAACAGGGACAAGAATCGGGGTCCATGTCTTCTTTATCTGTCCGCATTTCAGAAGGGGGAATACAAGGCATATGGTCCTCCAAAAAGACATTCTCTCCGGAAAAACGACCCGGCGCGGAACGCCGTCGCCCGAAAGCGAGCCCTGCCCGGAAACGGAGGATTCCGCCATACGTTCTATCCCGTCAGGGCCGGATATTGGCCGCCTTGCGATAGGCCGAAATAGCGACCTTCTCGTTAAAGTGAGCCGTGATGACGTTCGTATAAGCTTGAATCCACGATATCTGGGAAGAGATCACATCGAGAACGGCCAATTGTCCTTCGTTGTAGCTGAACGTATTGAGCGACAGGTTTTCGCCGGCGACGTCCAGATTGGCCTGCGCGATCTCGATCTGAATAGCCGCCTCGGTGATGTTGGTCCATGCCGACGAGATAGCCAGCGTCAGGTCGTCGACCTTCTGTCGCTCGGCATACTGGGCCGAGCGGAAAGCGGCCTGCGACACCGCCACCGCCCGACGACGCTCCCCCCAATGGAAAATCGGGACGCTCAGCCGGAGAAAGGTCAGCCCGTCCACCTCGGTCTCTCCGCTGAAATTAGGCGACAGACTGTTCCAGACACCCTGCACGCCGGCCGACAGACGGGGCATGAAGCGGGCCGAAGCCAGCTTGACGCCGTAGCGTTCGTATTCGATCCGGCGCGAGGCGATCAGGTAGTCGGGATGCTCTCCGAGCGCCCTCTCCAGATCGACCGGCTGGGGCAGCGGGCTCGGCTCCGTGATCGAATCGGCGATGCGCCGGGGCATGTCCGGCTCGACGCCCGACAGAACGTTGAAGTTCTGCAATGCCACCCGGTAGAGATTCTCGACCTGAATCCGGTAGAACTCGGCGCTTCGGAGCCGCGTCTGGATCATCAGCAGATCGTTCTTGGCCACATACCCGTCCTCGAAGCGCGTGCGAATCACATCGTACATCGTCCGGACGATCTGCTCATAGCGTACCGTGGCCTCTAACAACGCAGCGTTCGACGCCAGATTCCAGTAGTTGTACTCGGCCAGATAGGTCACGTCCAGTTCCGTGAGCTGCTGTTCGAGGGTCGCCATATCGTATCCGACCAATGCCTGCCGGTAACCGTTACGAACGCTTCCCCCGCCGTATATCTGCTGGACGACGGCGGGCTGCAGGCTGAACGAATAGGGCCTCAACAGCTTTTCCTGCCCGTCCTGCGTACCGTAACGGTTCTTGAAATGGATCGAGAAGTCGCCGTCGGCGCTCAGCTGCGGCAGAAAACCCGTATGCAGACCGCGTGCGGACTGGTAGGCCGCTTCCGCGTTCTCGGCCGCCTGTTTCAGCCGGTAACTGTACTCGAGCACCTGACGCCGGTAATCCTGAAGCGTTACGGGAGTCTGCGCACGCAGGCACGGCCCGATGCAGCAAGTCGCCGTCAAAAGCATGACAAAAGTTTTCATGATTTCATTCGTTTAGGAATCGACGGTATCCGGACCGGACACCTGCAGTCCGGCCGCTCTCGGGGACCGTATGCGGAAGAATATGCAGTAAGCGACCGGCAGGACGAGAATCGTAAGCAGCGATGCGACGAGCAGCCCGCCCATGATCGTTGCCGCCATGCCGCCGAACATCGAGTCGAACAGCAACGGCAGCATGCCCAGAATCGTCGTCCCGGAAGCCATCAGCACGGGAACGATTCTCGACCGCGTGGCCGACACGACCGCCTCGTAAGGCGACTTCCCCCCTGCCGACTCGTCTCCGATCCGGTCGACGAGCACGATCGCGTTCTTGACATTCATGCCCACCAGTCCGAGCAGCCCGAGCATCGCGAAAAAGTCGAACTGCTTGCCGGTAACCCAAAGGCCGAGCACGACCCCGATGAATATCAGAGGCACCATCAGCAGAATGACGACCGGTTTCTTGTAGGACCGGAACAGCAGCAGCAGCGTCGCAAAGATCAGCAGCAGCGTGAGCGGCATACCCTCGGCCAAGGCAGCGTTCGAGTCCTCCTGACTCTGCTGCTCTCCGAAAACCTTCATCGTATAGCCCTCGGGCAGCCGGACTTCGGACTCGATTCGGGAAAAGACCTCCGCGAAAGCCCGTTTCGTATTGGCCCCCCGAACCGGGTCGCACTGCGCCATCATGACCCGCTCGCGATTGTAGCGCTTCACGACCCCGTATCGGTAATCGAAATCGAAGCGCTCGGTCACCTGCTCCAGCGGATACACCTTGCCGCTCGGCGAGTAGATCGGGATCGAGCGCAGATTGTCCAGACTGAAGTCGGTCAGATTCTCGTCGACGAGCAGAATCGGCATGAGACGGTCCTTGTAGCGGAACTCCCCGAGCCGGTACCCGCTCGTGGCGATGTTCATCTGCTGAGCCATCGCCGAGCGGGTAATGCCCAGCCGGGGCCCCTTCTCCTGCGAGTAGACGGGAGTCCATACGGGGACTGCGTTTCCCCAGCTGCTGCGGATATCTCCCACTTCGGGAATCGAGGCCATGATCCGCTGCGCCTGCTCGGTCAGCTCGGCCAGCGTATCGATGTCGTCGCCGATGAAACCGAATTCGATGGCCGCATCGGGCACGGGCGAGAGTTTGAACAGCGACGAGCGGACGAGCAGATCGGGACAATTCTCCCGGACATAACGGTCGAACCGCTGCTCGACGGCGGCCGTCGAGTCCTTGCTCGACAGTTCGACCAGCACGTTCGCGAAATTCGGCTTCGGTCCGAACGACGGACTGGCCAAATAGTAGCGGGGAGGCGAGCTGCCCATCGTAACCGAGACGGTCCGGACCGAGGGCTGGTCGCGGAGCCACCGATCGAGCCGGGCCGTCTGACGCTCCATGTCGCGGATATTATAGCCGTCGGGCAGAAAGCAGTCGGCGCGGAAATAGGGCTTGTCGAGGTTGGGAAAAAAGTTCTGGGGCATGACGTTCATCGCGTACAACGCGCCGGCGAACAGCGCCAGCACGACGGCCGCCACCGCATAGCGCCAACGGATCAACGCTCCGAGCAGACGGTCGAAGCGGCGGTAGAATCTCCCGGCATACGGGTCGCGCGGAACGGCTCCCGAGCGGTCCCGGAGGATGTAGCTACCGAACAGCGGCGTCTGCGACAGCGCAAGCACCCAACTCAGCGTCAGCGAGATGGCGAGCACGACGAACAGCGGCTTGACGATCTCGGCCACGGCCGACGGCGCCAGATAGAGCGGCAGGAACGAAAAGACGGCGATCAGCGTCGCGCCGAACAGGCCCCATTGGGGCACGGTCGCACCCCCGATCAGGGCCCGATCTCTCGGTACGCCGCGCAACATCGCGTTCTGCGCGTTGTCCGTCACGACGATCGCATTATCGACGAGCATGCCCATCGCAATGATGAACCCGGCCAGCGAAGTCCGGTTCAGCCCGACATCCAGCCCTTGCATGATCAGCAGCGTGCCTCCGATAGTGAAAAGCAGCGAGCTGCCGATCAGCAGGCCGGCGCGGAATCCCATGATCGCCATGATCAGCAGGATCACGATCGCGACCGACTCGAGCAGATTCACGACGAACGCGCGGTTCGCCTCGGCGGCGATCCGGTTCTCGGGATAGAGCGTCTGAAGCGCGATGCCGAGCGGCATCATCGGCGTGATCGTCGCCAGCTTCTGCTCGATCAGCCTGCCCGTACGCACGACATCCTTCTCCGGATCGGTCGAAATGCCGATACCTATGGCCCGCTGCCCGTTCACGCGCATCAGCGTCGAGGGAGGCTCCGCGTAGCCCGTCTCGACCCGGGCGATGTCGCCCAAGCGGACCTGAAGTCCTTGGGAGGAGGTCAGCAGCTGGTTCCGGATGTCGTCGAGACTCTTATAGGTTCCCGTTTCGATGATCCGTATCTGCATGTCGCCGGCCAGCTTCTCGCTGCTTCCGACCAGCGCGTTCTGCGAGCCGAGAATCCGGATGATCTCGTCGGGCGCGATGAACAGGCTGGCGAGCGCCGCCATGCTGACCCGGACGTTCACCACGTCCTGCTGCTCGCCGAAAAGCGTCACTTTCTGCACGCCGTCGACCGGCACCAGCTCGGTCTTGATCCGCTGCGCCCAGTCGCGCATCTCCTCGTACGTGAAACCCGGATCGGCCGACAGACCGTAGTAGATGCCGAACACGTCGCCGTAATCGTCCCCGACCGAGATCGGCGAGGCCCCCTCGGGCAAGACGGCCTGCACGGTGAGAATCTTCCGCCGAAGCTCGTCCCACATCTGCGGCATTTCGTCGGCCGGAGTCGAGGGCAACAGCTCGATCATGATTTTCGACATGCCGTAGAACGACTCGGAGGTGATTTTATAGACCCGGCGCATCGACTGAATCTCGCGCTCGATCGGTTCGGTAATCAACTGCTCGACCTCCTCGGGCGTAGCGCCGGGATAGCGGGTAACGATCGACGCGCTCTTGATCACGAACGGCGCGTCTTCCTTCTTTCCGAGATGGCCGAACGCGACGAGACCGCCGATGAAAAGCACGGCCAGAAAGAACCAGATCACCTTCGGATTGTCGAGCGAGTATCGCGGCAGATTCATCTTCATCTTATTTCAGGATTTTGACTCGCTCGCCCTGCTCGATCCGGTAGACGCCCGCCGTCACGACCGTCTCTCCGGGGACGAGCCCCCGAGTCACCATGACCATGTCGCTGCCGTACAGATCGCCGAGAGTCACCTCGCGCAACTCCGCCTCGGCGCGGTCGCTTACCACCCAGACATACTCCTTGCCGTCCCGGTCGAACACGGCCGTCAGCGGAACGCCGGTCATGTCGCGCCGGTCCGGGATATCCACCCTCAGGTTGACCGTGCAGGCCATGCCGGGCGCGATGTCGTACTTCCCGACGTTCTGCCCGTCGAGCGTCAGCGCGACGGTAATGCCGGCAGCCTGCGTCGAGCTCTGGACATACTCTTTGAGGAGGGCATCGAATACGACGTTCGGATAGTTGTCGAACCGGACGGTAAACGCGAGGCCGGACAGTTTGAGGGTTTGCAGTCCGCTTTCGGGCATCGTGAACTTGACCGAACGCGTCTGCGGATTGACAAGCCGGACAACCGGCTCGCCTGCCTGAACCCGCTGGTAGTTGTCGGCATAGACTTTCTCGACGGCACCCGAGAACGGCGCGACCAGCTTCGTGTCGGCCAGAATGCTTTTCGAGTTGTCGTAAGCCGTGCGCGCCCGGACGTAGGCGGCTTCGGCCGTCTCGTAGTCCTGACGCGAAATCGCCTGCCGTTCGATCAGCCGCTTGTTGCGCTCGAGCTGCGACTGGGCCGTCAGATAGGTAGCCTTGTCGGCCTCCATTTGCAGCGAATACTCGCGCGGGTTGATCTCGGCGATTACATCCCCTTTTTTGACGCTCTGGCCGGTGATGACGGTGCTGTCCAAGTACGTTCCCGTGGCGATGACCACGGCTTTCGCGCCGTACTGCGCCCCCAGCTGAGTGCGCACGCCGGTGACGGCGCCGTCCGCAGTCAGAATTTCCACGATCTGCGCCTGTTTCAGCTCCAGATTTTCCTGCAATTCCAGAACGTGCTTCATATACTGCCGGTATTTTACCCGATCGGCCTGAGCGCGGAGGGAATGGACGGCGGGGCCTTTGCCCCGGTTGAGCATCCGGTACTGGATGCAGGCGGCGTCCGCCCCACGGGCCATCTCGCCCCCCAGAGCGTCCAGCTCCCGCACCAGATGTCCCTTCCCGGTGCCGCCGATGGCGG
>OGTB01002389.1_pt1 | contig 10742 bp, 9 predicted proteins | sample 1553611 | NCBI WGS metagenome assembly OGTB01 (sample SAMEA2580032, study PRJEB22360) | human gut metagenome | biome: human gut; feature: human-associated habitat; material: faeces | place: Denmark | collected 2008/2010 | reverse complement strand
TATTACCAGCGACACCACGCTTACCGTGCGCGGCGTGCTGGGGGCGGCGCTCGGCGCTAACGAGTTCGCGCAAATCAGTACCGACAACGGCGCAACCTGGGTGAACGTAACGCTGGCGGCAGACGGCCTGAACTGGAGTTACGTTGACGGACGCACGCTAACGAATGGCACGACGACCTGGCAGGTGCGGGTGGTCGATCTTGCGGGTAACGTTGGCGCAACCAGCAGCCAGTCGGCGCAGATCGACACCGTTAACCCGGCGCAGGTGTTGACCATCGCCAGCATCAGCACCGACACGGGGAGTTCGGCAACTGACTTTATCACCAGTGACACCACGCTCACCCTAACCGGTTCGCTGGGGGCGGGGCTTGCCAGCGGCGAAGTGGCGCAGATTAGCCTCGATGGCGGCGCGACCTGGATCACACTCACCACCAACGGCACGCAGTGGACCTACACTGACAGCCGCACGCTGACCGACGGCAGCTATGTTTATCAGGTGCGGGTGCTGGATCTGGCGGGGAACACCGGCCCGGTGGTGTCGAAAACGGTGGTGGTCGATACGATTAACCCTACCGCCACGCCGACCATTGTGTCGTATACCGATGATGTCGGGCAGCGGCAGGGGACATTAAGCAGTTCGCAGGCCACCGACGACACTACGCCATTGCTGAACGGCGTGCTCTCCGCGCCGCTTGCCAGCGGTGAAGTGGTTTACCTCTACCGCAACGGCCTGCTGTTAGGCGCGGTGACGATGGTCGGCGCGCTGAACTGGACCTACAGCGACAGCGGGCTGGTCAGCGGTGCCTACACCTACAGCGCGCGAGTGGTGGATTTGGCGGGGAATATCACCTCCTCCAGTGATTTTGTCCTGACGGTCGATACCTCTATTCCGACCACGCTGGCGCAAATCACCAGCCAGACCACGCGCGATACTACGCCGATTATCAGCGGGGTGATCCCGGCGGCACTCGCCAGCGGGCAGTATGTTGAAGTGGTGATCAACGGCAAAACTTACACCTCTGAACCGGGCGGTGCGGTGGTAGTCGATCCGGCGCACAACACCTGGTATGTACAGTTGCCGGATACCGATGCGCTGACAGTTTCCGCGACCGCCTATACCGTTACTGCGCAGGTAAAAAGTTCGGCGGGTAACGGCAATAACGCCAATATTAGCAACGGCACGGTGACGGTTAACGCGGCGATTGATTACACACCGACCTGGACTACCGCCAGCAAAACCACCGCCTGGGGGTTGACCTACGGCCTCGACTCGCACGGGATGTGGACGGTGCTGGCAAACCAGCAGGTAATGCAATCGACTGACCCACTCACCTGGTCGAAGACCGCGCTGACGCTGTATCAGAGCGGCAACAACTATGCCACCAGCTCCATCGCCGATTACGACCGTAACGGTACGGGCGATCTGTTTATCACCCGTGATGACTACGGTACAGGCTATATCAACGGCTTTACCAATAACGGCGATGGCACCTTTTCCAGCGCTATTCAGGTCACCGTCGGCACCCTGACGTGGTACGGCTCGATTGTGGCATTTGATAAAGAGGGCGACGGCTATCTCGACTTCTGGATTGGCGACGCGGGCGGGCCGGACTCCAACACCTTCCTGTGGAACAACGCAGGTACGCTGGTAGGTAACTCCACCACGTCGAACAGCGGCGGTAGCGCCACGGTGGGCGGGGCGGTGACGGGGTATCTTTCGCTCAACGAAGGTTCTGGCGTCGATCTGAACAATGACGGCAGGATCGACCTGGTTCAGCACACCTATAACCTGAACAACTATTACACGCTATCTTCGCTCATCAACCAGGGGAATGGCACGTTTGTCTGGGGGCAGAACACCACCAATACCTTCCTGAGCGGGGCGGGCAGTGGCGCTATGAGCAGCAGCGTTTCCATGACCTGGGCGGATTTCGATGGTGACGGCGATATGGATCTCTTCCTGCCCGCCAGCCAGGGAAGAGCTAACTACGGCTCCCTGTTATTCAACACCAACGGCGTGCTGGGCAGTCCGGTGGCGGTGGGGGCTACGGCAACCACCTACGCCAGCCAGTTTAGCCTGGCGGTGGACTGGAACCATGACGGCCTGATGGATATCGCCCGTATCGCCCAGACCGGACAATCGTATCTTTACACCAACGTTGGTGGTGCCAGCAACTGGACACAATCGGCCCTCGGCGGCAGCCAGAGCGGTACCACCAGCGGCGTGGCGGCAATGGACTACGACTGGGACGGCGCGGTGGATGTACTGGTGACCAAACAGTCGGGCAGCGTGTTCCTGATCCGCAACACCAACACGGTGAGCTACGGCACTTCGCTACACCTGCGCATCACCGATCCCAACGGCATTAACGTCTATTACGGTAATACCGTAAAACTGTATAACTCGGCGGGGGTGCTGGTCGCCACGCAAATCATTAACCCGCAGTCGGGGATGGGGGTTAACGACACCTCGGCGCTGGTCAACTTCTACGGGCTGAATGCCGGAGAAACCTACAACGCGGTGATGATCAAATCCACTGGCACCACCGCCAGCAATATCGACCAGACGGTCAACACCAGCTGGGGCGGCTTACAGGCCACCGATGCCACTCACGCTTACGACCTCAGCGCCGAAGCAGGCACCGCGAGCAACAATGGCAAGTTCGTCGGCACCGGCTATAACGACACCTTCTTTGCCACCGCAGGCACCGACACTTACGACGGCTCCGGCGGCTGGGTGTACAGCTCCGGCACCGGAACCTGGCTTGCGAACGGTGGCATGGATGTGGTTGATTTCCGCCTCTCGACGGTGGGCGTGACCGCGAACTTAAGCAGCACCGCCGCGCAGGCCACCGGCTTTAACACCTCGACATTTACCAATATCGAAGGGATATCCGGCTCGAATTTTAACGACACTCTGACCGGCAGCAGCGGCGATAACCAACTGGAAGGGCGCGGCGGTAACGACACGCTCAACATCGGCAACGGCGGGCCCGACCCCCTGCCCCTTAAAATGGTGTCGCGGCCACGCCACCTTGCTCTATAAACTGCTCAACGCCAGCGACGCGACCGGCGGCAACGGCTCAGACGTGGTGAATGGCTTTACGGTAGGGACATGGGAAGGCACCGCCGACACCGATCGCATTGATATCCGCGAGTTGTTACAGGGCAGCGGCTACACCGGCAACGGTAAAGCCAGCTACGTCAACGGCGTGGCAACGCTGGATGCGCAGGCCGGAAACATCGGTGATTTTGTCAAAGTCACCCAGAGCGGCAGCGACACCATCGTACAGATCGACCGCGACGGCACGGGCGGCACTTTTGCGACAACTAACGTGGTCACGCTGACGGGCGTGCACACCGACCTCGCCACTTTGCTGGCGAATCATCAGTTGATGGTGGTGTAGATAATGAAAAAAAATGCCCAGTCCGTGGAAGCCTGGCTGGAGGCGATGATCGCCGTGGCGCGCTATTACCGCCTTGATTTTTCTCAGGAGAATGTGCGCGCAACCGTCAACTGGGAGCGCGACAGCAAGCGGGAGGAGTTGCTCACCGACATGGCGCGGCAACTGGGAATGGGGCTGCGGCTGGTGGAGTTTTCCGCTGATTCGCTTAACCCCTGGCGGCTGCCGCTGATTGCGGTGTTTGATAATCAGCAGGTTGGCGTGATCACCCGCCGCGACAGCCACGACAATATCAGCGTTCAGTTCAGCGGTGACGAAGGGCTGGAAACTACGCTTAACGTCGCGGATGTTGAGGATAAAATCGTTGAACTGGCGCTACTGCGCCCGCTCAGCGCCATCCCTGACGCGCGGGTGGATGACTACATTCGCCCGTATCAGGCGAACTGGTTCTGGAATCTCTCGCTAAAAGACTGGCGGCGCTATGGCGATATTATGCTGGCCTCACTGGTGGCGAACGTGCTGGCGCTGGCAGCGATGATTTTCTCGATGCAGGTTTACGACCGGGTGGTTCCGGCGCAGTCCTACCCGACGCTGTGGGTGCTGTTCGCCGGGGTGATGATGGCGATCCTGTTTGAATTCTGTATGCGCATGGTGCGCACGCACCTTTCCGATGTGATCGGCAAGCGGGCGGATCTGCGCATTTCGGATCGCGTTTTTGGTCACGCATTACGGCTGAAAAATAACGTGCGATCGAAATCCACCGGATCGTTTATCTCGCAGATCCGCGAGCTGGAATCGGTGCGGGAGCTGATTACTTCCACCACCATCGGCGCGGTGGCGGATCTGCCGTTCTTCCTGCTGTTTGTCTTTATTTTGTGGATGATCGGCGGTTGGCTGGTGCTGGTGGTTTTGCTGGCGCTGCCGTTATTGGTGATCCCCGGCCTGCTGGTGCAACGACCGCTGGCGCGGCTGGCGAACGAAGGGATGCGCGAGTCGGCGGTGCGTAACGCTACGCTGGTGGAAGCCGTGCAATCGATTGAAGATATTAAACTGCTGCGCGCTGAACAGCGTTTCCAGAATCAGTGGAACCACACCAACGACGTGGCCTCGTCCATCAGTATGAAGCAACGTTTTCTCACCGGGCTACTGCTCACCTGGACTCAGGAAGTGCAATCCATCGTCTACGTCGTGGTGCTGTTGGTGGGCTGCTTTATGGTAATGAACGGTGACATGACCACCGGCGCGCTGGTCGGGACGACGATCCTGGCTTCGCGCACCATCGCGCCGCTGTCGCAGATATCCGGCGTGCTCTCGCGCTGGCAGCAGGCGAAAGTGGCGCGCAACGGACTTGATGAACTGATGAAGCGCCCGGTGGATCAGCCGGAACACGGCAAACTGGTGCATAAAGCGGTGCTACACGGCAATTATCAGTTCAGCAACGCTATCTTTTATTACGACGAAGAAGAGAAAATTGCCGATGTGGCGATTGGCAAACTCAACATTCAGGCCGGAGAGAAAATCGCCATTCTTGGGCGCAACGGCGCGGGTAAATCAACGCTACTGCAAATGCTCGCCGGAATGCGTATCGCCCAGCAGGGGCAGGTGCTGCTGGATAACATCAGCATCGGTCAGCTTGATCCGGCGGATCTGCGCCGCGACATGGGGCTACTCAGCCAGACCGGGCGACTATTTTTCGGTTCGCTGCGGGAAAACCTCACCATGGGGATGCCGGAGGCCAGCGATGAAGATATCGAACGCGCATTAACACTCAGCGGGGCGCTGCCGTTTGTGCAGAAGCAGAAAAACGGCCTCAACTACATGATTCAGGAAGGGGGATTTGGTCTTTCTGGCGGTCAGCGGCAAACGCTGCTGCTGGCGCGGCTACTCATCTCTCAACCCAATATCGTGCTGCTCGATGAACCCAGCGCCTCGCTGGACGAAATGGCGGAAGCGCATTTAATCGAACAACTGAAACAGTGGATTGGCCATCGCACGCTGATTATCGCCACTCACCGCACGGCGATGCTGCAACTGGTGGACCGCATTATCGTGATGGATCAGGGGCGGATTGTGATGGACGGCGCGAAAGAGGCCATTTTGCGTGAACAGGGCGAACCCACGACGCGACGGGTGGTGTTGCAGGAGAAGAATAAGGGGTCTGCCGCATGAATGGACAACTGCAATACAACCGTGGCCTGACTGAACCCCGCCTGCCGCGTTCGGCGCTGGCGGTACGCGTTACCGCTGTGATGCTGCTCTGTTTTCTCGGCTGGGCGTGGTACTTCCAGCTTGATGAAGTCACCACCGGCAGCGGCACGGTAGAACCTTCCGGGCGCGAACAGGTGGTGCAGTCGCTGGAAGGCGGAATTCTGTATCATCTCGACGTCAAGGTTGGCGATATTGTTGAACAGGGCCAGCCACTGGCGCAGCTTAACCGCACCAAAACGGAATCCGACGTCCAGGAAGCAATGTCGCGGCTGTACGCGGCGCTGGCAACCTCGGCGCGGCTGCGGGCGGAAGTGAGTAATAAACCGCTGGTCTTCCCTGACGAACTGAATAAATTCCCCGAACTTATCGAGTCGGAAACGGCGTTGTACAACACTCGCCGCGATGGGCTGAACAAAGCCACCACCGGGCTGACGCAGGGGATTAGCCTGGTCAACCGCGAACTGGCGATGACCCAGCCGCTGGTAAAACAGGGGGCGGCGAGCAGCGTTGAAGTGCTGCGCCTGCAACGCCAGGCCAATGAACTGGAAAACAAACTCAGCGACGTGCGCACGCAATACTACGTTCAGGCGCGCGAAGAGTTAGCAAAAGCCAATGCGGAAGTGGAAACCCAGCGTTCGGTGATCCGTGGACGGGAAGACTCCCTCACCCGGCTCAACTTTACCGCGCCGGTACGTGGCATTGTTCAGGACATTGACGTCACCACGGTTGGCGGCGTTATTGCCCCCGGTGGTAAACTGATGACCATCGTGCCGCTGGATGAGCAACTGCTGATTGAGGCAAAAATCTCCCCGCGCGATGTGGCGTTTATCCATCCGGGGCAAAAATCGCTGGTGAAAATAACCGCTTACGACTACTCCATCTACGGCGGCCTGCCGGGAGAAGTGGCGGTGATATCACCAGACACCGTGCAGGATGAAGTGCGGCGCGATGTTTATTACTATCGGGTGTACATTCGCACTTTCAGCAACCATCTGGAAAATAAACATAAACAGCAGTTTCCGATATTCCCCGGTATGGTGGCGACGGTCGATATCCGCACCGGCAAAAAAAGCGTGCTGGATTATCTGTTGAAACCCTTTAATAAAGCACAGGAGGCGTTGCGCGAACGATGAACATTAGCGATGTAGCAAAAATTACCGGCCTGACCAGCAAAGCCATTCGCTTCTATGAAGAGAAGGGGCTGGTGACGCCGCCGATGCGCAGCGAAAATGGTTATCGAACCTACACGCAGCAGCATCTCAACGAACTGACCTTACTGCGCCAGGCGCGCCAGGTGGGCTTTAACCTGGAAGAGAGCGGCGAACTGGTGAATCTGTTTAACGACCCACAGCGTCACAGCGCCGATGTAAAACGGCGCACGCTGGAGAAGGTAGCGGAGATCGAACGGCACATTGAGGAGCTGCAATCCATGCGCGACCAGCTACTGGCGCTGGCGAATGCCTGCCCTGGTGATGACAGCGCCGACTGCCCGATTATCGAAAATCTCTCCGGCTGCTGTCATCATCGGGCGGGGTGAAAATCAGTTAATCCCCGTTTGCACCGAAAGAATATGCTGCAAACTTTCTACCATAATGCGGCCCGACTGAAATAAGCCTTCCTGGATTTCGTTGTTAACATTCACAGCGTGAACCAGGGAGGCTAATAATACTACTTGCAAGAAGGCAAAAATAAACGCACCGATAATCATAATATGCGTCAGGGGGATTTTCCTTTGCTCCTTCATTTTAAATAACCCACAAACTGACCTTCCTTCATTAAGGCGACTTTTCCCGTGTGGTGATAAACAATGACGTTATAAAGACCTGACTGATAAACAGTGGCATCTTTATTGTCTTCATCAATTGCACATAATGAATCATTGAGATAAGCAAAGTTCTTACTGCTCATTCTAAAGGTCATGCCAAATCCTTTATAAATAGATTTTTTAGCGGCCTGGGCATGTTGTGCGGCTTCTGCATTTTTAAATGCCTGCGCCTCGGATGCACTTAAAATAGCCGTCTGACGCTGTTGTTCTGCGAGATAACAGGTGTCATGGCTGACGCCCTGCGCCTGGCAATCTGCGATGCGGGAAGTGGGTGAACTACAACCAGCCAGTAAGACAATAAGGGGTAACCAACACCCAGCCAGTAATATAACCGCCAGCAGGGAAAACGATTTAATGGAACTATTCATCATTGTTAACCTTAAATAATGTGCGGAAAATTGAGAATAAGAAATTGCTGTTAAAATTAGAACGAATATCCCACGCCGACACCCGCACCGAAATCAGATTGTGTATCCGCAGAAATACCTGCTTTAAGTACCGTATGCGTTCCGGCATTAAAAGATGTTCCTACAGACACCGCAGATTCACCGTTGTACGTTCCCGCTCCCGCTGACACCATCATCAAGTCACCGGTTTTCACCTGTGGTTGTGAGGCGATAGCGATGGCAGATGCAGTTCCCGCATTGGCTTCTTTACGATTGTCCTCAACTTCGTTTTTCAGAGAATCGAAATGGTTATTGAGCGTGTTAATTTGTTGGCTGTTATCTGCGACCCGTTTTTGCGTGTTGGTTAACTGTTGCTGCGTTTGTGCGGAATCTTGTCTCAGACTTTCAATTTGCTCATGTGCCTGGACAGACTTCTGCGCCAGACTTTGCATTTGTTTATCGTATTGAGCCCTTTCTTTTTGCTGTTGTGCTGCCACATCGGTTGTCAGTGCATTCATTTTCTGCCCTTGTTCCGTGGTAGTGCGCTGATTAGCCTCATTTTGAGCCGCCAGTCTGGCATTAATCATCTCCTGATAATGCGCAGTATTTTGCGTATCTCCAGTCGCGGCGAGCGTTTTTTGTGTGGCTACGATCTGCGCCTGTTGCTCTGTAATTTGCGTTTGCTGGGCATCAGTTACCGCAGACTGTCGGGCGTTGATCATGCTCTGATAACGGGCGGTTGTCTGTACATCACCTGTAGCGGCAACGGTTTTTTGTCCTGCGTCAGGATCTGTCTGGACAGTGGGAGTCTGAGTGGTATCAGGTGTTTCAGAAGGGATGTAGTGATGTTCAGTCAAATAGGTATACGCAGCGGGGCTGTTGTCTGTGCGTTCTAAAAAGCGGGTAATCTTCTGCTCAATCTCCGATTGCGACATGCCAGAGTTAATGGCTGAAAGCTCTGTTGCCGCCGCTTCAATGGTATCACCAGCTAAAACAACAGGGCTGGGTGTTGCTGAAATTATGAGTGCCAGTAAAGCTACGTTTACAGTTTTCATTCATTTTCTCTTGTTCAAAATAAGTTGCATTAATGTTTCTATAAGAAACAAATAATATTGTTTTAAGAAATAAACTGCGTTGCAATTTGATCGAAATCTACGCCGCCATTTGTGTGATGTAAAGCGCATTTTTGTCTGGTGTAAGCGTAAACATCACCAATAAGAAACAAAAAATGTTTCTTATATAAATAAAATCGAAAATCATTTTGTGCTCTTTCAATGTAAAAAAGAGTAAAGACTTGTTTTGATAAGCGAAATAAATTCTGTTTCTGGACTAAACGTGAACCGCTTCCTGATGTGTGTTAAAATGCGTTTCTTTGATAAATCTCAATTTTTAAGAGGTTTACGCCAGGCAGGAAAATTTAAATGAATGAATTTGAGAAGATTTTTAATGAAATGAATCTGGACCGGGCATTGCTACCGATCCTTTTTCGTTCGAACCGGTCAACAGTGTGGAAATATTTAAGTGGCGATAGTACGGCTCCTGCCTCAGCTATGTCACTGATTATGCTGTTGCAGTTAATCCAGAAACGAAACCCCGATCTGTTAGCCGAATGGTTAACGCTTTCTGATTTCACCATTCCGCCAGAAGTTTACCTGGACCAGCCTGATTACTGGAAAGGGTGGGTGTATACGCAACACAAGGTCAATAAAAACGTCCTGGAATATCTAAAAAAACATTATCCGGATGAAGACCAAAAAAACATGAATAAAGGTAGTGACGAGTAATTTGCCAATGCCAGTTAATATAGCGGAGGCGGCCTACGATTCGGGCGCAGACTTCCAGGCATGATAAGACGCGCCCGCGCCGCATCAGGCATCAGCGCATAACCGCCGGATGCGGCGTAAACGCCTTATCCGGCCTACAATTCGGGCATATTTTGTAGGCATGAAAAGACGCATCAGCGTCGCATCAGGCGATGACCGCACGGATAATCAGCGTTATCCCTTCTATCGCAATCACCTCAACATGCGTACCTGCACTGAGATCCTCGCTGGCGCTGACAGGCCATGAACTGTCGCCGACGCGCATATGACCTCGCCCATTGACCAGCGGTGATTCCAGCACAAAACGTCGACCAATCAGCTGCTGCCCCCGCTGGTTTAAATGACTATCGCTGTGCTTTTGTTCGCGCACCCGCCGCGACAACCATTTCCACCACAGCCAGGCGGCGAGCAGCGTCAGGATGGCAAACATTACTCCTTGCCACTCCCAACCCAGCGGCACCAGCCAGACTACCAGGCCGGTAATCACCGCGGCCACGCCGCTCCACAACAAATAACCATTTCCGCCCAGCATCTCGGCTGCCAGCAACAACCCGCCGAGACTGAGCCAGAAAATATGTGGATGAACGACCATTAACTCCATCATGGCTGAGTCCGTTTGTTGGCGCTGTCTTTCACCAGCTCGGCAATCCCGGCAATCGACCCCATCAGGCTGCTGGCCTCTAATGGCATCATCACTACTTTGCTGTTACTGGAGGAACCGATCTGCTGTAACGCTTCGGTGTATTTCTGCGCTACGAAGTAGTTCACCGCCTGAATATCACCGGAGGCGATAGCTTCAGACACCATTTTGGTGGCGCGGGCTTCTGCTTCGGCAGAACGTTCACGCGCTTCAGCCTGTAAAAACGCCGACTGACGTTCGCCTTCCGCTTTCAGGATTTGCGACTGTTTTTCACCTTCAGCTTTGAGGATTTCCGCCTGACGGATCCCTTCCGCTTCGAGGATGTAAGCGCGTTTGGTACGTTCTGCTTTCATCTGCGCGTTCATTGAAGAGATAAGCTCTGCCGGTGGGCGCACGTCGCGAATTTCAATACGGGTGACTTTAATCCCCCACGGGTTAGTGGCTTCATCGACAATA